>JAEEGH010020655.1_pt1 | contig 13666 bp, 10 predicted proteins | sample 9134181 | NCBI WGS metagenome assembly JAEEGH01 (sample SAMN16246544, study PRJNA631951) | gut metagenome | biome: gut microbiome; feature: rumen; material: DP-attached | host: Bos | place: Iran: Karaj | collected 2018-10
CAAAGAATTGGAAATATCAATATAGAGGGAATTGGAAATCGAACCATTAGCATGGGAGTCACAGAATTTATTCCAGGTGATACATTGGAAACCTTTTTCAAAAGAGCCGATGACGCTCTATATGAAGCAAAAAATACCGGTAAAGACAAAATATGCAGGAAATAACTAATTTCCTGCATATTTCATTATTAAAAGCTCTACTGCTAATTTTTCATCAAGTAGACCCGTCTTAACTTGTTTTTCAAAGGTTGCAGCATCAAGAAGTAATGCTTCGATTTCTTCATTACTAAAGTTCCTTGCTAGCCTAAGGGTACTCTCTACCGCAAAGTCCCTTTCTTTAGTCTTTCTGGCAATTGTACTTACATTATCACCAAAGCTTGAAAGCTCTTTAAAAACCAACATTCGTCTAAACTGACGAATTATCATAAATAAAATCTTCATTGGAGGTTCCTTTGCTGCAAGCATTTCCTGATACAAATCCAATGTCTTTCTTAAATCCTTTGCATGAATAGCATTAATCATGTGAAATACATTTGCATCAATACCAGAAATGCAAACAGCCTCCACATCCTCTAGCGTAATCTGCTGTCTATCACCAACATAGGAAATAAGCTTATCAGCCTCCTGTTCCATGTTATTCATGCTCTCATTTGTCATGGAAAGAAATCGCTTCCAGGCCTCCACTTTCATCTGTTTGCCATTTTCTTTTAAGATTCCACCAATCCATTTAGCAAGGTCGCTCTCGTTTAGCATATTTATTTCAATATCTCGACCTGCAGCCTTGGCAGTCTTATAAAGGACACCACGCTTATCAACTGATTTCTCAACAAATATCAAAATAGTAGAGTCCGGAAATCCCTTTTTTATATATTCAAGCAATGGCTCTTGCTTAGATTTTGCCAAACTGCAAAAATTCTCAATTACAATTACACGGTATTCCTTATCCGCTATATCTAGATGCTTTGCCAAAAAAGGCATTGTCTCCGCCTGGTCGATGATTTGGGGTGAATTAATATCACCATCCTTGAAAACGGAGAAATTCATTGTATCTCCTTCATTTACAAGGCTTGAGATAAGCTTGTTTTTATACTTAAGCTTGAGGTAATCTTCCTCGCCAAAAAGCAAATATAGATTCTGAAATTGTTCTGTTTTAATATCCTGTTCTATTCGTCTCATAGATAAAAGTATACCCTAAATTCTTTCCCCATTAAAGTCTGGAATAAAGCTTTCCTTCGCCACTTTTCTATCCTGTATAAAGGCATTTTCAACTCCGATTTCAAGAGCATAATTCACAATGGAATCATATTCTCTCTTGGTAACTCTGCGATTGATTTCTGGGTATTTTTCCGCAATTTGAGGCATAGGTGTGTACTGACTCATTATGCTTATGAAAATTTCATCACCATATTCATTATATAAATAGTTGATAATCGACTTTGAATCTTTTACATGTCCAGGCAACAATAGTTGACGAACAATCACTCCTGATGTGATAAATCCATCACTATCAAACTCTACTTTTGGACATTGCCTTACCATCTCTGCTATAGCCGCCTTTGCCACACTTGGATAATCCTTTGCGTGAGAGTATTTTGTAGCAATTGCCTCATCCCAATATTTGAAATCTGGAAGGTATACGTCCACAATTCCATCCAGAAGCATCAAGCTTTCGACTGTCTCATAACCGCTAGTATTGTAAATGATAGGAGTCTCTAAGCCATTAGCTCTTGCCATTCTTACTGATTCAACAATTTCCGGAATATAATGGGTCCCCGTGACCAAATTTATATTGTTGGCCCCCTTTTCCTGAAGTTCACAGAAAATCTCGCCAAGACGATCTACAGATATTTCTTTGCCAACCTTTCCATGGCTTATCTCTTCATTTTGGCAAAAAACACAGTGGAGCGGACATCCACTGAAGAATACCGCTCCACTACCATTATCACCAGAAATGCAAGGCTCCTCCCAGAAATGAAGGGCAGCTCGGGCCACCTTTACTGTGGCTGGCGCCTGACAAATGCCAATGGAATCGTCGCGATCCACACCACAGTTTCTTGGGCATAAACAGCATTTCATTTTATTTACGTCCCTTTGTCTTAATCTCGTTTACAATAAGCTCTACAAACTCGTCAAACTTGACTGTTGTAGTTCCCTGCTCTCCGTGAAGTCTGTAAGATACAGTGCCCTCAGCCTCTTCGTTCTTTCCAAGAACTGCAAGGTAAGGAACCTTTTGAATCTGTGCTTCACGCATCTTGTAGCCAAGCTTCTCTGAACGTGTATCAAATTCAACACGAACGTCAGCATCTGCAAGTGCATCAACAAGCTTCTGTGAGTATGCATTAAGCTCCTCATCATCATTCTTTACAGGAAGTACCTTTACCTGTGTAGGAGCAAGCCATGTAGGAAGATTTCCCTTTGTCTCCTCAAGAATGTATGCCATAAATCTATCAAGAGAACCAAGAATAGCTCTGTGGATTACAACAGGTGACTGCTTGTTAGAATCTGCATCTGTGTAAGTAAGATCAAACTTTGCAGGTAAGCAGAAATCAAGCTGGCATGTAGAAAGTGTAATCTCATTACCGATAGCTGGCTTAACATTAACATCAAGCTTTGGTCCATAGAATGCAGCCTCGCCAATCTCCTCTGTAAACTCAATACCAATTTCTGTAAGAGTCTCACGAAGAGCCTGCTCTGCTGTGTTCCACATCTCATCGTCCTGATGATATTTCTTTGTATCTGCAGGGTCACGAAGTGAAAGTACGCATCTGTAATCTGTGATTCCGAAATCCTCGTATGTGCTGAAGATAAGATCGCATACGCCCTTAACCTCAGACTTAATTTGATCCTGTGTACAGAAGATATGTGAATCATTCTGGCAGAAATGACGTCCTCTCTCGATACCCTTAAGAGTACCTGATGACTCGAAACGGAAATCGTGAGCGATTTCTGCGATACGGATAGGAAGCTCCTTGTATGAATGTGGACGGTTAGCAAAAATTCTCATGTGGTGTGGGCAGTTCATAGGACGAAGAACGAAGTTCTCTCCTTCAACCTCCATAGCTGGGAACATATTCTCCTTGTAGTGATCCCAGTGGCCTGATGTCTGGTAAAGCTGAACTGTACCAACACATGGTGTCATAACGTGGAGGTAGCCAAGCTTGCGCTCCTTGTTACGGATATAATTCTCAAGCTCTGTCCAAATTGTGTAACCATTTGGAAGATACATTGGAAGTCCACGACCGATTAAATCATCAGCCATGAAAAGCTGCATATCCTTACCAATCTTTCTGTGGTCACGCTCTTTTGCCTCCTCAAGAAGTGCAAGATGCTCATCAAGCTGCTCCTGAGTTGGGAAGCAAACACCGTATACACGGTTAAGCACCTGATTCTCTGCATCACCCTTCCAGTAAGCACCTGAGTGCTTAATAAGCTTGAAATAACGGCAAAGCTTAACATTATCAACGTGAGGTCCACGACAAAGATCAGTGAAATCCCCCTGATCGTAGCATGAAATTGTCTGAGTATCCTCATCCATGTTATTAATTAAGTCAATCTTGTATGGGTCATCCTTGAACATCTCAAGAGCCTCAGCCTTTGAGATTTCTCTTCTGTAAATCTTGCATCCAGACTTTGCTACCTTCTTCATCTCTTTCTCGATTTTAGCAACGTCCTCATCTGTAAGCATAACATCTCCAAGATCCATATCATAATAGAATCCCTCGTCTACTACTGGACCAACCCAAAACTTTGCGTTTGGATAAAGATGTTTTACAGCCTGTGCCATCATGTGAGCACAAGAATGATTGAGAGTGTTTAATGACTCATCTTCTCTGAAATTAACCATTGTATTTCTCCTTTTACTAATGAATGAAAAATGTATATAACTACTGGTACTAAGGGTACTATTACATTAAAAAAGCACCCAAGAAAACGCCAAATTAATTGGCATTTCCTAAGGGTGCATATCAATCATAAAATAGCACGGTTCCACCTTAGTGTTTCACTCATTTTGTCTTTAACGGAACTACCCGGAGACGCTTCGCACAAAATGTGTTTCTACGTTCAGCTCGAGAATGGTGTTCATATAAGCTTCCACTAGACGCTTCCAGCCTAGGCGTCCTCTCTCTTAGCTTCTGCAAATACTACTGTTTCTGTCATCGCTTTTACGGCTTTTATCCTACCACAAAAGCCTGCGTAAATCAATCTGAAGGAGGCACTTTATTATTCCAAATATAAATCCACACCATGCTCATCAACTCGCACACGTCCACTGATCATCGTATAAAATATTGACGAATCAATGCTCTTCAAGCGTTCCACTGCTTCATCCGCAGGATGGCCGTAGCGGTTTTTCTTTGCACAGCTGATTATTGCCACATCTGGTGACAAGACCTGCAGAAAAGCCGTGTCTGAACTAAAACGACTGCCATGATGACTGACCTTGAGAAGATTCACATTACCAACAAGGCCACTAGAGGCTATAATCTGCTCCTGCTCAGCAGCGATATCCCCTCCAAAGAAAGCAGTATACTCTGAGACACCATCGCAATTCCTGTCATAGCCCATCAAAAGTGATAGAGAAAGAGCATTGACGTCATCAGCATATAATCCTGCCACCGAAGCGCCTGGGTATACGCATTTAAAACTTAGATGTTTTGAACCAATAATATCCCCTTGCTTCATGTAAAGAATTCTTGAACCAGAATTCTCAGCCAGTCCAGTTATCTTTCCGAAAGCTTCATTGTCTTCCTGTGGAATACAATCGGTAAATACGATATTTTTCACTTTATATCCTGATTCCAGCAGTTCTATCAATCCTGATACATGGTCCTCATCTGTATGTGATACAAACCAGTAATCAATTTTATTAATTCCCTTTGCTTTAAAAAACGGTAACAACGTGTATTTACCCACTTCTTTTTCAGATGTACTGCCACCATCAATAAAGAATCTCACTCCATCTCCTGAATTAATATATATTCCATCCCCCTGTCCCACATCTAAAAAATCAATTTCAAAACTTCCACTTCTAGGAAATATCCATATAATATTCAGCGTTAATGTTAATGCAAAAAATCCAAGCATCCATTTTCGCTTCATGGATAATCGTTTCTTTGGCGCAAGCTCCTCCAAATCATTCACATGAATTTTGATAACTTTTAGGAATCCAATTATCAATAAATAATAAACTAGTATAAAAATAGTTTCTTTGTCACTTACAAACACTAGCGAGTTCGGAATTTTATTGAATGCACCTGCAACCTGTTCCATGTAATTAATAATAAAATGGCAAGGCACCAAAAGGATAACCCCAGCTCCTACTGATACTAGTCCAACAACTCCACCCACAAATCCAATACAAAGAAGTAAGGGCATCATCGGTAATATCAACAGATTAATTATAATTGAATACATCTGAATCTGATTAAAACAAGCCGTTGTTATTGGAAGCATTGCGACATTAATACCAAAGGAAAACACAAGTGAATTAAATAAATATGTGAGAACCTTCATGCCTTTTACTTCTTTTTGAGCAAAACCATTTTTTGTGTTTCGAATTCTAATATATTCTCTCCAATATGACTTAAATAATCGATTACAAGGAAGTGCTATTAGCCAAATCCCCATCACCGCTCCAAAAGACAATATAAAGCTTATATTCCCGGCATAGCAGGGATTTTGTATGAGCAATACACAAGCAATAAAGCTCACTGCGGTTATCATGTCATAGCTTTCTCCAAAAACCTGAGCCACAAGAAAAATCAAAAACATTCCAATTGCGCGAATTGAGGATATACTTCCTCCTGTGAGAACGCCATATAAAATACTAATAAGACCAGCTGCAATTGCACTATAGCTAAAACGTATGCCAAAACGCCTCAACAACCGATACAATGCCATACATATTACTGATATATGAAGTCCCGATACCGCCAATATATGCGCAATTCCAGCCACCTGAAAATTGTTTTGTATTTCTTTATCCAAAATACTTTTGTTTCCAATTACAACGCTAGATAGGACGCCTGCATCTTCTTGGTTCATGCATTTAGAAAACGAATTTACGAGTTCTTTATTGAGCTGATAAAAGAGTTCCAAACTAAACCAACTGTTTTTACATTCGAAAATCTCTACGTTATCAATTTGAAAATATACACCTAGGGAATTATAGTATTTTTTTGCATCAAACTGCCCATCATTCCTCGCAGTTGAAAAAGGGCTTACAATACCATTTATTGAAATATAAGAATTAAGCGGAATATAATCTGAATTAGATTTGAAAATAAAAGAAGTATTTGAAAGAATGCCCTCATTTGATTTTGCAGTAGCATTCTTTACATAGTAAAGAGTTTTGTCATTTTTAATTTCCTTGCGGTAAATAACACCTTGGGCCTCTACTTGATAAGCATCCACCAAAAAAACCTCAGCTGCATTTACCTTATTATTGAGCCCCAAGAAATCTCGGGGCCCATATGTACTAAGCATTATCACTGCTATTATCAGCAAGGAAATCTTACAAAGTATGCGACCTTGTAACATCTTCCCTCCTATTCAGTTTGCTCTTCTTCAAACTCTAGATATACTGTGTCGTCTTCGAATGTTTCATCTATGTATTCTTCACCATCATCCTCAGAATCATCAGCATTAACATTTATAATATCCTCGTTTCTTGATATCGGAGAAGATAAATCAACATCGAGATTAGATAAATGTGGAGTCTCGCCGTTAACAAGAATCTGCACCTGTTTTATTGAATCCAATTCTGTAAGAGAGTCAACAATAGAATACAAAGTAACATTCTCTGTTACACCTGAAACAGCAGTCTCCAGGGTACCGTCAAAGTTAACTATGCATACACCATTTTCAGAAACAGAAATAGAATTAATCTTTGTTCCTGATGGCAACGTAGAAAGCAAATCTGTGACATTCGTCCCCTTTATTAGTTGTTCCACAACTACTTTCTCAATTGAAACATTGCGGCTGTAGTACACTGTTCTTGTCTCTGGTACCAATGAAACACCATCAGCACTTGAAAAATATAATGTAAGATCTGTAGTAAGCAGCGAATCTGTTTCCTGACCAAAATCATCTATAAAGGTATCTGCAGTCATTGAGCCTACATTTTCACCATTTGAATCTGTATATGGGAATCCATTCACAAACAATGATACTGAATCTACACCATCAAGCTGAGTCAATGTCTTTACCATTGCTGCGCGAACTAGAATCTCAGTAAATACATCCAGCTCCTCATAAGCCCCAGTGATGTATAGGGTAAGACTTGAATCGTCCAATTCCCATCGCTCCATGTCCACACCTGAAGGAATTGTAGCAATGTAATCTACCTCACCTGGATCAGAAGCCAACTTTTCAAGAGCCTCATTAATCTGACCATTCGTATCTGTCGCTTCGTAATCATAATTAACTGCTGACAATCCATCTTTATCCGTATTTACGTAATAAATCTTGTACTCGCCACTCTCATTTTCCTTGCCACAACTGACAGTAAGAAGTGATAGTACAAAGATTAGGGCTAATGTAATAATCCTCTTCATTATAGTTTCTCCTTCTCAATATAATTTAGAGGTATTCTAACATCAAAGGTTGATCCTTCTCCCAGCTTTGAACGCACCTTGACCTCTCCATTATGCATAGCAATAGCACTCTTTGTAATAGCAAGTCCAAGACCCGTGCCGCCGATTTCTCTAGAGTGTGACTTGTCTGCTCGATAGAATCGTTCGAAAACATGATCAACTGATTCTTCTGGAATTCCCAGGCCATTATCCTCAACCTTTATGTAAAAGAATTGATGGTCTGAATTTAAAGTAATGTGTACCCAACCACCATTGTTATTGTATTTAATAGCATTCTCCACTAGATTTGTTACTACAAGAGAAAACTTTACCTCATCCACCTCTGCAACAACTGGTCTAAAGGATTCAAATACAACCTCAATATCTGCCTTCTCAGCAATTGGCTTTAAGCGCTTTAGAATATGCTCTATAAGCTCATTAATATTTACCGCAGAAACATTTAACATTGCACCAGTCTTGTCCATTCGAACAAGGGATAATAAATCATTTATAATCTTTGTCTCGCGGTCAATCTCATCTCCAATGTCCACCATAAATTCCTTGTACATCTCGATTGGAACATCCTCGGAGCCGTTGAGTGAATCAGCAAGGACCTTCATGGATGTAAGTGGCGTCTTTAACTCATGTGACACATTTGAAACAAATTCCTGCCTAGACTCATCGATAGATTGTAGCTTCTTGATTACCTCGTTAAATTTATCTGCGATTTTCTCCAATTCCACAAAAGACTTTTGCTCTGGAAGCTCAGATGTATATTCACGAATGATTCCATCAAGAGAATCAGACATCTTTTTCATTGGTCTTGAATAATGGACTGCAGTGAACACCGCAACAATTATTGAAAATACAATAATGATTACACCAGTAATGAGCATATAAGAAAGGAATACATCAACATTCTGCTCAACGTAATCCATAGATTTATTAAGAACAAGAGCTCCGACAATATCTCCGTTTGAATTTGTAAGTGGAACCGAAACAATAACTGTCTTGGTAAGCTCATCATAATAATAAAGCTGCTCCCCATGAAGGGTCTTGATGATATTTTCCCAAATAACAGTCTTACCTACGTCAGCTGAAAATGAATCACGAACAATCTTTAGAGAAGAATTTATTACAAGCATACGACCATTATTGCTGTTGGCCACTGCCTTTAGTGCTGCACTAAGTGTAAGATTCTCTTCTCCAGCTATATATCCACTTGTAACAATTTGATTGTTGTACTGTAGGGCTTGAGCCATAAGATTAGTGGCATCCGTGCGGATAGCCACAGCCTGATATGCTCTCAAAGAAATAGGCACACAAACCATAAACGGAATGATGCCTACAAAAAGAATAAAAAGTGCAATTTTAAATTTTAAACTATGATAAACAGAGGATAAACCAAATTTATTTTTCATTAAAATAACTCGCTTTACGTAAAACTAACATCAATTATTGATAATAGTATCCTACTCCCCACTTAGTACGAACGTATTTTGGTTCCTTAGGATTTGGCTCGATCTTTTCACGAAGACGACGAACATGAACATCAACTGTACGCTCATCACCTGGATAATCAGAGCCCCAAATTGTATGTAACAAATCCTCTCTTGAGAATACCTTTTTAGGATTAGTAACAAGGAGTAAAAGCATATCAAATTCCTTGGATGTAAGATTGTATTCTGTACCTAGAATTGTAAGTCTACGATTGCTCTTATCTAAAACCAAATCACCATTTTCGATAACTGATGATTCTTGTTTTGGCTCAGCGTATACAGGCTGAGCTGCTGAGGCTCTACGCATAATGGCTTTAATTCTAGCTTTTACCTCTAGAATATTAAATGGCTTTGTAATGTAGTCGTCTGCACCATATTCAAGTCCTAGAATCTTGTCCATATCATCACCCTTTGCTGTAAGCATGACGATAGGAACATTAGAAAACTCTCTAATGTTTTGACAAACCTCAAATCCATCAAGCTTTGGAAGCATAACATCCAATAGAATCATGTCATAATGATTTGCAGTAGCTAAATCCAATGCCTCCTGCCCATCAAATGCACAATCAACCTCCATGCCATCCTGCTCAAGGGAGAATCTAATTCCCTTTACTATAAGCTTTTCATCATCAACTACTAATACTTTTTTAGCCATATCCGTCCTCAATTTTTTATATTTTAATAAGTGAATTAATCTGATTGAAAATACCATCTCCTATGCCTGAAACATTCTTGATATCTTCTATTGATGAAAATCCACCATTTGAATCTCTGTAAGAAATAATCTGATTTGCCTTTGCCTCTCCTATGCCAGGCAAAGATGTGAGTTCTGAAACAGATGCAGTATTTATATTGATAAGTCCATCATCCACACTCACTGCCATAAGCGACTGTTCTTCCATTAATTGTCTCTCATCCTCTGTGTAGATTTGGAGTTTTTGACCATCATCAAGAAGTGCTGCCTGATTAAGGTCTGAATCATCAGCATTTTCAAGAAGACCTCCCGCTGCATCAATTGCCTCATAGACTCTTGAGCCACTAGGCAACTCATACACTCCCGGCTCAACAACTGCTCCTGAAACTTGAACATAAATCAGTTCGGTCTGGACATCCTCCGCCTCATCGGGAATCTCGGATGAGTCTTCCTCCACCTGCTCATTTGATTGATAATATGATGTCTGCCCACAAGCTGTAAGCAAAAAAATGCTACAACAGGCAAGACTTAATAGTTTTTTCATGAATTCCTATTTACACCATAGGAAAAGCTAGTATCGTCTTGTCCATTGTAGCGAAAATACAAAAATATTACAATAGTTTTACAGTTTTATTTCAAAAAATATTTCTATAAAAATGAATCAAATACTTTCTCGATTTTCTCCTTAAATGCATCGATATCATTTTCATTGATAACCAGCGGAGGCAATAATCTAAGGACATCAGCGCCTGCTGATAACACAACTAAATGCTCTTCTAAAAGTGCTTTATTTACAACTTCCTTTACAGGAATTGTAAGAACTAATCCCTGCATGAGACCTAAGCCTCGTCTTTCTGTAACAAAATCGTATTTTTTTACAAGTGTATCTAAAACCTGTTCTAGGTATGGCGTAATCTTTTGAACATGGTCAAGAAGTTTATAATCCTCAAACATATCAAACACCTGAGAAACTGCAGCGGTACATAGTGGATTTCCACCATAGGTAGTTCCATGGTCTCCAGGTACCAACGACTGCTTAGCTACGTTTTCAGTTACCGCAAATGCGCCAACTGGAACACCATTTCCAAGAGCCTTTGCAGTAGTTAAAATATCAGGCATTATTCCATACTGCTGGTAAGCATACATACTTCCTGTACGGCCCATACCGCATTGAACCTCATCCAGAATAAGGAGAATATCCTCTTCATCGCAAAGCTGGCGAACCTTCTGTATAAATTCCTTGTTGGCTGGATACAAGCCTCCTTCTCCCTGAACCGTCTCCATAATAATGGCGCAAGTTCTGTCGCTAAGATTTGCAAGAATGCTACCAAAATCATTGAAGGTTGCAAATTTTACACCTGACATAAGTGGGTAAAATGGTTCTCTATAATGGTCAGTTCCTGTAACTGAAAGTGAGCCTACTGTTCTACCATGGAATGAATTCTCCATAGCAATAACTTCGTACTCGCCAGCTCCACGCTTCGTATATGCGTATTTTTTGGCAGTCTTTAATGCTCCCTCAATAGCTTCTGCGCCAGAATTAGTAAAGAAAACCTTGTCCATTCCTGAAGCCTTTACAAGCTTCTGTGCTGCCTCAATCATTGGAGAATGATAATAAAGATTTGAAGTATGTGTTATCCTTTTTAATTGTGTTATTAATGCATTTTCATAGTCCTCATTACCATAACCAAAGGCCATAACACCAATACCTGAAGCAAAATCCAAGTATTTTTCATCAACTTCATCATAGAGATATACGCCTTTTCCATAATCAAATACTACAGGAAATCTGTTATATACATGAAAAAGATTCTTTTCGGCTGTGTCAATTAATTCTTTTTTATTCATTACAATACCTCATATCCTTGTTGCTAATAATTGCTGTGCCAATACCTTTGTTTGTAAAGAATTCAAGAAGAAGACAATGTGCAATTCTTCCATCCAATATATGGACACGATTAACTCCCTCTTCTATAGCTTCAATGCAATTTGTAAGCTTTGGAAGCATTCCACCACCAATATAGCCTTGACCGATAAGCTCTCTAGCCTCATCAACTGTAATCTCAGAAATCAATGTATCCGGATCATCCTTATCCTTGTATACACCTTCAATATCAGTCAAAAAAGCAAGCTTTTCTGCATTCAATGCCTTTGCAATTGCACAAGCCGCATCATCAGCATTGATATTATAGGTAACAAAATTATCATCCATTCCAATAGGGCAAACAATCGGTAGAAAGTCTCTCTCCAATAAATCCTCAAGAATCTTTGGATTTACTTCTGTTATTTCTCCAACATATCCAATATCCTGACCATCAGAATATTTTTTCTCCACCTTTAAAAGACCACCATCTTTTCCAGAAATGCCAACAGCATTAACACCAAGGGCTTGGACATTTTGAACTAAAGATTTATTAACCTTATTCAAAACCATTTCAGCAATCTCCATGGTTGCTTCATCAGTCTTTCTGAGGCCATTGATAAATTCAGGCTCCATTCCAGTCTTCTCAACCCATTTGCTGATTTCTTTACCGCCACCATGAACAATAATTGGCTTGAAACCAACAAGCTTCAAAAGTGTGACATCTTGAATAACCTGCTTTTTAAGCTCTTCGTCAATCATGGCACTGCCGCCATATTTAACAATCATAATCTTGCGATTAAAGCGCTGAATATAAGGCAAAGCTTCTATCAAAACCTGAGCTTTATCCATTACCTGCTTTATCATTTCCTCTTCCATGTTTGCCTCCTTATCTATTCCTATAAATGCATCAGTTAATTATCGAGCTTAGCTACGATAATCGGCATTAATCTTTACATAATCATATGTTAAATCACAACCCCAAGCTGTTGCCTCAGCATCACCTTCATTCATGTTAACAAATACTGTTACAGCATCAGCTTTCATTATTTCTAGAGCCTTATCCTCATCAAAAACAATTGGCGTGCCCTTATGAAATACCTCTAATTTTCCATTTACGCTTTCAAAATATAACTCAACATCATTCTGATCAAAATTTGCACCAGAATATCCCATCGCACAAAGAAATCTACCAAAGTTTGCGTCACAACCAAAAATTGCTGCTTTTGAAAGATTTGAACCTACTATTGCGCGAGAAAGGATGCGAGCATCCTCCTTTGACTTTGCATTTACAACCTTTGCCTCAAACAATTTGCTAGCGCCTTCTCCATCAGCAGCCATTCTTTTTGCAAGACTTACACAAACGTAACTTAAAGCAGCTTTAAATGCCTCATAATCTGCATCCTTACAAATAATTTTATCGTTATTAGCAAGGCCATTAGCCATACAAAGCAACATATCATTTGTCGAAGTATCACCGTCAACAGTAATCATATTAAAGCTATCCGCAACAACCTCGCTAACTGCCGATTGCAATAATTCTTTTTCAATAGAAATATCAGTGCCGATAAAAGCAAGCATGGTGCACATATTTGGATGAATCATTCCTGAGCCCTTGCTCATTCCGCCAATAGTGACAGTCTTTCCCCCAATTTCTAGCTCTACAGCAATTTCTTTATTTACTGTATCAGTAGTCATAATAGCCTTTGAGGCAGCAGTCCCCGCCTCTATACTGCCATCAAGACTCTTTGACATTTCTTCAACGCCAGCAACAAGCTTATCTACAGGAAGCTGCATTCCAATTACACCTGTTGATGCAACGGCTACTGTATCAAATGGAATCCCGAGGGCCTTTTCAACTCCTTTTGCAGTTGCCTCGCAGGCATCAAAGCCTTCTTTTCCTGTACAGGCATTTGCAATTCCTGAATTAATAACTACAGCCTGCATAGGACGATTCGTATTTACGATATTCATATCCCATTGAACGCAAGCAGCCTTAACCACATTGCTTGTAAAAGTACCGGCGCTGATACATGGT
>JAEEGH010020657.1_pt1 | contig 13665 bp, 20 predicted proteins | sample 9134181 | NCBI WGS metagenome assembly JAEEGH01 (sample SAMN16246544, study PRJNA631951) | gut metagenome | biome: gut microbiome; feature: rumen; material: DP-attached | host: Bos | place: Iran: Karaj | collected 2018-10
AAAGTATAAAGGGCGCACACGGCGCTGAGGGTCCATTTTTGACCTTGCAAGTCAACAAATGCAATAACACCCGTTATTTAATAAGATCACCTCCGGCCCTTCGCCACGCGTAGGCTCCATGATCCGCGCAGGCCCTCGGATCTGTGCCTCCATGCCTTGCACATAAATAAGCCACCCGGACCTTGTATGCCTGGGTGGCCTATACGTAAGTATATACTTAAGTAGGTTAGAAGATCTGCAAGTTCTCTATCACGTGCTTGAAATCAGATCCGGTGAGGTTGTCCGAGTAGCAGATCTTACCTTTACGGTAGCACTCGATCATTAACGCTTCCGGCTTGATGTGAGGGTCAAGCTGGTTAGTCACGTTCGGAAGATCTGAAAATTCTTCCTGGATCTGGCGGTATATCTTCCGCTTCTTCGTAAGAGGATATACAAAAACGATAGTACCGCCCTTCTTAGGTTCGATAAGAAGCTGCATACAAAATCGGAAGCTCTGGTATATGATCATCACTTCATAAATCATATCATACTCAAGCTGTGAACGCGGTATATGCGGTAAGTCGTATGTATCCCACTCGCCGCTTACAATCTGCTTAGCTGCACGTCCAAAGAACATATTAGATTTCGTTCCGGCGTTTGCGCAATACTCTACGGCTATCTTAACGGTCTTATCTTCGAGGTGATGGTTGTATATCTCAATGGTACCTAAGCGTTGCTTGAGTACTCCTTCCAGGCACCACTCCGCGAAGTAAGGACAGACACGGCTTAAGGTGTTACCGATCATAAATACGCGCACATTTTCATCACGTGCGATAGTACTCACAAGCTGCATGAGCTTGTAGGGTTCATCGTAAAGATATGCCTGGTCCGTGATAAACTCTTCGAAAATAATATTCTTCACGTTTGTAAAGACATTGGACTTGTATCTCTCCGCGATATTCAAAGCGCAATAATAACCGACAAGCTGCTCCGTCCTATTGCCTTCTTCATCTGCAAGGAACACTTCGCCGGATCTGGCCTTAAGACCATAAAACTCTTCAAGGCCCGGCTCTTCTCCGAGGTGCTTATCTGTGAAATAGTTTTCAACGGTACGTGCTTTGATATCATTATCCCATCTACGCACGTAGACGAAAAGCTCGCCCTTCATAGCGTCCTTAAGTGCTGTGAGCTTCGCCTGGTAGCTCTTACCGTTTGAACGTTCACCGAGTAAGATCATATACTCGGCTTCCGTCTTTAACATATTGCTTATATTGTAGTATTCTTTCTTTGCCATATTAGAACCTTCCTCTCGCCGCTATGAAGAAGTGGTCCGGCAGATCATCGAGGGCCATTTCTTCATATTCTATTAAATCCATGTATTCATCTGTCATGCTTAACAAGTATCCGTTTCTTCTCATGTTAATACCATGAGTGCAAGTACTTCTATATCCGTCCGGCCACGTTGTCGGCTGCTGGTCGTAGATATAGGTTGATATCCGCTTATTGATTGAAGGGTCGTCTTTATCGAAGTTGAAGCCGTTTCTAAAGTTCGCTATATTATCATGCAGCATATCAACAGCTTCCTTATTAATACCGGATACCGTCAAGTGAAGCTTACCGTCTTCACCCTTTCCGGGTCCTTTTATCCTTCGTTCACAATAACGCTTTGCTCCCAGGGTAACAAACTCGCAGATATCCGGCTCGCGTTCAAATATACCGAGTTGCTTCTTCTTACCGTTTGGAGCTGTGGGCCGTGTTAATTCAAAGTCAAATTTATTAACACGTGCGCTCTCCTTAAGCTTATCAATAACCTCTTCATTGTACCAGCTAAAGTCGGCTTCGCCCCTGATAAATAAGCTGTCCGTATCGCCATACAGCACTTCATGGTCATACCGGGCGATACAACGCCACAAGCTCCGGCGCGCGTAAGCTGTTACCCAACAGCCCCATGAGTAGTTAAGGAAGTAGCGCTTCTCATATTTCGAGTAACTCTTAAGCCGGTTGAGCTTCTCGTTGACTATCTCCGGTGTTAAGTGGTCTATGCTCCACTCGTCACCGTTTAGATGGATATCTGCATTAACTATCGCCGTAACCATCATACCAAACATAGAGTTAATATATTGCTTCGCCTGCAAGTAAATATCCTCCATTCCTTCCACGTCCTTCAAGCTTGTTTTCTGCTCATACAGTTTAAGGATATAAAGGATAAGCTCGCGCGGTAAGTAACCTTTACGGCTCTTCCATACGTGCAGCACTTCCAGATTATCCCATTCATAATTTTCTTTAATGGTCAACCAATCCTGCTCAGTAACATAGATCTCGAAGCCCGGAGAGCTTATCACGCGTCCATTATCATACACGTTATCCGCGAAGTGGTCGCTTATGATCTTCGATCCCTGGATATATGTATTGAAGGAAGTACTCCGGATATTTGTAAACTTCAAATGAAGGATAAAAGCAAAATCATTAAACTCGCTGTCTTCCGGCATACGCTTCCGCCCGGTATAAATCCACTTAGTCATAGGGTATTTTTGCGATACCATCTGATAAGGATAATCGCTCGCATAATCCCAATGGGTTATTAATCCTTTTATGATCTTACCGGCAAACATACGGTTAGCGTGAGTATATCCTCCGGCGAAGATATATTGTAAAAGCTTATACTCTTCGGCGTTGTGCGGTACCAGCTTCTTTATCCATTTAACATAGTCCTCTTCGCTGGTAAGCATATCCTTGACTACTCTTCTAACCGTACCGGTTTGAGTAAGCGGTATATCCCATTGATTTTTATATCGTTTGAGATAGTCCTTGATACCGGCTTCGACTATCAAGCAATCATGTTCACAGTACTTCTTTTCCTTCGCTGTCAAGGGTGTTAAAGGAGTACGTACCACTTCATAATCAAGATCGCCTACAAGCTTCTTAACGCCGAGCTGCAAGCCCCACGCGTTAAGGCTCAAGCGTGTTAACGCATAGCTACACCTAAACGTAATATGCGGATACTCCACGCACTCCGCTTTCATGGGCTTGTGTGGCGTTCTGGCGAAGGTACCCTTATCCGTCCATGTAAGGATAGATCCTAAGAAGGCAAACTCATACGGAAGGTTATGCACCCATATGATATTATTTGCGTCTTTCGGCAGATCATCGAGAAAGTCCTTGAAGCTCTCAAGCTCTCTACCATAATAAACCACTCCATCGACGCTCGCCTGCCACACGTAACAAAGTGATAACGGCTCCTGCTCGTTCCACCATTCCGCAGATCTGCCCGGCGTATAACCGATGATAGAACCATCTTCAAGGCGCCACGCGCTCGTTGTTTCGATATCGAAGGTGATGATACTATCATTGTAAAGGATCTCGTTAGAAGATCCTTCCTTCTTCTTGTGATGGTTTTTGCGTTCTTTCCTTATATTAAAGTTATACTTCCGTAATTGGTGCTTATACTTGATCATACTTTTATATCCAGCTTTGCTATGAGGTCATCGAGATATTGCTCCGTGTTTTTCTGCTTTCCTTTATTTTCTTCAACCACATCTTTAAGCGCGTTTATGATCTCTCCGGGCCTTCTCTTGTTAACGACCTTCTCTAAGCTGTCCATAGCATTAGAGCTTCCAAACTGTTGAAATATATCTTTGCCTACGGTGCCGACGATGTTAACAAGTTTTCTCCATGTATCATATCTTAACCGGCTTCCGGAGTTCCTCTTATAAGCTCTCCATGCCTGCTGTTCTCTCCTGGTCCTCTCGGCCTGACCTCTGGGTGTGAAGATATCCCACTCGTTAAAATAACGAAGCTCTGAAAGCTGAAGCTCCAGCTCGGCCTTCTTCTTGCGGTGGGTTCTCATGCTGATATAGCTTGATCTGCCGGAGGTACCGGTCACGCTTTTAAGGTAGTCTATTTCCTTATTGACCAGCTTATCCGTACCGCCTGCTTCGTAGTACTCGATCAAGCGCTTATTAACTTCTTGCGTCTGTTGCTTTATCGCTTCGTGCAGCTCTTTTACTGTCATATTTATAACCCTCCCTACTTGTTAAATGATAGCCGTTACAGAATGAACAGAAATAATAATCAAGATAATCACACTTTCGTATCTGCTTCGCGTGTCTGATCCCTTCCATGGCGTCGCCCGGTGTGCGGTACCGTTTCTTTCGTGCGCAGGATCTATATACCTTCGAGTGGTCGCGCTCATGGCCCGGACGGTCCTTTTTCTTCCTTATCTTCTCTATCATGTACCCTCCTTATTTAAAATAAGGACGCGTCAAACGACGCGCCCTTAAGTGTTGTGAAATATTCTACTTCTTGATCTGGTCGGCGTTAACCAGCTTGAAGGAGTAAGTATCTTTCTTTTTCTTATCCTTAGCCGGGATAAGATGGATATCGGTTAAGCAAAGCTCACCGTTAAGGACCGCTTCTACCGCTTCCGGGTCTGCAGCAAGTTCCTCGAAGATCTCAGTAGCTCTGCCGGGCATATTGATATTAACCCCTGCTCCGACGATAACGACCTGCTTCTCTCCCTCGTTATAGCCCTCAGTAAAGAAGAAACCGTCAACCAGCACGTTCTCACCTTCAAAGCTCGATAACTTAACGAAATCGAAATCCGAGTTATCGACACCTGCACGTAAGATCTTCGTACCCTTGTTAAATTTGTTAAAATTAAAAGCCATAGTTTTCTACCTCCTTTTGGTATATTTTTTGTATTTGTGGCTTTATGATAAGAAACTGGTTTGTCCAGCGTTCTTGATCTCATTATACTTCACCTTTAAATAGTCGCGTGCAAACTTCTTCGCAAGCTCAGGATCTGCTCCGGTGATGTAATCGGCAGCCGTACAAAATAATGAGTATCGGCTCCACTCCGGAAGCTCCTTCAAAGCTTCGCTTCTATTTGAAAAGAAGTTAAAGAAGTCGTTAATAAGTTCCTTGTGATCTTCAAGTTCCGGCATTAAACTATCACCTCCACTCCGAGTATATCATCTTCACATAAGGAAAGGAAGCAAAGAAGGTTATGTCTGCTGTCATAGATCCTGACATCGATGTGATTTTTAATCCCATCTATGTAGTGTATTGTGTCTACGCTGGCGCCGTATTTAGCTTCCAGGTACAGATCATTCTTATGTATGATATCTCCGGCTTCTAAGTTTCTATCCCATCTTGAAAGTACCTTGCGTACATCTCTCTTTCCGGCTACCTGATCAGTAGCTCCCTTAATTAAAATCTTCATCAACTATCTCCTTTCTGTCAATAACAAGTACCATGTGAGCAGCTCCGTGTCCTATCGCATGAGCTGCAAGCTCTCTTGCACTTTCCTCTGTATCGAAGTAGTGGATACTCGGCTCTATTTTGGTATAGTAGATCATTACCTTCCAGCGGTTCTTATTCTGCTCGCGTTCTTTCATGGCTTCTATGCCATACTCTTTATTCAACTCAGCCTTAACTTCCATATCTTACCTCCTTATACCAGGTACTCATATCCGAGATACATAAAGAATATTATCAATATCATGTAGAGTACCAGGAATATTATCATGGCAGTGATAAATGTTAAGTTATCCTTCCACTTCTTCATTACATAGCTCCCTTCGTGATGGTTCCGTCTTCGTTGATATCGTAGTAGGTATGCTCATCGTCTGCAAGCCATAACCGGGCTCTGTAAAAAGCTTCTTCTTCGCTCTTCCTTACAAGCTGGATATCCAACCTCGTTATCGTGCTAAATGCTGCCCTGCTTAAAGCTTCCGCAAGTGTTATTACTGTTCTCATGTTGTTTCCTCCTTTCTACGCTTCTATTAATATGATGTTAGCATTTTCCTTGTCGGTCCATCTTGCAACTTCTAAAGCTCTTAAGGCTTCTTCTTTTGTTTCGTAGACTATACCATTGATACTACATACCCATAATTTATACATGTTCCGGACCTCCTAAAAAGTTTTGTTGTTTGCCTTACAAGTACATAGTAAAGGGTAAATGTTACAAAATTATTTCAATGATTTGAACAAATTGAAACTTAATTGTGAACAAATTGTTAACATTGACTTATAAGGTCAATTATGCTATATAGATTATATAAGGAGGTGAAGATTATGTACTTCAATACAGACGCTTACGCAAAGTTATACCCCAGAACCGAAACCAAAGCAAAGGTGAAGACCGAAGAGCTGGCGGTAGAGGAAGAGGAAGATGAAAACGAAGAAGTGATTGAAGAGGAAGAAGTCGAAGAAGCCGGAGAAGATGAAGCCGGATCTGAAGACGAAGCCGGAGAGGAGGAAGCCTAAATTATGGAGGATCTTGTTAACCTGATTGTAAACTCCGGCGTGACAGTAGTGATTATCGCTTACTTCATGTTCAGAGATTACAAGTTCATGAACCAGCTTCAGCAGACGCTTACAACGCTGGTTGATACCGTTAACACTCTTAAGGACGTGTTACGGTTAGAAGATAAGGAGGACTAATTATGGCACTTAGAGCAGGCCGTGTCGGTGTATCTCCGGATATCGTAGACAATAACGGATTTATCAAAAATATGGGCGGAGGTGGCGAACACGTTGACGCTTACACCAAAGCGCAGACAGACGCCTTACTCGCAGCCAAAGCGGATCAGAGCAACTTAACCGCAAACAGCAAGGATTTTGTTTTTGCTTATTCTAATGGACAGTACGGTTACAAAGCCGGAGCTACCGGAGCTTTCACACCTTTTAGTCGTCCCGGCTGGAACAAGCCGGGGTTACTATCGGAGCTGTTTTCATTCTCTAACGAGAACCTGGAAAGGGTAAGCGGTGGCTGGTATGTAGAAAATGAGATGGTATATATAGATATTATATATCAACGTGTTAATACCGGCTCAAGCCAGATCACAGGCTTACCGCGTGCAGCTCATAACCATAGCGCAATTGTTTTCCGTCTGGACACGTTACCGGAAAATATCGACGACTTCTTCACCGAAAGCACAGCCGACTTCACAATGTCTGCTGTTAATGACGGTACAAAGTACACAAAATATACCGATAACAACGGAAACCTCGGTTATCGTCGCATGATCGCCTGGTACCCTTACCAGAGTGTAGATATCAACACTAAGGGCGGTAACGATGAGGAAGAAGAACCTATTAAGGAACCTCCGGAAGAAGAACCTTCCGAGGAAATAAAAACAACAACTAAAAAATCAACAAGGAGGAAATAATCTATGGCTTACGATGTAACACAGATTTACAATCTCGTAAACGACGCCGCAGCCGACGCGCTCGGCAAAAATGCCGGTGTAGCAAAGAGAGCTACAACCAGCTTCATATCCCTCGGTAAGCAGCTCTCAAGCCTCGGCCTTCTCGATGGCTGGTTTAGCGCTCTTGCAAAGAGGATTACAAAAACTATCTACTTCTCAAGGAGTTACAACCCTAAGAGAAGAAGCGTACTCCGTGACGAGCAGGAGTGGGGCGCTTTCATTCAGAAAGTATATACTAAAATGCCTTCTGCAAGTGAAAACTACACATGGACCGACAAGCCTGCAACAAGCGGAGCAAACGAAGGTAAGTACGTGCAGCACTCACCTTACGATGTTAACACTTCCGTAGAAGTTAAAGCTCTTATCTTCGGTGGAAAGGGTACCTGGACAATCGAGGTTGTAAGACCTCTTATTCAGATCAAGCAGGCTTTCTTATCTGAAAGTGCTATGTTCGCTTTCATTGATAGCATTTATGTGGCTATCGACAACAGCTTCAAGATCGAAGAGGAAAGAGTAGAAGCTCTTGCTGTTAACACGGCTATGGCGCTTTCACTCTCCAGAGGAAAGAAGATCAACGCTCTTAACGTTTACAACATGGCACACGACAACGCGGTTATCACAGCGGACGCTTCGCTCGAAAATGCAGACTTCCACAAGGTAGTATCTTCTATCATCGGAGAAACCATCGAGTACATGAAAAATATGTCCGTAGCCTTCTCTCCTTTCGAGTGGGAAACCTTCACACCTGAAGATCGCCTGGTTGTAGAAGTGCTTGCTAAGTATGCAAAGGCTTCCGATGTTTACCTTCAGTCCGATACCTTCCACAACGAGCTTACAAAGCTTCCCAACTATGAGAAGGTTGATTTCTGGCAGAGTTCCGGTAAAAATTACGCCTTCGCTGATGTATCGAAGATCAACATCGAAAACGATGATATTAAGGACGCGCTTGTTTACAACTCTAAGATCGTAGAGCAGGGCGGTATTCTCGCATACCTTCACGATATCGAAGCCGCTGCTTGTTGCTTCTATGATAAGAGAACCTGGGAGATGGTTAACCCTCGCGACGAAGTGCTTATCCATGGCGATAAGGCCGAGAAGGGCTATGCGGTAGACGGTAACGCTAACGGCGTAGTTATCTACGTTGAAAACACGAACCCTATCACCGTATCCGGCGACAGCGGAGCAACCCTTAAATACTCCCATGCTTATGCAGGATATGAAAATGCGATCACAGTATCCGCTGGTAAGGTTCCTTCCGCTTCCGGTATCACCTTCACCCAGGTAGGAGAAACTACTACCTACACCTTCACACCTGCTTCAAACGCAGCAATCACTATTACGGTAGCTAACGCTACTTAAGCGTTACTTCATCTCTTATAAAGGGCGGTATCTACTAAGGTATCGCCCTTTTATAATAAGGAAGGATCAACAATGAAAACGAAAGAATATCTTGAAAAGATTGAAAAAGTAATACAGCTCGGATACTCCCAGATAGGAACACGTGAAGACAGTAAAGGAAGAGTGATCTACTCCGACGAGTACGGCCTTCCGGGTGAACCCTGGTGCATGATGTTTTTATGGTGGCTGTTCAAGCATAGCGGATATGCGGAAGCTTTTTACGATGGAAAGAAAACCGCGTCCTGCGGAGCGCTTCTCAGATGGGCCGAAGCTAAAGGTTATGTGGTCAAAAATGGCCGGCGCGGTGATATAATTATCTGGACCTTTAGAAAGACGAAAGACGGTAAGCCGGAAACCAGCCATTGTGGTATAGTAACCCGGCGAAGCTTCACCGGCACAACCAGCATAGAAGGTAACACTTGCGAAGTCGGATCTCAAGACAATGGCGGCCGAGTGCTTGAAAGAACACGCGGAAATAAGTACGTTTTGGCTTATATCCGTCTACCTTTATAATAGGAGGAAATAGTTATGTTTTTAGATAATATAATGGAAGCGTTGCCCGGAGTGCTTGATAAGTACAATATGAAGGCTTGCACATATCCGGCACGTTATGCATACTGGCGCGATAACCTCTTTGAAAGGATTATGCGCTTGTTTGTATGGAAGACCGGTACTGATCTTGTCATGCCGAAAGAGATCGAGCAGCGCCTGATCATTGACGGTAAGTGCAGCATACAGCACATAAAGAGAGAGAAGGAGCTTACGGCGGTATTTTGTGATTTCTTCGGAGTTACAAAATATTATGATGAGTTCAAGAAGATCACTTATCATACGCCCATTGACGCCGGAGAAAGGACCATCGGAAAGGATTGTGTAATTATCGAGAATAACGCGCTCCGCAATCCGGTGTTACCCCTTATCCATTCCTACGCTATGCTCTTAGCTCACGCGGAAGTTACCTTTATTGATATATGCGTTAACGCAAGAGATCACAACGGCATACCGATAGCTTCAACCGAGATCAGTAAGCAGGCCGTGAAGAGCTACCAGCGCAGCAAGTTTAACGGAAAGTACGACGTTATCGGCGATCCTTCCTTTATCGGCGTACAGTTCAGCCCTTCCGGAGATCTTAAGAGCGAAGTATTCAAGGAGCTTTGGGAGGTTAGAAATAATATCCTTCGCGACTTCTACTCCGATATCGGCGTTAAGGTTGCCTTCGAAAAGAACAGTAACGTTATCAACGCCGAGATAGAAGCAAACGATAGTATGTTGCTTCTTAATATCAAAGACATGATCGAGTACCGTAAGCGCGGAGCCGAAGCCGTTAATAAACTCTTCGGTACCGATTGGTCCGTAGAAGTAGCGGAAGAGATCAGATACGAAGAGAAGGAGGAAGAAAACAATGTTCAGCGTAAATCAGATCTGGAAGCATGACAAGGATAACAACACGCCTATGCTCTCTAACTACGCCGGGGAGTGGTGGGCGGATTATGTCACCAATTATGAAAAGTACGACGCGGTTTTCAAGCGCTTGTATTATAGCTTCTACTATTTTATGCAGAGCCATGAGGAAACCATCGACGAAGTAGCCGGTAACTTCGCAGACGATGTTAAGAACCTTCTTATGGTCCATGATAAGGAGCTTTCGGAGCTTTACCGCGTTCAGGATCAAGCACTTGACGCTTACGGCCTTACCGATAACTACGATATGACCGAAATTCTGGCGAAGACAACCGGCGAAACACTCGGCAGCCGTAGCGATAGCTACTCCGACAGCTTAGGCGCTCAGAGTAACTCTTCGACCGGTAAGGTATCGCCCTATGATAGCGAAAACTTCTACAACGATAACAGCTTGCAGACTTCGTTGGGTGCCAGATCTGACAGCGGCTCTAACACCAAAGGATCTCAGACCAACTCCGGAAGCGAAAATTATACACTCACTCGCAAGGGTAACATAGGTGTATCAACCGCTACCGATATGATGAAGAAACACGTAGACTTTTGGGAGAGCTTCAACTTCTACCACTACGTTTTTTCACTTATAGCGCGTGAGCTGCTCACGGTCAACTACGGAGGTGTTGATTATGATAATTAACATAGGAAAGAGTACCAGCGACGCAAAGAGAGTTAACAAGAATTTCACGCAGCTCTTCGCGATCAATGCACAGATCAAAGAAAACACTTCGATAATAGATCCTACCTTTATTATTGATGCTCCGGCTACGGTTGACTTCAACTACTTGAAGGTGCCGTCCTGGAACCGTTCCTATTATATAAGGAATATAACCGCACTACCCGGCAGCCGGTTAGCACTTACTTGTCACGTTGATGTACTCGACAGCTTCGCAAACGAGATCAAAGCTTGTACGGCGATCATTGACAAGCAGGCCGGAACCGCTATGACCACACCTTACCTTGACGATGGATCTTACGTGGTACAATGTGACCGGGTGGTACAGAGTTATAATTATCCTTTATCGTTTAGCCAGCAGGCGACGATCTTAATTACAGCAGGAGGACAGTAAACTATGGCTGGACAAATTAAAGATTGGGTATATAAAAAAGTTGATTGGGCCTACTCTACCGGGGCGTGGGAGTGGTCCGTTAATGTCGCTACAACCGCGGAGCTGTTCAAACTCTTTTCCTCTACGGTTATCTTTAAAGATCATGCTAACGTGTATGATAATAAGTTCTACGGCCTTGTATCTAAATATGATGGATTGATGATAAGACCCATAACCGGAAGTAACGGTTATACCGGAGTAATGCACTTCCACCTTTACAATGAGAACGACCGCTACTACTCGGACCTTGAAGGGCTTTATGGAGAGTTTACACTCCGTGATCTGGTGCTTATGGTGTTCAAAGCTTGCGGACTTCATGTAAGTGAAGCAAAGCGTACCTATTGGCTCAATCAGGTATTATCGTTGATGATAACTCTTCCTGCGGAGCGCTCATGGGTATGTAATACTTCAATCCGTCGCGCCGGAGGGTACCAGGTAGCAGCATACGTTGATAAGTCGATTGTAGATGATATCATTGATTGTATGCGCGTTCAGGGTATGTTTGAGTTTGAGCGAAATATCATTGAAGAAATCGAAGCAAATACCGTATATGAGTTTGAACCACTTGAAACGCCAGCGGAAACCTTATCACGTGCTATTGATGAAGTTTACAACTCCGATAAGCTGACAGAGTGGGAGGAAAATCTCAACGAATATGCACGATCAGCTATCACTTATTTGAAGGAAAACGTAGACGCAGGCTTTATCACTTCGTACATAAAAAATAAATGTGCGCTTGATGATGTAGACCTTGACGATGATACTTACATAGCTAACGCTTCATTCAAAATAGAAGGCCGTGGTGTTGCTGTTAGAGCTGCTGCTCATGTATTTGTATGTAAATTTATAGATAATGAATTTATTGCAAACAGCTCTTCTGAAAGAATAGATATGTCAACCGTAGATACTAATTATTATCACTTTGAGGGTTACAGATTAACCACTACTCCTAAGAGTGATATATACGAAGAGAAGTATCACTATACGGTTACATGGGAGTACTCCGGCGCTTCTCAAAACTTATCTATATATAACGAAGCACACAACGACAGCACACACGATCAGATCAGTGAATATATCACGTGGCCGGTATCTAATTATACAACCGGTGGCGTTGGTGTTACGTATGAAGCTTCAAACTATGGTGAAGCACTTGTCGGTCCGGAAGGAGTAACTGTAATTGACGGAGCCGTACCTCCTAAAAGTAGCACGTCAAGTAGTAATTATTGGTCCTCCTGGGCTGGAAGAGCTATAACCGTACACGGCTACTCCGGCAGTAACCACCCTTCCTATACTTACATACCCGTGGGTTATGGTGATTACGACTACGAAGGCTTCACCCAGGCCCGCGTTCAGAGTGGGTGGATTTACAATAATACATGGTTGCAGCGCTTAGGATTGACGATGGAGCTTATGGACGAGTACGAACCGGTAGAACCGGACCCGGACGACCCGGAGCCGATACAGCCGGACCCAGACCCTACGCCGGAACCTACACCTCCTGATCCTGGAGTGCTGGATATATCCGCGAGTAGGTTGTTCACGGTTCACCAGCTTTCCAACGCGGAAGTAGACAACCTCGGAAGCTTCATTTATAGCCAGACCTTCATAGACGCTATAAAGAATATGTTTATGGAGCCTATGGACGCGATAATAGGGTGCTTCATTCTCAATTATGGGTCCGGCGGTACCTTACCACTCGGAGCAAATGAAACCTTGAAGCTCGGATCTGTCCTGGGCGCTACCGGAGTAACCGGTACAAAGGTTACTAATCAGACATTTGAGTGCAGCTTCGGAACGAAGGAGATCGGAGAGTTCTATCACAACGTACTCGACTATGCACCTTATACCAGCATACAGATTTACCTTCCGTATATCGGTTTTGTAGACCTTGATACCAACGAAGTTATGAATAGCCGGATCACCCTTAAGTACCGCTTCGATGTATTCACCGGTATGTGCCTTGCAAGGCTGTTCGTTAACCGTAACGGAGTGACACATGAGCTGTATAACTTCGAGGGTAACTCAGCCGTACATATACCGCTTACCGGACGCGACTTCACGAACGCTATTGCCCCTATGCTTAGCGGAGCCGTGGGCCTTATCGGCGGAGCTGCTACCGGCAATCCGGTTGCTATGGCTTTAGGTGCTAAGAACATGATCGGCAACACAGCCAATGTCAAACGCTCAGGATCTTTAAGTTCTAATACCGGCGTACTCGGACAGCAGACACCTTTTATACTTGTCAACCGTCCGAAGGCGTACAACGCTGCTTCTTATAACAGCTATTACGGCTATCCTTCTAACTGGACCGTAACGCTCAGCTCATGCTCCGGATATACAAGGTGTAAGGACGTACACCTTGACGCGTTGAGCTGTTCAGATCAGGAGCGCGAAGAGATAGAAGCTTTACTCCGTGAAGGCGTGATCTTCTAACCTACTTAAGTATATACTTACGTATAGGCCACCCAGGCATACAAGGTCCGGGTGGCTTATTTATGTGCAAGGCATGG
>JAEEGH010020658.1_pt1 | contig 13665 bp, 13 predicted proteins | sample 9134181 | NCBI WGS metagenome assembly JAEEGH01 (sample SAMN16246544, study PRJNA631951) | gut metagenome | biome: gut microbiome; feature: rumen; material: DP-attached | host: Bos | place: Iran: Karaj | collected 2018-10
TATATCCTTGTTTTATCATCACTGGAAGCAGCGAACGGAAGCGCGGCAAGGCGTTGGGCAGGAACGAACCGCAGTGCGGCACCACTACTTTCAGATGCGGATAGCGCACCAGCACATTGTGGGCTATCATATTGAGGATTGTGCGTGTTGTTTCGGACAAATACTCGTAACTTGCCATAGGCACATCGGCAATCAGTTGTGCGTTTACCGCCGAGGGCTTGTGCGGATGCAGGATGATGACGGCATTTTGTGCGTCGAGATAAGCCATCAGAGTATCCAAAGCTGGGTCGCCAAGGTATTGCCCGTAGCTGTTGGTGGCGAGTTTTACACCGTCAGCGCCCAACGTTTCGAGAGCGTATTTGGCTTCGCGGAGGGCAGATTCGACATCGGGCAAAGGCAGTGCTGCACAAAACATAAAACGCCCAGGATAACGAGCTTTCAAGGCTGTACATTCCTCGTTGAACCTACGGCACACATTTGCCGAAGCCTTTGCATCTCCGAAATATGGTTGCGGGGCGGGCATTGTCAGCACCGAGGTCTGTATGCCTGCTTTGTCCATAAATGCGATGTGGCGTTCCAAATTCCAACTCGGGATAGGGAAACCCTCGTCCATCTCGGCGCCATTGGCCTTTACAAAGTCAATGTAATTTTCCGTGATGGCGTGGCTGTGAATGTCGATTTGTGCCAATGTCGGCAATGTGGAAAGTGCCATAAGGATAATTGTTACAATGTGCTTTTTCATTTTAGTTGAGTTCCTTTTTGGGGGGCTTTATTTCAGATTCTTCCAGAAATACTCTGCCAGCGTATCCCAAGGGATGTAGTTGCCCTCGCCACCGTCATAAAGGTCGCAGTGTGAAGCGCCAGGGATGATGAGCAGCTGTTTGTTTTCGGGATTGGGATTCGGTTTGCCGATGAATTTGTAGCCTTCGGCCTGACCTTCTACCATATATTTGTAGGCTGCCTCACCAAAGTAGCGTGAATGAGCCTCTGCGCCGTGCATCACGAGAACTGCGGAACGAATTTCGTTGATGTAGTAGAGGAAACGGCTGTTGGCGTAAGCCTGTGTGCCGATGACGCGCCATCCGTCGTTGCTGTTGCCACTGCGTTTGTGGTAGCCGCGCGGAGTTTTGTAATAGGCGTGGTAATCTTTCACAAACTGTGGAACTTCATCGGGCAGCGGGTCGATGACACCGCCAGCCATTACCATTGGATCGGAGAGGCGTTGCTTGCTCATGGCCTCGCGGGCAGTATGGCGCGACTCTTCTTTGTCTTCGTTGTCGAAGTATCCGTTGCCACTGACACGGGTCATGTCGTACATTGTGCTTGCCACGGTAGCCTTGATGCGCGGGTCGGCAGCGGCAGCATTGAGTGCGATGCCACCCCAACCGCAGATACCGATGATGCCTATGCGTTCGGCATCCACATTGTCCTGCTTCGACAGAAAATCGACGGCAGCCATAAAGTCCTCGGTGTTGATGTCGGGTGATGCCGTGCGACGAGGTTCACCGCTGCTCTCGCCAGTATATGACGGGTCGAATGCCAGTGCAACAAAACCGCGTTCAGCCATACGCATGGCATAGAGTCCGCTCGACTGCTCCTTGACAGCACCGAAGGGACCGCTCACGGCGATGGCAGGGAGGAGGGGATTAGAAATCCCCGGTTCTTGAGTTGCGGATTTTAAATCATAAGCGGTCGAAAGATTTCATGGGAAAGTATTCGACAGTTCTCTTATTTTGTACCGATTTGCATACCGCGTCGTATCACCACCGTTTAAATATATTCCAAGCACCATAATATAGTCACACATCTCAATACGAAAACCGAATTTTGCCTCCGAGTATCCAAGTCCGTTAAGACGCTTGTATATCATAACGAGCATGGCGGTAATCAATGTCATGTACAGAATGATTCTCAGGCCGTTTTCACTGACAGACAGGAAATGGGAGAAATTCAGTTCCTGCTTCAGAAAGCGGAAGAACACCTCGATGTCCCAGCGGCGGCGGTATGCTTCTGCAACTTCCTGCGGAGAAAGGGAGAAGTCGTTGGTTATGAAGTATATTTCATTCTCCACACGCGGATGCTTTCCTTTGGCTGGATTGCGTGTCGTATCGCGCGGCACCTTGAAGCGGGCTTTCACTATACGGTATGTCCTTTGGGTGAACTGCTTGGATTGGCTGTCATAAAGACGCACCTCAATGTCATCCACAAGCTCCAGTTTGCCGAGATCCCTTTCCGTATTGTCTGTCATCAGGCTGCGGACATGCTCGACTTTTTTGTCTGTTCTCAACCGCCCGACAAACAGTGCGTCGTTGCCAGATATGGTCTCGTAGTTGTACACTGCCGAAAGGCCACGGTCAAGTACATATATGTTGGCATGGTGGTTTTCCTTCTTTATCATGGGCAATAGCAGGGACGGCATGGCAACGTCCTCGCTCAGATACTTCGTCTCGTTAAAAATGTCCGCCAGCCTTACGGCGAAACCATCATATCCCATAGTGTACTTCACCTGCTTGCGGCTTTCGCCATCTTTGGGCTTCTTGCCTACGGTAAAGCCATTCTTCAGTTTGTTGCTCGCCTCGGCAACCATCGTGCTGTCAACCCTTACAAGCATCTTGCCCCTAATTTCCGTCTCGGTGTATAGCGATGACAGATTATTGTAAACATACTCGTAGGCCTTCTGGAAAAAATCCACTTTCATGGTTGATAGGCGTGTGGAAATTGAACTGCGAGAGACGCTCAACTCATCAACATAGCCAAAAAGAGTCTTGAACTGGGCGCTGTTGAACATGGTTTCTGTTCTTCTCTGGCTTATCCTGTCTGTCATACAGAAGGCATACAGCAGCAAATGAAACATACGCTCGCCTGTAAGCACTTTGCTGTAATAATCAGTTTTGGTATCCGCCGCCAGTTCTGCAAGCACACTGTCCGGTATTATATGCACCAATTCATGCGCATGAAATTTTATATTATCTAGCTGCATAAAATTACGTTTATTTTTAAACGCAATATGTACCATAATAATAGTAAAATATTATGCATTTTTCAAACAGGTGGATGTTAATTTTCTTTCGACCGCCCATGATTTTAAATCCGCAACAACTTCTGCCTTTGGCGTATAAAGGTCGGCGGCTAATGTCAGTCCGTACTGTGTTTCAAATGTAACCTTGCGGTGGTCAACTTTGTCGCTGAGTGGGAAAACCTTGTCCCATTCCTGCGTGAGTTGTAATTCCTGTTTCATTTCCTCTTTTGTTTCTGTAGGTTGCGTTTTGTCGTTGCAAGCAGTTGTCAATATAACTATCGTTGCAAATAATGCTAATTTCTTCATTGTCGCTTATTTACAGGATTAATTCATAAGTCTGCTTTCGCCCCAAGTGTATTGTGGATAGGCCTTTTTCAAGTCTTTTGCAGAACCTTCGACTCCGCTACCTCCGCTGGTAGCAAACACATTCAGCACCTTGCCGCTAAGGTCGTGAGCCTCGATGAATGTGTTGATGATTGTCGGTGCTGTGTACCACCATACAGGGAAACCAATCCAAATGGTGTCGTAGTCGGCAATGTTGGGGCAAGTGTTCTTGATTGCCGGACGCGAACTCTTGTCCTTCATTTCCAGCGTTGAACGCGACTGCTTGTCACGCCAGTCGAGGTCGGCTGCAGTGTAGGGTTTCTCTGGTACGATTTCGAACAGGTCGGCATTCTTTTCCTTTGCCAACCTTTGGGCTGCGGACTTTGTAGTGCCGGTAGCCGAAAAATAAACTACTAATGTCTTTTTCATTTCGGTATTCTCCTTTGCTTGTTTGTTTTGTGCGTATGCGCCCGACAGTAGGCAGCATATTGCGATTATTAATGTAATTTGCTTCATAATCAAATAGTTGTAATTGTTATTTGTTTTCTTTTATTTCTCTAATTATTCTGGCAGGACTTCCAGCAACGACCATATTGGCTGGTACATCCTTGGTAACAACGCTTCCCGCAGCAACTATGGCATTTTCGCCAATGGTAACGCCAGCCAGCACTTTCACATCGGCACCGAGCCAAGCATTGCGTCCGACGACAATGGGCTTTGTAAGCAACGAATGACGCGTGGCAGGGTCTTCGGGATGATATTCGGTAGCAAGTACGCAATGCGGTCCGATAAATGCGCCGTCTTCGATTGTTATTCCGCCGAGTGCAAGAAATGTACAGCCGAAGTTTACAAAACAGTCGCGGCCAAAGCGTGTTGTAAGTCCATAATTGATGTTAAACGGAGGAAACACGCGCACGGTATCGTCGATGTCGCTGCCGGTTATCTGTCGCAAGTAGTCTCTGACTTCCGCTTCTGTGTGATAGCCGGTGTTCATTTCGGCACACAGTTTCATTGTCCGTTGCACATCGGCATAGAGGTCGTCGCTGCCGACATAGTCTTTTCCTGTGGGGTTGTCTGTCATTGCTTGCTGAATTTTATTGTTATGTTTCCTGTGCCAAGTGCTTCTTTAAGTTGTTGGATATCATTTATATGTCCGATTGGCGAATAGCTGTACGATGACTTGAAAGTTTCGTAGAACACCACTATGCAGTTGTCCCCGTAAAGCATAATGTCGCCAGCGTTGATGGTTCCTGGACGGATGCTGTTGACGGGCAGGGTGGTTTCGAGGTAATTGTATTTTTCGTTTCCGTTCAACTCGTTCATTTCCAAAGTAGTCGGCAATAGTGCGTAAAAACTTTCTGCACTACTGTTGTCTTCGAGTGTGGCAGTGAAAATCTTGTTGCCAATCGAAAGTTGCATTGTCTTTACAGATGCTGGCGTTGGCATATCAGGTTCTTCTTTCGTACACGAAGCGAAAAATAGCATGGCAAAAGCTAATATGTTGACCATAACTTTCATTTTCCGAACACTTCCTTTGCTCTGTCCATTTGCGTTGGAATGTCAACTCCGAACGGACAACGGCTTAGGCAAGCACCGCAATGCGTGCATTCGCCTGCATGGTGGGGCAACGAATCGTATTTTGCCTTCAATTCTGATGTAAGTCCTTCTTTTTCTGCCTTGTCGAGCAGTTCGTTTACCTTTGCAATCGGAATGCCGGCACTGCAGGGCATACAATGGTTGCAATAGGTGCATGCACCTTTGTCCATATCGTTTTGTGCAGTTTGCTTGCTTAATGCCGAATTGTAGTCCTTTTCCTCGTCGGTAGCCTTAAGGTAGTGCAGGTATTCGTCAACCTTGCTGGCGCTGTCGATACTGCAAAGAGCCACTTTTACGCAAGGTTTTGCCAGCACATACGCAAAACACTGGTCGCGGGTAAGCGCAATCTTCAGTGGCGATTTCTCGGCATCGAGCAGACGGTCTCCTCCGCCGAAGGTTTTCATAACCGTGATGGCAATGTCGTGCTGGGCGCAGTAGTCGTACAATTCCACGCGGACGGGGTCAATTCCGGGCAGCATTTCATCGAAAGTCTTTGAATCCCAAGGATTCTTGTCCGACTGTACACGGTCGAATGCAGGGTTGAGACTGAACATGATAACCTCTACCAGTCCGCTCTTGGCGATGGCAAGTGCAACTTCGGCATTGTGGCTGCTTAGACCTATGTGCTTGATTTTTCCCTGCGCCTTCAGGTCCTGCACATATTGCAGATAGGGGCTTCCCTGTATCTCCTGCCATTCTTCCATCTTGTCAACGATATGAATCATGCCGACATCAATGTAATCGGTGTGCAGCCGTTCCAACAGGTCTTCGAAACCGATTTTGCATTTTTCCACATCGCGGGTGCGCTCGTAGCTGTCGCCGTTCCACCAGCAACCAATGTGACCTTGTATAATCATTTCTGCACGGCGGTCGCCAAGTCCGTAGCCTATGTTGCTACGCACCTTTGGATTTGCGTCGTAAAGGTCCATGTAGTTCATGCCGTGGTCAAGCGCGTATGTGACGAGTTCGCGCGAAGCGGTGGAGTCAATTTCATCGAATCCTCCGCATCCAAGTCCAATCACGCCAACGCGCAGTCCTGTGCTTCCCAATGTGCGGTATTCCATATCGGGATTTTCCTTAAACTGCGGTGTTTTCTGTCGGTTAGTGCAGCTTACCATCATTAAAATGGTAGCAAATGCAAGTAATACTATTTTCTTCATTGAGCTATATGTTTATGTTTAGGGTTCAAAAATACGAAAAAACATCAAAATGGCAATTGACAATATTAGTTAATGATTATAACTGTTCATATTGTTCCTCGCTTACTGGCTCAAGCCACTCATTGCTGGCATTTTCCTTCACATCCTTGTGATATGTAAGGTGTTGCATCCAACTGTCCTTGGAAGCACCGTGCCAATGCTTTACGCCTTCGGGAATTTCAATTACCACACCGGGTTTCAGTTCGACGGCTGGCTTTCCCCATTCCTGGTACCATCCGCGACCGCTCACGCATACCAGCACCTGAACTTGATTGTGGTGAATGTGCCAGTTGTTGCGGCATCCTGGCTCGAAGCTGACATTAACCATTCCGCCATCCATAGGTGCAAGGTAGCTGTTGCCTATGAAATATTGTGCGTATGCCGTATTAGGTTCTCCGATGGGCCATGGCGACTGTGCACAAACAACATCCGTCTTGCCGTCAACAGCCATAGCGATGGCGGCCTCACAGCGCGAAGCTTCGATGGAAAGTCCGTTTTCCCTCAACGAATTCGGGATGTTGCGCAACTGCTCTTCTGTTACACCCATATTCAAAGCACCACGCACATGTGCCTGCAACTGCGGCATTACATTTTCCAGACCGCTCAAAGCGCTTACTGTGATTAGTTCGCGGTCGGCGTGGGTGAGGTTGTTGCGGGCGAAGATGTCGCCGAATAGGTGCGCTTTCAGGTAATAGTCTTCGGCAGGGCAGAAGTCGTAGTTGAAAGGTTGTCCGCTGAGTTTTGTCTGCACATCGGTTCCTTGCTTAAGCGCGTCGTAGTTTGATGGAAATGGCGAAGCATCTTCTCCCAATTCGGTCTTCAGGCCTTTGGCATCGCGGTTGGCAACAACCTTTTGCAAAGTTCCCAAAGCATTGAGCGAGCGAGGAAAACCCGTGTAGGCATAAAGTTGCGAGAGGGCTTCCTTGATTTGGCTGACTGTCAGGCCATTGTCGAGGCCATTGTTGATGGATTCCGCAAGTTTTCCGAGATTTCCTTGCGCTTCGTAACAAGCAATTGCACTTATGCACGATGCCTGTTTTTCGTTGAATGTCAATGTGTTCATGTCTTTTTCAGTATTGTTGGTCGTATTGTTGCAAGCAGCCATAAGAACCGCCGAGCAAATTACTAATATCGTTTTCTTCATATTTTATAAATTTAGATAAAACCTCTCCATCCCATAAACATTTTGGTCACTTCGCCGTCGTGGTGGTCGAAGAAGAGGCTCTGTTTTGTGTCGAGTGTTTCGATGCGAGCCATCTCGTCATCCGAAAGTTCAAAGTCGAAAATATTGAAGTTCTCGGCCATGCGCTCCTTGTGTGTCGATTTCGGAATGATAATCACATTGCGTTGCAATAAGAAACGAAGTGCAACCTGGGCAACACTTTTACCGTGAGTTTTGCCAATTTTGGAAAGTAATTCGTTGGTGAAGAAATTGTTACGACCTTCTGCCAATGGACCCCACGACATAATCTGGCATCCGAACTCCTCCATATATTTCTGCGGTAGATGCTGCTGGTTGAAAACATGAGTTTCGACTTGATTTACCATAGGTTTTACCTCCACATTCGATGCAAGGTCTATGAAATGGTCGGGGTAGAAATTGCTTACACCTATTGCTCGTAGTTTGCCTTTGTGGTAAGCCTCCTCCAATGCACGGTATGCTCCGTAGCGGTCGCAGAATGGCTGGTGCAGCAACATAAGGTCGATGTATTCGGTTTGCAGTTTGCGCAGGCTCTCGTCGATTGATGCTTTTGCTCTTTCGTAGCCGTAATTCGAAATCCATATTTTAGAGACGATGAATATTTCATCGCGAGATATGCCGCTCTTTTTCACCGCATTGCCTACACCATCTTCGTTTTGGTAAGCCTGTGCTGTATCTATCATTCTGTAACCTACGCTAAGCGCATCACTCACGCAGCGTTCTGCATCGCTTGGTGTCACCTGATAAACTCCGTAGCCCAACTGCGGCATTTTTACGCCGTTGTTTAATGTTATGTATTGCATAGAATTTGAATTTAAATTGTTAATAGCCAAGACCTTTTAACCATTTCTCAACTTTTGCCTTGCCTGTGCGCACTTCGTGTCCGTAGATGCTGAAGCCTTTTTGTACACTTGCCTTTGGAAAAGCTTTTTTCACATCATCGACACAAGATGCCAAGCCGCTGCCTTCGTGGGTTGTGAATGGGATGACGGTTTTGCCGTCAAGATTTATATCGCGGAAAAGTGTGAACATCACCTGCGGATAGGTTCCCCACCACACGGGACCACCGATAAATACGGTGTCGTACTGCGAAAGGTCGGGAGCGGTGCCTTCGTATGGCGGCAATTCGCCGTTGGCAGCCTCTTTCTTGGCTAGTTCGATAAGTGGCGTGTAGGCCATGCCGTCGTATTTGTGAGTGACTATTTCAAATTGCTCAGCACCAGCGATTTCCGATATGTAGTCGGCTACAATTTTTGTATTGCCAACCTCGATGTTTCCCACGCTGTAGTTGTCGCCAGCATGTGAGAAGAAAATGACGATTGATTTGCTCATATTGTTATGATTTTGTGGTTTAACTTCTTGTTTGTTCTGTGCGTTGCAGCTGGTAGCGAGTACCAATAATAATAGCATTACATTCAAGGTTTTCATAATTTATTCTCCTATGTTCTTGATGAATTTTGCTGGATTTCCGCCTACGATGGTATTTTCGGCAACATCCTTTGTAACCACTGCACCTGCGGCTACCACGGCGTTTTTGCCAACTGTAACACCTGGCAAGATGGTGGCTCCTGCGCCAATCCAAGCGTTTTCGCAAATGTGTACTGGCTTGCAAGTCAGTATCATACGGTCGTGGAGGTCGTGGTTGTTGGAAATTAGCTGCGCATTAGCGGCAATCATTGCACCGTCGTCGATTGTGATGCCTCCGCGAGCCATCATAAGGCAGTTGTTCATTATCATTACACCTTTGCCCAGTCGTACGCGGTCGAAGCAAACACCTGTGAGTCCGGGCATTACGAAGCCACCGTCTGCAAATACATCGTGGCCAAACAGTTCCTTGGCGAGCGCATTGTACTCGTCGGTATATGGCATAGTGTGGTTCAACTTGAATAATGTCTGAGCCTGACGAACGCCTTCGGCAAGTTCTTCGGCTGTCGATAACCTTGGGTCAACTCTTTCTTCTTGCATAACTCTTTTGTTTTGTTTTACGATGCAAAAAAACAGCAAATCCACGGAACCGCTATTTCACAAAAAGCACTATAATTTTCACTTTTTGCACAAATGTTTTAGGAGAATAAAAAATAATCTGTAACTTCGCCTCGTGAAGATTGACTTTCTATATTCGACGGACTTTTACGGGATGAACGCACCTGAACTGGCTCATACCTGTATGCATCTGCTTTGCACGGCTGGGGAGGGGAGTTTTGTGTTCAACGAACGATGCTACCATATTGTGAAGAATGATTTGGTAGTTGTTCCGATGCCCGACCGTGTGAAAAATCTTGCTGCGCATCCCGACATGCAGGTCGAGTGGTTTGCTGCCGACAACAAGTTTCTCCAAAACCTGCTACCATCGAACAACTACAGCATAGGCGGCAGTATAAGCCTGAACCAAAACCCTGTAATTCCACTTACCGATGAGCAGGCTTCAATTATGCTGGCCGATTTTCATCGTCTGCGCGACCGACTAGGCGACCGTCATCTGCTGTTCTACCGCGAACTTATGGGCAGCCTCTGCCTTACGATGATGTACGACATCTTCGAGCCGCACGCACAGCGCGATACTACAGCTCCGCACAGCGACCGAACAGCCTACATTGTGAAGCAACTGATGGATATGCTTTCGACGGGTATAAGCCGCACCGAGCGCGAGGTAAACTACTATGCCGAACGACTGAATGTGTCGCCAAAGTACCTTTCGGCAACCGTTAAGCGCGTCACAGGTCACAGCGTTAGCAGCTACATCAACCGCCATACCGTACCAATTATAAAAAAGTATCTCGACGACGAGCGCCTATCGCTTACGCAAATTGCCGAGCGTATGAATTTCGCATCGCTTTCCTATTTCAGCCGCTACTGCACCAAACATTTAGGGCAGTCGCCCAGCGAGTATAGACGGAGTTTGCAGCCGAGGGGGTAGTAGGTTTTTATGAGAAAATCCGCAACTGCAGTCGTTATCTTTCAAACTTTTTTCAACAAAATACTCCGCCATATTCAATAATTCATTACCTTTGACTTTTCAAATAATATGTAAAATGGATAATAGCGTATTACAGAAAGCAAAATACTGGACAAGTGAAGTTTTCGACGAGCAGACCCGCAAGGCTGTAGCCGAAATGATTGAGAATAACCCCGAACAGCTGAACGAAAGTTTCTACAAGGACCTTGAGTTCGGAACTGGCGGTCTGCGCGGAATAATGGGTGCAGGAACAAACCGCATGAACCGCTACACCGTTGGAATGGCAACGCAAGGACTGGCAAACTATCTGCTTGCCCACTGCGACAAGGCTAAGGGAATTAGCTGCGCAATCGCTCACGACAGCCGCAACAACAGCCGCGAATTTGCAAAAATCACCGCATCGGTACTGTCTGCAAACGGAATCAAGGTATATCTGTTCGACAAGTTGCGTCCGACACCCGAATTGTCGTTTGCAATCCGTCACCTGCACTGCAATTCGGGAATCGTCATCACCGCTTCGCACAACCCCAAGGAGTACAACGGCTACAAGGTTTACTGGAGCGATGGCGGTCAGGTAATTCCGCCGCACGACAAAGGCATAATCGAGGATGTTAGGAAAGTCACAGTTGAGGACATCAAGTTCGACGACGCATTGAAGAATGTGGTGGAAATCGGCGCAGATGTTGACAATGCCTACATCGAAGCACTGAAGTCGTTGTGCCACAATGTAAAGGACAATGCAAGCGCAAACTTGAAAATTGTATATACGCCGATTCACGGTTCGAGTATAAGCGTACTGCCACAGGCACTGAAGAGCATTGGCTTCAACGATGTCAACATTGTTGAGGAACAGGCAGTTCCCGATGGCAATTTCCCGACGGTAAAGTCGCCGAATCCCGAAGAGCGCGAGGCTCTCACGCTTGCAATCCGCAAGGCCGAGCAAATCGGAGCCGACATCGTATTCGGTACCGATCCCGACAGCGACCGTCTTGGCGTAGTGGTAAACCACAATGGCAAGTTCGTAATTCTCAACGGCAACCAGACTGCATCGATACTTGTGCATTATCTTCTCGACAGTTTCAAGTCCGAAGGTCGTCTGAAAGGGAAGGAATTCATTGTTAAGACTATCGTTACTACAGAACTTATTCCGCAGATTGCCAAGGATTACGGCGTAAAATGTCTTGATGTTCTCACTGGCTTCAAGTACATTGCCGAGGAAATCGAAAAGAACTACGGCAAGATGCAGTTCATCGGCGGTGGCGAGGAAAGCTACGGATTCCTTGCTGGCGACTGTGTCCGCGACAAGGACGCAGTAATCGCCTCGATGCTGGTGTGCGAAGCTGCTGCCAGAATGAAGGCACAAGGCAAAACCCTGATGGACTTGCTGCTGGACATCTACATAAAGTACGGCTTCTACCTCGAAGGACTGAAGTCGCTCACCAAGCCCGGACAAAGCGGAATGCAGGAAATAGAGGCTATGATGGAGAAATTCAGAAGTACGCCGCCCGAGTCGATTTGTGGAGTGCAGGTTGTGATGGTTCACGATTTCCTTGTACGCAAGTCGTACGACAAAATCAGCGACCTCTGCTACGACATCACCCTGCCCAAGTCGAATGTACTGCAGTACGACCTCGCCGACGGCAGCAAGATTACAGTCCGTCCGTCTGGCACCGAACCGAAGATTAAATTCTATATAGGTGTAAAGGGCAAACTCGAAAATGCCGCTGCATACGAAGCAATTGAGGCAAAACTGAAGGCAAGAATTGATGAGATAATTGAAACAATAACGAAAGGCTAACAGGCATGAAGATGTCGCCATATAGCCATTCAAATTGTACAGACGCAAAATTTTGCGTCTCAACAGAAATAGGAACATTGTACAGTCGCGGCGCGCCACGACACAACTAGAAACTTAGAAACAACTTTAAACTTAGAAACAAAAAACTTATAGACTATGGCAAAAGATGGAAGCGGTTGCTTAGGAGCAACATTGATCGGAGGAGTAATTTTTGTAATACTTCTTATTTGTGGAATTTATGTATGGCGTTCGTACAACAAGATAGTTGAAGCCGACCAGGCCGTGAAGAAGCCTTGGGCCGATGTTCAGGCTGCATACCAGAAGCGTGCCGACCTTATCCCCAACCTGGTTGAAACCGTTAAGGGTTACGCGGCACACGAACAGGGAACTTTGACGGCTGTTATCGAAGCACGCAGCGCAGCAACATCAATCAATATCAACGCCGACGAACTTAACAACGAATCGTTCGCTAAGTTCCAGGAGGCACAGGATAATGTATCAAGCACTTTGAGCCGCTTGCTTGCAGTGCGCGAGGCTTATCCCGAACTGAAGGCCGATGCTCACTTCACGCAGTTAATGAACCAGTTGAAGGAAATTGAAAACGAAATCGCTGCAAAGCGCGAGGTTTTCAACGCAGCAGTACAGGATTACAATGTCCTTGTGATAAAGTTCCCGAAGAACTTGGTAGCAAAGATGTTCGGATTCGGCGAAAGGGCTTACTTCGAGGCTAGCCAGGCAGCACAGGAAGCACCGAAGGTACAGTTTTAATACAAACCGTCATTCCGCAAGTCTGAACAATAACGCGATACGGAACGGGGAGCATAATATTGTTCGACTGTGCGGAATCCCCTTAATTACACAAAAGGAGATTCCGCATAAACGAACTCACGAGGCTCGTACCTACGCCTGTTCGTTCAGTTTTGCGGAATGACATTAAAAAAGTAATAATTATGAGCAAAAACATTTTTTTATTAGCAGCTGCAGCAATGCTTATGTTGCTGGCGTGCAACAAATCAGCCGACAAAAAAGCAACAGACGAAAAGGAATCGGCACAGACCGAACAGGTCGCAGAAGAAAAAGGACAGGAAGTTCTTCTTGTCAAAAGCATTGAAAAAATTTATGACGGAGAATCTGCAGGTACAATCTATTTCAAGTACGATGACCAGAACCGTCTTGTCAGCCAGAAAGACGAATACGATGAATATACCATATCATACGCTACCGACGAAATCAAGGTCAAAGAGGAATCTGCTACAACTACCTACAAATATTCGGATGGTAAGTTGACCACAGGTTGTATAGATATGGGTAAAGAAGGCAAGATTAATATTAAGTACAACTACGAAGGAGACAAGGTTAGCTGGATAACCCGCGATTTCGGACCCAATGCTGACCCATATTACACAAGCGAGGACATTATATACAAGTGGGAAAATAATTGCATGACCGAATATACTGTAGTTTACAACACCAACGACATGGAAGAACCGCAATCGACTACGGAATTTGAATATACTGACATTAAAAATCCGTTTACAATCGATGTGTTTACAATCTTCTATTCCGCACCTG
>JAEEGH010020659.1_pt1 | contig 13664 bp, 10 predicted proteins | sample 9134181 | NCBI WGS metagenome assembly JAEEGH01 (sample SAMN16246544, study PRJNA631951) | gut metagenome | biome: gut microbiome; feature: rumen; material: DP-attached | host: Bos | place: Iran: Karaj | collected 2018-10
GGGGAGCCAGCTCGATGGAGCCGTTGAGGTGGATGATGTCGATGTCCCGCCCCAGGGAGGCGTAATACTCCCCGGCAATGCGGTCAAACTTCGTGGCCACCCGCAGCTTCCGCCGGGGATCGTCCCGGTAATCCTTCGGCGCGGCCACCGCCATGCGGCAGACGCCGGTCTTCAGGTCCAGCAGCTCGTATACGTCCGGGGCGTGCTCCAGCAGGATATCCTTTCCCGCCACCCCCACGTCGGCGGCTCCCCGCTCCACGTAGACCGCCACGTCGGAGGGCTTCACCCAGAAATAGCGGACGCCCCTCTCCGCATTTTCAAACACCAGCTTCCGGTTTTCCTCCAGAATGCCCGGGCAGGGGAAACCGGCCCCGGCAAACATGGCATAGACCTTTTCCCCCAGCCGTCCCTTGGGCAAGGCGATATTAAGCATCCCGGTCCTCCTTTCCCCCCAGGCGGCGCACTTCCCCGAATCTGGCCCCTTCCGGCATCCGCCTCTGGGCCATGACCGATTTTCCCGCGGCCGCGAGGGCGCGCGCTTCCCGGCAGACCTCTTCCGGGGAAACCGTCCCGTCATACAGCAGGAGGATGTCCGCGTCCGGAGAAGCGTCCTCCGGCACGATGCGCTCCAACTCGTCCAGATACACGGCAAAGCCGATGGCCCCGGCGCTGCGGCCCATTTTCCGCATCAGCCGGTCATACTGTCCACCGGAGAGCACGCTCACCGGCACCCCGAAGACGAAGCCCCGGAAGACGATGCCGTTGTAATACTGCATATCGTTGACCACGCTGAAGTCCATGCGGAGCATGTCCTCCAGCCCGGAAGCCCGGAAGCCCCGGGCGATGGTCTCCAGCTGAGCCGCCGCCTCCGGCGGGCAGGGGAGCGTGCGCAGGGTATCCAGCACCTCCTCCGGCCTCCCGCCCGCGGCGGCCAGCTTTTCCAGGACCGCCGCCTTCTCCCCGTCGGCCCCCGCCTCCCGGCAGAGACTGCGGAGCTCGTGGAGGTTCTTGGCGCCGATGCATTTCAGCAGCTTCCGCCGCACTTCCTCCGTCACCCCCAGCTTTTCCGTGAGGGCGGCCAGGATATCCAGCTGGGAGATCTCCAGCACGCAGCGGTCCGAGACGCATTTCAGGCTTTCCGCCGCCAGCAGCAGCACCTCCAGGACGCAGTAGCCGTCGATGGGGCCGATACATTCCAGCCCCGTCTGGGGGATCTCCCGGAAGGCCCGGGTGCTGCCGGCGGTGCGGTAGACGTTTTCGTTGTAAAAGACCTTGCGGACACTGTCGGTCCGGTCCGGGCTGCCCCGGACGATGGAGAGGGTCACATCCGGCTTCAGGGCCATGAGCTTCCCGTTCAGGTCCGTAAAGGTCAGCACGTTTTCGGAAACCAGGAAATCCTTGTTTCCGGCGTAAAGATCGTATTCCTCAAATTTGCTCATGCGGTACTGGGCGTAGCCGTACTGCCGGTACAGTGCCCGGAGCTTCAGCAGCGTCCGTTCCTCGCTGGTGAGCGCGCTGACAACAGGGTCCATAAGTCCCTCCCGTGCATCGGGCCGCAGGCCGCGGCCCTTGGATGTTTAGCATGATAGCACGTTATCACGCTAAAGTAAAGCCCCTGCCGCAAATTTGTCGCTTTGCACAGGAAACATGGGAAAAAGGGGCGGCCGGATTGTGTCAGCCGCCCCCTTCGCATCGCTATCCTACTCGTCGAACCCCACGTCCTGCCAGAAGCTCATGACCGCTTCGGGGATGGAGGCCTTCTCCTCCGGCGTCAGGTATTCCCAGAGGAACTTTTCCGTCTTCGGGTTGGCCTCCTGCACCTCCACGAAGAGCCAGGGGCGGGTGCAGCGGTTGACGTGGTAGAAGCCGTGGGGGGTGCCGCCGGGGATGCGCAGGCAGCAGCTTCGGGTGATGACGTGCTTTTCCATCTCCGGGCCGAAGCACATCTCCACCTCCGCGCCCAGGTCCCAGGGGTTTTCCGGGTCGCTGCCGAACAGGAAGAGGATCTCGTTCTCCTTGTGCATATGGGGCGGATGCCCCACGATCCGCTGGCCCGGCGCGGGCCCCGGTTCCTTCGTCTCGTCAAAGGGCATGTTCCAGTGGATGGAATAGCTGCAACGGAACACCGGCAGATCGTCCAGCTTGGCGACCCAGGGCAGAGGACGCCCCTTGGGGAAATCCATGGATTCGGAATAGATGATGCAGTCGTCGTATTTTCCCATGACCTCCGCCTCCTTTCTTTATTTTCCGTTCTTTTCCATGTCCTCCGTGAGCATCCTCCCCAGGATGGTGTAGACGCAGGCGGGCCAGCTGCCCCCGGCGAAGCCGAAGACGTTGCCCAGGATGGGGTGGATGAGGAAGGGCATGCCGAAGTCCTTGAGGGCGGTGCAGTACCGGTCCGCGATGAGCCTGCCCGCGTCCCGCCTGGCGGATTCCAGCAGACCGGCGCAGATGAAGAGCATGCTGGGGGGCACGATGTTGCCCCGGGCGATGCTCCGCCCCGTGGCCTCGAACCAGTCGGAGTCCATGCGCTCCATGCTCAGGCCCCAGGGGCTGAGGAAGGTCCCCTCCTCCAAAAGGTCGTCGGCCAGCTTGTCCAGGATCTCCCGGGGCAGCCGGTCCCCCAGCACGGCGGGGATATAGTGGAGGAGCGAGCCGGAGAATACCTTTTCCCCGGTCCAGGGGACGATGCCGACAAAGTGCTCCCCGTCCCACTGCTTAACCAGCATGGCCTCCAGCATGGCCTTGGATCTCTTGTCCCATTCCGCGCCCTCCAGGGGCTTGTCCAGGAGCTGCGCCAGCTTGCCCAGGGCCTCATACAGCAGCACCAGATAGGCGCTCAGGTCCGGGGCGGCCATCTGCATGTGGTCCATGAACAGGGTGCAGTCGTCGAAGCCGGTCTCGTCCCCGTGCTCATAGGCCATCAGGCCGTCGGCGTCCTCGTCCCGGCAGTCCAGGAACCACTGGCCCCAGGCGGAGACCGTCTTATACAGCAGCTGCAGGGTCTCCGGGCGCAGCTCCTTCTTCAGGTCCCGGTATTTCATGAGCTGGAGGATGCTCCAGCCGTGGACCGGGGGCTTGATCATCTGGGTCACGGTGGTGACGTCGTTGTAGAGGTCGGAGAACTGCCCGTAGGGGCTCACCCGGTCCAGGGGACCCAGCAGCAGATCCAGGGAGAGGTCCAGGTTGGGCTCCAGGGCCACGCTGTTCTGGCATACCTGCCACTGGGAAGCGATCTCCTGGCCGATCATGACGATCATGGTGTGGTCGATGCCCATGGTGGGGTCCGTGAGAAGGGACCAGAGGGTGTATTCCGCCCGCTCCCGCCCCTGCTCGTAGGGCTCTGCGAATTTGGGCATGGCGGCGTAGAAGCTCTGCCAGTCGGCCAGCATGTCCGCCTTGGCCTCGGCGTAGGTGGGATAGCTCTCCCGGGGATAAGCGGCGTGGGTGAATTCCTCCATCGCCAGGGTGAAGCCGCCCTCGGGCCCGGCTACGGTGACGCCCCGGATGTCGCCGCTGGAGAGCTTTTCCCAGTCCCAATAGGAGCCGAAGGTGAAGCCGGAGCCTTCCAGGCCCTGGAAGACCATGCTGCATGTCCAGCGGAAGGCCGCCTCCCAGGCGCCGCCCTTCCGGGGCTTCACGGTCTCATGCTGCTCCATGCTCTTTTCAAAGCAGAGGCCCATGCCCTTGTCCCCCTGGGCCATGAGCAGGGTGGGGCTGCCGAAGGTGAAGCGCACGCTGCCGTAGCGGGTCAGCAGCGTAAGCTCCTCCGCCATCCGCTGCACCACGAAGGGGACCTTCCGCCCCTCGAAGGTGGGGAAGATGTCGATGAGCTTGCTGCCGTCCCTGGCCCGGGCGCTGCCGCCGTGGAGCGTGGCCAGGTGCAGGGCGGACATCCCGTAGCCGTTGGCGGTGACGGAGATGCCGAACCAGGAGCCCCGGCGCTTGAAGATGCCGCCGGTCACGGGATAGAAGCTCTTCACGTCCCGGAAAAAGGGGTCCTTCCTTTCCATATCCTTATTCCTCCTATGAATCCGGCCTGCTGCGGGCAGCGCCGGTTTGATTACGAATAGTAATACTCCCCGGGGGAAGCGTCACCGCCGCCGGGCGGGGTGGGGAAGGGGCGGGTATGAGGATCAACGAAAGTGCGTGACATTTTGTAACATAATGGGTAAAGTTTTGTAATACCGTCGATTCCGGCAGGAAAAAAACGGAAATTATCGGTTGACGTAATGTGAACAGGTATAAGATATACCGCGAGTTATGCACAATCTCCACAAAATTGTCCACAATTCCGGAATGCCTTTAAAACAAAGGGGACCGGCGGAAAAAAAGAGGAAAAAGCCCGGGCGGGGGAATGGGCGGAGATGAAAAATGGCACGAAATGCGTCGTTGACATAAATCGCGTAAATCCGGGGATTTCAGCGAAGAAACGCCCTCAGAAACGGCATAGGGTACTGTCCGGGGACATGGTGGCGTAGGCGTTCAGACTGCTGCCGGCGCGGACGCCGCTCAGGTATTCATAGTAGCCCTGGCAGCCGATCATGGCGGCGTTGTCGCCGCAGTATTCCAGGGGGGCCAGATAGGTCTTGATGCCCGCCTTGGCCGCTTCTTCGGCGAGGCTTGCCCGGATGACGGAGTTGGCCGCCACGCCCCCGGCGATGGCCAGCTTCCCGTAGCCCAGACTCACGGCGGCCTCCACGGCCCGGGAGACCAGGGTGTCGCTGACAGCCCTGCACAGGGAGGCAGCCAGGTCCGGCAGATCCAGGGTCTGGCCCGTCTGCTTGGCGTTATGGGCCAGGTTCACCACGGCGGTCTTCAGGCCGGAAAAGGACATGTCGTAGGGGTGGCCCTCCACCTTGGCCCGGGGCAGGGGATAGCGCTCCGGATTCCCGGTCCTGGCCAGGGCGTCGATCTGGGCCCCGCCGGGGTAGCCGATGCCCAGCACCCGGGCGGCCTTGTCGAAGCACTCCCCGGCGGCGTCGTCCCGGGTGCTGCCCAGCACCCGATAGTCGGTGTAGCCCCGCACGTCCAGGATGAGGCTGCTGCCCCCGGAGGCCACCAGGCAGGCGAAGGGGGGCTCCAGCTCCGGATAGGCGATGTAATTGGCGGCCACATGGCCCCGGATGTGGTGCACCGGGATCAGGGGCTTTCCCAGGGCCAGGGCGGCGGATTTGGCGAAGCTCACCCCCACCAGCACCGCGCCGATGAGGCCGGGCGCGTAGGTGACGGCCACCGCGTCGATGTCCCCGCGGCCGATCCCCGCGTCCTTCAGGGCCAGGTCGGCGAGCTTCTGCACCGCCTGGATGTGGCTGCGGGAGGCGAGCTCCGGCACCACCCCGCCGTAGAGGGTGTGGATGTCGATCTGGGAACTGATTTCGCTGGAGAGGACCCGCCGCCCGTTTTCCGTGACGGCGGCTGCGGTCTCGTCGCAGGAGGATTCGATGGAGAGTATTTTCATGGTTTCGGTTCCTCGGTAAAAAACTTCGTCATGATGAGGGCGTCCTCCGGGGGCTTGAGATAATATCCCTTCCGGCGGCCCAGGGTCCGGAAGCCGAAGGAGGCATAGAGGGCGACGGCCCCCGCGTTCCCGGCCCGCACCTCCAGGCTGAGAAAGCGCAGCTTCCGCCGGAGGGCTTCCGCGATCATGGCCTCCAGTAGGGCGGAGGCCGCGCCCCGCCGCCGGAAGTCCGGGTCCACGGCCACATTGTCGATATAGCCCTCGTCCAGCACGGACTGCATCCCGGCGTAGCCCACAAGGGCGCCGTCCAGCTCCACCGCCAGCCAGAGGCACAGCTCGTCCTCCAGGGCGCTGCGGAAAATGCCCTCGCTCCAGGGGTCGGGGAAGCAGCGCTCCTCGATGGCCAGCACGGCGGGGATGTCCGCCGGGGTCATGGGGCGCACGGTCAGGTCATTTCGCGTCATACCAGTTGCGGGCATAGTGGGCCTCCGCCGTCAGGGGCACGGCCAGGGAAGCCGCGCCCTGCATCTCTTCCGTGAGGATGGCCGCCGCCTTCTCCGCCAGCTCCTCGGGACATTCCGCGATGAGCTCGTCGTGGACCTGGAGGAGGAGCCTTGCCTCCGGCAGCTCCGCCCGAAGGCGCTTCGCCACCCGGATCATGGCCAGCTTGATGATGTCCGCCGCCGTGCCCTGGACGGGCATGTTCATGGCCACCCGCTCCCCGAAGGAGCGCTGGTTGAAGTTGGAGGCCTTCAGCTCCGGCAGATAGCGCCGCCGCCCGAAAAGCGTCTCGGCATAGCCCTTTTCCCTGGCCCGTTCCACCACCTCGGCCATGTACTTCTTCACGCCGCTGTAATGGGCCAGATAGCTGTCCATATAGGCTCTCGCCTCCGCCCGCGTCACGTGGATGTCCTGGCTGAGGGAGTAGTCGGAGATGCCGTAGACGATGCCGAAGTTCACCGCCTTGGCCCGGGAACGCATGAGGGGAGTGACCTCCTCCCGGGGCACGCCGAAGACCTGGCTGGCGGTGGCCCGGTGGATATCCTCGCCGTCCAGGAAGGCCTGCTGCATCACCTTGTCGTCGGCGAGGCAGCTGAGGATCCTGAGCTCGATCTGGGAGTAGTCCGCGTCCACCAGCACGCAGCCGGGGGAGGCCACGAACATGCGCCTTACCTCGCCCCCCAGCTCCGTGCGCACGGGGATGTTCTGCAGGTTGGGGTCGGCGGAGGAGAGGCGGCCCGTGGCGGTGACGGTCATGTTCAGGGTGGTGCGGATGCGCCCGTCGGGGCCGATATAGCGCAGCAGCGCGTCGGCATAGGTGGATTTCAGCTTCGTCAGCTTCCGATAGTCGATGATCTTCCCCACGATGGGGTGCTTGCCCAGCAGCTTTTCCAGCACCTCGATGTTGGTGCTGTAACCCGTCTTGGTCTTGCCGTAGGGGGGCAGGGCCAGCTTGTCAAAGAGGATCTCCCCCAGCTTTTTGGTGGAATTTACGTTGAATTCCTCCCCGGCCAGGGCGTAGATCTCCTTTTGCAGCTGCTCGATCTCCCGGCCCAGACTGGCGCCGAAGCGCGTCAGCGCCTCCCGGTCCACCGGGAAGCCCCGGCTCTCCATGTCCGCCAGGACGGAGCAGAGGGGCAGCTCGATGTCACGGAAAAGAGGGAGCATCCCCTGCTCCTCCAGCAGGGGCATGGTGGTCTCGTACAGGGCGCGGATGGCCTCGCAGCGCTCCTTCAGCCGGGGCAGGGCTTCCAGCCCCTCCGCCGCGCCCTCCGTCAGGGTCCGCCCCAGCAGCTTCTTGGCGATCCGGGGCAGGGTATAGCTGCCGTCGGAGGGATCCAGCAGATAGGCGGCCAGGGCCGCGTCGTATTCCAGGCCCTCCCGGGGCAGGCCCAGCTCCCCCAGGGCGCGCATCAGCTCCTTCAGCTCCGTGCCCGCCTTGGCGATCTCCGGCCCGAAGAAGGCGCGGAGGAAGGTTTCCCCCGGCGCGGGGAGGCAGAAGCCCTTTTCCCCGGCGATGAAAGCCAGGGCCCCCCGGTCCTCCGCCCAGGCGAAGAAGACCCTCTCGGCGCCGCGGCAGGCGGCCAGGGCCGTCTCCTCGTCCGTCTCGCTCCATTCCACGGCGCTTTCCGCCGCAGTCGGCGGGGCGGGGACGGATGCCGGGGCATGGAGGCCGTAGGCCTCGATCAGCTTCCGGAATTCCAGCTGCTCAAAGAGGGCGTAGAGAGCGTCGTTGTCCGGCTCCCCCAGGCGGCACTCCTCCGGGTCGAATTCCAAAGGCGCATCCCGCCGGATGGCGGCCAGGCGGAAGCTCAGCTCCGCCATCTCCCGGCCGTCGGCCAGCTTCTGCCGCACCGCGGGCTTCACCGCCGGGTCCTCCAGCCCGGCGTAGACCCCTTCCAGGGAGCCGAAGCGGTGCATCAGGTCCATGGCGGTCTTTTCCCCGATGCCCTTGACCCCGGGGATGTTGTCGGAGGCGTCCCCCATGAGGGCCTTCAGGTCCACCAGCTTTTCCGGCGGGAAGCCGTATTTCTCCCGGAACAGCGCTTCGTCGTATTCCGTGTGCTCGTTTTTTCCCGGCTTGGTGGTGATGAGCATCACGTGGGTCCTCTCCCCGATGAGCTGGAGGCTGTCCCGGTCCCCGGTGACCAGCAGGCAGTCCTGCCCCCCGGCCTCGCACTTTGCGGCGAAGGTGCCCAGCAGGTCGTCCGCTTCCCAGCCCGCCAGGGCATAGCGCTTGATGCCCAGGGCGTCGATCACCTTCTGCAGCCAGGGCAGCTGCTCGGCCAGCTCCTCCGGCATGCCCTTCCGGGTGGCCTTGTAGCCGTCGTACATCTCGTGGCGGAAGGTGGGCGCCTTCAAGTCGAAGGCGACGCAGAGGGCGTCGGGCCTGTTCTCCGCCAGGAGGCGGCGAAGGATGGTGAGGAAGCCGTAGACCGCATTGGTATTCAGGCCGTCCGCCGTGGTCAGCGGGCGGATGCCGTAAAAGGCCCGGTTGAGGAGGCTGTTGCCGTCCAGGACCATGAGTTTCATGCGCGTCTCCCCTTTGGTTGTGTTCTATACTGCTAAACATACCCCAAATGCCCGCCGATTACAATATATTTATAAGAGGGAGGGCGGGGGAGGGGGCCTTCTCCCTGAGCTGCCGCCCCAGGCGCAGGCAGCTCAGGAGGAAATTGAAACATTCGCTTCCGTAGAGCACGGCGATGTAGGCCGGGATGCCGAAGCGGGGCAGGAGGAGGCAGACGCTCCCCAGGGTCAGGGCGGCGTCGAAGACGTTGATGAACATGGAGCTGAGGTGCAGCCCCAGCCCCTTCAGCATCCCGTCCGTCACGCTGTCCGTATACATGACGATCACCAGGGGGGCCAGGGCCCGGATATAGCGCCCCGCCTCGGCGCTGCGGTAGAGGAGCCGCCCCAGCGCCGGACCCAGCAGGAAGAGCAGGGCCGATACCAGGCCGGAAAAAAGGAGACAGGCGCTCAGCAGGCGCTGGACGCTGCGCCGCAGCCCCGGCAGGTCGCTTTGCAGCTGGGCGGCGGTCATCTCCGGGATGAGCATCTCCGCCAGGGCGTTGAAGAAAACGGAGGCGAAGCCCAGCACGGGAAAGACCATGCCGCTGACGGTGCCGTAGACCCCCAGGGCGGCGGAGGAGGTCTCCCCGAAGCGCATCAGCGCCCGGGGCACCAGCAGGTGCTGCAGGGTGCTCAGGGCCGTGCGGGCATAGGAGCTGAAGGCCAGGGGCAGGCTGAGGCGAAGGAGCCGCGGCCCCATGTCCCGCCCTTCTCCGGGGCGGGGTACGTTTTTCTGCTCCCGGCGGTAAAGCAGCCAGCCCAGGAGCAGGGAAAGGAAGTCCGCCGCCGCGCCGCTGAGGGCTACCGCGGCGCAGCAGAGCTCCGGCCGCGCCTGGGGGATGCGGGGCAGCGCGAGGAGGGTGAGGGCGGAGGCGGCCAGCTGCTCCAGCACCTGGGCCGCTCCCGTCTTCCAGGGGCGGCGCACGGCGGTGAAATAGCCGGAAAAGACGCTGCTCAGGCTCAGCGGGATAAGGGAGAGGGCAAAAAGCCGCAGGGGGAGCCGCAGCCGCCCGTCCCCGGCCAGAGCGGCGGCAGGGCCGGAGAGCAGAGTCAGCCCCAGCCCGGCCAGACAGCTGAAAAAGAAGGCGTAGCGCACACCGGCGCCCACCACCCGGCGCACCTCCGCCTTCCTTCCCCGCGCCAGCTCCTCGGAAGCAAGGCGGGTGACGCTGAAATGGATGCCGCTGCAGGCCAGGGTGACGGCCAGGGTCTCCACGCTGAGACCCAGCTGCATCAGGCCCATGCCCTCGGCCCCCATGAGGCCGGCGATGCGGCTGTTGACAAAGATGCCCGTCAGCCTTAGGCCAAGGCTCACCAGGGTCATGACCAGGGTGCTTCGCATCAGGGGAGAAAGGCGGCGCAAGGGATCACCTCCGGATTTTTTGTGCAGTTTGGCAGTGGATTATATGGCCGTTTTAAGGGGTATATCCTAAAATACCAACGATATGCCCAAAAAAATCATCCGGAAATTAGAAAGAATGACTTGTGTTTTCGTAATATCGTGCTATAATCAAGCTATCTGAATGGCGTTTTATGTGAAAGTGCATAAATGCCCGGTCCCCAGTATCACGGGAAAAGGAGTAGTAGGTATGAACAAACAAACCATCAAGAGAGACTGGATACATAATCGGTCAGTCTATCTGCTGGCGATCCCGATCTTTCTGTACTTCATCATCTGGAACTACCTGCCCATGGTCGGTATCGTCCTGGCTTTTGAGGACTATACGCCCCGCGGCGGCTTCATTTTCAGCCAGTGGGTTGGCGTGCAGAACTTCGTGGACTTCTTCTCCAGCTACTATCTGTGGCGTCTGCTCCGCAACACCCTGCTGCTGAGCATCCTGAACCTCATCATCAACTTCCCCGCCCCCATCATTCTGGCCCTGCTCCTCAACGAGCTGCAGAATGAGATCTTCAAGAAGGTCATCCAGACCATCAGCTACATGCCCTTCTTCGTGTCCACCGTCGTTATCTGCGGCATCATCGTGGACTTCATGGGTCATGACGGCGCCATCACCCGGATCCTGGTGAAGATGGGCCTGGCGGAGAATAAGGACCTGCTGAACCTGAAGGGGTACTTCCGCCCGGTCTACGTCCTGTCCAGCACCTGGCAGGGCATCGGCTACGGCTCCATCATTTATCTGGCCGCCCTTTCCGGCGTGGACCAGGAGCTGTACGAGGCCGCCAAGATCGACGGCGCCAACCGCTGGCAGCAGACCTGGCATGTCACCCTGCCGGGCATCGCCCCCACGGTCATCATCATGCTGATCATGCAGATCGGCAGCCTGCTCTCCTCCTCCACGGATAAGATCATCCTCCTGTACCGGACCCAGACCTACGAGGTGGCCGATACCATCGGAACCTTCGTCTACCGCCGCGGTATCCAGGGCGGCGAATACGGCTACTCCACCGCCGTCGGCCTGTTCAACTCCTTCGTCAACCTGATGCTGCTGTTCACGGCCAACAGCCTGAGCCGCAAGTACTCCGAGACGAGCCTGTTCTGAGAAAGGAGGAAAAGGGACAATGAAAATCAAAGAATCACCGAGCCGCATCGTATTCAACATCATCAACGTCATCATCATGATCATCCTGGCCTTTGCCTGCCTGGCGCCGCTGCTGCATGTGTTCTTCGCCTCCATCAGCGACCCCATCCTTCTGACCCAGTTCCAGGGCGGCATCGTCCTGTGGCCGCTGTATGACGCCACCCACCATCTGACCGCCAAGGGCTACACCTTCGTTCTGACCAACCCCTCCCTGATCCGCGGTTATGCCAACACCTTCTACTATGTGGCAACGGGCAGCATCCTGAGCATCCTGCTCTGCTCCATCGGCGGCTACTGCGTGTCCCGCCGCAATACCATGTGGATGAAGTACCTCACCCTGATGATGACCTTCACCATGTTCTTCGGCGGCGGCATGATCCCCACCTACATGGTCAACAAATACCTGGGCATCGTCAATACCCGTTGGGTCATGGTCCTCATGGGCCTGGTGAGCGTTTTCAACATCATCATCGTGCGTACCGCCTTCCAGGCGATCCCCGCCAGCCTGGAGGAATCCGCCCAGCTGGACGGCGCGGGCCACATGACCATCCTCTTCAAGATCACCTTCCCCCTGGCCAAGGCCACCATCGCCGTTATCGCCCTGTTCTACGCCGTGGGCAAGTGGAATGAATACCTGACCGCTGCCATCTACCTGACCAACCGTAACCTCTATCCTCTGCAGCTGATCCTCCGTGAGATCCTGGTGCAGGATTCCGGCCAGACCGTCTTCGACGTCGGTGATCAGGCCAGCAGTTACAGCCAGTTCAAGAAGCTGCTGCAATACTCCACCGTCATTTTCGCCACCCTGCCTATCCTCTGCGTCTACCCCTTCGTGCAGAAGTATTTCGTCAAGGGCGTCATGATCGGCTCCATCAAGGGCTAAAAGAAAACGTAAAACCGGCGGATGCGTTTTTCGCATCCGCCGGTTTTTGCAATGTCGGCCCGAAGCTGCTGCTTCGGGCCGACCTGATTTATCCTTCCTTGTTACGGCTTTGGGTGGCAAAGGAGGCCAGCACCGTTTCCCCGGCGGGAACGGAGTGGGTGAGCCAGACGTTGCCGCCGATCACGCAGTCGTCCCCAATGACGGTGCTGCCCCCCAGCACCGTGGCCCCGGCGTAGATCACCACGTTGTTGCCGATGTCCGGGTGCCGCTTGATGCCCTTCACCAGGCTGCCGTCCGGGTTCACGTCGAAGCTCTTGGCCCCCAGGGTCACGCCCTGGTAGAGCTTCACATGATGGCCGATGGTGGTGGTCTCCCCAATGACGACGCCGGTGCCGTGGTCGATGAAGAACCAGGGGCCGATCTCCGCGCCGGGGTGGATGTCGATGCCGGTGACCTGGTGGGCGTATTCCGTCATCATCCGGGGCAGGATAGGCACCCCCATTTTATAGAGCTTGTGGGCGATGCGGAAAACGCTGATGGCCTGGAAAGCGGGGTAGGTGAGCATGATCTCGTCTGTGCTCTTGGCCGCCGGGTCCCCCCGATAAGCGGCTTCCACGTCCTTGTCCAGGGTGGCCTTGATGGCGGGCAGCTCCCGGATCAGCTCCAGGGCCGATTCCTCATAGGGCCCGGCGTAGGGCTGCACCTTGCGCAGGGCCTGCTGCAAAAGAACGAAGGCATTCTGCAGGCTCAGCACGCAGACGTCGCTGTGCCGCCGCCCGTCCTTGTCGCCGCTGAAAATGTGGGGGTACATCGCCGTGCGCAGGTGGAGCAGCAGCTCCACCGCCATCTCCCGCAGCCCCGCGAAGGAGGCGCTGCTGCCGTGGTCCTCCTCGCCGGTGAGCGCCACGGCGGTTTGCAGGAGGGACTGGTGCCAGTCTTGATAATTCTGTTCCATGTTTTCTCCCTCGGAAACAGCGGGCCTATCCCGCCCGCCGGAAGTATCTCATACTGACAATATATGCGCCGGGAGGGAAAGTGTCAATAAAAACATGGGGGAGAAAGCCTTCCGCGGTTTACACCGGCCCCGGCTCTATGATAAAATACAAAATATAATATGCATCCTCGGGATGCCTGAGAAAGGATGAAACAAATGGGCTCCAAATACTCCCATGTTTTCTCTCCCATCCGCATCCGCGGCGTGGATTTCAAGAACCGCATCGAGCTTGCGCCGCCCTCCCTGAACCTGTGCAGCCCCGACCATCTGGTGACGGACGCCTTTGTGGACCTGAACCGCTCCATCGCCCACGGCGGCGCCGCCATCATCTCCGTGGGCAACGTCATGGTGGACATCGAGGACTGCATGAATGAGGAATTGCAGCTGGACATGAGCAGCGACGACTGCATCCTGCCCATGAGCAAATTCGCCCTCATGTGCGAAGGCTTCGGGGCCCATGCCTCCCTGGAGATCAACCACGGCGGCAAGGACAGCCAGTTCTTCCGCACCGGCAAGCCCGCCTACGCCCCCTCCTCCTATTATTCCAGCTGGGAGCTGCAAAGCGCCCGGGAGATGGGCCGGGAACCCCTCAAGACCATCGAGATGAGCATCGACAAGATCCATGAGACCGTGGAGAAATTCGGCCAGGCGGCCCTGCGGGCCAAGAAGGCGGGCATGAAGATGTGCATGATCCACTGCGGCCATGCCAACCTC
>JAEEGH010020661.1_pt1 | contig 13663 bp, 8 predicted proteins | sample 9134181 | NCBI WGS metagenome assembly JAEEGH01 (sample SAMN16246544, study PRJNA631951) | gut metagenome | biome: gut microbiome; feature: rumen; material: DP-attached | host: Bos | place: Iran: Karaj | collected 2018-10
AGAACAAGAAATACTGCACCGACATCTTTGCACAGGCCAATCCCGAGGTCGTGCAAGGTATCGGCAACACGGGCAATGACATGGCCGTCGTGAACGGCAAGTTATGGGTGCTCCTGAACGCATCCAACCAGGTCGCCGTCCTGCATCTTCCGGATGCCAAGCTGGAGCGCGTCCTGGATGTGGAAAGCCCCCGGTACATGGCCGCAGAAGGGAAGTACGCCTATATAACTTCCTATGCCGGAGCGGTTTACGGATCCGAGGAGATGGTATCCGGAAAGGTATATCGCATCGACACGGGGAGCTACGAGACCCAGACCGTCGAAGTGGGCTACCAGCCGGAAGGCCTGGCCGTCCTCGGAAATAAACTGTATGTCGCCAACAGCGGCGGCTACAACTGGATGCACGACAACCGCATCTCGGTCATTGACCTGGCCTCCTTCAAACTGGACAAGCAGGTCCGGACCCCGGTGACGAACCTGTTCCAGATGGTCGCGGCCCAGGACAAGGTGTGGTTCTCCTCCTATGGCGAATCCACCTGGAGCCAGGACGCCGAAGGCAATTGGATCCAGTCCGTTTCGGCTTCCCAGACGCTGGTATCGATGACGCCGGATGGAAAGTTCACCGATTGGGACGGGGTCCACGCCAACCGCATGTCGCTCTGCGGGAACACCTTGATCGCCTTTGGCAACGACGCAGAACTGGAAGGCGGTTTCGACAACTGCCTCTATCTGGTCAATACGACCGGAACTACCTTCCAGAAAGTGCACTTCGCCGATACCGACCTCAAAATTGTCGGCAACCCGTACGCCGTTCTGATGAACGGTTCCAACAACGACATCTATATCGCGGACGCCAGCTTCACCGGCGGCAGCAAACTGCACTGCTTCGACAGTGCCCTGAAGCATAAATGGACGGTGGAGACAGGGGTCGGAACCGGCCACCTGCTGCTGCAGTAACTACCAGGTTTTAAACGGATTACGGGCGAGATACGAGTTATAGTACCGTTTGTCGCCCGTGACTTCCTGTCCCAGCCAGGACGGTTTTTCGAAAGCCTCGTCTTCGCTTCCGAGTTCAATCTCCGCCATCACGAGGCCCTCGTTCTCTCCGTGGAATTCATCCACCTCGAAGAAACGGTCTCCGGCCGGAATGATCCAGCGGGTCTTGTCCACGTACCCGGGTTTGCAAAGCTGGAACAGGTCCTCCGCCTCCTGCAGGGAGAGTTCCTTTTCCCACTCCGGACGGCTTCCCAGGCCGATGAAAGGGCCCTTGACGGTCAAGATTCCCCGTCCGTCGCGGATGCGTACCCGCACGCTCCGCCCGCTGTCATGGGCGATATAACCCTGGCGGATGCGGTGGGACTCCACCGCCTGCCCCTTGTAACTGTCGTCCTTCACCAGGAACTTCCGTTCAATCTCTATCTGCATATCACATCAACCAAGGGGACATGTCCCGCCCGGCGGCGAGACCGTCACGGATTTCCGTAGAGGAGATATCGATCCGGGGCGCCTTCAGCAATTCTATCCTGTAATCCGGGCACTCCCGCATCAGGCGCGCCTTCAAATGACCTCGATGATATCCCTTCCTCGGAAATACCACGACGCCATATTCGCGCAGGATACGCCCATAGTCACGCCAACGTGGAAAACTCTCCAGATTGTCGGCACCGATGACGAGCCTGAACTCGTTCTCCGGTTCGCGCACCCGCAGCGCATCCAACGTACGGATCGTATAATGAGGAGGTTCCATCCCGAGTTCGATGTCATCAACCCATACCCGGATCTCCGGATGCCGTTTCACCGCGGCCACTGCCGCCTCGTACCGTTCCCGTCCGCTCAGCGCGTTGGCGGCGTCCTTGAACGGACTCTGCGGCGACACGATGAGGTACACCCAATCAAACGCCGCATCGTGCGTCAGATACTCCATGATGGCCTGATGGCCGATATGCAACGGGTTGAACGACCCGGAATAGACGGCGATTCTCACTCGGCCAAAAATGTATCGACCATGGCTTCGGCCTCGGCGAAGGCGGTGGCGAGGTCGTCGTTGATGAGGACCTTGTCGAACTGCGGGGCATAGGTCATTTCTTCGGCGGCCTTGGCGACGCGCTTTTCGATGTCTTCGGCGGAATCCGTTCCGCGCTTGACCAGACGTTCGCGCAGTACTTCCACGGAAGGAGCCTGGATGAAAACGGAGAGCGCCTGGTCGCCGAAGTACTTCTTCAGGTTCACGCCGCCTTTGACGTCCACGTCGAAGATGATGACGTGCCCCCGGGACCAGATACGGTTCACCTCCGCCTTGAGGGTGCCGTAGAATCGGTCGGGATACACTTCCTCGAACTCCACGAACTTGTCGTCCCGGACCAGGAGGCGGAAGATGTCAGCGGAGTAGAAGAAATACTCCACGCCGTCCTTCTCTTCGCCGCGCGGCAGCCGGGAAGTCGCCGAGACGGAGAACTCGACCTCCGGATGGAGGCCCAGGATATGGTTCACGATGGTGCTCTTGCCCGAACCGGACGGAGCCGAGTAAATCAAAACTTTGTTCATCTTCCTGTCATTGGGTTTGGTATCATACAAAAATAATCATTTTTAGGGATATCAATGGCGGATGAGTCCTTTTTATTTATTTTAAAAATAGCTAAATTTGCGGATGCAAACAGAAGCGTAATCTGTTAACAACATTATACTATGGTTTCTTACAAAGAATTGGGTCTTGTGAACACCCGCGAAATGTTCGCCAAAGCCGTTGACGGCGGCTATGCCATTCCCGCTTTCAATTTCAACAACATGGAGCAGCTCCAGGCCATCATCCAGGCCGCTGCCGAGACCAAGTCCCCGGTCATCCTCCAGGTTTCCAAAGGCGCCCGCAACTATGCCAACGCCACCCTTCTCCGCTACATGGCCGAAGGTGCCGTCGCCTATGCGAAGGAACTCGGCTGGGCCAATCCCCAGATCTGCCTCCACCTGGACCACGGTGACAGCTTCGAAACCTGCAAGAGCTGCGTTGACACGGGCTTCTCTTCCGTGATGATCGACGCCTCCTCCCTCCCTTACGAGGAGAACATCGCCCTCACCAAGAAGGTGGTCGAGTACGCCCACCAGTACGACGTGACCGTCGAGGCCGAACTCGGCGTGCTCGCCGGTGTCGAGGATGAGGTTTCCGCCGCGGAATCCCATTACACCAAGCCGGAAGAGGTCATCGACTTCGCCACCCGCACCGGCTGCGACTCCCTCGCCATCTCCATCGGCACTTCCCACGGTGCTTACAAGTTCACCCCGGAGCAGTGCACCCGCGACCCGAAGACCGGCCGTCTGGTTCCCCCGCCGCTCGCCTTCGACGTCCTTCACGAGATTGAAAAGAAGCTCCCCGGCTTCCCGATCGTCCTCCACGGCTCTTCCTCCGTCCCGCAGGAATATGTCGACATGTGCAACCAGTACGGCGGCGACCTCCCGAACGCCGTGGGCATCCCCGAGGAGCAGCTCCGCGAGGCCTCCAAGAGCGCCGTCTGCAAGATCAACATCGACTCCGACAGCCGTCTCGCGATGACCGGCGCCATCCGCAAGTACCTGGCCGAGCACCCGAGCCACTTCGATCCCCGCCAGTACCTCAAGCCCGCCCGTGAGGAAATGAAGAAGATGTACATCCACAAGATCGTCAACGTCCTCGGTTCCGACGGCAAGGCGGAGTAATTCCGGCTTGAAAAAGTTCAAGGAACGGCGCTCATTTCCGGGCGCCGTTCTTTTGTTATTCGGGATTAAGTCCTATCTTTGCTGACAGAGACCGTGAAGGGTGCGGGACGTAACGTCAAAGCCTTTGTTGCAGGCGCCCCCCTCCGAACCCTGTGGATCTGAGCCACAGGGGCTCTCCTCCGGGAGAGCGCCCGCCCCCGAGTCTTCCCCGGGTTTTTCGTAACACCGCCGCAGAGGGTCTGCGGTGCGGATTTGTATTCCTTAAAGCCCGGGTTATGCGCTCTGCCAGAAGAATCCTGATCCCGGCGGTCCTCCTCCTCGTCCTCGCGTGCGACAAGGAGCCGGTCGGGCCGCTCGCCACGAAGCCGGACGATGTCCGGGACATCCTCCTCCCCGTCTCGCAGGTACCGCTTTACGGCGACCTGTCGGACTACAATCTCATCCCCGGAACGCGGGGGATGCGCACGGACGGACCGTCCGTCACGCTCGCCTCGCTGCTTGACTTTGACAAGACCCGCTTCCTGCGTTTCGAGGGCATTGATTTTTCGGAAACGCCGTTCCTACAGAACCGGGACGGGATTCCCGCCGGTTTCAGCGACGATTCCGGACCGGACGCCGGCTCCGCCACCGCCGTCCGGAAATTCCTTCTCGAAACCATGCAGGAAGGAATCCGCCATCGGTTCATCGCCACGATGGTCGCTGAGACGCAATATGCCCGCAGCCATCCTGATTTCGACTATCTCGACATGCCGGATTACACGGGCGCCGTCCTGCTGTCCACCCCGGAAGGAAAAGTCTTCCGAACGGAGATATACCGGGGCGGCCTGGTCCGGAAGGCTGTCATTCTGCGCCCGGGCGAGATTCCTCCGGATGCGGAAGGATTGCATTATGTCAAGCTGTACCGGCCGGAGACACGTTCTTCGGACGGAACGGAAGGCGAACTGGACGGCGCCATCTGCATCGCGGAAAGGGACAGCCCGGACAACATGCTCCTGACCACGCATCCGCAATACACGGTCCAAATCACGACAAATCTCCCGGATTTCATGGAGGTCCAAGGGTGCGGGACATACAGCGCCGGAAGCTGGACCACGGTCGGCTGCCTCCCGAAATATGCGCTTCTGGCCCTGGAATTCGGACGGTGGACCGGTGCTTTCGCCGGAGAAAGACGCTCCTTGTTCCCTTGTAAAGTGACCCGCGACCTGTCATCCACCGCCTACTATGAAGACAACGGCCCCTGCATGGACCAGGTGCGGGGCGTCGCCAACCCGCTCAAGCAGATGGCCGTCGCCGCCACCGCGAGCGGCAGCTATGTCAATGGCACCTACAAAGCGCTCAGAGGGTATTATGAGGATGGAACGCCCCGGTATCACTGGGGCATTGACTTATACGCGAAGGAAGGGACAAAGGTATACTCCATGTACTCCGGAACCATCGTCCGGATTGAACGCGACCACCCGGACCGGTACGAAGAAGGCTCCTTCGGGAATGTCATCGTCACCGAGAACGATGTCAAGGGATGCGACCGGAAAGTCTACCTGCAGTATTCGCACCTGCAATACGGATCTCCGGTCGCCGTCAACCCCAGGACCGGAAAACCATTCGAGAAGGGAGACGCCGTCTGGGCGGGCGACCTGATCGGCTACACCGGCCGGACCGGGAACGCCTATGACAATGCCGACGTCCCCAACAAGCACCTGGACTTGATGGCCGCCTTCGAGATCGATACCGTGACGGGAAAACTAAAGAGAAGCGCCATCACGGATCCCGCCCCCTTCCTGAATGGAATCATCAATATGGCAAACTTGCAGCGAAAGCAAGGCCGGATTGACAGCATCCGGTGCGACTGACGTCAGAGACCAAGCCGGTTTTTCTCCGTTTCCACCTGTTCCTCAAAGACCGAAAGCCGGGACTTCCAATCGGCAAAAAGGCCATTGAGCTTCGTCATCTCCGCATTGGAGACTTCCGCAATATCATTGAGCGTTTTCTGGTACAGATTGTTGACCAGATAGGTCCACATCAGAAGGGTAGCTTCATTCTTGTTGTTCAGGGCCTTAAGGGTGTCCTCGCACTCATTCACTTTATCCTGATATTCCTCACGGACGAGAATTCCCGGCATATCCAAGTACAGCAATGTATCCATCGCTGTTTCAGGAGCATTCCTGACAAGACTCACGGATGGCAATTCTCTTTCCAGTTGGGAAATCCTGGTCTCTAGTTCAATCAGAACCGGTCCGTGTTCATTTTCCTTGTACCACACAGAAGAGCGCACGCTATCCATATACTTGCGTAACTTGGCGATTTCTTCAAGCAGAAATTGATAGAGGACCAAGGAGGTAGCCATGACAGCCGACTGTGTATCTTGTACCGGGATGTTATCCAGAAGCCCGGATTGCTCGAAAGTCTCTTTCTTCTCCTCGGCGGCTTGTCTTATGATCTGGAGTGTATCTTTGGATTTGGCCTCCGTGTCCTTGTTCATTGTAACAAAAGCCTCTTGATACGCTTCAATCGCTTTCTCCAAAGGACGGCGCTTGATCTTATTCGTCAATGCCCGGCCACCCATACCTCCTCCCACGGCTCCTATCAAGCCACCGAGAAATGCTCCGATCGGGCCGAACAGCGAGCCGGTAATAGCTCCCGCCTTGGCTCCTCCCAAGGCACCGACACCGGTGCCGGTTGCATCCAATGCCACATTCTTGATGGAATTCATCATGTCGGTCTTGTCGGCGGAAAGGAGTTGCAATTCGCGGAACGATGATAAAGCAATGGTAATTACAGGAATATGGCCGGAGATGTCGATATCGGAGACATCCGTCAGAGCCATGATATCCGGAGCCATTTCTACAGCACTCTGCATCTGATCACCAATGTCTTTCAAGGACTCTATAGTTTGAGAAGCCGCATCATGAATACGAAATGCTTCCACTGCTCCTGATTTGAACGGTGTCCAAATTGCGCTGAAATAATCCTTATGTTCCAAAGCCTGGAAAATATCGGCCGCGCCATGAGAACCGATATTGCTTATTCCACCCAAAAAACGAGTGAAAAAATCGGTGGAACCAAATGAAGCAATCCCCTCTTTGATGGAGGCGATTCCTTCTCCAAAAACCGCCTGACAAAGATCGTCGGGCAACACCTCGGCAAACGAAGAGATGGCACGGCCGATCTGTGAAACAGGCAACAGACTCATAATAAGTTGCTCTGACCCAGCCTGTGCCAGCGAATGCTTCTCACAGAACTGGGAGAGCTTATTAAGCGTTTCCTCTTTGGATTCGTCCTCACGCAGACGCTCTGGAACGGGAATCGTCAGAGCCTCGGCATTCTTCTTCGCCGTAATGAGATTATTCTGTAATTGCTTAATTCTAGATAATTCTTCACTTATCGGTTTCTCTTCAACGGTGCAACTGTCATCATGCCTGAGTTTCGAGACCTTTTTGTTGAAGCGCAACTTGGAAACGAATAGGCCTCCGGCAATGAATACACAAAACAATATGAGCGAAATAAGCAGCATCTCATGCCTTTTTTCAAATGTACGAAATCCTCCTTTAATTATCAACGTTTTTTCGTATGTTTGTAATAGCAATCCATAACATCCCGATATGAAGCATTTCCTTACGATTTTTACGCTGGCCGTCGCCCTGACTGCCGGCTCGTCCGCACGCGCCGACGAAGCGCGCCTGCTTCGTTTCCCGGCCACGAACGGTACCGAGGTCGCCTTCTCCTATGCCGGTGACCTGTGGACGGTTCCCGTCCAGGGCGGCGTGGCCCGCCGCCTTACCTCCCACATCGGCTATGAGATGTTCGCCCGGTACTCCCCGGACGGAAAAAGCATCGCTTTCACGGGCGAATATGACGGCAACCGTGAGGTCTACCTGATTCCGTCCGACGGCGGCGAGCCGGTGCGGCTGACCTACACCGCCACCAACGGCCGTGACGACCTGGGCGACCGCATGGGCCCGAACAACATCGTGATGGGCTGGTCCCCGGACGGAAAGAAGATCGTGTACCGCAACCGCATCGGTGACGGCTTCCCCGGCAAGCTCTGGACCGTGGGGCCGGAAGGCGGCATGCCAGCGGAGATTCCACTCCCGGAGGGCGGCTTCTGCTCCTATTCCCCGGACGGCAAAAAACTCGCCTACAACCGCGTGATGCGGGAATTCCGCACCTGGAAGTACTACCGGGGCGGCATGGCCGATGACATCTGGATCTATAATCCCAAGGCCGGCAAGGTGGAGAACGTCACGGACAACGTGGCGCAGGACATCTTCCCGATGTGGATCGGCGACGAAATCTTCTTCGCCTCCGACCGCGACATGATCATGAACCTCTTCGTGTACAATACGAAAACAAAGAAGACCGAAAAAGTGACGGACTTCAAGGAGTTTGACGTCAAGTTCCCTTCCACCGACGGCAAGACCATCGTCTTCGAGAACGGCGGCTGGCTCTACCGGCTGGACCCGAAGACCCGCCAGGCTGTCAAAATTCCCGTCACGCTGGCGTCCGACGACGTGTACGGCCGCACGGAGCGCAAGTCCGTGGCCGACAAGCGCACGGGCATGAGCCTGTCTCCGGACGGCGCCCGCATGGTCGTGACCACCCGCGGCGAAGTCTTTGACGTCCCCGTGGAGAACGGCGTCACCCGCAACATCAGCCGCACGCCCGGTTCCAACGACCGGAGCGCCGACTGGAGTCCGGACGGAAAATGGATCGCCTGGATCGGCGACGCCACGGGCGAAACCGAGATCTACCTGTATGACGCCGTGAAGGGCGGTGATCCTGTCCAAGTGACCAAGGGCACTGACACCTACATCCGTTCCATCCAGTGGAGCCCTGACAGCAGGCATATCCTGTACGGCGACCGCAAGAACCGCCTCGTGGAGGTGGATCCGTTCGCAAAGACCCGCCGCACCGTGATGGAGAATCCCGAGGCCGAGTTCCGCGGCGTGGAATACTCTCCGGACAGCAAGTGGATCACCTACACCCGTCCGGCCAAGAACGAGATGAACATCATCTACCTCTACAATCTCGCCGAAGGTAAGGAGTATCCCGTCACCGAGCGCTGGTACAACAGCGGCAGCCCCACCTTCAGCACCGACGGCAAGTACCTGATCTTCACCTCTGACCGCGACCTGAACCCGCAGTACAGCAACATCGAGTGGAACTACGCCTACGGCAACATGTCCGGCGTGTACATGGCTATGCTCGCGAAGGACACGCCCTCCCCGCTGATCGCGAAGGACCCGGCGGTGAAAGTCGAGGACGACGCCAAGGCAGACGCGTCGAAGGAGGCGCCGGGCAAGGGAGCGGCGAAGCCGGCCGCCCCGGCCAAGGCCGCTCCCGCCGCCACGAAGATCGACCCGGACGGCATCCTGGACCGCATCGTCAAACTGCCGGTCAACGGCCGCGGATTCTACAGCGACGGCAAGTCCCTCTGGTATGGCGGCGGCCGCGGCACCCGCGTGTTTGATTTCGCCACCGGCAAGGACGAGGACTGCGTCGACGCCCGGATGTCGGTCCGGAACGGCGACAAGAAGGCCGTCTTCATGAAGGGACGCGACCTGTACGTGGCCGCCCCCGGTCCGAAGGTGGGCCTGAAAGACAAGGTCTCGTTCGACGGCCTGGTCGCGACGATCGACTACAGCCAGGAATGGCCCCAGCTCTATGACGAGGTCTGGCGCGCCTTCCGGGACGGCTACTATCTGGAGAACATGCACGGACGCGACTGGAAGGCCGTCAAAGCCAAGTACGAAGTGCTGGTTCCCTACGCCAAGACCCGCCTGGACATGAACTACATCATCGGAGAGATGATCTCCGAGGTGGCCAGCGGCCACGCTTATGTCACCGCTCCGGCCGACTATCCCAAGCCGGCGCGGATTCCGATGGGCCTCCTCGGCGCCGAACTCTCCAAGGTCAAGGACGGCTTCCGCATCGACCGCATCCTCCAGGGCGCGACCTATCGGCCGGAGCTCCGCTCCCCGCTGCAGGAACCCGGCCTGGGCGTGAAGGAAGGCGATGTCATCACCGCCATCGACGGCGTCTCCCTCCAGGACGTGGACAATGTCTACAAGCTTCTGGTGGGCAAGGCCGAGGTCCTCACGGAACTCACCGTCGGCGGAAAGAAGGTGGTCGTCAAGCCCATCGCCGACGAGTATCCGCTCTATCACTACGAGTGGATCCTGAAGAACATCGAGACCGTGGACAAGATGTCCGGCGGCAAGGTGGGTTACATCTACATCCCCGACATGGGCGCCGAAGGCCTGAACGAATGGGCCCGCTACTACTATCCGCAGCTGGACAAGGAAGCCCTCATCATCGACGACCGCGAGAACGGCGGCGGCAACATCTCCCCGATGATCATCGAGCGCCTCCAGCGCGAAGTGTACCGGATGACGATGCGCCGCGGCTCCACCCTCACCGGCACCGTCCCGGAGGGCACGCATACCGGTCCTAAAGTGCTTCTGATCAACAAGTACTCCGCCTCCGACGGCGACCTCTTCCCGTGGAGCTTCAAGGCCAACGACCTGGGCACCGTCATCGGCACCCGCACCTGGGGCGGCATCGTGGGCATCAGCGGTTCCCTGCCGTACATGGACGGCACCGACGTCCGCGTCCCGTTCTTCACCAACTATGACGCGAAGACCGGCCAGTGGATCGTGGAAAACCATGGCGTGGATCCGGACATCCTCCTAGACAACGATCCCATCCGGGAATACGCCGGCGAGGACCAGCAGCTCCTCAAGGCCGTCGAAGTGGCTCTCGAACAGATCAAGAGCCGCAAGCCTCTCCCGGGCATCCCCGCTCCGAGAACCTTCAAGGATCTCGGTCTGGAGCAGCTGCCGTAAGGCGGATGCTCCCCGAAACTAAAAAATGTGGGCCTCACGACCCACATTTTTTATTTCCTCAAACGAAGAGAGTTTGACACCACGCAGACGCTCGACAGCGCCATGCAGGCGGCGGCGACCATGGGATTCAGCAGGAATCCGGTGAACGGATACAGGATGCCGGCCGCGATCGGGACGGCGAGGATGTTGTAGATGAAGGCCCAGAAAAGGTTCTCGCGGATGACGGTGACCGTGCGCCGGGAGAGCCGGATGAGGTCGCGGAGTTTCGACAGGTCGGAGGAGACGATGGTCACCTGCGCCGCGTCGATGGCGATGTCGCTTCCCTGCCCCATCGCGATGCCGAGGTCGGCCTGCGCGAGGGCGGCGCTGTCATTGATGCCGTCACCGACCATCGCGACGCGCCTGCCGGAGGCCTGCAGCTGTTTGATGTACTCGGCCTTGTCCTGCGGGAGGACATGGGCCTTCACATGCTTGATGCCCGTCGCGGCGGCGATCTGCCGGGCGGTCACCTCGTTGTCTCCGGTGAGCATGTGAATGTCGATACCCTTGGACAGCAACGCCTTGACGGCCTGGACCGACGTGTCCTTCAACTCGTCGGAAAGGGCCAGGACGGCATAGACCTTCACCTTGTCGAACAGGAGCGTCACCGTATAGCCCGCATCCATCCAGGGGGCGATGCTTTCGCTCACCATCGGATTCGTCGCTTCGGGGATGTCGCCAAGGACTTCCTTCAACAGTTCCGGATTGCCCACATAATAACGGGTGCCCCGGACCGTACCGCTGATACCCTTGCCCAACATGGCCTCGAAGTCCTCCACGGGCAGATCCTCGCAGCCGCGCAGCGATTCGCATACGGCGAGGGCCAGCGGATGGTCGGAGCGGTGTTCCAGCGAATAGAGCACGTCGCGGAGATTGAGTTCCGCAGGATCATCCTCGGTCGTGATGACCGGATCCCAGACCGATTCCACCACGGAAGGCTTTCCCTCCGTCAGCGTGCCGGTCTTGTCCATCACCATCGCGTCAATCTTCCGGGCGACCTGCAGGCTTTCGGCATCCTTGATGAGGATGCCCTTGGAGGCGCCGTTGCCGATGCCGGCGATGATGGCCGTCGGCGTCGCCAGGCCCAGTGCGCACGGGCAGGCGATGACCAGCACCGTGACCATGGCCAGAAGCCCCAGCGTCACTTCCCCGCAGATGAGCCAGATGACGAGCGTCAGGACGGAAATGCCGATGATCACGGGAACGAAGACGGCCGCAATGCGGTCCACCGTCTTCTGGATCGGAGCCTTCGAGCCCTGCGCATCCCGCACCATCCGGATGATTCCGGACAGAAGCGTGTCACCGCCCACTTTTTCCACGCGGACGGACAAGGCGCCGTGCTGGTTGATCGTACCGGCATAGACTCTGGATCCGGCCTGCTTGAGGGCCGGGACCGGTTCACCGGTCAGCATGCTTTCATCGACATAAGAAGAGCCGTCGGTAACCACGCCGTCCACGGCCAGGCGCTCGCCGGGCTTCACCAGGAGCGTTTCTCCGGGACGGGCGATCGTTCCCTTCTCCTGCAGGCCCATCAGCTTGCGGATGGCGGCGGTGGTGCTGTGCTTCGCCCGTTCTTCCAGCAGGCGGCCGATGAGGATGAAGGCGACGATCATCGTCGCCGATTCGAAATACAGATGCGCCTCCAGTCCCTGCGAGGTCCAGACCTGCGGGAAAAGGAGGTTGAATACGCTGAAAAGATAGGAGATGGACACCGAAAGGGCGACGAGCGTGTCCATGTTGGCGCTGCCGTGCCGAACGGCGCTGAAACCGGCCTTGAAGAACCGGCGGCCGCACCAGAACACGACCGGCGTCGCAAGGGCCCACAGGACGAATCCCTTTCCGGGAAAGTCCTTGAAACCCATGCCGATCAGCATTACGAGCGCCGCCAGCACACAAGCGATGACGGTATCCTTTTGAAGGGCTTTGAAGGCGTCCTGCCGCGCTATTTCGGCTTCTGAGTCGGCCTCGTCATCGGTGCCGTCCACGAGAAGGTCGTAGCCGGCGTCCCGGACGGCCTGCCGCAGGGCTTCGGGCGTCGTCTGCGCCGGGTCGTAATCGACCTGGGCGGTGTTCGAGGCGAGCGAGACGCTCACCCCGCTCACGCCTTTGCAGGATTTGAGCGTGTTCTCGACACGGGCCACGCAGGCGGCGCAGCCCATGCCCTGAACCGGAAAGTTTCTACGCCGGACTCCCATCACGCCTTGTATTTTTCGGCCTGCTCCGCGATGAGGGAGGCGTCGTCGAAGTAGTTGATCTTCATGGCGTCCTTCATCTCGTGGAGGGTCTGCGCCGCGACCTCGCGGGCGGCTTCGGAGCCTTTGCGGAGAATCTCATATACGCCGGGAATATCCTGCTCATACTCATGACGGCGGGCCCGGATAGGCTCCAGCCGGTCGTGGAGGACGTTGATCAGGAACTTCTTGCACTTCATGTCGCCGAGGCCGCCGCGACGGTAGTGGTCCTTGACCTCCTCGAGGTTCTGATAGTCCGGCCAGAATTTCGGGAAATCGCTGTCTTCGCAGAAAGCGTCCAGATAGGTGAAGACCGTATTGCCCTCGATCTTGCCCGGATCCTCCACGCGGAGGTGGCCCGGATCGGTGAACATGCCCTTGACCTTCCGCTCCATCTCCTTCGGGTCCTCGGACAGGTAGATGCAGTTGCCCAGGGACTTGGACATCTTGGCCTTGCCGTCGGTGCCGGGAAGGCGTCGGCAGGCCAGGTTCGAAGGCAGGAGGATGGACGGCTCCACCAGGACGTCGCACTTGTAGATGCCGTTGAAGCTGCGGACGATCTCACGGCACTGCTCGATCATCGGCTCCTGGTCCTCGCCCACCGGGACGGTGGTCGCCTTGCAGAAGCAGATGTCGGCCGCCTGGGAGATGGGATAGGTGAAGAAGCCCACGGGCAGCCCCCGCTGGTTGTCGTCCTGCGTCTCTCCGTTGTGGAAGCCGCGGAGGGCCATCTCGGTCTTCACGGTGGGGTTCCGCTGGAGACGCTGGACCGTGACCAGGTTGGAGAAGAACTGCGTCATCTCATGGAGCTCCGGAATCTGGCTCTGGATGAACAGGGTCACCTTTTCCGGATCCAGGCCGCAGG
>JAEEGH010020663.1_pt1 | contig 13663 bp, 11 predicted proteins | sample 9134181 | NCBI WGS metagenome assembly JAEEGH01 (sample SAMN16246544, study PRJNA631951) | gut metagenome | biome: gut microbiome; feature: rumen; material: DP-attached | host: Bos | place: Iran: Karaj | collected 2018-10
AATTGTTGTGCTACCAACAGCAACAGATGTGACTAAGCCATTTGCGTCAACAGTTGCGACTTCTGGTTTTTTAGATTCCCAAGTAACACCATCAACGGATGCTGTTAATTGGACTGTTTCGCCTAAGATAAGTGTCTTCTTATCGTCTTTAGCGGTGATAGTAATTTTTTCTTCTTTACCTGGGGTTACTTGGCTAGAAGGAGTATCTTCTCCACCTTCTTTTTTCTCACCACCATTACAAGCGGCGACACCAAAAACTAGCCCTAATAAAGCAAGGGGTAAGAGAATTTTTGATTTTTTCATATTAAAGATCCTTTCTTTTGAAAAATCATATCGATAAGGGCAATAAAACAACCGCAAGCAAAAAGCTCTGGTTAATTTTATTAAGTCCTTTATCTAGTTATATTATAGCCATTTTTATAACATTTAGATAATTTTTATTAAAATAAAAAAGCCCGGAAATTTCTTTCCGAGCAATTTGAATAGATTTTATCGAATGATTATGCAGCTGGAAGCAATTTAACAAAGTCAATGTTTGGTGCAGTGTCAGCAGATAAACCTTTAATTTCTACTACTAAATCACCAACAGCGATTTCAACTTCACCAATAACATAATTTGTGAATGTACGACCAGAAACTTCGATTGCAGGAACTGTAACTGGAGCATTATTCACTTTAATTTCGATAACAGCGGAGAGGTCGGTAATATTGGCTGTACCATATTGACCACCGGCTCTACCAACAAACGATAAAGTGTATTTACCAGCAGTTACACCAGCTTTACTGAGGGTTAAGATTGCACCTTCGCCCCATTGAGCTGTACATGTTTCACCTGTGCTTGTTGATCTAATGACAATAGCAGTATCTGTACCAATGTCTGCTTCGCCGACTTTACCAGATTCGGCTTCAAGTCTAATTTCGCCTTCAACAACTTTTTCAGTAACAGAAATAGAGACTAAAGCTGTAATGAAACCAGGTTTTGTAACGGCAATTGTGGCTGTACCCTTAGCAACACCAGTTACTAAGCCGTTTTCGTCAACAGTGGCGTTAGCTTCGCTTGAAGAAGCATACGAAACGCCTTCAGTAGTGCAAACGATTTGTACAGTGCTGCCTTCTTCAACCACTAATGATTTTTCGGCAACAACAATTTCTTGCATTTCTGGAGCAGGAACAACAGCGATTGTTGCGGCTTCAGCAGCATAGATTTGTAAATCATCTAAATATGGGGCATTACCTTTCATACCAATTTCAAGAACGTTTTCACCAGCGATTAAATCAAATTCACCAAATGAAACACCTTGGAATGTATAACCACCTTGACCATCAGAGTCAGATGTGTAGGCAACATTTTCTAAATCAATGGCGACTGTATTGAATTTAGCTTCAAAAATAGTAGCTAAGCTTTCAAACGAATTGTTGTGACCCATAGTGACGACGAGTTCGGCCTTAACTGCTTTATCTGAAGTGAAAGTTAATGTTTCTTTATCACCATCTCCAAAGTAACCAATGCATGTTCCATCAGAGGCACTGGATTTTTCATAAACAGGAGTTGTATCTGGACCGCGGTTATTGTTATACCATCTGCCATCAGCAGAGAAGTGAGCGGCTTGTTCAAAATGTAAAACGGCTGTTGGATCAGGTCTGACTACGTTAATGGTTGCAGAACCTGGGTTCATATTTTCTTTTTCAGCCTTAATAGTAGCACTACCAAGCTTAACAGCGGTAACTTTGCCAGTGTTATCAACTGTCGCAACTGAATTATCGCTACTTGTCCATGTGACGCCTTCTTTATCAGCGCTTAATTGGACTGATTCACCGACTAATAAATCAGTTTCGCCAGCGGCTGTGACCTTGATTGTTTCAAAATCAACACTAATGCTGATAGAACCATCTTTATAGCCTTCTTTAGAGGCTTTAATTGATGTAGAGCCTTTACCAACAGATGTAACTAAGCCATTTGCGTCAACAGTCGCAACTTCTGGTTTTGTGCTAGACCAGGCAACCCCATCAACTGACGCTGTTAATTGGACTTTTTCGCCAAAGATAAGTTTTGTTTTACCTTCAGCAGCAGTAATTGAAATTTTTTCTTGTACTGGTTGAGTTGTGTCGCCACCGGCGGGTTTACTTTCGTCTCCACCTTGACCACCACCACAAGCAACCATGCCCATGCTTAAAACTAACGCAAGAGCAGCAACAGGAAGAATGTGTTTTTTTCCTTTCATAAAGATTCCTTTCTTATATCAGCGCAAAAAGAGCGGCACCAAAAAAATGATTGCATAAGCTCTTAAAACGTTCTTTATTAAATTCATTATAAACTAATTCGCGCAAGAAAATATACTAATTATCTAAAAGTATCTATCAAAATGATAGTAGTTATAGAAATGCAAATGTAACTAACCCGTGCTAAGCGATATAAAATTCAAATAACATTTTCTAAAAATATATAAGATAATAATTGTATGAGAAAATGGAACATTATCATCGCGGCATTATTATTCATTCTAGGTACAATATGTTTTATCTTTTTTGAAGCTATGCCAATCACCATCTTTCAAGACGAGACCGCAAATAAGTTGATATGTGGCTTCTTATCTAGATTTGGAATGAGTTTTCTTTTCGTTTGGCTTTTATTTAAATTCGGTGGAAAGAGATATCTTTTATTTGATGGTTCATTTTTAAAAACACTATTATGGTCACTTCCATGCTTTATGGTAGCCTTTATTAATTTTCCATATAGCGCACTCATAAGTGGCACTGCTTCAATTGAAAGAATGGATTTAATGGGTTTATATATTCTTTATGTATTCGGAATAGCCTTATTAGAAGAATTAATCTTTAGAGGTGTTGCCATCATGGTAATTGGCGATTTATTAAATGGAAAGAAACATAAACCACTACTAACAGCATTAATTAGCTCACTAATTTTCTCCTTGTTCCATTTAACTAATTTATTTAGCGGCGCTAGTATTGGTAGCGTCATGCTTCAATGCTTATATACATTCTTAATTGGTGGTATGTTAGCGGTCACTGTTTTAAAAGGTGGAAATGTTTGGTTATGCGTATTAATACATGCCCTATTTGATTTTGGTGGTTTATTAATTATTCAAATTGGTTCAGGCAACCCATGGGATCTAGTATTCTGGATATTAACAATTGTCGGTGGAGTGCTTTGCGCTGGTCATATCATGTTCTCTTTGCTAAAATTGGAAAGAAATTATGTACCCGAATGAGTTATTTAACATCTTTGGTTTATCAATAGATTTATATCTAATTTGCTTTTTAGTGGGCGTTATTGTTTGCTTAGTGTTCACTATTTTAGCGATGAAAAAGACAGGATATAGTAGCACCGCGAGAGATACCATCATCATGATTGGTATATTCGCTATTATTATTGGTTTATTATCCGCTTCTTTATTCCAAGCTATTTATAATTTGGCCGCTGGAAAAGGTTTCACCTTTGAAGGTATGACATTTATCGGTGGTCTTATTGGTGGGGTTATATCTTTCGTTGGTATTTATTTCTTATATGTTTATGTCATCAATCCACGTTTAAAAGAAAAGTCCTTCTTTAAAGCGGATATGAATAAAGGTATCTGGTATTTACTTAGAATTGCCCCTATTTCCATTACAATAGCCCATGGTTTTGGAAGAATCGGTTGTTTATTCGCCGGGTGCTGCCACGGGAAAGTGACTGACGAATGGTATGGCATATGGAATGCGGAAGTGGGCGCTAAAACGGTACCAATTCCTTTATATGAGGCAATATTCTTATTTATTCTAAGCGCTTTAATGATCGTTCTCTTATTTAGATTAGATTTTAAATACAATATGACACTCTATTTAATTAGTTATGGTATTTGGAGATTTGTCATTGAATACTTTAGAGCGGATTATCGTGGTGATTTCATTCCAGGGCTTAGTCCATCTCAGTTCTGGTCAATTATCATGGTAATTGGAGGAATCGCTATATTCTTCTTATATAGGTACTTTGATCCAAAGATAACTAAAGAAGACGAACAAATAGAAAATGAAAAGAGTGCTAGTTAAGCACTCTTTCTAATTAATAAATTAAATTACTTTTGGAAATATAATCTATGAGCGTAGCCCACAGGTTCTTCGGTAACATTAATTCCTAAAGCGGTTAATGTTCTTAAATCAGCATCAGAGAGGATACAAGAACAGTGCGCTTCAGAACCTTTGAGTTTAGCTAATTGTTTTAACGCTAATTCGGCAAGAGGGTTGCTACTTGCTTGAATGGCTAAGGCGATTAAGATTTCTTCACTACGGATACGTGGATTTTCTTTCTTTAATGGTCCGGTTTTAAGATCACTAATAGGAGCAACCACGTGTGGTGAAATTAAGTGAATGGAATCATCAATTTTACCTAATGTCTTAAGTGTATTAAGTAACATTGCCGCCGGAGCGCCTAAAAGAATAGAACGTTTACCAGTAATGATTTTGCCGTTAGGTAATTGAATAGCCACTACTCTTTCTTTGCACTTCTTAGCTTTTTCTAAACAAGCTTTAACGACTGGTCGGTCATCAACTGTCACGCCAACTGCGCCCATAAGAGCTTCTTCTTTAACAATTGTTTCATCATTAAACTTGCCTAAGAAGACGTTTTTCTTGGCTTGATAATATCTTCTAATGATTTCCTGTTTAGAAGCGTCACAAGCGGCTTTATCGTTCACTATAGCGAAACCTACCATATTAACGCCCATATCAGTTGGAGATTGATATGGAGATGCACCATAAATCTTTTCGAAAATGGTCTTTAATAATGGGAAAGTCTCAATATCTCTATTGTAGTTAGTGGCGGTTTTGCCATACGCCGCGAGATGATATGGGTCAATCATATTGACATCCGCTAAATCAACAGTTGCAGCTTCATAAGCTAAGTTGACTGGGTGAGATAATGGAAGATTCCAGACTGGGAATGTTTCATATTTAGCATAACCAGATTTAATTCCTCTACCCATATCGTGATAGAGTTGAGATAAACAAGTTGCCATCTTACCACTACCAGGACCTGGAGCGGTGACAACGATTAATGGTCTAGTTGTTTCAACGTAATCATTTCTTTGGAAACCATCGCTACCAAAAACGCTAACTAAGTTTTGTGGATAACCAACAATTCGATAGTGCTTATACACTTTTATGCCGTTTTTGCGGAGTTTTTGCATGAATTGTTTGACTGTTGGGTTATCTTCATAGAAGCAAAAAACGACACTAGAAACATATAAGCCCGCTGCTTGATAAGCATCGATTAATCTTTCAACTTCTGATTCATAAGTGATGCCTAAGTCATTACGAACTTTGTTATATCTGATGTCATCAGCATTGACTGCCATAACGATTTCAGCGTCATCTTTTAATGTTAGTAACATTTGAAGTTTTGAATCAGGTTCAAAACCAGGTAAGACTCTACTAGCGTGGAAGTCATCGAAAAGCTTACCACCAAATTCAAGATAAAGTTTGCCACCAAAGGATTTAATGCGTTTTAAAATGGCGTCTCTTTGGACTTTTAAATATTTTTTATTATCGAAGGCTAGTTTTTTTCTATTCGTCGGCATAGTTATCAAAGTATCCTTGGATTAAAACCACAGGCGTACCTTTATCACCAGAGCCACTTGTTAAGTCACAAAGTGAACCTAATAAATCGGTAATTTGTCTTGGGGTGGTGCCTTCACTAACCATATTACCCACAAGATCTTTTTCCTTGGCTTTTATATCTTCTTTAATAGCGTCCGCTAATTCTTTGCCTTTTAAACCTTTATAAGCATTATCAGCAAGATATTTTAATTTCAATTCATTAGGTGTGCCTTTAAGACCAGCGGTATGGAATGGGGAAACAACTGGGTCTGCTAATTCCCAAATCTTACCTTGAGGATCTTTAAATGCACCATCACCATACACCATGACTTCGAAATGCTTACCGGTTGCTTTAAGTAATCTAGCTTGCACTTCTTCAACGAGTGGTTGACCATCTCTTGGGAATAATTTAACAGTATCTTCAGTGGCTTTATTAGAACCTAATAAACCATATTTTTCGTTATAACCAGAACCGTTAACAGGAGCGTTCATAATATCATCAAGAGTTAATACTAATTCAGCGCCCTTATCTTTTAATAAACGTTTACTAGCAAAACGAGTATGAATATCACATGTTAAGACTTTCTTTGTGTACGCTAAAATGGCGTCCGCTCTATTAGCGAAGATAACTTCAACGTCTGTACCTTGTTCTTTAATTAAATTCACATAGTAGTCAACATAATCAACACCGGTGAATTCATGTTTTCTATAACCGAATAATTCTCTATATTTTTCTAAGCTTAAAACATCGCTATATGGATTGATGCCAGCTTCATAAACTTGATCAAATGTAATTAAAGCATTACCAACTTCATCGCTTGGATAAGAAAGCATTAAGTAGACTTTCTTCACGCCTTTTGCGATACCTTTTAATAAAATGGCAAATCTATTTCTACTTAAAATAGGAAAAATGACCGCTACTTCATCGCCACCGGTTTTCTTTCTCACGTCGTCAGCAATATTATCTACCGAGGCATAGTTACCTTGGCATCTTGCGACGATACTTTCGGTGATAGCGACTACATCGCGATCATGGAATTTAAATCCTTCATTTTCTGCGGCTTTTAAAACGGAATCGGTCACGATACTTGCGATATCGTCCCCGGTTTTGAGGACTGGAAGCCTAATTCCTCTTGATGTCACACCAACACATCTCATAATTTAGTTCTCCTTTATTTCTTATCCTTTTTGACTTTAGCAAGGATATTTCTAGCTACGTAAACGCCACATGCTCCAGCTTGGGCTAAGCCACGGGTTAATCCCGCACCATCGCCGCCGACATAGAGATTCTTAATATCTTTAACTTCAAGTTTCTTATCGATTTCTGGGTGTGCGCTATAATATTTAGCTTCAACACCATACAGTAAAGTATGCTCAGTAGCGATACCTGGAGTGATATGGTCTAAGACTTGAATCATTTCGATAATCGCTTGCATGGTTTTTTGAGGTAAACATAAGGCTAAATCGCCTGGGACGGCTTCTTTTAATGTTGGTCTAACGAATCCTTCATTAATACGTTTAACTGTGCTACGTCTGCCTTGTTTGATATCACCATATCTTTGAACGAGAACAGAACCACACGCTAATTGGTTAGCTAAAGAAGACACTTTTAAAGCGTATTCATTTGGTTTTTTAAATGGTTCTTCAAAGTGATGGGTTACAAGTAAAGCAAAGTTAGTGTTTTCACTAGAAAGTTTTGGATCGTTATATGAGTGACCGTTAACATTAACAACACCTTGATAATTTTCCATAACGACATGTCCACCTGGGTTAGAGCAGAATGTTCGTACTGTACTACCGGTACTTGCTTTATATAAGAACTTACCTTCATATAAGTTTTTATTAATTTCTTCCATGACTAAATTAGGGCATTCCACACGCACACCAATATCGACTTGGTTTTGTGTCATTTCAACGCCTAATTTTTCAAATAAGTTTGTTAACCATTGGCTACCTTCTCTACCAACAGCGAGTAAAACGTAATCCGCTTCAATAACTTCATCTTTATCAGTGAGAACACCTTTAATTTCATTATCTTTAACAATAATGTCTTTAACCGCTGTAGAGAACGAGCAATCAATCTTGTCTTTTAAATCAAAATATATTCTTGTTAAGATTTTTAAGTTTTCTTCAGTGCCTAAATGTCTAACTTTACTATGTAAAAGTTTTAAACCAACAGACATCGCTCTTCTTTCGATATCTCTCACTTCTGGAGTGAATGGGTCAGTAATAACAGGAGTCGCGCCGTATTTTAAATTAATTTCATCGACATAATGAATGAGTTTCATTAAATCATCTTGATCGATGTAATCTTGTAACCAGCCACCAAATTCGGAAGTAATATTAAACTTACCATCAGAATAAGCACCTGCACCACCAAAACCATTGGTAATAGAGCAAGCAGGATAGCATTCTTGATAGCCTTTTGCGTTCTTTGGGCATCTAGTTAATTTATGTTCTAAAACAGGACAATGTCTTTTTTCGATAGAGAGACCCTTGTCGATAAGCATTACTTTGAGTTCAGGATTCTTTTTGACTAATTCGTAAGCACAAAAGTATCCACTTGGACCCGCGCCAACAATCACGACATCGTATTTCATAGGTATCTCCTTTAAGCCTTTTCAAAATAGAAAAAACACACTATGAAATTATACATTATGCGCATGTATTTGTTAATAAAAATACGTGTCAATTTTGGTTGACAAAGAAAAGAAAAACAACAATTACAAGATTGTTTAATCGTCTTAAGAACGCATTTTCTATTTCTATTTTTCGAATAAGCCTTTCCAAATAGTCCAATAGTTGTAATTTTTGATATTTCCGAGTAAAGAAGTTGTATAGATTAAATCAATGCCTTGAGTATATATCTGATTTGATGGATACCTATTCTTCCACTCATTTATAGTGCTTTTGTCGATGCTAATTGAGTAGCAACTATTTTGTTTGTTATAACTCACATTCTTAGCGAGTTCACCATTTTCATTATAGATAGGGATTTTAATTTCATCGTAATCCGAATATTCACTATCCGTGCATGCAAAAATTGCCAAATAATCAGGACGTGCCCACGTATTCTTATCTAATTCTATTTCTTTAGTGGAGATATTGATTAACAAAGATCCATCATCTTGATACAAGACTTGTGATTCTAAAACATCAAACAAACTCATTTCTTTACCATCTTCAACATATACACCATCGATTAAAGCGGTTAACAAGGAATTATATGACCAACATTTATTATCATAGACGATACTTTTATCGACGATAGAAGTATCAGCGCCCCAATTAAGAGTAAAATTATATCTATTATCACTAACAAGGTTTTCATAATTAACATATATGCTATAAGCACCACCACTGATGCTGCCAAAGCCTAAATCAAATTGACCAACCATCATCTTCTTGTAAAAGACATCACTCCACACATCACCAATCCAACTATTTATTTTTAGTTTTAGTAGGCTATTGGAATAATTAAAAGCTTTTTCACATTGTTCTTTAATGAGATTATGTAAATTTTCTATTTGATCGCTTGTTTGCCATGCAATTTCGATCTCAATAGTATCACCTTTTTTATATAGGCCTTGTTCAACAAGTTCTTTACTAGCCTTTGAAAATGCATTTTTGGCTTTCAATAATGAATAACCATATTTAGTATCTTTTAATACTGACTCGCTGGCTTTTTTATGCTCTTCAGTGAAATTATAAGAGACTCCACTTTCTGCATCGGTCATCCAACTATAGCCACAGAAATCACCAACCGGTGTCTTATTCATTGCATCAGCAATAGCTTCTCTATCAATGGCATAGCTTAACCCAGATAAGAAGTTTTTATTACTCATCGCAGGCTTGATAGACCAATATTCAGATTTTGGTGTTTGATGAATAGATCCGTTTTCACCAAATAGTTCTTCCCATCTTTGACTGCTACATGTATTCATATTCAAGCGATATGGAGAAGAACCAGGATTCATTACCACTCTTTTGTCTTTTCGATATTCTTTATATTTGCTAGCAGGAACAATAGCCGCATCAAGCTTTCCTGATAAATATTGATCAAAGACATATTCTAGACTTTCGTTTGCTTCAGGAATGATGGCAAAGTGCACGCCTTCCATGGCGTAACGCTTATCTAATTTATAAAAACTATTCTTTTTAAGAACGATTTGTTCGTTTTTATCCCATTTTTCAATGACATATGGACCAGTTGATAAATAAGTATCAATTGGAGTCAAAGAATTGTCGCTAGAAAATTTACCCCATAAACTAGCGCCCTTAATCAAATCGCCATCACCAAGAGCTTTAATAAAATCTTCTGGAACTGGTTGAGCCTGATAACTATTTAAATAATACATTGCATAAAAAGGGGTGCATGGGTGATTAAATTCAAATTCCAAAGATGATTCACCACCACTAGTGGTACTTTTAATACCAACGTTTTTCCATGCTTCTTCATTGATACCATTTATAGATGCTTCTAAATACTCATCAACCCCTTTAATGGAACCAACTCCACTTAAATGCTCTCTATTTCTAGCAAAATTAAATGCTTGGGTAAAAAGTAATTTATAAGAAGTGACATAATCTTCTAAATTGATATTACGACCATTAAATTGGCTGAATTTACTTTGGTTAGATAATGTGGCGTATTTAAAATTTTCTCCCACTTTCACTGATAGGCGATATTTACTAGCTTGGCCAGATAATTTATCGAGATTTAACGGGATTGGTCTATTAATTTTTGATAAATGGCCGACCCATTCATAACCGGTTTTATCTTTATTTATAACCTTGGTAAAATATTCTCCATTTACGAGTTGATTTAAAGAACTAAGGTCATACCTATAATCAAAATTATTAAGTGTTTCTGGATCTTTAGATAAATAGATGTGATAGTATCGTTTCCAGCTTGGGTTCTTTTCTGCTTTTAAATCAGCAGTAATAGCACCATCACTTATAACAGCACAGCCAAATCCTGGTAAATACTTATCTACGCCTTTTTTAATACGGCTATGATACATTTGGTAATTGCCATCGCCATATAAAGTAATACCAGTTAATTTATTATCAATGGCCCACTTTTCTAAAGCTCCTATTATTTTGTTTTTATTTTCAATTGATTCGTTGGCATATGAAAAAGCTCCGTTTGCGGGTGAATAAACATTGTTATCATTGTTATCCTCACCACTGCTGCAACTGATGACTAATGAAGAAATAATCGATGTTATCAGTATAAAAATATGCTTCTTCATAGTGTCTCCTATAATAATATATTATAAGGATTAATAGATATAAAAAAAGCGATTCATTAAGAACCGCTTCTTGAAATAGTTATACTTTTACAAATATTGCTCAAATAGATTAATCAATACATTTAAATCTCTAGTGAAAATCTGATAAACAATGGTGTAATCAGTTTTCCCATACTCATGAACAATTTTGTTTCTAAATCCCACAATGTCAGACCAAGGTATTTCTGGATGAGAATCTTTAAAAGTCTGCGAGACGCTTTTAATGTTTTCAATTAATTGAACCAATCTAAGCATAGTTGCATCATTCATCAGTTGGTCTGCCATAAATTGTTCATAAGAGGCGTTACCCAAATGTTTTTTGATGATGTTGATGTCTTCAATGATTTTTGCAAAATAATAACTGTCGTTTTTCTTGTTATCCATAAATTTTAATTCCATCTTTCATGACTTCGTAAATCAAATCACTACTCGCGTTATTAAAATTGTTTAGATCTATGTTTTTATGAAGAGCTTTATGAATATCTTCTGCAAGGCCTACGTATTTGAAACCTTGAAGATCTGTCGAAACTAGTAAATCAACATCGCTTTTTTCAGTCGCATATCCTTTAGCATAAGATCCAAACAAATAACACATAGTAACTGAATCACGATATTTTCTAGTGATAACATCACGAACCCTTTCAATTATTTGATTAAGTAAAAGAATTCCCTTATCTTCGGTTATCTCACAAGCACTATTAAGAGCAGCAATCATGGCGGTTCTTTTTAAAGCACTACCATAACCGTCATTTTGTTCATAACGAATATATGTGCGTAGAGGAATAGCACATATCTCCGCTGCTTTAATCTGAGATAATCCGTATTCTTTTCTTAAATCAAATAATTTCATAATGTATCTCCACCAATATTATAACATATTGGCATAGTTTATCAATCATATTATGCCATTTTGTCATATACGTTTTCTAAAAATATGTCATTAAAGTATATAAAAAAGCGATTCATTAAGAACCGCTTTGTTAAATTGTTAGATTTTAGTAGTTTTCATCAATCCAGCGAGCAATAACTGGTGCTAAGCTGACGATTGAGACAACATCTTCTTCTTGTGGAATAGAATCACTAATCGCGATATCTAAAATGCCACACCTATATAGTTTAGCGAGGGCGTTTTTAGAGAAGATACCATGACAGGCACAGATTAAGATACCTTTTGCATCATTCTTTAATAATTCCTTACTCGCTGCAATAATTGTGCCACCTGTATCGATAATATCATCGATCATTAAGCAATATTTTCCGGCAACTGGTTCACCTTTAATATTGGTAATAACCGCTTTATTTGGTTCAGGACGGTATTTATTTAAAACCGCAATTGGAATATCACCTAACGCTTTAGATAAGTGTTTAGCTCTTTCAAGACCACCCTTGTCTGGAGAAACGATAACAATGTCGTCTAAAGAGATTCTAAATTTCTTTAAGCGTTCGCGATAATATTTAGCGAATACGGAGGATGAATATAATTCTTTACATTCCATTCCTTCAAAGTATGGTTCCATAGATCCACTATGGTAATCGACTGAGATAACTCTATTACAACCAGCGGCTCTTAAGCAGTTAGCGACGAGTTTAGCGCTAATTGGATCACCGAAGTCAATAGTTCTATCTTGTCTCACATATCCGAAATACGGAATGATTGCGGTAATGCTTCTTGCTTCCGCTCTTTTAAGTGAATCAATGAAGATTAATAATTCCATCAATTTGTCATTAACTGGTTGACATGTGGAATGGATAACGATGCAATCTTTGCCTTTGATATCATAATCAGGGCAAGCGCGGGCAAAAATTTCGTTGTCTGCAAATCTCTTGACGATTGCGCAACTCTTCTTCATGCCCAATTCTTCGCACACCTTGTTTGTCAATTCTTCACAAGATGTCAAAGAGAACAATAAAGTTTTTTCTTTGTTTTTCATGACCTTCTCTTCCCTCTTTCAACTGAAAGGAATATAAATTTTAAAGTTTAGAAATTAGATAATTGGTCTATCTTCGGTTGTGCCGTTAGTGGTACCAAAGATACGGTCACCACAATCGCCTAAACCTGGGCAGATATAAGCGTTTTCATTTAATTCACGGTCTAGCGCACCGATATATAGTGGAATATCTGGATATTTCTTGCAGAATGCTTCAACACCTTCTGGTGCGGCAATAATGCAAATGAATGTGATTCTTTTAGCGCCATGCTTTTTAAGCATCTTAACGGCATCAATCGCGGAACCGCCAGTAGCGAGCATTGGGTCCACTAAATAGACATCTTTTTCGGAAATATCAGCTGGTAATTTACAGTAGTATTCCACTGGTTCATGTGTCACTTCATTACGGTATAAACCGATATGACCACATGTACATCCTGGAACTAGTTCCAACATGCCATCCGCCATTCCTAATCCCGCTCTAAGAATTGGCACGAAACATAATTGTTTACGTTTAACAACTGGTTGAAGTGTTTTCTCAATTGGGGTTTCAACTTCCACTAATTGAGTTTCAGCGTGTCTTAATGCTTCATATCCTTCCAACACGGATACTTCTTTAACAAGCATTTTGAATTCGCTAGTTTTAGTTGTTTTGTCTCTTAGTTTTGTGATCTTGTGAGTGATCAATGGGTGATCAAGAATTACGACGTTTGGATAATTTTCAAAAGCCATTTTAACTATTCCTCAACTTTTTCTTCTGCTGGTTCTTCCGCAGGAGCGGCTTCAGCAGCTTTGTCACCATCGTCTTTTTTAAGACGAACGATTACATTAACAATTATACCAAGAATC
>JAEEGH010020668.1_pt1 | contig 13661 bp, 13 predicted proteins | sample 9134181 | NCBI WGS metagenome assembly JAEEGH01 (sample SAMN16246544, study PRJNA631951) | gut metagenome | biome: gut microbiome; feature: rumen; material: DP-attached | host: Bos | place: Iran: Karaj | collected 2018-10
ACACAGCCTGTTTCCGTTTACTTCGACTGTTGCATCCGTAGGAGTTACTGTATATTCCGCTGTATAAGTTGAATCAGGGGTTCATGTAATACGAGTTGAATCAACCGTAAACTCATAATCCCATGCTACTTTTACAGTACACTGAGCTTTTGCAGAACCATTGGTAACGCAGGCAAGAGTTCCTGTTCCTTCTTTGATACCAGTAATCTCTACATAACCAACGCCTTCTGTATCACAACCAAGGTCGTGATATTCAAAATAATCATCTTCCTGAGCCATTGTCCAGGTGAGAACTGCGTCAGGTGGACTAACTGTGTACATTACTTTCTTTGAATGGAATGGCTGAACTTTCTTACTTGAGGTTTCGAAAGAAAGACTCTTTCCAGCTTCTACTACAACAGTACACTTTGCAACTTTCTGCGAATCAGGAAGCTGTGCCATAGCTGTAGTTTCTCCAGTTGCCATTGGATAGATGGTAACTGTCTGTCCAGAACCCATGATGCGGACTATTTCAGAACCGTTTACTGTTTCTGCAGACCATACTAGGTCGTAATAGTCACTCGAGCTTTCAGCATTTTCGATATTTGCCTTAAGACTCGTACCTGAACTTCCTTTAGTTAAAGTTAGATATGTCTTATTCAAAGTGACAAGCTTTTCTGCGCTTCCAGGAACTACAACGTAGAATTGAAGGTCGCTTGCTGCTTTTTCGTGAGAACAGGTAATTAAAGCTTCGCCTGGTTTAATCGCTGTAATGTAAATTGACTGTCCACTTACAGTTCCTTCGCTTGAAATACCAGTTACCTGAACAATGTCGGAATCACTTGTAGTCCATTTGAGATTGTACTGATCACTGTTTGTAATTCCGTTTCCTGTCAAAGTAGCACTCAATGTTTGGCTCTTTCCCTTATTTACAGTGAAGATGGTATTACTAGAAGTAATGTAGACTGTACTTACAGCTGCCTCTTTTACATATATGAGCATTTCACTTTCGGCCTGAACTACACCTGTACTTGAAGCAACAAGTTTTGCTCTTACATTGAATGTTTAGTAACACTTTTTTCTTTTACAGTTGTTTAAATAGTATTAAATATATTGACACGTTTAATGTATCACTGTATTATTCAACTAATACACTAATACGGTATTAAATACAATATAGAGAAAGGAGTATATAAAATGGCAGTTGTTAGCTTAAAAGACGTGCACAAATTCTATCCTCTTGGAAAAGAAAGGATAGAAGCCGTTCGTGGAGTTTCCTTCGATATTGAGAAGGGAGAGTTCGCCGCAGTTTCAGGACCTTCAGGATCAGGAAAATCAACAATTTTGAATATGATAGGTCTTATTGATCTTCCTAGTAGTGGCTCAATTGTAATTGGTGACACAGATGTTTATAACGGTGTAGATCTTGCTGATGCAGAAACCATTAACACAAGATGGGCATCAGCTGGTCCAGATAAAAAAGACGGAAAGAAAAAGAAGGTCCGTGTTGCAATTCCTTCAAAGCTCGACCGTAGAATTACTGCTCTCCGCCGTTCTCATCTTGGTTTTATTTTCCAGACTTTCAACCTTATTCCGGTATTAAATGTTTATGAAAATATTGAATTCCCTCTTCTTCTTGAATCAAAAGATAAAAATTCCAAGAGCCCTGTAGATGAATTTACAAAAGCTCAGAAAGAAGAATGGATCAATTACCTTATTGAAAAGGTTGGTCTTACAGACTGGAAGAATCACAAAGCAAATGAACTTTCTGGTGGTCAGCGTCAGCGTGTTGCTATTGCCCGTGCTCTCGTAACAAAGGCTCCTGTAATTCTTGCTGATGAGCCTACAGCCAACCTCGACTCAAAGAACTCAGAACAGATTCTCAAACTTATGAAATCTTTGAACAAGGATCCTGAACTTCAGACAACCTTCATCTTCTCTACACACGACTCTCGTATTGTAGATATGTGTGATCATGTTGTTCACATTCTTGACGGTCAGGTAATCAACGACGAGCACAAAGAAGGTTCGGACGTTTATAAAATCTAAACTTGCGGTTACAGGAGATCTAAATGAAAGACATAATTAAACTTGCCCTCCGCAACCTCAAGGAACATAAATCTAAAACTATTATCATTTCGATGTTTATCCTCTTTGGTGTAGCAATCGTTGTAATGGGAAACTCGTTCCTTGAATCTGTAAACCGCGGACTTGAAAACGACTTCAGGGCAAATGTAACCGGAGATCTTGCAATTTCGGTTATCCCTGAAAAAGGTACAACAATAGATTTATTTGGAGTGAACTCTACAAATATTACAACTGAAGTTCCTCAGATTCCAGCTCTTACAGATATTGATAAAATCGAAAAGATTCTTGCAGAAACAGATGGAATCAAAAAACACTCAAAGCTTATTTCAGCACAGGTAATTCTTTCAAAAGATGCTGAAATTGATTTCTCTGTTCTTCAGGATGATGATAAAGACCTTGGAATTATGGACCTCCCGATTTCAATGCTTTTTGCCGGTGAATCAGGAAGTTACTGGGAGCTCTTCCCGGATTTGAAAATGATTGAAGGTCATTATCCAACTCCAGGTTCAAACGAGATTATCGTAGATACTCGTGTAATAGAAGGTTTTTATAAGGCCTGGGATAAAACTCTTGAAGTTGGAGACGATGTTCTTCTTGCCAGCATGGGTGGTGTAATCCGTGAAGGTAAGGTTGTTGGAATCTTTAAGCCTGCTAATGAATATTCTGCTATGTTCCAGAGTGTTTATTGTGAGCCTGGACTCGCACGTTCTTTTGCAGAACTTACTTATGCAAATTCGTTCAGTCAGGAATTGCCAGACACTGTAGACCTTTCAATTTCAGAAATGTCTGAAGACGATTTCTTTGGTGGTGATGATTTCTTTGATGATTTTGAAGAAGATACAAGCATTCTCGGAAGTACATCAGATTTCGACAGCATTCTTGGAGATACAAGCCTTCGTGATGAACTGAATAAAACTGATGATGGTGCATGGCAGTTTATTGTTGCTAAGCTTAATAATCCGCATGCAGACAAAAAACTTGTAGCACAGCTCAATAAACGTTTTAAGGATGAAGGTGTAAATGCTCTTGCAATGGACTGGAAAAAAGCTGCTTATTCTTATTCAGCTTCAGTTGATGGAATTGGCTTTATCTTCAACCTGCTTATCATAATTCTTGCGATTGTAGTATTCATCATCATCATGAATACAATGGTAGTTTCTGTAATTGAACGTACAAGTGAAATCGGTACAATGCGTGCTATTGGAGCAGAAAAGAAGTTTGTAAAGAAACTCTTCTATTCAGAAGCAATAATTCTTACAACTCTTTCATCAATAGCAGGTGTCATCTTTGCCTTTATCTGTATGATGATTTTCAACTCGTTCAACATCACAATTACAAACACAATTGCAAAAATGATTCTTGGTGGTGGTTTGCTTCACTTCAGCCCAACTCCAAAAATCATAATTATAACAATTGTAATTGCCCTTATCGGAAGTATTATCAGTAACAGATACCCTGTAAAATCTGCACTCAGAATTACACCGATTAAGGCACTCAGCAAGGAATAGGAGGTACGTAAAATGAAAACAGTATCATTAGCACTTAGAAATCTTACAAGAAATAAAAGACGTAACGCCATTCTTGCAGTAGCAATTGCCTTCGGATTTTTTGTAGTAACTGCAATTGACGGTCTCACAACCGGAATGGTAGGAAACCTCGAAAATCAGATTACTCAGCTCATTGGTGGAAATGTAATTACACAGGGATTGGAATGGCTTAATCCGGAAACTCCTGGTGGAAAAGTTAAGCTTGTAAATATTGTACGTGACAGAGATTACGTAAAAAATATCGTTGATGAGCTTAACATCAAATATGATTATTATTCATGCTATACAATGTCGAGCGGAAATATAATCTTCAACGGAAAGAAATCTGTGCTTCAGCTTTATGGTCGTGACCTTGAAGAAAAGCAGCTTCGTGAGTCGTTCCAGTTTGTTAGTGGTGGAGTAGACCCAAATGTTGAAAACGGACTTATCATAAGCGAGAAGGTTGCAGAATCTCTGAATGTTCAGATTGGTGATGAGGTAATTTATTCAACATATACAGTTTATGGACAGAACACCTTTGCTGATATGGTAATCACTGGAATCTTAAAATCAAACAGCTTTATCAATACAATGCAGGCTTATGCAGATATTGAAGATGTAAACAAGATTATTGAAATGCCGGAAGGCGGTTATTCAATGTTCTCAATCTATCTTCGTGATAAAGATCAGCAGACTAAAGCTGCCATGATGATTGAAGACAGAATCAGAAAGGATCAAGAAAAAAATCCGGAGATAAACGTAACTGACCGCAGACTTGCTATGAAAACAAATCCAACAAATGTTGGAAAAGGTCTTGAAAAGCAGATTGATACAAGGAAGCCGGAAAACGAATGGAAGGGTGTAAAGTATGGAGTTGAAACTCTGTACGATGAAATTCCACAGATTAAGACTGTACTGAACATTGTACATATCATTACAACTGTAATTCTTATTGTTATTCTTCTGATTGTAATGGTTGGTGTTTCAAATACTTACCGTATGGTTTTGTATGAACGCATCCGTGAAATTGGTACAATGCGCGCACTTGGAATGACTGGTAAAGATACCCGCCGTGTATTTACTAATGAAGCCGTTATTCTTTGTGTTATAGGTGCATTTGCAGGTTTGATTTTTGCAATAATTGTTATGGCAATTGTACACTGCATTCCAATCGCAAATGAGTCACTAGCGTTCTTCCTGCAGAAGGGACACTTCACATTTAAATTGTCTGCATTATCAATTATACTTCAGTATATAATTCTGATTGTGCTTACAACTTTTGCAGTAAGAGGCAGTGCAAAGCAGGCCGCTCGCATGAGCCCAGCCGAAGCACTTCGAACTGTAAAGTAAGCCAGCAATCGAAAGAATGGCTCAAGCGGCGAGACTATGCGAGCCGCAATAACCGGAGGTTAAAAAGATGAAAAAAATACTTTCAATAATCGTAGCAGCAGCAATTTTTACAGGTGCACTTGCTGCTCAGGTTTCTGCCGATGTAGCAGATAAGTGTTATAAAATTCTGGAGGAGAGTCAGGATATTCAGGCTTATCACGGTGATTATTCTGCAACAATTTCTCTTGTTGTTGAAAAGCCTGGTAGACCAAAAGAAAATATCCAGTTTAAGGTTTTTGATCGTACAGACAAGAAGCTTATGACAATTGTTCAGCTTTTCCCTGAGGCTGATAAAGGAAAAGGTTATCTTCGTAATGATGAAAACATATGGTCATATGATCCGATTTCCCGCAAGTTTACACATACTTCAATTAAGGAAGCACTCGGTGATTCAGACGTAAAACTTGATGATGTCGAAAAGAACAACAAATATTGGCGTGAGAATTACGAAATATTTTCTTATGAAGAAGGAACTCTTGGAAAATACCCTGTAGACATTATTGTCCTCCAGGCTAAAACAAAAGAGCCTTCTTATGCAAAAACAAAATTATATCTTCGTAAGGATATTCCTCTTCCTCTTAAGCAGGAAGATTATTCTGGTTCAGACCGCCTTATGCGTACAACTCTTGTTCCAAAGTGGTCAAAGGTTGAAGTACGCGGAAAAGTTGGCTATGTAGCAACACAGTTAATCGTGCGTGATGAATTGAACAAGGGTGAGCAGACACAGCAGGTAATTTCTGATCTTACTTTTGATACTCTCCCGGATAAGATTTTCACTAAAGCATATTTGGAAGGATTGAACTAATGAAAAAACTGATATTTTTATGCGGAGCGTTGCTGCTTGCTACTTCCGTTTTTGCACAGAGTGATGACGATCTCTTTGGTGGCAGTGATGATGATTTCTTTGCTGACGACAGCATTGTAGAAGTTGATGACGTTTCTGCTAAAACTGATTTGAGTAAAGGTGTTATTTTTGATTCCGGTACAGTAAAAGTAGGCGGAAGCCTTACTGCCAGTATAGGAACAAACACAATATTGTATTCACCAGATTTAACTGATTTTGGTGAGAATCTAAAGAATACAACGCTTAAGCCGGAATTAAGTGCTTTGCTTTCTGTAGATGCACGTCCATCTCAGAATCTTCGTATGTATACTAAGTTTGGTTTTGCATATCCGTTTGAAACAAATGCTATTACTTATTTAGATCCTAATTCTACACTTGCACAGCCCAAATTAATAACATCTGTTTCTGACTGGTTCAAACTCAAAGAACTCTTTACAGATTTCTCTATCAAAGATACAGCTTTTTTCCGCTTTGGTATTCATACAGTTACCTGGGGAACAGGATACTTCTTTAGTCCTGTATCAGATATGATTAACACAAGTTCAATTGATCCTGAAAATCCTGAATTGCAGGTTGATGGAGCTTTGAACCTTCGTACTCAGATTGTATTCCCTGACAGTCAGAACTGTTTGTGGTTATATGTAATTCCTTCTACAGATTTTGCTGGCCAGACTGCAGAAACCTATCTTCGTGATACTGCATTTGCTGCAAAAGCAGATGTTCTTCTCGGCAACTGTGAACTTGGAGTAGGTGCTTTCTATAAATATCAGAATGCACCAAAAGTAATGCTTACAGCTACAGGAAGCCTTAAGAAAGTGAGCTTCTTTGGAGAATTTGTATACAGCTATGGTTCTTCTACAGAATGGACAAAAAACACAGACTGGGATGATAAATCAAATATCTTCCAGGCAACTGCCGGTCTAAACTATTACTGGAAAGAGCCAATGATTTCTCTTGCTGCACAGTATTATTTCAATGGTAATACAAAAGATCTTGAAGGTTACGTAATCGGTGGTCATAATATTGCTGCAATGGTTGGTTTTGGAAAAGTTTTTGGAACAAAAGATTTTTCTGCCAGTCTTTTTGCAATGGCAAATTTCGGACGTGAAGAATTTACAGATGAAGCACTTGCAGGTATGAAAATGGCTGGTGCAGATGATGCAACTATCGCAGCTGTTTCAGGAACTTCACTTACAACAACTGCAATGCTGTTCTATTCACCAATCAATGAATTAAAGGTAGGTATGGGCCCATCTCTTACTTTTAAGAGCTTTGATAAGAATCCAACAATATCACTAAAACTTTCAGCCACACTTGGCGGCGGAAACTTCTAGTTTTACCATTTTCCATTTATACAGGCTGCGGTTTTATGACGCACGCGGAACTGAACAAAACAGCCGCAGTCTGCACAGGTCATGCCTCCGATTAGTCGGGGGCATTTTTTACATATTGAAAGTCTTTTTTCAACAATTTCATCACCGACATAATCAGCAACCTCTTCCTGCTCGGCCATTTCCTGCACGAGCTCTGGAGTCATATCCATAGTGGAGAGGTGCTGCATGTTTTCACATACTGGACACGGTTCCACGATTATGCCTGGATCTGAACAGTAACAACGCTCATTGCAGGAACTGTAATGAACATTTCATTTGCTCCGGAAAGTTTAACTTCAAGAGCTTTTTCTTTGATTTCGTTTGGTTTATCAAAGCTGTTGCATACATGCATTTCTTTAGAAGTAAGGATTGTAGCAGATGCTTCCTTAATCTTACCTTTAAGACCTGCAAGAGTAATGTTGATTTCTTTCTTGCCTTTGAGTTCTGCGTTTGTAAGAGTTACTGTATAAACATTCTTCTTGTGAGAAGCAGAAGCAGAAACTGAATCAATACGTGCATCCTTTGGACCAATCTGATTTGAAGCAACGCGGGTAGTAAGGCTTGTAGCATCCATGTGTGGCTTGTACATGTGGAATACGTACCATGTTGGAGTCTTAATCATCTTTGTACCTTCAGTAAGAACAGGAGACTGAAGAACGTTTACAGCCTGAGCAATATTTGCAACACGAACACGGTCAGAGTGATTGTTGAAGATGTTCAAAGTAATTCCGGCAACAAGTGCGTCGCGGATTGTAGACTGCTGATAGAGGAATCCAGGGTTAGTTCCCTTTTCTACAGCGAACCATGTACCCCATTCATCAACTACAAGGGCAACACGCTTATCAGGATCATACTTAGTCATGATTTCATCGTGACGGCGTACGAGTGTTTCCATAAAGCCTGCATTGCGCATTGTGAGGTACCAGTCTTTTTCTGTAAAGTCGCAGGCTGGTTTTCTTCCGTTCCAGTCTGGTTCTACTGTGTAATAGTGAAGAGAAAGACCGTCCATAAGAGGTGCTGCTTCGCGCATAAGAACTTCTGTCCAGTTAAAGTCTGCAGCATTAGGTCCACAGGCAATCTTGAAAATCTTATCTTTGCCGTATTGGCGAACGTATGTCTGATAGCGGCGGTAAAGGTCTGCATAATATTCAGGCTTCATGTTTCCACCACAGCCCCAGTTTTCATTACCTACACAGAAAAGAGGAAGTTTCCATGGCTTTTTATGGCCGTTTGCTTCACGGAGTTTACTCATTGGGGATTCTCCGCCGAAAGTCATATATTCAACCCATTCAGACATTTCCTGAACAGTACCGCTTCCTACGTTTCCATTTACATAAGGTTTACAGCCAAGGAGTTCACACAGTCCAAAGAATTCATGTGTACCAAAGCTGTTGTCTTCTACAACTCCACCCCAGTGAGTGTTAATCATGCGCTTACGATTTTCATAAGGGCCAATTCCGTCTCTCCAGTGGTATTCATCTGCAAAGCATCCGCCCGGCCAGCGAAGGTTTGGAATCTCAAGCTCTTTAAAGGCTTCTACAACATCTTTTCTATAACCGTTAATATTTGGAATCTCTGAATCTTTTCCAACCCAGAATCCGCCATAAATACAACGACCAAGATGCTCGCTGAAATGACCGTAAATGTCGCGGCTGATCTGACTGCCGTCGAGGTCTGCATTAACAATAATTGAATCCATGATAAAATCCTTCTGATTTTTTTGTTAGTTAAACGTTTTACTAATTGTCATTGTAACACGCAAACGTTTTCATTGCAATTCAATTCTGCATAAAATGAGGATTTTTTGTTGTATGATTCTCTAAGTTTATATGAAAAGTGTATCATTCCGAACTTGTTTCGGAATCTTTTTTTAGAGATGCTGACACAAGTTCAGCATGACACTATTTCTTGAAGATAACCAAATCTTTCATTTTGAGAGTGTAGGTAGAATCAAGAGTCTGGCGTACACACTCTTCACTCATAATTGGAACTTCAAAATGATATACAGATTCAGAATAGCCTTCTGCTTCAATTTCAATGCTGAAATGGAAGTACTGACGTTCTCCGCTTTCTTTTGCAGGTAAAGATTTAACCCAGAAAGAATAAACGCCCTTTGTGCTTGGAACAAGATGGAACGGGTTAGACCAGGTTTTATCAACCATTTCAGCTACCTTGCCATCCATTTTCAAAGTGATTGTTGCATTGGTAACAGGTTCAAAAGTATTACCGTCGAGAACAACACCCATAAATGTAAAGAAGTTAAATGCCGGCTCTGCCTTTGCTGAACTGCCGTGAATTTCACAGTCCTGTCTGTTTTCATTATGGAACGGGCGCTTTGTAGTACTTACAGTTCGCATTCCTTCAAGAGCCATGGAATCAATATCAGCAAGAAGCTGAGAACTTGCAAGATATTCAACATTGTGAGTTACACCACGGCCTGAAACAACGTATTTAGGAGGAATTCGGTTGAGTACATAACTTACAGTATCCAGACGGCAGTTTTCACAGTCGCATGTAAGCCAGGGAACGTTTTCACCCTTAACACGGTCATAGAGAGTATTAACAGCCTTTATTACTACATCTTCCATTAAGTTATGTACATTCATAATCCTTTCTCCTAGATAAAACGTTTTCGTTAATTATATATTATAAGGGAGAATAATAAATAAAACAATTTTTTTTTAAATTTGGCCTAAAGTTTTTTCAATTGAAAACTGCCGGATTTTCTAGTATATTAATGTTATGAACTTAAAATCTATTTACACAAGTCCTCGTTTTGATGATGAGGAAGAAGAAAAAAAACAGAAAATGCCAGATCCTTTTTCGGACAGATTCCTTAAGACAAGACAGATTGTCCTTACTGGCGAAGTAAATAAAGAACTTGCAGATGCAATTGCTAAACAGCTTCTGATTCTTGATGCAGAAGATTCAAAATCTCCAATTTACATGTATATTGACTCACCAGGTGGAGATGTAGACGCAGGTTTTGCTATTTATGATGTAATTCGTTTTATAAAAGCTCCAGTTTACCTCATTGGTATGGGACTCATTGCTTCAGCTGCAACACTTATTCTTGTTGCTGTTCCTGCAGAGCGCAGACTCGGACTTCCAAACAGCCGCTATCTTATTCATCAGCCGCTCGGCCAGATGCGTGGAGTTGCAACTGATATTGAGATTTATGCTAAGGATATGGAAAAAATCCGTGCTAAGTTAAATAAACTTATTGCAGATGCAACTGGAACTTCTCTTGAACAGGTTACTAAAGATACTGACCGCGATTACTGGCTCGATGCAGATGAGGCTGTAAAGTATGGCCTTATCAGTAAGATTGTTTCAAAACGCGAAGAACTTCCTTCAAAATAGTCTATGCAATTTGAACTGACCGATTCGCTCACAGACGACATAATCTCTGCTATGGAAAATCAGGATGTTGAATATGCCGTCTCTGCACCTGAAGGTCAGCTCGTTATTTCTGATTCAGATGGTAATACACCAGATGATGAAAAGTATTACAGTTTACCTGAGTGGGGACCATCAGATGGTTTTGATTTGCGTGAAGAATTTGTAAATAATCTTCATGCTCCATTGGCCCGTGAAGAGCTTCAGAGTGCTCTGCATTCAGGAAGGGGGGTATTTAAGAATTTTAGAAACGTATTAAAAAACTATCCTGAAATTGATAAACGATGGCATATATATAAGCACAGATTTATGTCGGCACGTATCAATGAATGGTATAATTCACTGCGAGAAATATGGGGATTAGAAAAATTAGATCAGTTACCAGAATCGGATGATACCTTAGTGCATGATGATTTTTCGTTCAAGGAATATGATTCTGCTGCTGATGAAAAAACAATCCTTTTAAATATTACTGCAGATTCCTGCGAAGATGATACCTTACCGCTGGAAGTAAACAAAGCATTTTACGGATTATGGCGAAGTCAGTTTGAGTCTCTTGCCAGTAATCAAACCGGATATATCTGCTTTAGCCTTTCAGATGAGTTTGCAGGTTGTATAACAGCATCTCCGCTTTCACAAGATCAGGAAAAGATTGTTATGATTACAAGTCTTTTTGTTCCTGAGCAGTTCCGGGGTCTTGGAATAGGTACAGAACTTATTGATATGTGTATATCCAGCCTTAAAAACTGTAATAAAGAATGGGTTTTAATCCCGAACACTATTGCGCCGGATCTTTTACAGCCGTTATTAACACGTACAGGCTTTAGAAAAATTAACTCCGGTTACATTTTATCTTTAATAGGAGAATAAAAAAATGGCATTTAATCGTGAATTTGAAATTAACGAATCACAGCTTGAAGAATTTCTTGCTAACGCAACAGAGAGAGTTAGAACATCAGAAAATGTAGATTTGCTTTCTGATCTCAACAAATTATTTAAGAAGAATGTTCCGCTTACAGTTCGTAAGTATGTAATTGCATATCTGCTTAAAGAAGCACTCAAACATTATCATCCATTCAATAACCGCCGCGACCGTTTTGAACGCAACGAGCGCTTTGACCGCAACGAAAGAAATAATCGCAACCGTCAGGAAAGAAAAGATTTCCGCCAGGAACGCGCAGAAAGAACAGAAGCTCCTGCTGAAACAACTGAAACACCTGCAACTGAAGAAGAGCGCCCACGCCATCCACGTGTAGAGATTCCTGAAGATCAGGCTACATCAATCTTTATCAGCATTGGTAAAAACCGCCGTGTTTACCCACGCGACCTCGTAGGTATTCTTATTGCAATCGCAGGTATTGACCGCGAACGCATTGGTGATATTAAGGTTCTTGCAAATTACTCTTTTGTACAGCTTTATACAGAAGATGCTCAGACTGCAATCGACAAGCTTAACGGCTACGACTACCGCGGACGCAAGCTCGCAGTAAGCTACAGCCGCCAGAAGTCAGATTCAGAAGGCGAGTCAGCTGCTGCAGAAGCAGAAACAGCAGAAAGCCAGACAGAATATTCTGCTGAACAGGCTGAAATGGCTGCAGAAGATGCAGCCGCTTATGCCGCTGCAGAAAAAGCTGCCGCAGACAAAGAGCCTTTCGGCGTAAACTAGTGTCATTCCCTAATCGAGTTTGCTTCGCAAACGTCGCAGGCTTGACCGGGGAATCTAGATTGTCCGGTCAAGCCGGACAATGACAATGGATGTAAATGAAACTACATATACTTCATACAGGAGTATTTAAGGTTAATACTCTTATAGTTCCAATCGAAAATAACCAGTGCTTTGTGGTTGACCCTGCAGCCTGCGCCCTTTCCGGCGATGAAAACCTTATCACAGATTATCTTAAATCACATAAATTAGACTGCGCAGGAATTGTGCTTACCCATTCACATTTTGATCACGTTACAGGAATAGCCCCTCTCAAGGCTGCCTTTCCTAATGCTCAGATCTGCATACATGGCTTAGAGGCTTGCGAACTTCCTGGAACCGGCGCCCCTGGCCCTATGAATCAGTCTGTTCTGCGTTTTTTTGGCGCTCCGGAATTACTTGATGTTGTTGGTGCTCAGCCTGCAGCAGACACCTTGTTGCGAGAAGGAATGACGATTTTCGGCTGGAAGGTTCTGCATACTCCGGGCCATACACCAGGTTCAATCTGCCTCTATAAAGCTGATGCCGGTGATGATGGGCGCGGTATTTTAATTTCCGGAGACACTCTTTTTGATTACGGCGGCTACGGCCGTACAGATATGTATGGCGGCGATGAAACAGAAATACAGAAAAGCCTTGCCCGCCTGCACAGAGAGATTCCTACGGGAACTCTTGTTTATCCAGGTCATGATAGTTTTGGATTTATGATGTAATGGTGGTTTCGATACACGTGCTTCGCACGCACTCAACCACCGGTGGTTGAGTAGACGCGGAGCGTCGTATCGAAACCACTATTAATACGGATTCCAGATTGTATACTCTGTTGCTCCATCCCTGCCCATTTCCATTTTAATAAAGGCAATGTCAACAAAGTCTTTTTCTACGGTCGCAATTGCAAAGCCTGCCGGCTGACCGCCGCGAGGTCTGGAAGTGCTTCCCGGATTTACAATCTTAAAACTGTTGAAGTTATCTTCACGGGCAACGTGGGTGTGGCCGTAAAAGCCTGTATTACATCCACTTACCTGCATTTCAAGGCCCAGGTTTTCTACTCCCCAGTCCACGCCCTGGTTATGTCCGTGGGTTATAAGTATGCCGCGGCCATTTACCTTCAGCTCAATCATGCCGGAAAAGTAAAGACTGCCTTTATCGAGTGGATAGGAAGCAGGATCGCAGTTTCCGTGGACTGCGGCGATTACCGGCGGGACGCAGGCGGCCAGCTTTTTGTCTGCCTTTTGAACGTAAAGCAGCTGTGCAATATCACAAACTCCGTCGCCGCAAAAAATCAGCGCATCGCATTCTGAGCCGAAGCGGCGGACAAAGCTTTCTACAATGCCGTACCTGCCGTGCGTGTCGGAAAGCAC
>JAEEGH010020669.1_pt1 | contig 13660 bp, 15 predicted proteins | sample 9134181 | NCBI WGS metagenome assembly JAEEGH01 (sample SAMN16246544, study PRJNA631951) | gut metagenome | biome: gut microbiome; feature: rumen; material: DP-attached | host: Bos | place: Iran: Karaj | collected 2018-10
GACCGCTATGAGAATTATTTCATGGCGGTTTTTCCGTTCACAGCAATTCTATATCCATTCGCAACAGATTTCCGATATAGGATTAATAGTTATTGTAATATCCAATCATCAGATAAAACATAGCGAAAAAATCGCAGAAATATTAAGAAAGAAAAAGAAGCTAAAAAGAATTAAAATGACTAAAACATTTGAATTATAGGTTTCAATTATTTGGATTTTGTGGTACAATCTTTTGCAATATAGGGAATGAGGTCTCCCAAAGCAGCATACCTGCTTAAACCGCTTATTAAGCTGATGACTTCTGCATCTATTATTTTGGTGCAGAAATTATCAGCTTTTCTGCATTGTGAAGGAGGTATGTATTATGCTGATGAGCTTGTGTGTAATTATGTTGTCGGGGCTTCTTTTGGGATGGATCTGTAAGAAGATACGGTTTCCGAGTCTGTTCGGGATGATCATTGCCGGAATAATTATCGGCCCATATGCGTTAAATCTGGTCGACCAGTCTGTTCTTGATGTATCATCGGATATTCGGAGGATTGCGTTGATCGTGATACTGATCCGGGCAGGGCTTAAGCTTGATCTTTCGGATCTGAAGAAGGTGGGAAGACCTGCGGTTCTTATGTGCTTTGTCCCGGCCTGCTTCGAGATTGTCGGAATGGTAGTTCTGGCACCAATCCTACTGAACATATCGTTTCTTGATGCTGCAATCATGGGAGCGGTTATAGGAGCAGTTTCGCCGGCGGTTATCGTGCCACGGATGATAAAGCTCATAGATGAAGAATACGGGACGGATAAGGGAATCCCACAGATGATCCTTGCAGGTGCATCGGTGGATGACGTGTTCGTTATTGTGATGTTCACAACATTCACAGGACTTGCCCAGGGTGGAGAGGTATCGATAATGCGCTTTTTAAATATTCCTGTCAGCATCGTTACAGGGATCATAGTGGGACTGATCGCCGGATTCCTGTTTGTGAAGTGGTTTTTAAAGATCAATATACGGGCGACAGTTAAGGCTATCATTGTGCTTTCTGTATCATTTGCATTGTGGGCTTTTGAGGACAGCTTCAAGATGGTTCCCTTTGCTTCTCTGATCGCCATTATGGCAATAGGGATCGGAATTAAAAAATGGGGATCGCATTATGCAAAAGAACTGTCCGGGAAATATGACAAGATGTGGGCGGTGGCAGAGATATTCCTTTTTGTTTTGGTGGGTGCTTCTGTTGCCATAGACAGTGCGGTATCTGCCGGAGTGAGTGCAATTATACTGGTGCTTGGTGTGCTGGTGTTCAGGATGGTCGGAGTATTTGTATGTATTCTGGGAACGAAGTTGAGCATGAAAGAGAAACTATTCTGTATGATCGCCTATACTCCGAAAGCAACTGTTCAGGCAGCAATCGGGGGACTTCCGCTTGCGATGGGTCTGCCTTGCGGGCAGATCGTGTTGACAGTATCGGTTATAGCAATCCTGCTTACGGCTCCGCTCGGTGCATTTGGAATAGATCTGACTTATCAGAAATTTTTAAAATGCAGGAAGGGAGGTGATGTGGTATGAAAGAAGCGCAATGTTCTTTCGTTTGTTTCGATTTTCTTTTGTACTGTCCTTCTTGTGCTCCTGATGAATAAATGGGTGGTGAGTTATTTGAAAGAGGACAAAAAGAGCAGTCTCCTGGTTGCCTCTGCAGCTTCTTTTATAGCGGGGATTGCAGCCGGATTTCCGATCATAACCGGATTAACGATTGTAGTAAAAAGGTATATAAGCTTCTGCGAATCAAGGGGAGGATATGATCCCATATATGCTTTCTTGAGAGGACTGTTAGACTTGGATTGGCTGAACATATTTGGCCTTGAAATGGTAGTATTATTGCTTATTCCGAATATTAAGTATGCATTACAGAACAAACATCCGGAAAACAAGTCTACTAATATGTTCATGAATGTCATGGAACAGATAGGCCGTTATGCATGCATGCTTTTTATGATCATTATTTTGGATTTTGCCGTGACCGGTTTTTGGTCCGGTTTTGTGACCGCTGTTTATTTTCTGGGAAATCTTCTATTAATGGTTTCATATTGGGTAATATGGTTTCTGTATTCTGAAAAGCAGGAATATTGGAAACAAATGGCACTTGCAATTATTCCTACAGCCTTGTTTTTATTAAGCGGAATAACCATGCTTAATATTCCGTTGATAGTATCTGCAGTCATATTTGGAGCAGGTCATATATATGTAACCCGGAGGGCATAATGAAAAAGAGTACAAAACTGATCATCGCCGGTGCGGCTGATAATTACTGGTGTTGGAACAGTTATAACTATTTTGCTTAATATCAGATTCTGGAGAAGGTAAATAATACAGAAAGGGAGTTTGACACCTGTAACGTTACAGGTTATAATAATGACATGATAAAATCGTTTGCACATAAAGGCTTAAAAGACTTCTATGAAACTGGTTCAAAGAAGGGAATTCAGCCAGATCATGCACCGAAATTAGCGAGAATGCTTGACCGATTGGATGCCAGCACCAGTGCTCAAGATATGAACTTGCCTGGGTATAGATTACACTCACTTAAAGGTGATAAGCAGGATATGTGGGCTGTTACTGTAAATGGTAATTGGAGAATGACTTTTTACTTTGAGGGTCAGGATGCATTTCTTGTAGACTACATGGACTATCACTGAGGAAGGAGGAAAGATACATGACTAGAAGACCTACACATCCAGGAAATGTATTCTTGGAAGATGTAATGAAACCATTGAATCTCACAGTTACCGATGCAGCGAGAATGCTAGGAGTAAGTAGAAAAGCTTTGTCAGAGTTTGTTAATGAGAAAGCTTCTCTTAGCCCGGAAATGGCCATAAGGATAAGCAAGGCAACTAATACATCTCCAGAAAGCTGGATGAATATGCAGCAGAAACTGACGCTATGGATAGCACAACAAAATGAACCATCAAATGTAATACCCTTTCCTCTGGACGCAGTAAAAGAGGGATGATTGTAATAGCTCTGGAATCAAGATTTGATTAGTTGATGTCCGGGGCTATTTTATTTTTGTCTGAAAAAAGGTATGATAATCCATAAGTTGTCGGAAAAGATGATAGGGAAAAGGGAAAGTAGGATAAGATGAAGCATTGTGGGACACAGACTATCGAAACAGAAAGACTTATACTGAGGCAATTCAAGAGTGAAGATGCCGATGCCATGTTTAAGAACTGGGCAAATGATGAAGAAGTTACTAAGTATCTGACTTGGCCACCTCATGGAACGGTGGATGTTACAAAAGAGATTTTAAAACAGTGGGTGGATTCATATAAGGATGAGAAGTACTATCAGTGGGCTATTGTTCTAAAAGAAATAGATGAACCAATAGGCAGTATCTCTGCAGTTGGTATGAAAGAGAGTATAAACATGATTCATATCGGATACTGTATCGGAAGGTGCTGGTGGAATCAGGGTATTACATCTGAAGCATTAAAAGCAGTCATAGATTTCTTTTTTGACAAGGTGGAAGCAAATCGCATCGAATCAAGGCATGATGTTAATAATCCACACTCCGGTATGGTCATGAAAAAATGTGGAATGAAGTACGAAGGGACACTCCGTAGTTCAGATATTAACAACCAGGGACTTAATGATTCTAGTTGGTATGCAATTCTAAGATCAGATAGGTGAGATTGGATTGTTCTTACTAAACCAAAAGAGAACGCAGAGTGGTGAGCAGTTAAAAATATAACTTCCAGTTTTAATCTGCTTAATCTGCACATCAACCAATGAAGGGGTGTTAAGTATTTCTGCATCGTCACCCACAAAAACTCTGCTTGCTTCCCCGTCATTCATCAATGTATATCGAGAAGCGGAAGCTGACGCCGTATGACGCGAAGGATTCTGGCGGCGAGACGGTCAAGTGGTACCGTGTCAGGAAGACATGGGCGGATAGTAAGAGTCAGAAGGGCACTTACAAGGTTCTTGCCAATGCGAAGAAGTGTGCAGATCAGAATCCTGGATATAAGGTGTTCGATGCTGACGGCAAGGTGGTGTATGAGCCTAAAACGGCGGAGCCTGCGGTGAAGGTGCCGTTTCTGGTACAGGTGAAGATCAGTGATCTGAATATCAAGAAAGGTCCGGGAACCAACTATGATAGGGTTCAGTTCTGTCCTCCGGGTATTTATACCATTGTGACTACTTCCAGTGGTGCGTGGGCTTCTCTTTGGGGGAAACTGAAAAGCGGGATTGGCTGGCTGAGTTTGTATCAAGCCTCATGTGGAGCCAGATGATAGCTCCACATGAGGTTCTTTTTATGCCAATCTTTCCTAAAAGTAAATATCGAGCTGTGCCCTATACGAGACCAATCCTGGCGTCTACCAGTCCACTTCTTTGTAATGTCTTCAGTCGCAAGATATAGAAGCTTCAGGAGGCTATCATCGGTAGGGAATACAGTCCTTGATTATGTAACCTTGCGAAGCTGCCTATTAAATCCCTCAACGGTATTGGTGGTATAGACAAGGCGCCTTACCTCTTCGGGATACTTGAAGTAGGTTGCAAGTGTAGCCCATCTTTCTGACCAAGATTTGTAGATCTTAGGATACTTTGAATTCCATTTTTCGCCAAAGTCCTCAAGGTTCTGAAGTGCAATCTCTTCAGTAGGAGCCTGATAAACAAGATTAAGGTCAGCCATAAGAGCCTTTATATCCTTGTATGATACATACTTGGTAGAATTGCGAATCTGATGGATTATACACTGCTGTATCTCTGTTTCAGGAAATACAGCTTCTATTGCTTGCGGAAAACCTGTAAGTCCATCTACACAGGCAATAAATATATCCCTAACTCCACGATTCTTAAGTCCATTCATAATAGAAAGCCAGAACTTGGCACTTTCATTTTCGCCAACATACATACCAAGAACATCCTTATGCCCTTCCAAATCAATACCGAGAGCTATATATACAGCTTTCTTAATAATTCTACCTTCTGAACGAACATGAAAATGTATAGCGTCCATGTAAACAACTGCATATATTTCTTCAAGAGGGCGTTCTTGCCATTCTTTGATAATTGGCATGATTTTATCTGTTAGACGGCTAATAGAACTATCAGATATCTCTACACCATATGTGTCCTTCATATGTGCTTCAATCTCTGCTGTAGTCATACCTTTTCCATACATAGATAAAATCTTAGCTTCAAGGTCATTGGATAGAACTGTAGAATACTTTGGAAGTATCTGAGGTTCAAATTCACCCTGACGGTCTCTTGGTACATCAATCTCGGTATCTCCATAGCTGGTGTGAACAGTTTTCTTAGAATATCCATTCCTGCTGTTTCCAGTATTCTTACCTTCATAATCATACTTTGAATAGCCAAGATGCTCATCCATTTCCCCATCAAGTGCACCCTCAAGAACAAGAGATATCATGTCCTTCATGATAGAATTTACATCATCACTATTCTTGATGGTGACGTCATTTTCTCTAAGGAACTGACCAAATGCACTTCTAAGTGCTGCCTTCTGGTTGCTTTCGTTTTTTCGTGACATAAAAAATCCTCCTAACTGAGTAATTTTATCTTACGTCAGTTAAGAGGTTTACACAAACTTTGGGATAGTCTCGAAGCAGTGCACCCCTGATACTTTCCAGGTTCTCTACGACCTCCTGATGCATGGATGCCAGTTCCTCGTTCACACGGATGGTCCGATTCTTCGATGTCTTTTTGCACTTTTCTACGTGAGGACAGCCCGTACAGTCCTCGCACTCATCCATCTCTTCTTGCCGTCCATATTTATTCCCGTATATCGCTTTCCGGTATTTCAGGTGAAACGCTTTCACGTTCGGGCATCTCATCTTCTGTGATCCCGCCTCATCAGCGGCCGGTCATCATACGCCGGACGCTCTTTCTCCCGTTTTCCTGAGCTTTCGGTATTCTCCGGGTGTCATCTGATGTGTCTTTTTGAAATAGTTGATGAAATTTGCCTCATTCGAGAATCCGACGACCTGCGCAATCCGGTAGGACGGCAGATTGGACGACTGAAGAAGGATCTCGGCCTGAAGGCACCGCAGGTGCAGGATATATTCCTTCGGGGAGTACCCGAAGTGGCGCCTGTATTCCCGGCAGAGATGATACTTCGTGATTCCGGCAAGGCCCGCCAAGAAATCGAGGGAGAGCTCCTCCGAAAAATGCTTCTCGATATAGAGGCGAAGATATTTGAGATTTTCGGGGGTGCGGTTCTGCTCCTCGAACTCCGACTCTTGCACTTTCGAGATCAGCAGAAGCAGCTTCTGCAGTTCGATTGCACTTTCAAATGGTTCGAGACGATCAGTGGATCTCAGCAGCGTCTCGAGCTGATTCTGAATCGCCTGAAAACACGCCGGATGGCTGACGATGTGCCCGTCGCCGAACAGCATCGGAATCAGGTAATTGCTATTTCCCCCGCAGAAATGGAGATCGCCGTGATTCCAGATGTGTCCCTCGGTTTGATACTCGTGCAGCTCCCTGCAGTCGATGATCGCGATGTCTCCCTTTTCGAGCAGATACGTTCTGCCCCGGTAGTTCAGTCTTCCCGTTCCCTCGTAGGTAAAGAGCAATAAAAAGGAGTAAAATTCCTTTCGCTTGGTGTAATACCGGCAGCCGGATTCCGCATAGTTAAAGCTCTGAAGATAGAGAAACTGATCGCGCGTCGCTTCGGGGATGGGGGGTGGAAGCAGAACACAGTTTTTTCTGCTATCAATCGTATATTCCACCACTCCAAGGTCCATGATCTGATTGTTTTTAAGGAGATCCTGGTACCCCGGATCCTTCTCCATCTCCTCATATGAAAGCGTTCCGCTGTAATTTTTAAATCGGATCTTTTCGAACATAGCGCCTCCCAATACAGCAATTTTTAATAGTATATCAGCAAGAATCCCCCTGATACAAGAGATTTTCATCACTTATACTCATCTCATCAAAGCGAAGGAGGAATTCATATGTTACGAATCTACGATATTCAGACCTCTCACATGGAAAAGCCCATGGGAATCGACGGAACTCCCTGCTTCTCCTGGAAGATAGACTCCGACCGGGGAAATACGATGCAGGCAACCTACCGCATCCGGGTGCTCGATGACCACCAGAGCGAAGTCTGGGATACCGGCATCTGCTCCGGGGAGCGGAATCATTATCATCTGTATCAGGGCGGAGCGCTCGCCTCGCATACAATCTATACGGTGATCATCACTGTCACGGATTCGAACGGAGAATCCGCGGAGGATTGCTCCACCTTCGAGACCGGTTTTATGGGACAGGCCTGGAAAGCCGCCTGGGTTGCGACTCCGTTCCGCTCAAAAAAGAGAAAGCCCGGCTTTGGAAATCAGCAGCCCGCCGTCGTCTTCCGCAAGCTGTGCACGCTGAAGGAGAAGCCGGTGAAGGCGCGCCTGTACGCGACCGCCCACGGCGTTTACGAAGCATACATCAATCAGATGAGACCGGACGGCAGAGTCTTCGCCCCGGAGCATACGGTTTATGAGAAGATGCTCTTCTACCAGACCTACGACGTGACGGAGCTTCTGTGCGCGGGCGAGAATACCCTTGAGATGCACGTGGGCGACGGCTGGTATTTGTGTACCGCAACGCTCCCGAACATGAAAAAGAACGATTATCGCCACGCGGCGCTCTTCCAGCTCGAGGTGACCTACCCGGACGGCACGAAGGAAATCCTCGGCTCCGATTCCACGGTCACCACCGCACAGAGCCCGGTGAGAAGCTCCGACCTGTTCGCGGGAGAGCTGTATGATGCGAGAATCGAGGAGAGTAAAGACGCATGGACCTGGATTCCTGCAAAATCGGCCGCCTACGGCTATTCCAATCTGACCGGACAGATTGGAAATCCGGTCATGGTCAAGGAGGTCCTGAGTCCCGTAGCTGTATTTAAATCTCCGAAGGGCGAGCAGATCGTGGATTTCGGACAGAACTTTGCAGGACGCGTCCGGATCACTGTGGACGTTCCCGAGGGACAGGAGATCACCCTCGAGCACTGCGAGGTCCTCGATAAAAACGGCAATTACTACAACAACATCCTCAGCGCAGGCGGCGTCGGAAAGGGTGTCGATCAGAAGGATGTCTTTATCGCAGGCGCAAATGGTGTCGAGTATGAGCCTCATTTTACCTATCACGGCTTCCGGTATGTGAAGATCACGGGAATGAAGGCGACGAAGGAAAACGTGAAGGGCATCGTTCTCTCCACCGCAAAGCGGGATCTCGGAAGCTTTGAGACCTCGGATGCGCGGCTGAACCGTCTGTACCGGAATATCCGCTGGTCGCAGACCTCCAACATGCTGTCGATCCCTACCGACTGCCCGCAGAGAGAAAAAGCCGGCTGGACCGGAGATATGCTGGTCTACAGCAAGACCGCGATGCTGAACGAGGACTGCACCGCATTCTTTGACCGCTGGCTGAAGAATATGACCTGCGATCAGGACAAGTACGGCATCATCCCCATGGTGACCCCGAATGTCGGAGCCTACCCGATGACGGGAAAGATCATCCACCTCAGCAGTGGTGTGAAGGGACAGGGAACCTCCTCCGGCTGGGGCGACGCTGCCGTGGCCGTTCCGTATTCCATGTACGAGGTGACCGGCGACACGGAGGTCCTTCGCGTTCAGTACGATACGATGAAACGCTGGGTCGACTACGTCATCACCCGCTGCAAGGAGGGAACTCCTAAGCGATGCACCAGAGACAAAGAATATGAGCAGTATCTCTGGGATACCGGATATCACTACGGCGAGTGGCTGATTCCGAGTCAGAATAAAAACGGCATGGATATGAAGAATCTGAAGAAGATTATGGCCTCAAGCAGCTGCTACACCGCTCCGATCTTCGGCTGGTACAGTGTAAGTACATTCGGAAAGATCGCATCCATTCTGGCGGAGGAGACCGGCGATGCACAGTGCAGGAAAGATGCGGAACACTATTCTGCGATTGCGGATAAGATGAAGGAGGCGTTCAGCCGCTGTATCATCAGCCCGGAGGGTGAGATGCCGTCCGAACTGATGGGTGCGTACGCGCTGCCGATCTATTTTGATCTGGTTCCCGCAGAGCACAGAGCGCGCTTTGCCGAAAACCTGGCATCATCGATTGAGAAGAACGGAATGACCATGGACACCGGATTCTTAGGAACTCCGTACCTGCTGGATGCGCTCGTTAAGATCGGCCGCCGCGATCTGGCGCTGGAGCTCCTCTGGCAGAATAAAACTCCTTCCTGGCTCTGCGAGGTCGATATGGGCGGTACCACCATCTGGGAGAACTGCTTCGGCTATGACGCGGACGGAAATCCGGGATCGCTCAGCTTCAACCACTATGCGTTCGGCTGTGTCGCTGACTGGATCTACCGGAATATCGCAGGCCTTTCCACCGATACGCCCGGCTTCAGCCATCTGATCGTCCGCCCGCTGCCTGATCCTCATCTCACCTTCTGCAGGAGAACCTTCTGCACGGAGCAGGGTACCGTCGCAGTCGAGTGGAGAACGGAGGGCGAGACCTTCACCCTCGATGTCACCGTTCCCTGTAATTCGACCGCGGATATTATTCTTCCGAACGGACAGACAGAGCAGGTCGGAAGCGGAAGCTACCACTATGAGACAAACTTCAGGAGTGATGCTCTCTCCTGATTCATATTCTCGTCTGAGAAAAACTTCAGGGGAGTGTGAAAAACGAGAAATAGGCAGGTTGTCCCCAAATGTCACCCAAGTGTCACCCAAATGATACCCAAATGGTAGTTTCCATGCGATTTTGGGCATGATATTATTATAATGAGCCAAGGAATGAACGAGAGAACAAAATCGATTCATTCTTTGGTTTTTCTTTTGCAAAAGAATAACTGTTGTGAAGCGCTGCTTCCGGTATTCCTGCCGGGGTGGCGCTTTTATTATGTCAAAAAAACAAAGAAGAAAGGGAAATGTATGGATTTTGAACAATTCAAAGAGGAACTTGCTTCCAGCGTGAAGGAGATCATGTATTCCAAGTATGGAATGGAGGTTGAGGTCGAGGCCAGAACAATGGAGAAGATGAATTCCTCCTATGAGGCACTTACTGTTAAGCCTGAGGACAGCATCATCGGTGTTAACCTCAATGCCACAGCACTTTACCAGCAGTACGAAAAGGGAATCGATATTGATGCCATTACTTCCAAGGCTGCTGAGCTTGCAGAGAGTGCACTTAACAGCAGACCTGATTTTGACATCGACTCTTTCAAGGATTATAGCAAGATGAAGGAAACACTGACGATGGAAGTTGTTTCTGCAGAGAGAAATGCTGCACTTCTTGAGACTGTGCCTCACAGGATTATGGAGGATATGGCAGTTGTTTACCGATTTGAGGTGAACACAACTACTACGGAAAGAGGTTCGATCCTGGTAACAAACCAGATGCTGGACCAGTACGGAATCACAGCTGAGCAGCTTCATGCTGACGCGTTGATTCATGCTCCTGAGGTTAAGCCTATTGTGATCGAGGGAATGGCACAGGTCCTTGCTAAGCAGATGGGAGTTGAGGATCTTGAAATGCTTGGCCTTAATATTCCACCTGAGCAGGAGCAGATCTTTGTTGCTTCTGTAGAGGGAAATGTCCACGGGGCAGGAGTAATTGCTTATCAGGACTTCATGGAGAAGGCTTCTGAGAGAGTTGGAGGCGAGTCGTTCTTCATTTTACCCAGCAGCATCCATGAAATTCTGATTGTACCTGACAATGGGCTGATGGATCTTCAGCACCTTGAGAGCATGGTCAGAGAGGTAAATGCAACTACCGTGGATCCTGCTGACAAGCTTACTGACAACGTTTATCACTACGATGCCAAGGACAAGGTGTTTGAACTTGGAGAGAAATTCGTAGAGCGTCAGAACTCGAAGGAATCCAAGGGTATTGAGACAGGTGAAAAGAAATCTCTCTCCGCCGAGATCAAGGCAAAGAAAGAGCAGATTGCCAATGCTCCTAAGAAGGAAGCACCTGCGCTGGAGCCAAAGGCAAAGGAAGGAAAAGTGAAGTGACATGATTTTTTCTAAGGACAAGCCAAAGAACTGCCGCGGATGTGCCTATAAAGACATATGTAACGGCATAAAAAGAGAATGTGTTTACCGACAAAAGTTCCTTGAAGCCTGCCTGGGTAGCGATTATCCATGCCATGGCTGCCCTTATGGCAGAGATCACAGGATATGTTTTCCCTGTTACAAGAATCTTCTGGGACAGACCGGAATAAAAGAATGGAAGGAGAAGCATCCGAAGATATGCCTTTGGTAAGCTTTGGCTGTCCTTTGAAATCAGGAGGAAAGGAGGTGAGCATATGCAGAAGGTAATTGAATGTCGTGGCCAGAGCTTTTGTGTTGGTGAAAAGGACATGAGCTGTAATCTGGACATGGCTGTCTTTATAGACAAAAATCGCTATGTATGGGGGCTTGGGGAAGATCTGGCAATTGCAATGGTTGAGTCTTATGAGGGAAATATTGAGACCATAATGGTTCCTGGTACTGACTTCATCATGATATTCGACGAGGCTAATACAGTGGTTCTTGCGGGTCATAAGTATCTCTTTTACGACTGCCTTATTATGAAGTCCACAGAAAAAGGCCTTAAGGCAATTCCTGCAGATGAGATTGATGCAGCCAGAAATGCATTTAAGAAGCAGACAGGCCGCTACCAGGTTGGACCTTTTGAGTTCCTGGCTTATAGAATCTCATGAAAGGAGGCTAATACTTGGTTAATGAACAATTAACACAGGATGCAATCAGGTTCTGTTACCGAGGAACTAAAGAAGCCATTCATCTTTCAGAGAAGTCCATGGTATATATCATGAAGCTGTACAATGCGACGATAAAGCCTGCAAAGGATCGTATTTTCAAAGATCCCCAGGACTGCCATGGTAAAATGTCTGTTAAAAAGCTTATTCGCAAGGATGAAGGCGCTACCTGTGTGGACATTTCCAAGACAGAACTCAGGGATTTTCAGAAGGTTGCCAAAAGATATGGAGTAGATTTTGCGGTTGTTAATCACAAGAACAGTGATCCGCAGACCTACTCCATTTTCTTTAAGGCCAGAGATCAGGATGCAATTACTGATGTTATCAGGTATTACACGGAAAAGAAGCTCATGAAGGAGCAGAAACCATCTCTAAAGGAAAAGATTGATCACTATAAGCAAAAGATTGCCGATGGTCCAAAGAAAGTGCTGAACAAGGTAAAGGAGAGAACGAGATGATTACTTATGAAACCATTCTCCACAATCCAAGAGCCATGATCGGAATAATTGGACTTGCAATCATGCTGCTGGTTCTTTTCATCTGGGATAGGAAAGAGAATAGAAAGAACTATAAACATCGAGTGGAATTCGGTTCAGCCCGGTGGGGCAATAAGAAAGACATAGAGCCGTACATTGACCCGGTGTTTGAGAATAATGTTATTCTCTCTGAATCAGAGATGCTTACTATGAACAGCAGACCTGCTAATCCTAAATATGCCAGAAACAAAAATGTTCTGGTTATAGGTGGTTCTGGTTCAGGTAAGACTCGCTTTTTTGTAAAGCCAAATCTTTTGCAGATGCATTCCAGCTATGTGGTTACTGATCCTAAGGGACAGCTTCTTCCCGAGACAGGCATGGCTCTACTCAAAAATGGCTACAAGATAAAGGTGTTCAACACCATAAACTTTGCCAAGAGCCAGCACTACAACCCCTTTCACTACATACATTCAGAAAAAGACATTCTGAAGATAGTGAACGTGCTCATGTTGAACACAAAGGGCGAAGGAAAGAGCAATGACCCATTTTGGGACAAAGCGGAATCCATGCTTTACGCAGCTCTCATAGGATATATTCACTATGAAGCGCCTGAGCATGAGCAGAACTTCAAGATGCTTCTTGAGATGATCAATTCTATGGAAGTAAGGGAGGACGATGAGAGCTTTAAGAACGCCATCGACCTTATTTTTGAGGATCTGGAAAAAGAAAAGCCTGATCACTTTGCTGTAAGGCAGTACAAGAAATTCAAACTTGCAGCCGGCAAGACAGCCAAGTCAATTCTTGTATCAGCTGGAGCAAGGCTAGCGCCTTTTGATATTGCAGAGCTTAGAGAACTTACAGCCTATGATGATCTTGAGCTTGATACTCTTGGCGATGAAAAGACTGCTCTTTTCCTGATCATGTCAGATACAGATGGTACATTTTCATTCCTTATCAGCATGATCTACACTCAGCTTTTTAACCTTTTGTGTGAGAAAGCTGATGATGAGTATGGTGGAAGACTTCCTGTTCATGTCAGGTGCCTTATTGATGAGTGCGCCAACTGTGGAACAATTCCAAATTTGGAGAAGCTTGTAGCAACTATACGAAGCAGGGAAATTTCAGCATGTCTGATTCTTCAGGCCAAATCGCAGCTTAAAGCTCTGTACAAAGATCATTGTGAGACCATCATCGGTAACATGGATTCGCAGATCTTTCTTGGTGGAAATGAGACAGAAACCTTGAAGGACCTGAGCGCAGTTCTTGGAAAGGAAACCATTGATTTTTTCACCATCCAGGATACAAAGGGCATGCAGCCTTCTGTAGCAACAAACTATCAGAAAACAGGCCATGACCTTATGAGTATGGATGAACTTGCCGTAATGGATGGCGGCAAATGTATAGTCCAGGTGAGAG
>JAEEGH010020670.1_pt1 | contig 13660 bp, 9 predicted proteins | sample 9134181 | NCBI WGS metagenome assembly JAEEGH01 (sample SAMN16246544, study PRJNA631951) | gut metagenome | biome: gut microbiome; feature: rumen; material: DP-attached | host: Bos | place: Iran: Karaj | collected 2018-10
CTCCTTCAAGGAATATCTTGATTTTCGAGGATTTACACTCGAACATAACTGGGAGTTCAACCCTGAAAATCGATTAACGGTTATACGGCACTTTGAAGAGTATTTCCGATATGGTGGTTTTGCGGAATCATTCGACAAAGCAGACAAGCGGGAGTGGCTCACCTCCCTGTACCAAAAAATCCTGATAGGCGACATCGTGGAGCGCAATAACATACGTAATCCTCGTGTTTTCAGACTTTTGGCAAGAAAATTGGCCGAAAGTGTGATGCAACCCACAACACTGAAACGGCTGGAGCACATCATCAAAGCAACGGGCGATAGCATCAGTATGCCCGTGCTGAAAGATTATCTCGACTATATGGAAGACGCTTATCTCACATTCTCCGTTCCCAATCTGGTCTCTCCACTGACTGACCAGCAAACCACTGTAAAACGCTACTTCGCCGACAATGGCATTTTAGGGCTTTTCTATACGGATGGCGAGACAAAACTGTTGGAAAACATTGTGGCCGTGCATTTGAACAAGCAGTATCGCAATACATCTGATGAATCCCGGTTGTTCTATTACAGCAAAGGAGTGGAGGTTGATTTCTGTATCCCGGAGACTAATACTGCCATCCAAGTGTCTTACAGCATTGGTGATGACAGCACATACGAGCGCGAAGTAGGTGGGCTGATGAAGTTTCTGAAAGCTTTCAAACAGTATCACGGACTTGTCATCACTTGGGATACAGAACGTCAAATCATGGGAAACGACATCAGCATAAAAGTGTTGCCGATATGGAAATGGTTATTAATGTAAAATGGAAATGATACCGAAAAAATTAAGAACCTGGCTGCTGGCGTTTGCCACCGTCCTCATCTCCGCCGCCACGCCGCTCCTCTTCGGCGGGGCGGTAGTCCTGACTTCCTGCACCACCGAGGAGTACTCGGTCGCGCGTCCGACCATCAAGCGGATCCAGCAACGGGGCAAACTGCTCGTCGGCACCACCGGCGACTACCGTCCGCTGACCTTCCGCGAGCCAGAAACCGGCGAATACTGGGGCTTCGGCATCGAAATGGCACAGGCAATCGCCGACAGCATAGGCGTTCCCGTGGAGTTCGTCCGGACCTCGTGGCCCACGCTGACCGCCGACGTTATGGCCGAACCCCAGACCTTCGACCTCGCCATCGGGGGCATCACCATCACCGATGCCCGGCGCGCCATCATGCTGATGAGCGAGGGGTACTTGGCCAACGGCAAGACCATCCTCTGCCGGACCGCGGACACCAGCCGCTTCCGTTCGCTGGCCGACATCGACCGTCCTGACGTGCGGGTGATGGTGAACCCCGGCGGTCTGAACGAGCAGTTCGCCAACGAGCACTTCACCCACGCCACCATCATCGTGCATCCGAACAACGAGGAGATCCCGTCGCTTATCGCCGAAGGCGAGGCCGACGTGATGATCACGGAAATCACGGAGGCGCCCTACTACGTGCAGACCGACCCTCGCTTGGCGGCACCCCTTCTGAACGCCCCGTTCACCCACGGGGAAATCGGCGTGCTGATGCGCAAGGGGCAGGACGACCTGCTGGAGCTGGTTAACGGTGTCATCCGACGGATGAAGGCCGACGGCTCGCTCCGACGACTGTGCGAGAAATACGGATTGGTGCAAAATGCAGACAAATAACCTCCTATGACCGACATCATGACACCCCAGCAGCGGCACTATTGCATGTCGCGGATCCACAGCAAGGACACCACGCCCGAGAAGCGCGTGCGGCAGTGGCTGTGGAAACACGGCTACCGCTACCGCCTCAACGTGAAGGGCGTGCCAGGGAAACCCGACATCGTGATGCGCAAGTACCGGACGGCGATATTCGTGAACGGGTGCTTTTGGCACGGACACGATGTTCAATGTACAATGTACAATGAAAAATGTACAATTATAGACTCGAAATGTTGTAGAATCCCAAATACGAATAGAGAATTTTGGGTGAATAAGATATTTAGAAATCAGGAAAGGGATCAAAAGAACTATGAGATTCTCACTGAGAATGGCTGGCAGGTGATCGTGCTTTGGGAGTGTCAATTGAAGCCCAAGAAATTGGAACAGACGATGTTGCAGGTGGAAATCCAGCTTCACGACTTCTACATCAAGACCTTTAACCATCGCTCGAAAACGTACATTCATATTGAAGAGGAGAGCCTGCCGATGGTGGCGGAGGAACCGGAAGAGTATGGACAATAAACAGAAAAAAACGAAACTTGAAACCTGAATCTTGAAACCTGAATCTTGAAACTTGAAACGTAAAAAACTTACATAAAAAAAACTATATGAATATCGCAGTCTATACCCTCACCTCTACCCTGCACGACCCGCAGGCGATAGACACGCTCACGAAAGAGTTTCTAACCTCCTTGAATGTCCCCTACATTCTGAAAGGTGACGATTTCTCAGACTACGGCTCCCACGATCTGAATCTGATTTTCGTGCGGACGGGCGGCACCGAAGGCATCTTTCAGCAAATGATGCCCACACTGGTCGAGAAATCGGACGCTCCGTTCTATCTCCTGGCTTCCGACAAGAGCAACTCGTTAGCCGCCTCGTTAGAAATCCTCTCCCACCTACGACAGCAAGGGAAACAAGGTGAGATACTGCACGGCAATCCCGAATACATCGCCTCGCGCATCCAATTGCTGTGCCAGGTGGAATCGGCGGTCAAACGGTTGCGACACTGCCGATTAGGGGTCATCGGGAAACCTTCCGACTGGCTCATTGCCAGCCAAGTGGATGCGGAATGCGTCCGACAGAGACTGGGCATTGAGTTACTAGATATTCCCATGGTTGAGCTGCTGGACACGCTGGCCACAACCCCTGAATCCTCATCAACGGAACATAGCGATATACCTACGGTCAATGAGGCACTTCCCGATGCCTGCCGTATCTATGAGGCATTGAAAACTGTAGTGCAAAAACATGGTTTACAGGGTTTTACAATCCGTTGTTTCGATTTGTTGGATGCTGTCCACAATACCGGTTGCTGGGCGTTGGCGAAGCTGAACGCGGAAGGTTATATCGCAGGTTGCGAGGGCGATGTTCCCACCATGCTGACCATGATGCTGCTTCGCGCCCTGACCGGCAGTTCCTCTTTCCAAGCGAACCCCGCCAGCATCCATCCCGAAACGGGCGAAATCCTCTTCGCCCACTGCACCATACCCTTCGATATGGTTCAGCGTTACGAACTGGACACGCATTTCGAATCGGGAATCGGGGTCGGCATCCGCGGCTTCGTGCCGGAAGGCCCTGTCACGATTTGCAAAGTTTCGGGCGATTTGTCACGAGCGTTCGTCGCGGAAGGAGAGCTGGTTCGCTCTCAGACAAAGCCGGATCTCTGCCGCACGCAGTTAGTGGTGCGTTTCGCCAATCCGTCCGACACCGAATATTTTTTGACAAATCCTATTGGTAATCACCATGTTATCGTAGTCGGACAGCACGCAGAAGCACTGAAAGCGTTGTTACGGAGAATAAATATTTTCTGAATTATCCTCTTGAATCTTGTAAATATCCTGTCTGCGTATTTCTGCGAGTTCGGCGGGGCATATAATTGTCCCGCAGACCGCGCAGATTGACGCAGATTATCACACCGTTTTTTTGCAAGACTTAAAGGGATAATTCCGAATGTTTTTGATACTTTTGCCGAATGAATTTTATTACAAATCCAGCAATCAAACACTAAAGTAAATATACGATGACCACCTATTACAATTTTGAGCATTCAACAAAAACAAAAGTGGTTGGAAGTGCCACGGGGGAAAACGATGGAAATAAACTCATATCTCTGTCGCAACGATGCGGAAGTACTGGGAAATATCTTTAAGGAACTCGGCGTGCGGTAGAGAGAGTCATTGCAGATTTTGTATTTTTGCACTCCGTTTTTAGCGAATAATTTAAACCCCAATATTATGAAAAAAATCCTCATTTTTGCCATCGCCGCGTTCCTGTTTGCGGCATGTTGTGATTCTGAAAAACAGCTGCAGAAACGTGCGGCCGAGCTGTGCCAGTACATCCCCGACCACGAACTGTCGGAGAAGTCGAAACCGTATATGACGGCGGATTTCTACAACGTGCTGGACACGATGTTCAACCAACTGCCGGAGTTCGAGGCCATGGACCACGAATGGCTCTACTATTTCGTGACCGGCAACGGCGGCACCATCGCCGACTTTGAAGTGGCCGGCGTGGAAAAAACCGACAACACCCACGCGGTCGCCACCATCAAGGTGCGCCAGAAATGGGAGGATGGCTCATTTGATGAAAACTCTGACGTAGAGGAACATAAGCTCTATATGGAGAAGGTGAACGGCCAATGGCTGATATCCGACTTCGACGAGCACAAGGCCGACTGCATCCGCCATATCGCCATCAACAAAAAGGAACAGGTGGTGCGCAACGCCATCAGCGACTATCTGGTGAACGAGATTGGCGAGAACTACCAGAAAGGCGAACTCTGCATCCCCATGATGATCATGGTACACGAGGAGGACGAACTCTTCATGGGCGACTTCTGGGTGTACTGGTACGACAAATCCGGCGACACGCTGAAGTGCGTCTCAGGCGGCAACCACGCAGGCACAATGACCCTGAAGAAGGAAGGCGACCAGTACAAGGTGGTTTCCTTCGAGCAAACTGTCGATGGGGCCGGCAACGAGGCTAGTGCCCAACGCATCTTCGGCAGCTATTTCGACATCTACCAAAATATCCACTCCAACGACAAGGTCCGCGAAGCCGTCCGTCAGGAGCAGCTGCGCGAGTATGTGAAAAAACACAACCTCAACGTCAAATACTATCAGGACTACGGCTGGCCTGCGGTTGAGTTGTAGGATTACGGGAATTGGTGAGGCGATTGCTGGCGACTGTTAATGCTACTCTTTCACCAATTTGACAGTGTGGACACCTTCTGCACCGATGAGACGCACAACGTAAATGCCATTTGCACAGTTGCCCAAATCGAATTCGGCGCGGCCGTTTACAACTGCTGTTGCAGAAACTTGTTTGCCAAACATGTCATAAACAACAGCCTCACCATTCGTCATATCGGCGGTTATCACAACCAAGTCTTTGGTCGGGTTCGGAGTGACATAGACTGTAAAATCAGATCTTTCCTCTATGTCGACCACTGATTTTTTGCCCACTTTCACATCGTCCACATAGAGGCCCCCACCATTATGGCATGTACCAACAAATGAAATCTGGTATGTGCTCGACGGATTCGGCAGCGTGATAAGTTCTGTCTCCAATTCATCGGCAGGGTATGCATACTCTTGGATGGAATGCCATTCGTCCTCCAGAGAAGTTCTATACCATACGGACATTTCGTCAAAAACCGAAAGCCATTGTGGTTGCTTGTGCTTGAAACTGAGTGCCGGAACGGTCACAGCTGTCAAATCCATAGGCAGGGAAATAAGCCGTGCCTCTCCCCCTAACCAAATTAAGAAAGCCGTGTTGTTATGAATAAGATAACCAGGATCTATTGTCCAGTTGTCAACGCCTGATATGATCTCCGTCTGCCAGCATACGAATTCTTCAGACGACTCAAAATCATCGAAAAATGGAACATCATCCGTCACCACATAGACATCACAAAAGGAGGTGAACACGATGGGAAGGGACCAATCTGACTCACTGTCATTGCCACAATTGGCTTTCACACGGAATGTATATTGGGTCTGGGGAGTCAAACCTTGCATAAGAAACGGTTGAGTGGTGACCACAGTTTCCACACCATTGAGCTCAATAGTCCAACTATCCTCATTACCCGTAGTTGACCAACTTAAAAGTGCTGAGGTATTGGTAATGTTGTTGGCTTCCAAACCAATAGGGCGACTGCAACTGAAAACAGAAGCAACCTCTATATTATCCAGAAAGAGAATCATTCCACCAAGACCCTGAGCGTTGAATGAAATTTGATAAGTGGAAGAAAGATTTGGTAAGTTACATATTGCTTCATAGGTATTTGTAAAATCACTGACACTGAACGAATTAAGCACATGCCAAGAATCTGTTTCCGAGGTGCGGTAACAGACTTCAAGCACATCTGCAGCATAAACCCCCATCATGGCATAGGAAAATGTTACCGTAGCCGCACCTACACTGGTGAAGTTGAGAACAGGGGAAATAAGCCGGGCTTCTTCTCCAACGTTATCGTATGAGAATGAGGCCACAGAAGATTCTGAGCCGTTAACCACCGACCAATGGCCACCACCTGTGGAGTCCACTGTCCACAAATCGAAAACACCCCCTTCAAAACCCTCAATAAAGGGTTGGTCATCTGTGATTGTAATCACATTTTGGGCAAAAGATGGGAAACTTACGAATAAGAGACATGACGTGAGTATTATAAAAACCCTATTCAAAAAGTATGAATTGCTCATCAGATTAAAATTTAAATGAAAAACCGGGTGCAAACATACAAAAAAAATTATTCGATTTGCAAATTTAATCACAAATCATAAAAAAAAGAGTTTGGACAATAATGCAAACGAAATCTGTAAAGACCGCTTAATTCTTATGCCTCAAATACTCGTCTATCGCCTTCGCCGCGCTCTTTCCCGCGCCCATGGCGAGGATGACCGTGGCCGCGCCGGAAACGATGTCGCCGCCGGCAAAAACCCCCTCCCGTGAGGTGACCCCTACCTCATCGGCCACAATGCAGCCGTGACTGTTGACATCCAAACCTTGCGTTGTGGTGTAAATCAGCGGGTTAGGCGAAGTGCCGATGGACATAATGACCATATCGGTGTCCAACACGAACTCAGAACCGGGAATCTTCACCGGACGACGGCGACCCGAAGCATCGGGTTCCGTCAGCTCCATGCGCACGCACTCCATGCCGCACACCCAGCCCTTGTCGTTGCCGATAATCTTCACCGGATTGGTAAGCAGTTGGAAGTCAACACCTTCCTCCTTAGCGTGATGCACCTCCTCGCGACGGGCAGGCAACTCCTCCTCGGAACGACGATAGACGATATGGACTTCCGCACCAAGACGGATGGCCGTGCGGGCCGCATCCATGGCCACATTGCCGCCACCTACTACCGTCACCTTCTTACCGACAAAGTTCGGGGTTTCATAATGCTCTTTGTAGGAGAACAACAGGTTGTTTCTTGTCAAAAACTCATTCGCGGAGACCACACCACAAAGGTTCTCTCCCTCGATGTTCATGAAATTGGGGAATCCTGCACCCGATGCGATGAAAACAGCATCATAACACCATTTTTCCATCAGATCATCGACTGACATCGTGCGGCCGATTACCACATCGCTCTCAAAACGCACACCGAGATTCTTGATGGTGTCGATTTCGGGCTTCACAATGTCTTTTTTCGGCAAGCGGAACTCCGGAATGCCATAGACGAGCACGCCACCAAACTCGTGAAGCGCCTCATACACTGTTACATCGTAGCCCATACAACGCAGCTCTTTAGCGCAAGTCAGTCCGGCGGGACCACTGCCCACCACGGCCACTTTCTGACCTTTCCGAACCGTGGGTTTCTGTGCCACGATTTTGTTTTTCATCGACCAGTCGCCAATGAAACGCTCCAGTTTGCCGATGGCCACGGGGTCGCCCTTGCGGCCGAGGATGCACTTGCCCTCGCACTGGCTCTCCTGCGGGCACACGCGACCGCACACAGACGGCAGTGCGGTGTCCTCACGAATCAGAGTGGCGGCTTTGTCAAACTGTCCGTCCTTGATCAGCGAGATGAAGTCGGGAATGCGGATATGCACCGGACAGCCGCTCACACACTGCGGGTTCTTGCAGGTCAAGCATCGGCGAGCCTCTTCCACCGCCTCTTCGGCATTGTAGCCGAAACAAACCTCCCTAAAGTTTGAACGACGCACCTCGGGCGCTTGCTCGCGCACCGGCACACGTGATTTTGGTGGAAGGGCCTCATGTGCGATACCGCCGATATGACATTGGTGATTTTCACGTAACTCTTCTTCTTCCAACAACTTACGACCTTCAATATGGTCATACATAGCTTGACGGTGCATACACTCGTCGAAATTGATGAGGGACGCATCGAACTCGGGACCATCCACACAAGTGAACTTCGTTTGGCCGCCGATCTGCACCCGGCATGCGCCGCACATACCCGTGCCATCCACCATCAGCGAGTTGAGACTCACCACGCAAGGAATCCCTAACTCCTTGGCCTTCAACGACACGAATTTCATCATGATCATCGGGCCGATGGCCGTGATTTCGTCGTAGCGGCGCCCCTCCTGATGAACCAGATGGTCCAGCATGTCGTTCACCGTGCCCTTGAAACCCATAGAACCGTCATCTGTAGTGATGTAAAGGTTGTTGGTAATTTTACGGAACTGCTCGATGTAGAAGAGCAGCGACGCGTTGCGGGCCCCGATGATGACATCGCACTCCAGCCCGTGTTGTGACATCCACTTTACCAATGGAAAGACCGGCGCGATGCCAACACCTCCCGCTATGAAACAGTAACGCGACCGGCGCAACATGCCGATCGGACGGTGGATGAAGGCCGACGGATTGCCCAACGGACCCACCACATCGTGGAAAAAACCGCCTACAGGGAAGGAGACTATTTTCCGGGTTGAAACTCCTATCGCTTTGATTACCAAAGTAATAGTTCCATCAGGCAGAAATGTGTCGCTGACGGTTAACGGGATTCGCTCGGCGGTTTCGTTCGCCTTCACGATGACAAACTGTCCGGGCAGCACCGATTGCGCGATTTTCGGGGCTTCCACCTCCATCAGGAACGTGTCCTGACCTAGTTCTTCCTTTTTGACGATTTTGTACATAGTCTTGTTTGTTTTTGTTATTATCCCACACTGCGCTTCGCTTGTGTGTTGCACTTGCGTGTTCCACCCCCACACAAGCGAAGCGTTGTGTGGGGTTATTAGCGCTTTGCGCGTCTTGTCTCTTCGAGACTGCTTAATGAATATATTTTTTTATAATGATTCGACTATCGCATTTGCAAGGGTCTCCAGTTCCTCTTTTTGCGTCTCCTTCATGGCGGACTTGAAGGTGATGGCGGGTTCAAGGACAGTGGTGTTCTTCATCTCGCCGAGGATGGCCTTGACGGCGTTGCCGGAAACAGGCGCCCAGGAACCGTTCTCAATCACTGTGAAGGTGCGGTTTTGCAGCAGATGCGCCTTGATGTCGAGCAGGTAGTTCTCCATCGGAGGATAGAGACCACCGTTGTAGGTCGGGGCGACGAGCACGATGTGGCTGCAACGAAACGACTCCGACACCAAGTAAGACACATGAGTAGCCGAAACATCGTACATGCGCACGTTTCGACAGCCCTTGTCAGCAAGCATCCCTGCCAAAACAGTAGCCACAGATTCGGTATGACCATACATGGAACCGTAAATCACGAGAACTTCCTTGTCTTCAGGCTCATAACGGCTCCATTTGTCGTACTTTTCAATGAATTTGCCGAAATCCTTGCGCCAAATGGGGCCATGGAGCGGACAAATCATGGCGATATCGAGCGTGGCAGCCTTTTTCAGGAGATTCTGCACCTGCATCCCATATTTGCCTACTATATTAGTATAATAACGGCGGGCTTCGTACATCCATTCGCGGTCGAAGTTGACCTCATCGGCATAGAGATTGCCGTTCAACGCCCCGAATGTACCGAAAGCATCTGCTGAGAAAAGCACCTTGTCGGTGGTATCGTAGGAAACCAGCACTTCCGGCCAATGCACCATCTGTGCCCCCACAAAATTGAGCGTATGCTTGCCCGTATTCAACGAATCACCTTCCTTAACAATCTGGAATTGAATATGTTCAGGAATATCCATGAATTGTTTCATGAAGCGGGAGGCCTGCAGACTGCAAACGATGACGGCATTCGGCCAGCGCACCAGCACTTCCGTCAAAGAGGCCAAATGGTCGGGTTCCACATGATGGATGACGATGTAGTCTAACGCTTTGCCTGCCAGCACTGCATTCAGATTCTCAATGAACTGTGCGCTCACAGCTTGGTCAACCGTGTCCAAAAGGACGGCCTTTTCATCTGTCAACACGTAAGAATTATAGGAAGTGCCGCTCGGAATGGGCATCATGTTCTCAAAAAGGGCAAGTCTTCTGTCGGAAGCGCCGACATACCACAAATCGTTTGAAATTTTTCTTGACGTATTCATAATTAAATATAACTAATTGTCTTATAAAACATTTGAGTGGTAAAAAAACCGAAGTGCAAAAATACAAAAAACCGCGTTATCTGAAGAAATTTTAAATATCTGATTTGTAATTTGGGTTTATTTATTTTTTTTGTATTTTTGCGGGCTATAATATTAATTGGAATAATTATAAATAAAATTCTATAAGTATGAAGAAATTTACCCTGTTAGCATCGTTATTGATGTTTGTAGCTATGAGCTACGCGGTGAACGTTGTTCCCGTAGAGGAGGCTATGAGAGCGTCCAAAAACTTCCTTTCCGAGCGTGTCGGCGCCACCAAAGCCGGTCAGCTGGAACTGGTTCTGGTTAACACGGAATACTCATCCGAAGGTGTTCCCGTCACTTATCGTTTCAGTGTCGGAGACCATGGTTTCATCGTTGTTTCTGCCACTGACTTGGCCAATCCTGTGTTGGCTTACTCTCTGGAGAGCAATTTCCAAGAAGGCACTGGCGCTGACATTTATATGAATAATTATAAAAACGAATTGTCCTATCTGATTGACAATCCCACATCCGCATTGAGTGTCCGCAATTCTTGGAACCACTATCTGGCAGCCGACTTCAAGCCGTATGCCACCAAGGGCAACCCCTGTGTGGAACCCTTGATCACTACCACCTGGACTCAGGAGCAATACTACAACACCATGTGCCCCTACAACCCCCGCAACTCCTACAATGACGACTATCACACCCCTGTCGGTTGTGTGGCGTTAACCATGGCTAATATTTTGTACTACTACCGTTATCCTGAACATGGTCGCGGTTCGGTGTCTTACCTCCCTCGCGAATATGATGACGAAGGAAATCTGACATACACTTATCCTTTCCAAATCGTCAACTACGGCCAAGCCACCTATGACTATGATGCTATGGCCAATTCTTTGAGCGCATACGATGGCGAATTGGCCAAGCTGATTTACCACTGCGGCGTGTCTGTCCGTATGTCTTACGGTTGGGATGGTTCCGGTTCCCAATCCGAACTTGCTCTATACGCCCTCCAAAACCAGTATTTCTTCAATGATAATGCCCAATTCAAAGCTTTGAAGGATGTTACGGGAGGTACCGACTCGTTGACATATCTTTGGACAAATATCGCCAAAGAAGAATTGGACCAACATCGCCCGTTATTTTTCTCCGGAAGAAGTAAAACTGCCGGCGGTCACGCTTGGATTGTCGATGGTTACACCACTATCAACAACGCTACATACTTCCATGTAAATTGGGGCTGGGCAGGCAGCAGTAATGGTTACTACCTTATCAACAACCAGGTTTCGAGCGGTTACGGCAACTTCAATGCCGACACAGCCAATTCTATGATGGTGAAACTGATGCCCGATAGTGCCGCTATCGCAAAACCCGCCGAAAGCTTCAAACGTGTCACGGCGAGTTTCGGTACCATCAGCGATGGTGCCGGCAACATGAAGTATGCGCCAAATTCCAACCGTAGATGGGTGCTGGCTTGTCCGGAGGCCACTTCTTACGAACTCAAATTCTCCAAACTCAAAGTGAAAAACGGTGATAAGGTAATTGTTTACAACGGTGGTACAGAAGCTTCTGGTATCAGACAAGAATATAGCGGCAACTACCTGATGGCCGCATGCAACGATTATCAGAACCTTGGTGACGCCATCCATGCCGATTATCAAGGTAATCAACTCCCCGCTGCCATCACCGTCAACGCCGACAGCGTCCTGGTGGTCTTCACCTCTACCGCCAACTCAGAAACAGACTATGGCTTTGTTCTTGATTATTCTGTAAAGAGCTACGACAAGAGCGCTTGTTCCGACAAAACCTTTACGGATCAATACAACGTCTTAACCGACAAACCCAACAATGCCACGGGCGACGACACCTACCGCGCTTCCAATGTGTGTGAATACACCTTGAATCTGAAATTTACGGACCAGCTGGTCTATGCTTTCCATAAATTTGATCTGAAACAAGGTGATTTTGTAGATATCTATAACCAAACAACCTCTAACAGCGCAAGCAGAGTGTTGGTGGCCCACTATGACATCAACAACCCGCCGACATCTGTTTATACCTATAACACCTCTTTATTCAATATTGCAGGTGTTCCTTCCTCCAAATTCATAATCCGTTTCGCCTCCGACAATTTGTATCAAGGCACGGGCTTTGAATTAGAATATTACGGTCAAATCACCAACATCAATGAATTTGACAACACGGAAGTCAAAGTTTATCCGAATCCCGCTACTTCTTTTGTGAATGTTGATGTTACCTCCGAAGAAACTCAACAATTCAATGTGAAAATGGTGGATATGATGGGTAAAACCGTTTATGTTGACCAATTTATTAGTGGTTCAGACCCATACACAATCAATGTGAACAATTTTGCCAAGGGTGTTTACTTCCTCCACTTGAACAGTGAGAATGGCCAAATGGTTCAAAAAATCGTAGTGAAATAATTGTAGAGAATACAATATTATTATTAGGCGGTCAGAAATGGCCGCCTTTTTGTTTTCTGTAGAGACGTTTCCTGAAACGTCTCTATGGATATCGTTTGTGTGTATTTGTATTTTATGTACATTTGCAAACTTCTTTTGTGAGAATCAAAAATTTAATAATCAATACTTTATAAAATGAAACAGTTAATCGAATGCGTGCCTAATTTCAGTGAAGGCAGAAATCAAGACATCATAAACCAAGTGGCCGACGTCATCCGTCAGGCGGAAGGCGTGACTTTGTTGGATGTGGATCCCGGCGCCACCACCAACCGCACGGTCGTCACCTTCGTGGGCGAACCGCACTATGTGGTCGATGCCGCCGTGAAGCTCATCGCCAAGTGCCAGGAGTTGATCGACATGCGTAACCACCACGGCGATCATCCACGTTTCGGCGCCACCGACGTGTGTCCGCTCGTGCCCATCGCCAACATCACGATGGAAGAGACCGTGGAATATGCCCGCCAGCTAGCTGAAAGAGTCGGCAAAGAGCTGAACATCCCCGTCTATTGCTATGAGAACGCCGCGTTCAAGCCCGAGCGCCGCAACCTCGCCAACTGCCGTCAGGGTGAGTACGAAGCCCTGAAGGAGCGCATCACCTCCAAGGAGTGGAAGCCCGACTTCGGCCCCAACAAGTTTACGGAAAGCGTCGCCAAGAGCGGTGCCACGGCCGTGGGCGCCCGCGACTTCCTCATCGCCGTCAACTACAACCTCAACACCACCTCCACACGCCGCGCCAACGCCATCGCCTTCGACGTACGCGAAAAGGGCCGCCCGAAACGCGAGGGCAACAAAATCACCGGCAAGAAAGTGCTCGACGAGAAGGGCAACGTGGTGATGATTCCCGGCACGCTGAAGGGCACCAAGGCCATCGGCTGGTACATTGAGGAATACGGCATCGCCCAAGTCTCGATGAACATCACCGATATCAATGCCACGCCGCTGCACGTCGCCTTCGACGAGGTGACCGCCAAGGCTGCCAAGCGC
>JAEEGH010020673.1_pt1 | contig 13659 bp, 8 predicted proteins | sample 9134181 | NCBI WGS metagenome assembly JAEEGH01 (sample SAMN16246544, study PRJNA631951) | gut metagenome | biome: gut microbiome; feature: rumen; material: DP-attached | host: Bos | place: Iran: Karaj | collected 2018-10
TGGCGCGTCAGCGGCTCGAAATAGCGGTTGTAGTAGCTCAGCCAGATGTTGCCCGCCAGCTGGCCGCCCACCTGCAGGAGGTCCGGCGCCGTGCCGCCCATCAGCTGCGTGCTCACCCACTGCCCGTAGGTGCTCTCCGGGATCGCGTCCTGGATGATCCGCACGTTCGGATGCTGCTCCCGGTACCGGGCCGCCATCTCGTTGATGCCATCCCGCACCCCCCCCTCCAGCTGCCAGTGGCCCAGCCGGATGACGATCTCGCCCGGCGGCGACTGCGTGGCCCGGAACGTGGCAATCTTCCACGCCGACCACAAGAACACGCACGCCACCACCAGCAGCGCGAAATACGTGTAGACAAATCCGAAGAAAGCCTTGATGGCGCTCCATACCTTTTTCATTCCGCCACCTCCTTCTCATCCGTCGATTCCGCAGGTTCGGCCGGCTCGGCTGGTTCCGCCGACTCTGCTGGGGCCGCCGGGGCCGCCTCCGCGGCCGCCGACTCCTCCGCAAGTTCCGCCCGAAGCTTCGCCTCCATCGCATCCATCCGCGCAAGGGCCACCTTGCAGCCATGCACCCGCAAATCGTTCGGATAGGTGTCGATCAGCGCCTGGTAGTAGCGGCGCGCCTTCGCGAAGTCGCCCACGTCGAACTCCGCGATCGTCGCCAGGTTCCAGAACGCCCACGCATATTCCACCGACGGATCGTTCGGGTCCGTCTCCGTGTGCTTGAACGACTCCTCCTCAGCCGCCAGCCGCTTCTCCTGCTCGTTCAGATTCACGTACGCCACCGTCAGCAGCGACCACGCCGGGCTCACGAACTCCTTCTGCTCATGCGCGATGAACTCCAGCAGGTTCGACTCCGCCACGCGAGACGACGCCGGCGTCAGATCCGACAGCCGGATGCCCTCCACATACAGGAACGCCTCCTTCGCCGCCAGATGCCCCGGATAGTCCCGCATGATCTCCTCGAAGCCAGCGATCACCGCCGGATAGTCCGGCTCCTGCCCCACCGGGACCAGATGCTTCTGACGCACCAGCGCCAGCTTCGTCCACGGCACCACGTCCGCCTCAGGCGCCTTGGCCAGCACCTCGTTGAAAAGCTGCGTCGCCTTGACCGGATCCTCGCCGGGACGCTGCAGGTCCCAGGTGATTCCCAGGCCGTACGTCGCCATCGCCCAGTCCGGGCTGCCCACCTCCGCCGCCTCGCGGGCCGCCTCGAACGCCCGGATCGCGTCATGGAACTCATTCAGCCGGTACTTCGTCCAGCCCTCCTGCACCAGTTCCGTCGCCGACATCTCCTCCAAGCCCCCTCCCTGCCGGGAGCAGGCCAGTCCCGAGAACGCCAGAACGCCCGCCACGGCCACCGAGCAAGCCCCTGTCACCACCTGTCGCATCATCATATTCAGCATCCTTCCGCCAACGTGTCCTTCCATCCTACCTCCCCCCTCCTCCCCTCGCAAGCCCATTCTCCCCACCCCCATCCTGCGTATTACCTGTTAATTTGCTCTTGACATCAAATGATACAGCGACAGGCCTCCCCGCCACCATCCGAAACTTGACCCGCCCACGCTGCTCGCTACAATGCGTCCCGGCGCACGGCATCTGCCCGCCGCCGCACAACATCCCCCACCCTCACCACCACAGCGAACCAGAAAACCACCACCATGAAAATCCTGCTCCAGCGTGTCTCCGAGGCTTCTGTCAGCATCGACGGCGAAACTGTTGGCCAGGTCGGACGCGGCTACATGGCCCTTGTCGGCTGCCGCCAGGACGACCTGCCCGAGGATGCCGACCGTCTCGCCCTGCGCACCGCCGCGCTCCGCCTCTTCCCCGATGACGCGGGACACATGAACCGCTCGCTCCAGGACATCAACGGCGCGGTCCTCGCCATCTCCCAGTTCACCCTCTACGCCGACACCCATAAAGGCAACCGCCCCTCCTTCGTCGCCGCAGGCGATCCAGCCGCCGCCCGCATCCTCTACGATCGCTACGTAGCCGACCTCCGCACGCTTCTCGGCCCTGAGCGGGTCGCCACCGGACGATTTGGAGCCGACATGCAGGTGGCCCTCGTCAACGACGGCCCCGTCACCATTGAGCTCCTCTCCGAGGCCGCCCGCCGTCCCGAAGGGACAGCTCCCCTGCCCCGGCCCCAGCTGCCAAAGCCACACATCGAACTCATCCGCGTCACCACGCCTGAACTCCTCGCCCGCGTCCGGGCCATCGCCGAAGCCGCCTGGCCCCCCACCTACGCAGGAATCATCCCGCCCGAGCAGATTCCCTACATGATTTCGCGGATGTACTCCGCCGATGCCGTCGCCGCAGCTGCCGCCGCCCATACCCTTTACTTCCTCGTTCTCGCCGATGGCGCCGATGCGGGGCTCCTCTCCTACGACGAAACCCCGCGCGAGGACGGAGCTTGCGAGCTCCACAAGATTTACACCCTTCCCCAGTACTGGGGCCGCGGCATTGGGAATGATTTGCTCCTGCGGGCAATTGACGCCGCCCGGCACGCCGGGGCTTCCTCCATCTGGCTCCGCGTCAACAAAAACAACAGGCGCGCTCTGAAGGCCTATCGTCGTGCAGGTCTCTCCCAATGGCGTTCCATCTGCACCGACATCGGCGAAGGCTTCCTCATGGACGATTACGTCTACGGCCTTGCCCTCCGTCCCGACGCCCCTCCCCCTAACCTCCCCACCTCCGTCCACTTCCATTAGCCCCCCTTCCCCTCGCCTTCCTCCTTCTCCCCTCCAATCGTTTCCGTCCCATTTTTTCTCTTGCACTCCCGCACCCTTTTGGATAAACAAATCCTATCGGTCGTCGCTCTCTCCGACCGCCCCGACAAAACGCGAAATCCGAAAGGGAAAACCATGAAATCCGCAATTCTCCGCCAGCTGACCGGCCTCGTCCTCCTGACGCTCCTCGCTCCGTGGATGCCCAGACTCGCCCGCAACGCCTCCGCCCAGGATTCGACCCTCCGAGTCTGGACATCCGCCTCCGGTCAGCAGATCGAGGCCGCCTACCAGTCCTACGACGGCCGTTTCGTCATCCTGCGCCTCCCCGATGGCCGCACCCTCGGCATCCCCCCGGCCAAGCTCTCCGCCGACGATCGCCAATACCTCTCCACCATCCTTCCCGCCACCGCCCGCACCGCCCCCTCCGCCGCCGTCACGCCACCCGCCACCCCCTATGCCCGCACCGCCGCTTCCTCCCCCACCACGGCCCCTGTCCCCTTCCCCCCAGCATCCGGCCCCCTTTCCGCCCTTACCCCGGGCCAGGCCGTCACCGTCTCCATCCCGCTCGGGGAGGCCGACATCCGCGACCTCGAAAAGGACGGAGACCCCGCCACCGCCGCCCGCGCCGCCTACTACATCCCCGAAGGCTTCGACCCTGCCAAACCCTACGCCATCCTCCTCGTCAGCCAGACTCAGAACGCCTCCTCCTGCGACCACCTCAACAGCTACCTCGCGGCCTTCCCCTCCGCCCCCGGCTGGATCGGCATCGCCGCCGACGGCGACCAAGGCCCCAGGCATGACCGCCACCTCTACCGTTGGCGCACCGCCCGCGCCGCCCTCCAGGCCCTCTACGACGCAATCCCCGCCGCTCGCCGCTGGCCCATCGTGGCTGGTGGCTACTCCGGAGGCGCCAAGCGCAGCGCCTACATCGCCGCGCTCCTCGCCGACGAGGGCTACCCGCTGGCCGGACTCCTCCTCGGCGGCTGCAACGAGGACCGCACCCCCGACGCCAAGCAGCTCTACTCCCCCCCGTCCAGCGCCTTCAAGGTCCCCTGCTTCTTCATGACCGCCGAGTCCGACGACCTTGTTCCCGAGGCCAAGGCCAGGCGCGTCGCCGACTCCCTCAAGCTCAACGGCTTCAAACCCATCAAGACCGCCACCTACCCCGGCGACCACATGACCATCGACAAGCCCACCATCGCCGACGGCCTCAACTGGCTCAAGACAGTCATGCGCCCCGTCGCCAAGCCCGCCCCATAGCCCAGCTTCCCGCCCCCCATTTGCCATTGCGGCACAGGCCCCCGTCGGAGTTTCACATGCGATCCCCCGGGTGGGGGTCTCAAATACCTGTTATTTTACTATTGACATATTTTGTCCTCCAAGAGAGGATTGGCCCGGACAGCAACCAATGGAAAGGTGAATCCCATGAAAAGACTGAAAGCAAATGGCGGGGCGTACTATCATCTGGTCAATCGGTGCGCACTTCAGCATTATCTCTTCTCTGACGAGGACAAGCGCGTCTTCATTGACATGATGCGCCGGGTCGCCGCCTTCTGTGGCTTGGACGTCCTGACCCACTGCGTCATGTCCAACCATTACCACATCCTCGTTCATGTTCCTCTTCCAAAATCTCTCACCGAGACGGAACTGCTCGCCCGTGTCAATACCCTTTATGGATCCATCCGCGCCAAGGAGCTGCGCCTGCGTTGGGCTACCTATCGCAAGGACAATCTCCTCCAATTGCTAGAAAAAGAGCAAGAACAACTTCGTCGCCGCATGTTCGACATCTCCCCATTCATGAAATCCCTCAACCAACGTTTTTCGATTTGGTACCGTGCTCACCACCAAGGCCATTCTGGGACCCTCTGGGAGAGCCGTTTCGGTAGCACATTGGTCGAAGGCAACGGTTCTCTTGCCGCAGTTGCCGCCTATATTGATCTCAATCCGGTCCGCGCCGGACTCGTCACCGCCCCTGAAGACTACGCCTACTGCGGCTATGGTGCCGCCATGGCCGGGGATGCAGACGCCCAATCCGGTCTCTTCGGCGTCTACGGCGATTCGGCCCGCAAAGCCAACCCTGAAAAGGTCATGGACGCCTATCGCAGCCTTCTTTATGCGACGGGAGCCGCCGACCTGAATCCCGAAACTGTCAAGGAAGTCATGGCCGGGCGCAAATCCATGCCGCTCCCCCAGCTTCTCCGGTGCAAGATCCGCGCCATGACAAAAGGCATGGCCATCGGCAGCAAGACATTTACCGCCGACATTTTGAAAGACCACCGAGAGTCATTCGGTGCAAACCGCCAACGCCCCCCTCTTGGGGCCGCCCTCTGTCCCGACTGGGATGGCATCCAACTTTGCTCCGTCCGGCGTCTCCGCAAAAATGCCGTAATTTTCACCGCTTAGACCTCCTCGCAGATATATCAAAAAATGTCAATTATAACTTACCTGGTAATAAATTGGCTGCGGCAGGGCAGAATTCTGGCGGTCGTCCTTCTGGGGTTGATTCCTGTCAGGGCAATGGCCAATGGATGGGTCGAAGACACGCCCACGGAAAAAATTGTCCATCTGACCGTTTTTGACTTGCCCGATCCATCGCGCACCGACCCGGCAACGCGCGGCGAAGTCGCCGTCCAGAAAGCATTTCTCGAAGCAGTTCCTGCGCGACTTCTCGAACGTGCCCGCGCTCGCGGCGAGTTCGGTGACAACAACTCCCCTTCCCTCCGCCTCGTCCTCCATCGTTTTTCCGGGATCACGGTCGAAGGTGTCGAATCCACCCTGCTTGCCATTGCCGGCAACGTCGCCCCGGATGTCTTATACGTCAATTTCCGGCAATCCGACACCTACATCCGCCAAGGCTTCCTGGCACCTCTCGACGCCTATTTCGATGAATTCTCCCCAGCCGAGGCCGCCCGTCGAGTCCATCCGCGCATTATGCCCGTGATCCGCCGCCCGGGCCCCGACGGCAGCCCCCACGTCTGGGCTCTGCCCTCCGAGCCCCCCCTCGGCCGGGTCGTGCTTTGGCGGAAGGACCTCTTTGAGCGTGCGCATCTTCCCCCCCCTTCCCCGGATTGGACCTGGGCCGACTTCAAACATGCCGTCGCCTCCATTTCCGACCCCGCCGCCGGCATCTACGGCCTTGGCCTCTCCCGCGGCAAAGACGAATCCTACCTCTGGCTCCCCTTCCTCTGGGGCGCGGGCGGCGACGCCCTGACATGGAATCCCACCACCAGCCAGTGGACCGCCGATTTCGCCACCGACGCCGGCGCCGACGCCCTCGATTTCTACATCTCCCTCACCACCGAGCCCTGGACCGACGCAAACGGCCGCCGCCGCCGCGGATACGCCATCAAGGACACGACCGAATCCTCGCTCAAGTGGCGCAACGGCCAGCTGGGCATGCGCTTCGCCTACCTCGACACCTCCCTCTTCGCGGGCCTCAATCCCGACCTCACCGGCATCGCGCCCATGCCCATCGGCCCCGTCACGCGCGGCACGGAGATCAACTCCCGAATGATGGGCCTGTTCGCCGGCACCACCAACGTCTGGGTCCGCGATGCCGCCTGGGAATACATCGCCTGGCAGAACAGCACCAACGCCGCCGCCATCCGCGCCCGCCACCTCGTCGAAGCCGGCATGGGGCGCTTCCTGCCGCCCGACCTTCTCGAATCGCTCGGCTACTCCTCCCTGGCCGCCCAGCTCCCCCCCGGCTGGCGCGAAACCATGCGCATCGCCCTTGACGAGGCCCGCCCCGAACCCTACGGCCAGAACGCAAACGTCATCTACGACATCCTCACCATTCCCATCCGCCGTGCCGAAGAGCTCGCCCTTTCCGACCGCCTTCCCTCCGACCCCGCCGCCCGCCGCGCCGTGCTCCGTTCCCTCCTCGACGACGCCAAGACCCAGACCGACGCCGAAATGCTCGGGCGTGTCCCCCCCGCCCAGATGCGCATCCGCCGCATCGCCGCCGTCGCCCTGCTCATCGTCATTCTGCTCGGCATCGTCCTCGCCCTCCGACAGATGGCGCGGCTCTTCTGGCCCGCCCGGTCTGACCACCTTCCCCGCACCTCCGCATCGCCCTCCCCCGCCGTCCCCCGCCGCTTCAGACTCCACCGCCTCATCCCCTTCCTCCTCCTGCTCCCCGCCGCCCTCACCATCCTCCTCTGGGCCTACATCCCCCTTGTCCGCGGCTCCCTCATGGCCTTCTACGACTACCACATCTTCGGCTCCTCCGCCTTTGTCTGGCTCGACAACTTCGCCAACCTCCTCTGGGACGCCCCCTGGTGGCGCGCCCTCTGGACAAGCGCCCGCTACGCCGCGTGGGTCATCTCCCTCACCTTCCTGCCTCCCGTCTTCCTGGCCATCCTGCTCCAGGAAGTCCCCCACGGCAAGATCCTCTTCCGCCTCCTCTTCTACCTCCCCGCCGCCATCACCGGACTCGTCGTCATCCTCCTCTGGAAAACATTCTACGAGCCCTCCGAGGCCGGCATCCTCAACCGACTCGTCCTCGCCGCCCCGGCCTGGTTCTGGCTGACGCTCGCGCTCCTTGCCCTGGCGATCGCACTCCGACTCTCCGTCCGCCTCCTCCGCCACGGCTCCCCGGCCGGCGCGCTCCTGACGCTTACCATCGGCGTGCTGGCGGCCCTAGGCGCCGCCGCCCCCCTCCCCTCCATCTGGGCGGCCGTCCCACGCTCCGCCTCCCCGCTTCCCTACCTCCTCGCCACCCTTCCCGAGCCCGTCCGGTGGCTCGATTCCTCCCAGACCGCCCTTTTCTCCTGCGTCCTGCCCATGCTCTGGGCCGGAATGGGCCCCGGCTGCCTCATCTACCTTGCCGCCCTCAAAGGCATCCCCGACGAACTCTACGAAGCCGCCGACATGGATGGGGCCTCCTTCTCCGACAAGATTCTTTTCGTCGTCCTCCCCGTCCTCCGGCCCCTCATTCTCATCCAGTTTGTCGGCGTCTTCATCGCCGCCTGGCAGGCCGAAGCCAACGTACTCGCCATGACCGGCGGCGCGGCCTCCACCGAGGTCGCCGGCCTCCACATCTTCTACAAGGCATTTCTCTTCCTACGATTCGGACCTGCCACCGCCGCCGCCTGGATGCTGGCGACCCTCCTCGTCGGATTCACCCTCTACCAGCTCCGCATCCTCTCTCGCGTCACCTTCCGCGCCAACACCTGACCCCACCCCTTTCCCTCCCCCCCCCCTCCAGAGATGGGCCTTACGCATTTGTCAAGCACATATTACCTGGTAATTTCTGATATGCGTCGCCGTCTGGCTGGGCGGTCTCTGTGCCGCCCATCCCTATTTCCCAAAACAGCTTTCCATTGTATGGAAACGTGTTTTCCCTCCCCCAAAAAACAGTTTTCCATACAATGGAAACATGTTTTCCAGACTTTCCAGCTCCTCGCGCCCCTTTCCGCTTGCCCAGTCCCCCCTGCCGTGGCATTCTTTCCCCACGATACGTTGATGTCCACCCTCACCCCCCACCCTAGGAGCTCCCATGGTCCCTCAATGGCTGATTGAAAAGAAGCGCGATGGTCTCGCCCTCTCCGAATCCGAAATCCGCGAATTTATCGCCGGCTACGTCGATGGGAGCATCCCCGACTACCAGATGGCCGCCATGGCCATGGCCATCTACCTTAAGGGCATGACCCCCGAGGAGATCGCCGTCCTCACCGACGCCATGATGCGCTCCGGCGCCATGGTCGACACCTCCTCCATCGAGGCCCCCACCGTCGACAAGCATTCCACCGGCGGCATCGGCGACAAGGTCTCCATCATCCTCGCCCCGCTCGCCGCCTGCGCGGGCCTCGCCGTCCCCATGATTTCCGGCCGCGGCCTCGGCATCACCGGCGGCACCCTCGACAAGCTCGAATCCATCCCCGGCTTCAACGTCAACCTCTCTGAGGCCCAATTCATCGAGACCATCAAGAAGTGCGGCTTCTCCATGATCGGCCAGACCGGCGAGATCGCCCCCGCCGACAAGAAGCTCTACGCCCTCCGCGACGTCACCGGCACCGTCGCCTCCATCCCCCTCATCACCGCCTCCATCATGTGCAAGAAGATGGCTGAAGGCATCTCCTCCCTCGTCCTCGACGTAAAGGTCGGCTCCGGCGCCTTCATGAAGACCCTCGAAGACGCAACCGCCCTCGCCCATTCCATGGTCCGCGTCGGCAAGGCCATGGGCAAGGGCATCGTCGCGTGCATCACCGACATGAACCAGCCCCTCGGCCGCACCGCCGGCAACGCCCTGGAGATCATCGAATCCATGGAATGCCTCCAGGGCCGCCACCTTGACGGCGACCTCATGCAGGTCACCCTCGCCCTCACCGCCGAGATGCTCCTCCTCGCCGGGAAGGCCCCCGACCGCCCCACCGCCCTCGCCACCCTGCGCTCCATCATCGCCTCCGGGGCCGCCTTCGAGAAGTTCAAGGAGATGGCCGCCCTCCAAGGCGCCGACACCTCCGCGCTCGACGACCTATCCCGCCTCCCGCAGGCCTCCATCGTCCACCCCATTCCCGCCCCCGCCGACGGCTACGTCTCCGCCGTCTCCGCCGATGGCATCGGACGTGCCGTCCTCGTCCTCGGCGGCGGCCGCCAGAAGACCGACGACACCATCGACCACGCCGTCGGCACCACCGGACTCGTCAAGATCGGCGAACACGTCCGCAAGGGCGATCCGCTCGTCATCCTGCACGCCAACTCCGAAGAGAAGCTGGCCCAGGCACTCCCCTACGCCGAATCCGCCATCACCCTCTCCGACACCCCGGTCCCCGCCCCCACCCTCTTCTACTCCACCATCACCGACTGATCCTCTCCCCTTCGGAAAGATTAGGCCACCCCTTTTGTCGCAGTTTTGCCGGGCGCTCGCCCGTCCGCCCCCCCCTATCGCAGCTGCTGCGCGGCGCGGAGGCAGGTGCGACAGGGGGCCTGGCGGTGGGATTCGCGGATGGATGACTCGAGGCCTTTCTGGCTTTGGACCATGATTTCCAGCCAGTGGCGCCATTCTGTCCATCCGCCGCGCAGATGGAACACTCCGCAGGCCATGGCCGAACTGATGGTGGCCACATCGGCGGCCTCCATTCCGGTTTCGGTGCCAATCAGGACAAACAGGGCATCGGCCGCCTCCAGTTCGCGGTCCAAGGCCTCCTGAAAAGCGGCCTCCTCGCCCCGCTGGAAAGGAATGCGAATCGTCCCGGGCGGCATGGCCAACGCCGCCGCCACGCCCTCGCGCGGAGCCCCGGCATCCACCACCAGCCATTCGCGCATCTGAGCGATGGGATCGACCGTCTCCGGCGGAAGCTGGTCGGCATCGAACGGGCCATCTCCCTCGACTGTTCCGCCCATATCCCGCCAGGCGACGAGTCCGCCCGGCCAGAGCCATAGCTGCGTCATCCCCTCTTCGGTACGTAGCCGGCGAACCTCCGCCGCGGCGCGTCCCCAGCCCTCGTCCATCACGACCACGGTCCGGTCGCGCAGAAAACTCTTGCCCTTGACGGCAAAGAGCGGCAGTTCCATGGCTCCCGGCACGTGGCCCTTGCGGTACGCCTCCTCGCCGCGAACATCGACCACGAGCACGGACAGCGGATTCTCCAGGATCGCCTTGCAGGTCGTCTCATCCAGGCAGAGGGCGGGATCCATGCCCCACGGAGGCGAAACGCGGCCCGTCAGCCGATACCGGCGTTTCACCTCGCGCCCCTCTCCGTCGTGCCCGCGCACGTCCACCCACTCTTCGACGAACCCAGTTCCGGCCGGGTGATAGCTCAGGGAGATTTCACCCGTCCCACCCGCAGGAACATCATGTGTCCAGCTCTCCACATCGACACAGTCGCACGATGCATCCACCCCTTCCATCTTCCAGGCCACACCAGACTCGTCACCGACCGGGAACACCCGCTGGGCGATCTCATCCTCCTTGATGCGGCCGAGGTCCCATGTCGCCACGAAGGTGCCATCCGCAAGCGCCGTCCAGCCTAGGCCGATGGCCCAGACCATGACGACGATCTTCGACCACCGGCAGCTCATCAGAACGCCAGCTCCGTCGGCTCGCCGCGCCGCAGATAGTAGAACGCCGAACCGGGCTCCAGCTGTTCGTCTGCGCCGACAACCGCCCTGGTGTCCACGTCCACCCATGCCGCGCCCCCTTCTGCGCCGGCCCCTTCAAGGAACATCAGCGTGCGCCAGCCATCCGCCATCGGTAACATCACGCAATCCGATGTCTCCATGCTCGTTCCTGCCTCCGCCGCCACGCGTCCGAGGGCTTCCTGCAACGACACCGCGACGCCCTCCGCCACCCCCACCAGATTGTACCCCTCATGCAACTCGACGGTCTCCTCCCCCAACGTGCCCAATCGCCCGGCGAACGTCGCCTTGACGGTCTCCGCGCCGCTCCGCGCCACCCAGAAGCCTTGTCCGGGTGCCAGTTCCGCATCGGTCGGCGCCCCGCCGACATCCCGCCAGACGCCTTCCGCGTCCAGATACAGCAGCATCCATCCGCCATCCTCGTCGAAGAGGTAGACTTCTGCGCCCCCCGTGCCCGGTCCTTCGTCGCTGCCTTCCAGGCGCTCCGCCAGCGCGGCCCCCATCCGCCCCGCGAACCGACGGTCCGCCAGCCGCAGCGGTACCGACATCAGCGAGGTCGCGGACGGCGGAATCTCCTGTCGCAGAACGCCCCAGACCCCCTGCCGGTCAGGCGTCTCGCCTGCGAATGTCAGCCGGTAGAAGCGCTGCATCCGCTCCGTGCCCAGATCCGCGTCCTCCACGGTGTCCGTTTCGTTCTCCCGCAACAACGTCCACTCCATGCCCTCGGTGGGCGCGGCATCGCTCGCGTACACGTCGTACAACATGCCGTCCACCCCCTGCCATTCCGCCGTTGCGATGCCCGACAGCGACCGCGCCAGCAGGTCGTCGAACTCGGGCTCCCATCCGGCCAGCGACGCCGGCACATCCTCGGTGCCCTCGCCCGGTTCGCCCACGTAGATGCGCACCACCTGGAACGTTTCGAACTCCCCATCCGACGCCGTGAAGCGCACCGGCCACACTCCGTGGCTCCCTTCCGGCGCCGTCCACACAAACCACGCCATTCCATTGCCGGCGAGCCTGAACTCCGCCCCGGGCGGCATCGAATATGCCGCCAGCTGCGGAAGCGTTCCATCCGCATCCGTGGCCTCCACGAGGAACTCCAGCCGATCCCCCTCCTCGATGATCTTGGTCGGAATGAACTGCATGTTGGGCGGTCGGTTGCTCTCTGCCACGACATCCGTCAGCACGGTCAGATAGCTATGGCCCGCGCCATCCGCGTCGAACAGGCTGAACCAGCCCTCCCACGGCATCTCCCCCTTCTCCCGGGTACGGTGCAGCCACATGTTCTCCGCCGGTAGCCTCTTCCCGTCGTCGCGCACCGCGTAGGCCACCTCGATTTCCGTGTTTGTCGCGTGCGCGAAACTCTTCTTCACATATACGGCCTCGTCGTTTCCAACCGTGTCCAAGCGCCAGATGTAGGGGTCCGTCGAAGTCAGCACCGCCTGCTCGCTGCCGTCCGTCACCTCGAGGTCGTTTCCGTTCGACTCATACGCGGTGACCTCCTCGCCGTCCTGTGCGAGGAAGTCATACACGGCGTCGCGCCCCGCCAGGTCCACCCGGACATCCTTCACCAGATGATGCGTCCGCACATCCTCGATCAGCGAGGTCAGCTCGCCGCCGAGGTCATCCGCGTGCGTGTAGGTCGCGGAAAAGTTCGTGAACATTCCGAACAAGGTGGCCTGCATCATCCATTTGGCCACCTTCGACTCGCTGGGCGGCAACGTTCCGAAATCCACCGTGAGCTTCTTCTCCACGCCTGAGCCGTTCACATCCGCGCCGATGATCGAGAACCCCACCAGCAGCCCCTGCTTGTTCTCCGTGATCTTCGGCTGCGCGCTTTCGATCTTCAGCTTCCAGGCCGGGCCCGCGCCCGAGTTCTTCATCCGCAGGCCAAGCGGGAACGGAACCACATCCTCGATTTCGTCCGTCCACGGGTCATCCCCGTAGACCGGGCCAGGCAGGAAGTAGTCCAGCAGAAGTTTGGGCATCGGATGCACCGTGATGTAGTCCGGCTGCACGGTCACCGACTCCTTGTCCCCGTTCAGCGTGTATTCCAGCTCCGCCCCGATCGCATACTGCACCCCCACCGAGTTCGTCCCGCCCGCCCGGATCGCCGGGATGATCAGCCAATGGATCTCAGCCGTCTGCCCCGCACCGACCGTGCCGCCCGTGATGTCATCGATGCCATCGGTGGTGTCGAGCCGGTAGAAGAAGAACGCATTGGTGTTCGCCGGGTCGCTTGTCGCGCTCACCGCCTCGCCCTCCGTGTCCTTGAAGGTGAGGCGGATGTTGACATCGTTGAGCGGGAACATGGTGATCCCGTTCTTGATCTTCATCATTGCATCGAAGCCCTGGCGTTCCAGCGTCATGGACTGGCTGAGCGATATCTTCACCTCTGCGCAGAGCCCGGCCGCCACCGTCTCGCGGACGGCAGCACCACACCAGACCGCCGCCGCCAACACCACCGCCAACGCCATCCGATTTGCTGTCTTCATCGCAACTCCTCCTTACTTGCACTCCTTCACCCACATCTGCAACACCTGCCGAAGCACCGTCATGTCCTCGCCGACCGTCTCGCGCATCTTCTCCGCGTCCAACGAGGCGGTCACGGGCCGCACCCAGTCGCTCAGCGCCAGCAGTTTTGCCTCGCCGAGCCATTCCAGGGTCTCCTCGGACAACCGCTCTCCGTTCGCAGCCTGCTGGAGCAGGGCCAGCCAGCGTTCGGTGGCGGAGGGCCCTTCCGGACGCAGGCCCGCCCAGCCCCAGGTGCCGCGCCAGGCCCCCATGGCGGCGCGGTCCTCGGGCAGCCCGGTCCACGCCAGCTCCAGCCGGAACGCTTCCTCGAG
>JAEEGH010020678.1_pt1 | contig 13658 bp, 11 predicted proteins | sample 9134181 | NCBI WGS metagenome assembly JAEEGH01 (sample SAMN16246544, study PRJNA631951) | gut metagenome | biome: gut microbiome; feature: rumen; material: DP-attached | host: Bos | place: Iran: Karaj | collected 2018-10
AACATCTGTGATTCCGTTTCGCCTTAGAATCTCCATGGCTGCCATGGCTCCGGTCATGCCACTCATACTGCGTATTCTGTTATATTTCTTATAAACTGATGAAACCCTTGCACTGGCTATCATGCAGACGATAGCCATTATTATTGTCAGGATATACATTGGGTCAAGCCCATATCCGTAAGCCATTCTCCCCATATTTCCGTAGTACATATAATCGCCTCTTTTCCAAAATCTTATTATTTAAGAACTGTACCAACTTCCAGCTTGTTTCCAAGAAGGAAGGCTTTTACATCCATTCTCTTTTTGCCCTCGAGCTGCAGCTCAGTAATCTTAAGACAACCGTCTCCTGTAAGTACAACAAATGCGTCTTTCAAAACAGCTATGATGCTTCCGTAAGACTCACTCTTCTCAAGCTTTTTAGCCCTTGCCGCATCCTCTCCTGAAAGTGAATGTGTAAGCGCTGCAAAATCCACAGGAGAAAGAACTTTTGCGTTCCATATCTTAAGCATCTTGTTTCCCAGGAAGCAGTAAGCTGAAGGCCATGGATTAAGACCTCTTACCAGGTCTCTTATTGCCTCCGCATCCATTGAAAAATCAATCCTGCCCATATCCTTAGTTAACTTGCCGCAATATGTCGCAAGATCATCATCCTGAGGAACCGGTGTCAGCTCTCCTCTCTCAATCTTAGGAAGAGCTTCAACTATCAGCTCGCCCCCAAGCCTTGAAAGCTTATTGAAAAGAGATCCTCCCGTCTCGTCATCAGCTATAGGAATTGTCCTCTGAAGAAGAATATCTCCGGTATCCATTCCTGCTGCCATCTGCATGATGGTTACTCCGGTGGTCTTCTTACCATCTATAATTGCCTGCTGGATTGGAGCAGCGCCCCTGTATTCAGGAAGAATCGACGCATGGATATTGACGCAGCCAAACTTTGGAATATCCAGTATTTCCTGTGAAAGAATCTGTCCAAAAGCAGCCACCACATAAATATCGGCTTCATATTTCTTAAGCTCTTCCACATTCTCAGGAAGCTTGATCTTGGCCGGCTGGAATACCTTCAGTCCGTGCTCCAGGGCGCATACCTTAACATCGCATGGCACCAGTTCATCGCTTCGTCCCTTTGGCTTGTCAGGCTGTGTCACAACCAGCACAACCTCATGTCCCGCCTCAATTATCTTCTCAAGGGCAGCCCTTGCAAAATCGGGTGTCCCCATGAATACGACTCTCATGCTACTCTCTATCTCCTTACAGTTAATCAACCGATACGCCGCAGACCACGAACTGCAGGTCATCCTTTGCAGTACAGGTTGACAGAATCACAACTTTTTTCGTCTCATTCACAGCATCATTATTTTCAATGTATGACTTACGACGGATCATCTCTTCCTGCTTGATAAACTCAATAGATTTCTCTCCAACATAGTCATAGATCTCAGAATTTGAAGGCAGATCCATATATGCAAAGATCTTATATCTATAGGCCTTCTCAGGTGTAATTATCTGAAAATACATGTGGTTCTTATAATAATTCGGATCCTGGCGATAATTTCTCAAGGAACCAAACATTGTTCTGTCACTCATGTTATGTCCATAAACGATCGAAGTATAATCAGAAAAATCCGCTGCTGATCTGTAATCCAGAAAAATCGCTCCTGATCTGGCTTCATTGCCTGTGTGATCAACCTTCTTATACTTCTCATTGTCGTTTGTCTGCATGATCGGGTAACTGATGTGCCCATCCTCGAAGTATACCCATGCCACAGTCTCAGGATAATCTTTGGCAAAAGAGCTGACATCTATATCTGAGATATCGGCGAGTACCGCTGAAGCCGGAGCCTCTTCTGTTTTATTCTCAGTTGTTACTTCTGAAGCAGTACTGTCGCCTGACGCCGCAGACTTGTCTTCTGACTTACTCTCAGATGCCGCGTCAGTAGCTGTGCTCTCTCCTGCCGCTGCAGTATCTTCTGACTTGCTCTCAGCATTTGTCGTCTTATCCTCTGCCTTGCTCTCAGTCGTAGTATCTGCCGCTGTACTCTCACTTGTCACTGCTGCATCTGCCACATCCTCCGCCTTGCTCTCGCCAGCTGTAGCATTATCCTCTGACTTGTTCTCGCCGGAATTTACATCATCAACGTTCATTGTCTCAACTACAGTTTGCGAGCCCTTTGTTCCCTCAAAAAATTTGCCCAAAAATGAAGGCTTCCAAACCACAGCCGCAATAGCCAACGCCAGAACAACTACTGCCAGGAAAATCCCAAGATTTCTTTTCCCATTTTTGCCTGTAAAAATGCCACAAATTGTTTCCGGGATAAAGAATAAAATACTCAAAATAATGATCAGCGCAAGTGCAAGAACGGTTACGAACTTAGCTGTTCCTCTATGCGCCTCGTTGAACTTCTTAACCCCAAGCATGAATCCCGTAATAAGCTTGGTCTTGAATCTGTTTACAATGTTATCAGTATGCAATTTCTCTCACTCCCAACAATCATAATTTACATACAAAACAGCAGACATCAGTCTGCTGCCTCTTCATGCTCTTTTTCCTGCTGTGCAACAAGATCTTCGTTATCTACAAGGTCGCCCTCAACCTTCTCAACGTACATGTGTCCGTCAAGGTGATCAAGCTCGTGGCAGATAGCTCTTGCAAGAAGCTCTTCGCCCTCTACGATGTACTCGGTGCCATCAATGTCTGTTGCCTTAGCCTTAACATAATTGGGTCTTGTTACGACTCCGCTTTTTCCGGGGAGTGAAAGACATCCCTCATACCCCGTCTGCTCTCCATCTGTCTCAAGTATCTCAGGATTGATCATGATAAGGGGCTGATCCCCCTCGGGAGACACATCAATTACCACAATTCTCTTAAGAACACCAACCTGTGGAGCAGCAAGTCCTACTCCGTTTGCCTCATACATGGTATCAAGCATATCGTCAACCAGTTCTTTTACTCTGGGTGTTATCTCTTTTACCGCCCTGCACTCCTTGGCAAGGACATCATCTCCGTACTCTCTGATATTTCTTAGTGCCATTTCTTTCTCCATTTCTAACTCTGCGAACAAATCTTCTGAATCAATATTATACACGTGAATGGTATTTATTTCCACGGAAAAAGTTATCATTGGCGCGATCTAAAGTCATTTCAAATATTTAGTGCATATATAAAACCTGTTACCTTTGCAAGTTTGTAAAGGCAACAGGCTTTTTACTTTATTCTATATATACATATTTGCCGTCTGAATCTATACCCGATGAGAAATCCAAGCCATCCAACATCTCAGTGCCCGGATAATTCACTTCATCACCATATTCGATAATTGGAACTTTCTTGTAGTTCGAATAGTCGTGCTCTCCAAGAAAAAGAGCTACCGGATTGCCGGAAGCATCTTCTATGACCATGTTTGTGGATTCTGCTACGCCGGAAGCATAGTAGCCAACATAGTCATGAATACAGTATGTGGTAGGAAGATTTTCATAGTTTCCTGAGGTCGAGAAGAAATCATCAAATTTACTACTGATATCTGCTGGCTGATCCATTGCTATAGCATTGTCATCACCTATACAGGCAAACTGCTGCTTGCCTGGGATGATATTAGCACCGGTTGCGCTCATTCCAAAGCTTGATTCGTACTCGTAGGTTGTGGACACAAGAATCATTACGTCCGGGTACTCATCAATCGTCATCTTGAATTCAGCATTTGTGGTATCAAGATCGTAGTCCATGGCAACACTTTCTTTGTTGATTCTGAAAGTTGCTCCATTTTTTTTCATTTCTTCATTCTGGGCTAAAAGAGCTCCAAGACACTGGATCATATCTTTGTGCCAGAGTTCCGGTATTACCTCATCCAAAAGCTCTTTTGGCTCAATGGACACTTTGTAGCTATTGCAGTATTCTTCGAACTCCGCCTTGGCATTTGCATAGGTGCTTTCGCTGATCCCGGCTTCATAGATTTCCTTGATCTTACCGTTTTCATCTTTTCCCACATAGATATTATCAAAGTGGTCTCTGTCAGAATCGTACTTCGGATTTCGTGTATCAACTGTGCATACCAATGCATTGTCCAGCTTGAAATTAAGACCATCACGATAGAAATAGTTGGTGGAGAAGGTACGTCCCTCTTTAGGAGAGTAGATGTAGAGACCTTCTATATCGGTAGATGACAGGAAATTCTCCTCGAAATTTGTGAATGTGCGGGTTATGCTCCCGTGACTGTCATAATAATCTTTGCTGATAAAAGCACTGAATTTTTCTATGGAATCCCCATTGAACTTTATAAGGTAGCAGTTGTCAGCGCCATTTTCAATAATTCCAAGTTCGTTGCCCATGCTGCTATCACGCTGATAAATACTTAAGTACCCGGAACCTGATACATTGCATTTGTCATAAATCATCTTATATGTATCATTTTCTCCGGTGACAAGATCTCCACAAACAATAGGTAGTTCCTGTATTTCCACACCGGTACAGACTGAAGGGTCCTGATCCATGTAATCAAAAGTCAGAAAACCATGAAGTCCTTCATGAAAGCCGGTTATCTGAACGCGGTCATTCTGCTTAACGGTATATCCGTTATCTGCCATGAATTTTTCGGCATCATCTCTTGATGTGGGAAAAACAAGATCCTGACCATTTACTCTTATTGTGATCGGCTCACTCTTTAAAGAGCTTGTCTGCTCGGCAGAGACTTCTTGTTCAACAGGCTTTTCATCGGAACTTTCGGATGTAGAAATCTCTTTTGCCTGTATGACGTCCGCCACCCCTCCATTACCGCAGCCTGCAGTGATCATCAGTGCCACACAAGCGGCAATACATAAAAATCTTTTTTTCATTAACACTTCCTCCAAAAAATAGCTTATCCCCGGCAAATATTCTATCACCGGAGGGCTGATGAGCCAATAATTCCTTTATTATTCTGTTTTTAACGAAATTGCAGGATTTATTATGATATAATTCTTAAAAAAGATAACGTTTTACAGGGGGTAAATATGGGAATTTTATTATTGGACCTAAGGTACAGTTTGTACATGATGAGATCAAGAAAATGCTTTGATGAGAAAACAAAAGTATGATATCGGGAGAACATGATGAAAGTATATGTTGGAAATATCCTGACTGTAGACCAAAAGGATTCTGTATATAAATACCTTGTAGAAGATAACGGCAGGATCAAGTTTGTTGGCAACGAACTGCCGACGATGTATGGGCATTTGCCGATTGTCGAGCTTGGGGAAAAAGCGCTTATTCCATCTTTTTGCGATACCCATCAGCATTTCGCATCTTTTTCCCTGTTCCATGCAGGGCTAAATGTCATGGAGTGCTCTTCAAATGAAGAGATCCTTGAAGGTATCAAAGGCTTTAAAGATCGTTGCCATTCCAAAATCATGATTGCCTTCGGAGCATCTCCCTATTCAGTAAAGGAGAGGCGCCTGGTCAGCAGGGAAGAAATCGACACCGTATGCTCAGACAAGCCCGTTTTCCTTGTGAAATACGACGGCCATGCCTGTATTGTGAACAGTGCACTCCTTAAGCTTATTGACAGCAAAGTAAAGGCCTTGAGAGGATATCATCCGGATACCGGGGAAATGAATCAGGAAGCCTTTTTTGCTGTATCCGACTACATCACAAATTCCATTCAGATACCGGAACTTGTAAAAGACATGCTTCTTGCCGTGGACTATGAGGCATCAAAGGGCATTGGAATGATTCACACCGTAAGTGGTGTGGGCTTTCCACTTAACATGGACATCAATCTTGAAAAATGGTTTGCAAAAGGTGTCCAAAACGGCTATCAGATCAGAGTATTCCCTCAGTCCCTTGATGTAAAAGTAGCTACTTCGAGGAAGCTTCCAAGAATCGGAGGCTGTTTTGAATGTGCCCTGGATGGGTGTTTTGGCTCCCATGATGCAGCAATGCACGAGCCTTATGTTGATGATATCGGAGGAAATGGAGTCCTGTACTATTCCGATGAAAAGGTCTTCGAATTCTGTAAAAAAGCTAACAGAGCAGGCCTTCAGATAGAGATGCACGCCATAGGAGATAAAGCTTTTGACCAGGCAACAAGGGCAATTAAAGCTGCTCTTGACGACTTCCCAAGAAACGACCATCGCCACGGGATCATTCACGACTGTCTATCTACCCCGGATGGCATGAAGATATGCAAAGACTATAATATTCAGTTGCCGATGCAGATTGCCTTTGACAACTGGAAGCAGGAACCCCAGGAATATACTGAGAGCATTTTGGGAAAAGAGCGAAACGACCGCCTTAACCCTGTCCGCTCCTTCATGGAAGATGGCTGCATCATCTCTTTTGGAAGTGATGCTCCGTGCACAGATCCTGATCCAATCGTCTGGCTCCATAAGGCAGTAAATCATTCTAACCCGGATGAAGCAGTATCTGTACAGAAGGCACTTAGGATGTGCACATATAATGGCTATTACACAACCTTTGATGAACGTGAGCGGGGATCACTTGAGGTTGGAAAAATCGCTGACATGGTGATTCTATCCAAGAACCCATATGACATTCCGTCTGACGAACTTAAGACCATACAGGTTGAAAAACTAATCCTGAATGGCAAGGATTACATTTCGCAACCAGGGTCTGCAGTTGGTACGATCATCAAAGGAATGTTTTCAAGTTCTAAATCATTTTGAAATCGAGTAGGAGGCGGTGACTAACCGCCGTCCTCTCAGTCGAGTAAGTAAGGGGAGTTTCACCCCAAACTTCTCACGGAACCGTACGTGAAGATCTCTCTTCATACGGCTCTTATCATTTAACAATACGAATACATATAGCTCCAATGAGCAAATAACCTAGGCTCTCGTTTTCTCACAGACGAGAGCCATTTTTCAGCTCTACGTCTATGCCCACGGAAATTCTTATATTTGCACATTGCCCATTTAACCAATCTACGCTCTACGCATTGTAACGTATATTTCATAGCTGAGGGATTAAACTTCCCAAAGTAATTAGTCCAGCCTCTTAGCATGGGGTTAAGAAGTTCCGCAATCATGTTGATTTTACAGCCCGTTCTCTTATGGATTTCTAATACTTTGACCTTGTCTCTGAATGTCTTAGCAGACGCCTTACTGACTGATGCAATAAAGTTATACCGCATTTTTCCATCTTTACACATGATATGTACCGCTTTGAAAGTGTAGCCAAGAAAATCGAACTCTGTTAAGTCTTCATTTCTCGTTCTATCCTTATCTTTGCAGTACACAATTCTAGTTTTAGTGGGATGTAATTCAAGTTTGCATTCCGCGAATCTTTTGCCCAGACTCTCTTTTATATAAAGAGCCTCCTCCCTTGTTTTGCAGTGAACTACACCATCATCTGCATATCTCTCAAATGGTGCATCTGGAAAATGTCTGCTCATCCACATGTCAAATACATAGTGCAAGAACATGTTGGCTAACACAGGACTTATAACTCCGCCTTGGGGTGTCCCTGCTTTTCGCTCAACAACTTCTCCATTTTGTAACACAAAAGGAGTTTTAAGCCATCTCTCCACATACATACATATCCAAGGTTCATCCACGTGTCGGCGTACCACTCTCATCAATAACTCGTGGTCGATGTTGTCAAAAAGACCTTTTACATCTAATTCGATTACATAGTCATACTTCCAACATCTTTTCCTAGTCATCTCTATCGCATCTAGCGCCGACTTGTTTGGTCTGTAGCCATATGAGTCATCACAAAACATTGGTTCTACCGCTCGCTCGACATACATTCGCGCTACCATCTGTGCCACCCTGTCTGTTATAGTTGGTATTCCAAGGCGTCTGACACCTCCAGTTTTCTTTGGTATTTCAACAGCCTTTACTGGCAATGGGAAATAGCTTCCAGAGCTCATTCGATTCCATATTTTATAGAGATTATTATTCAGTCTCTTTTCGAATAGCTCGAAATCAACGCCATCTATTCCGGCACTTCCTTTGTTTGCTTTAACTCTCTTATACGCTTCAATTACAGCCCTTTTGGGTATATCGTATTGTTTGCTCTCGTTCATCAAATCCTCCTAGTTTCCTAGTTGTTATCCGATTCAAGCTAAATGATGTCATCCCTTTGCTCCATTTCCATTACAGAAACTTCAAAACTACTACGGATGACTCCGCCCCTGCAGAATACTTCTCTACTTTCAGTCTCATCTTTCTGTGATTTGAACCTTTTCGATTTTCATTATTCTGCAGGTTCCCATGTTTCACACAGAAGCCTGATACATGCTCATGTCACCTTAATGCCGTCCCACAGATAATCAGCTTTACAGGTATCCATTATCCTTTATCTCTGCTTAGTGATGAGAAGCAGATTTTGCAGAAAATTTACGCTTTCGACACTTCATCAGTGATTCACTTTCGTTCATCTTCATGTATCCTATCTGACTACTACTTGTAGCCTTTTCTCTAATCGCTTACTACCATAGGCTTGACTACAGCAGCACTAGAGTGATTTGACAGATTTGCCTGCTCAATTCCTGTCGAAGGACCTGCCTTCATCTTCTGTGTGCCTTGCATGGCACACCACCACCGTGCGTACCGTTCGGTACACGGCGGTTCAATCAACTTAACATGCAACACACCTATCGGTGTAGTAATGAGACTTTTTCATTAAACCAAATCTGCTTAAATGTGTTTATTGCTCCAGCAATCTGCTCTTTATCTGAACTTCCTGTAAGTACAGTATCGAAGTTAATGCTATACATCCTGGCTCCATCTTCATAAGAGACATAGTTACGGGATCTTCCTTCACAATATTTCTCTAAATTCACTGGTGGTGGTTTTGGTCGATTCATCGTCGGTCCTCCTTTTTGGGTGGCCGAGATGCGCTAGAAAAAAAGAATAAAAAAGGACACATACATTCTTCTTCATTTGAAAAATGTATATGTCCTAATTATTGTTGGAATCTGTTCTTATCGTAATTCTAAAATAACATTTCTACTTTGCTGATTGAGCCAAGTAAATAACCGGTCATTATTTACACGCTTTCAACTGTTCCTCTTTTTGAATCATTTTTGCCACATTTTTGACATCAAATAATGACTCAAATCAGCGAATAGAGCGGAACTCGAATTTGGACAATTTCAGCATTGACCGGTACTGAACGCCCCTGAGCTCCACCGAAATCGTTGTACTTCTGATGCACATCTGGATTTCTTTGGAAAAATTTGCCACTCTATTACAACTCAGTTCCCCTCAGCTCACTTTAAGCTCTTGAGCGTGGGAATCATAAGAACGTCCCTAATTGCCGCACAATTGGGCTTTTGCATCCCTGTGCTCTCCGTTTCATACCCCATCAATTCTTTAAGCAGCAAAGCGGAACTACGTAGACGCCATTATCCATCCGATATGCTACTTTGTTCTTTGTAATAACCATAAGGAATGCTGGTTTCCCAGTTTTTTCCCAGTCGATATCATCAGCTATTTTAATGAGATTATCTGCTGCAATCCTGATATCTTCTTCACTGCCTAGTTTTACCTCAATCAGTGCCCATGAACCATCATTAAACTGCAGTACAGCATCTGCCTCTCTTCTTTTGGAATCCCTATACTTATACACGCGAGCTCCAATTGTATCCGCATATACCCTTAGGTCATGTACGACAAGTGATTCAAACAAAAGACCAAAAGTTGTTATATCTTTGAATATGCCCTCAGGCGTGATGCCCAAGGCAGCCGCACCTATTGAGGGATCTGTAAAATGCCTTGTCTCCTTTGTACGAATTGCTGTCCTGCTTCTAAGGTTCGGATTCCAGGCTGGAAGCTCTTCAATAACATAAAGATTGCGAAGTGCATTTAGATATTTTGCAAACACATCTTTATCAAATGTCTCATCCCCCCCAGTCACATCATCCCGAAGAGTTGTATCGGTTGCAGCAATTGAAACGTTCCTGGCATAAGAACGCATAAGCTTCCGAGCTCGCTGTTCATCTCTTTTAAGAGGAATATCTTTCAATGAAAAAATATCGTCTGTAACAACAACTTCGTAATAGTCCCTGGCCTGTGCCAATGCTATCTCTCTATCTTTACCGATAGCCACCGGCCATCCTCCCCTGCAGATAAAATAGGCGTAATCATTTATATCTTTTTTGGAGATTGCCTGGGAAAACTTACCATTCTTAAGGTCCAGTAATGAAACAGCCCCATTGCTGTCACCTGTCTCATAAAGAGAAAGAGTGCGCATCATTTTTCTGATAATCCTTCCATTACCAGTATGTTTGCTACTCTCATCATCCATATCTGTCCTGGTCTTGTCGGTAACACTGCCTGTCAGAATGTATTGTCCGAAATCCCCCGTTTTATCAACCTCATATTTCACCTGATCCCAAATGAAAGAAACATGTTGCCATTCATCAATCAGAATCGGTTTAGGACCATAATTAAGGAAATTGGTGGGGGATATCTTGGCCAGCTCAACAAAATCATGCCTTGTTTCCAGTGGCATTAAATCGATAACTGTTTTTGCGTATCGATTTGCCGTTGTTGACTTTCCGCACCACTTAGGGCCAACAATCACTAAGGCACCTTTACTCTTTAATGTAAATTCAACTATTCCATCAAATAATCGAGGCAGATACTTTTTCTCACTCATATCTTTTACTCCTGTCTTTGCGAGTATTTTATCTCAAATCGGAAGAAAAATCAATTTTCAATCGGAGAAATATTGCGTTTTAAATCGGAGAAATATCGCATTATGAATCGGAGAAATGCGAGCTTTTCAATCGGAGAAAAATTACGTCGGAAGAAAAACAGGCGCCAGCCCTGACTATGTGGTCAGAACTGACGCCTGTGATATTAGTATCTCTAAAAATTTTTAGTTATTGGCATGATCAGTCGCACGAAATCATCCCTGACTCTTCAACTGCGGCCACTCCCCAGTAACCGAAGCACTTACAGGCACAGGTGTATGCAGACTCCCGATCGCTTAGATTTTTACAACCACTCTGTTCTTTCCGGTGTTTTTAGCCTCGTAAAGAGCTGCATCCACCCTTGAACATGCCTGATCTGAAGTTTCTTCAGGACGGATCTTTACCACACCGATACTTACTGTAACCTGACCCGCCTTTTCGAAGCAGATTTTTTCCATAGTCTCACGGATACGCTCCGCATGCATTAGAACCAGCTCTTCATCGACGGATTTGAGAAGGATCATGAACTCTTCTCCTCCCCAGCGTCCACAGAAACAGTTACTGCCCAGATCGACCATTGTCTCCCTCATCATTCCGGACAAACGGATAAGTACGTTGTCACCTTCCTTGTGACCATACTGATCATTCACATGTTTGAAGTTATCCAGATCCATCATTATAAGATAACTGTTATCTTTAACAGGACTTTCCACGGCTTCCACGATAAGCTTCTGGATCTCAGCCCTGTTGAAAAGACCCGTAAGCCCATCAGTTATAGCCATCTGGCTGAATCTTCTGTTGGCCTCCTCCAGTTCCTCCATGGTCTCCTTGATAAAGGCGGCCATCCTGCTCAGTATCGGAACCTTTCCCTCAAATGCCTGTTCTGACATTTCAAAAGAAAGCGTCTTAACGTCTTTTGCTTCGCCCTCCCTGAAGGCTGCAATGACCTGTGTAACGTTATGCTGGATCACATATTCTTCATTTCTCAGAAACTCACTTGATGTGTAAAAACCTGAAGTTGGAGCCACCTGCTGGTAGGCATCAGTCTCTTTGCCGACTCCTTCATTTCCCCAAAAGGTTCTTCTGCCGGCGCATGAAAATACAATAATGCACTCCGGCGCAAACTCGGACAGCGCAGTGGCCTTCTGTCTTGTGGTTTCAAGAATGGTCCAGGGATCACCGTATGCCAGCCTTGCACTTGAACCCTGCAGCATATCAGATGTCATCACAAGATAGCCTTCGGGAGTACTTGCCGTAGGCGCTCTCATGATATCAATTCCCTTATCTCTGTATAAAAAGGGGAATTCCAGAGTGTGGAAAAAGAAGTTCTCATCATTCTTGATCTTCAGATATTTATAATAGGTCTCGTATGCGGGGCGATCGTTCAGCTCTTTAAGAAGATACCCATCCGCAGCAGTGACCCGAAGGAATGAGCCAAGCGGTTTCCACCCGGAAACATAGGTTGAAGTGATATGAAGGTCATCACCTCCCATAAGGACGAAAACAATGCCCTTCTCCTGAATACCGCCTTCCTTCGAGAAGACACAGGCTTCATCTGTATTGATATCTCCACTGAATGCCCCGCCTCCGAATATCTGTATGTCCTTTCTCACTTTGGAGAGCCCTTCACACAGTCCGGTAAGAGACATACCCCTTATGGTAAGGAGGAATTCCACACCCTTGACCCAGGGATTCTCCTCTACGACTCTTATAAGCTCACGCGACACCTCTTCCTGAGTATCTTCCGTCAATGCATACTGCAGCACTTTGACTTTTGTGGATTCATATTCAAAAAAAGTACAAGTGACCGCGAAGGAGTCCCCCGAAAAGCTGCCGTTTAGAATATTGCCATTTGATGAACAGCCAACAAAAACAGCCTCAGGAAGAACATCCTCTATGCGATCAATTGCACTCTTGATACTCTTTGAATCCAGTATTTCAGTATAAATATGAATGAGCATCCCATAGCAGGAATGAGTGTCATAATATTCTCTCAGTCTGGAAAGACCATCATTTAGTTCAATGACATTCTTAAATGAAAACTGTGTCTGCTGCATATTTATACTCCTTACTTGTAAGCTGATTATTTTTATTGTAAATAATACAGCTGTGTTTTTCAAGATTAAGCAAGCTATCTGATCAGAAAACACACCTTCTTTATCTGTCATGCTTTTTGAGCTGCCTTACCATATCACTGTAAAGGAGATCGTGTCGCCTTCATAGCCGGCCTCCAGTTTTCCTCCCATTCTTTCTGCTATTTCACGCCCCATTGACAATCCGATTCCAAAGCCCGGGATTTCTGAATTGTGTGAAGCATCAGCCCTGTAAAACCTCTCGAAAAAACAAGAAAAATCAAGATCCTTTCCTGATACATAGGTGTTTTTTATGCAAAGCTTCACCTGTTTTCCTCTGTTTCCGGAATAAAGATCAATGAAGATATTGCCACCTTCATCGCAGTACTGATACCAGTGGTCCCACTTATCTTTTTGCCAGAGTCACAAATGACCAATATGCCATGCTGTAAAGTCTGGCTCCGTCCTGGTAGGTGCAATATCGATGTTCTTTTCCGACAAGATACTTGTCTAAGTCAACTGGTGGGGATTTTCCACGATTCATCTGTAACCTCCGTTTCTGGTGTTACGAGATGCAATTAAGAAGATCAGAATTTTGGGTACAAAAAAACCACATCTTCTCTTCCTTCGAGAAATGTGGTCAAATATGTGATGTGTCTGAACCGATTATTCCTTTGACAATTACCCTGGGATAGAAACTTTTAAAAGTTCCTATCCCAAAATGCGTTTTTTAAGCAAGTAGAAATTGTCTTTTGACACACCACTGATGTCCTATTTATTTTAGATAAAAACTACATACAAGTCCAAATAGCTCCGTACTTGTCCAATGAATTCGTTGTAAAAATGTTGCATTTTTGGATAACATAGTACGTCTATGGATTTCAGTGATTCCTAATGAGTCCGTGTGTTACTTCTGTGATTTCAAGGTCGGGAAGAGTAAAACGTCTCTTATGGTCTC
>JAEEGH010020680.1_pt1 | contig 13657 bp, 6 predicted proteins | sample 9134181 | NCBI WGS metagenome assembly JAEEGH01 (sample SAMN16246544, study PRJNA631951) | gut metagenome | biome: gut microbiome; feature: rumen; material: DP-attached | host: Bos | place: Iran: Karaj | collected 2018-10
TCCCGCCGATCTCCGGAATCTTCTGTACGGTACCAATCGGCTTGCCGTCGAACCTGATCTCGATGTCCTTGGAGCCTGCGAACACCACAGGGAACCCTTTGCCGAATGCTATCCTCTCTCCCTGCGGTCCGAGGACCAGCGTGCTGTCGTTGAGATAGGTGAGCAGTTCCCTGGCAACCATATGCTTGACCAGCATGCGGTAGTCGTCGACGGGGATGTCCCTGAACGGATACAGCGAGAGCACCTCGTCGCACAGTTCGGTGAAACGAGCGCCGACGGAGTTCCTCAGATATGCCAGCGTCTGCTGGAGCAGTATCCCGTAAGGTCTCTTGGCGATGTCGGGAGGCTCCACCCACCCCTCCTTGACGGCGAGTTCAACCATCGCTATGGAGCGTATGAGATTCACCGATACGCCGAAGATGTCGGACCACCACATCTGGGCATCGTCGTTGCAGAACAGCACCAATGACTGTGATCCTCCGCGCCTCCCGGATCTGCCCATCCTCTGCAGAAGACTCGAACAGGAATGCGGAGGACCTATCTGAACTACCGTATCAAGCGAACCGATGTCCACCCCGAGCTCGAGCGTTGAGGTGGCCACTGTAGTGACGTCCGAGTGCCCGCCCTTCAGGTATTCCTCCGCGGCCTTTCTGGATTCCTTCGAGACGCTTCCGTGATGGACGAAGACCCTCATCTTGGATCCCATCCTCTCTGCCATCTTGGTCAGTGACCTGCCGGTGCGTTCGGCCGTTATCCTGCTGTTGACGAAGACGATGCTGCTGCGCCCTTCCGTCTCGTGGAACATCCTCATGTACATCCTGCCGACTGCGAGCTTCCTCGCGGCGCTGTTCGTATCGATGTCCTCGCCGGGTATGCGGCTGTAGAGGATCCTGACCTGCCTCTTCTGTTCGGCGGGACAGACCTCGCTCACCGTCGGCACCCCTGTGGATGCTGACAACCACGATTCCGCGGTGGAGAGATCGGACAGCGTAGCAGACAATCCGATGCGTCTGGCACATACTCCCGTGACCCTCTGCAGACGCTCCAGACAGCAGAGCAGCTGTATGCCCCTGTCCGATTCCATGAATGAATGTACCTCGTCTATGATGATGAATCTGAGATCGCCGAACAGCCTCTTCGCCTCGTCCCTGTCGCCGTACACCAATCCCTGAAGCGACTCCGGAGTGATCTGTAATATGCCTGAGGGGTCGCGTCTGAGGCTGTCCTTCATCCCCGTTTCGGCCTCTCCGTGCCAGCTTGTGAGCTTGATGTTCGAGTCCCTCAGCACCAGCGTGAGACGTCCGAACTGGTCGTCTATCAATGCTTTCAGCGGACTTATGTACAGCGCACCGACGCTCTTCGGCGGATCCGCATACAGCGAAGCTATCACCGGGAACATGGCCGCCTCGGTCTTACCGCTGCTGGTGCCCGATGAGAGCAGAAGATGGTCCTTCGAACCCAGCAGGACCTCGAACGCCCTGAGCTGGATGTCCCTGAACTCGGTCCATCTGCTCGTGTGTATGTACTCCTTGAGGAAGTACGGGAGGCCTGCGAAGTAGTCGGTCATATCTCCAGATCGTCGAACAGTATGTCGTCGGGGTTGATATCCGCGGTGACCTTGCGGTCGTTGACCAGCTTGTCGAATGTCAGTCCTTCGTTCTGCCTCAGCGTGTCCATGAGGCTGATGAAGTCCCTGGTGATCTCCCTCGGGGTGATCATCTCCGATGAGATGGAATTGGTCATCACCGTCTTGAGGTACCTCTCCAGATCCGGATCCGACAATCCTGTGGACAGGTCGTTCCTCTGCTCGTACAGGTCCCTGAGGGTGCACAGAAGAACGTACACCTCCTCGTTGGTCAGCGGGCGCAGGTTGATGACCGGTCCGAGATAGTTGTCGTAACCGTTCTCGTAGCGTCCCGCTACCAATCTCGATCTCAGGGCCTCATAGCTGTACAGTCCGCGGTTCTGGTCCTCGATGAAATCCGGGGTTCCGCAGACGTACATCGACAGGTACGACGACTTCCCCTGCATGATGTCGTTGAACATGGTCAGCAGGCGCTCGTAGTTGTTGGAACGAGAGATCTTGCTCGGGAGTTTGTAAAGTATTACGCCTTCGTCTATGAACACGACGAGCCCGCTGTACCCCGCGATGCGCACGAACTGCGCCCAGAGCTTGATGAAATCGTACCAGTTGCCGTCATCGATTATCACCGAGACACCGAGGTCCTTCCTGGCCTCGGTCTTGAGGGTGTATTCGCCCTTGAACCATCTCAGTGCGGGGACGTCCTCGTCCTCCCTGGCGAGGGACCTGCGGTACTCCAGCAGTACTTTGACGAAATCCTGGTAGAAGGTCATGGGGCTGAGCTCGGTCAGCCTGCGCCTTATCTCCTTCTCCACGGCGGCATCTGTGGCATCCCCTTTCTCGGCGACATCCTCCGCAACGGAATCCAGCCAGTTCTGGAGTATGGTCTCCAGCGCCGCTCCGTCGGGCTTCGCGCGTATGGCCATGTTGCGGACCAGCTCCATGAAGGTGTTCTGTCCCTCCCTGTGGGTACCGGTCAGTCTGCGGTTTATGGCGAGGTCTGCATCCATCACCACGAACTTCCTGTCCATGGCGTAGTTCCTGACCATCTGTATCATGAAGCTCTTGCCGTTCCCGAAGCGTCCGGAGAGGAATCTGAAAGCCCCTCCTCCGGCCGCGGTGTCCTCCAGATCGCTGACGAAGGTCTCGGTCTCCTTCCTCCTTCCCACGGCTATGTATTCAAGGCCCCTCCTGGGCACGACACCCGACGACAGGGCGTTCATCATCGTCACGAGTGTCCTCTTCGGTATGTTCTTCGCATCCATCGGTACATCCCCCTTATCTCTTGTTCGTAATCGGATATAACTGTTCCGTCTTCCACCACTATGTCGTTGACATGGTCCATAGCCTTGGCGTTGATCGACTCTTCGATGGCGGTGAGCCTCAATCCGTTGGATCTGGCATATTGCTTCCCATTGCCTTCGAGGGCGGCTTCTAGGTATCCTCTCTCCGTATCATCCAAGGATGACGCGAGCGCCTTCCACGGGTCGTCGCTTATCTCTTCCTTGACCTTCTCGACGACGGGTGCGGATTCCTCTTCCTCCTCGGTGGCCATCATCTCCGATACGGCATCCAGATCCATCTCGGCACGTTCCACCGACTTCCTGTCCAGCCTGAACGTCTCGGGCTCGAGGTCCTCCGGCTTCCATTCGCCAGACCTCCACTGGTCTATGACCCTGCGTATGACCGAACGGTATCTGGCAGGGTACTCCACGACGTTCGGCGCGCTCTTCCTCTCCCTGGTGCGCACCTCGAACAGCAGCGTGGAGAACGTGGCCCTCATGAACCTCTTGGCGGAGCTGTCGCTGGAGAACTTCAGCGTGTCCACGGTGGCGCGCCTCCTGTCCCCGAAGTACTCGAATCCGACGTACACATCATACTGCATCTTGGTGCGGACGCCCATCGCATCCACCAGTCTGGTGCCCGGACCGCGTCTCTCCAGTGATTCGATATCACGAAGCGCCTGCGTCAGCATCTCGCCGTACGGGTGCTCGTCATCCACGTATCCCATGTCCACGCCCCTGAGGAACTGCATCGCAATCTTCACCGGGATCGGAGCTATCGGGTCCTCGGACAGGCATTCGGTCATCCTGTAGGTCACTATCGGCCATTCGCATCCCCTGTCCATCTTGGGATCCTCGAGCTTGTGGAGCTTCGCATAGGTGAAGCAGCAGTCTGCCACGGAGTCGAGGAACACTCTGTCTAAATTACCGTAGACCTTGACCACGTTCGTGAGCAGGCGGAGGTTCTCCTTGGGGTCGTCTTCATTGTTGATGATCTCGCATGTGAAGAGATGCAGGAACCCTTTGCAGGAACGGAGGTACTTCCCCTTCCTGACCATCGACCGCCAATAGAAGTAGTACGCGGTCTCGGCCTCGTTCAGCTGATGGTAGTTCGGGTATTCGATGGATGTCAGCGCAACGGGCGCCTCATCCCCTTCGCGGTCCCATCTGGCACTTATGTCCGATTCATAGAGCTGACCGCGTCTAGGAGAAAGAGTGGGATACCACAACGCACGGCCGCTTTTGAACCCAGGATCTGCCAGACGAACACCCTACACCGTATGGGAACGGGGACGGATAACGGTTTCGGTGCTGGATTCCCGGAGGTACGGGAAATCACTGTTTCTGAGAGAGTTCCCTGATGACCATCGGGATCAGGTACTTCGCGTTCTCGTCGAAGGCGGCCTCGGGCTGGATCTTCCTCGCGTAGTCGGTGTAGTACCTCTTCTTGATGACGGCGATGAGCTCCTCCTCGGAGAGTCCGGACCTGTATCCTTCCATGACCTCCTCGGCGCCGATGACCGCCATCTCCCTCGCCCTCTTCAGGAGCTTCTTGCACCTGTCCCCGATTATTATGTCGTAGTGGGAGAGGAGCATGTACCTGATGTCGAGAGCGAGTCCCTTGTCCATGGAGTCGAGGGTGACCTGGTAACCGACGAGGTACTGCGGGACCATCTCGTCATCGCCGACGTACACGCCGTTGGTCTCGCACGAGAGCAGGAACTTCTCCTTCTCGTCGTAGAATCCGATGGAGTCCCTGGTGTGTCCGGGGAACTCCAGTACCTTGAAGGAGAACTCGCCTGCGTTGACGATGTCGCCCTCCTTGACGAGTACATCCGCGGTGAGATCGTCGGTAAGGTCCTCGTACTCGGTGACCTTGAATATCTTGGCCGCGAATCCGTTGAGCTTCTTCATGGTGGCCCTGGCGGACTCCTTCCTCATGACGTTGAGCGCGTACTCCGTGGTGTAGATCTGGGCGTCGGGCCACTCCCTCTTGCAGTAGGGGCTCCCTCCGACGTGGTCGTAGTGCGAATGCGACAGGAATATGAAATCCAGCTTGCGTCCCTTGAGGACGGTCTTGATGTTCTCCACGAGCTGGTTACCGCAGAACGCGAAACCGGAATCGACCAGGATGGACACCTTGGGGGTGACGATGAGCATGGCCTCTCCGCCGATCACCGGACCGACGTTGGTCACGGTGTAGTTGACGTTGATACCTTCTACGTTCCTAGTCATCATGCAGTGGAGCTTTCCCTTCATGTATTCACCTTGCGAATGCACGGGCTAACGTTAGCGCATATATAAGGTTGACATCAGAACTTTATGGCACCGAGTATGAACGCCAAGAGACCGAACATCATACCCTTCTTGGCGGTGCTCTGTCCCGCATGCGGGTCCTTCAGTCCAAGGTATGCTGCATAGACGAAGAACGCGTCTGCTATGAACACCGAATAGTACAGCGGACCGTACATGCCGACGACCATCGGCCAGATGCTGAGTATGGGGCCGGAGATGAAGAACAATACGGCCACTATGGCAGCGTTCCTCTTGCCGATCATCATCGGGAGGGTGTTCCTTCCCTCGTCGCCCTCCATGTCCTCGATGTCCTTGGCAATCTCGCGTCCGACGGTCACGAGTCCCGCCATCAATGCGGGAGGAAGGTTCGCCCAGAGGTCCCCTGTGATCAGGGATCCGAGCATGAACACCATGCCGGTTAGTACTGCGATCGTGATGTTCCCGATGAACCCCATCTTCTTGAAGGCGACCTCGTAGAGGTACATCAGAATGGCAGCGATGACCACCAGTACCGTGAGTTCCAGATCCATGCAGATCACGGAGAGCAGCACGGACAGCAGGAGCATCGCTATACCTACGGTATGGGCCTGCCTGACGGAGATCTTCCCCATGGGGACCGGACGTTCGGGGTGGGCGACCTTGTCGATCTCCGCATCGATGGAGTCGTTGATGGAGTTCCCGCCCGCCACGAATGTCATGACGACGAAGAAGCAGACCACGATGTCCTTCAGATTCTCCTCCGCGAACGCGTCGGTACCAGCGGCCATGAAGCATGCCACCAGCAGGCCTATCGCACCCATGAATGCGTTGACCATCCTGAACATCTGAAGGTACGGGTTCACGACGGATTATCCTGTTATCCCGTTTAATAGATTCCGCAGAATACGGGGATGAATGATTGTCTACCACTTCACCGAACATTTGTCGGTTTACGAATCTCGTAGCGGTAATACATTAGACAAATGTCTAGTCAAACCCACATCCTTATATTCAATGATGGAGATTTCGAGGACACTTAGGGGCCAAGCCCCCGAAAGGTGAGAAAATGGCAATCAAGAACAAGTACGTAAAGAAGGTCATCGCTGACCTCGAGACACGTTACAAAGACCAGCCTGAGTTCCTCCAGGCAGCAGAGGAAGTCCTCGAGTCCCTCGAACCCGTCATCGAAGCGAGGCCCGAGCTCGAGAAGGCAGGTATCCTCGAGAGGATCACCGAGCCCGAGAGGACCATCATCTTCCGCGTCTCCTGGGTAGACGACAAGGGAAAGGTCCAGGTCAACCGCGGTTACCGTGTCCAGTTCAACTCGGCCATCGGTCCGTACAAGGGCGGAATCAGGCTCCACCCCTCCGTCAACCTCTCCATCCTGAAGTTCCTCGGATTCGAGCAGATCTTCAAGAACTCCCTGACCACCCTCCCCATCGGAGGAGGAAAGGGAGGATCCGACTTCGACCCCAAGGGAAAGTCCGACAACGAGGTCATGCGCTTCTGCCAGTCGTTCATGACCGAGCTCACCAAGCACATCGGACCCGACACGGATGTCCCCGCAGGAGACATCGGAACCGGAGCCAGGGAGATCGGATACATGTTCGGTCAGTACAAGAGGCTCCAGAACGAGTTCACCGGTGTCCTCACCGGAAAGGCCATCCCCTCCGGCGGATCCCTCGCAAGGACCGAGGCTACCGGATACGGACTGTGCTACTTCACCGACGAGATGCTCAAGGAGGCCGGAAAGTCATTCAAGGGCAAGACGGTCGTCATCTCCGGATCCGGAAACGTCGCAACCTACGCATGCCAGAAGGCCACCCAGCTGGGCGCCAAGGTCATCGCGGTCTCCGACTCCAACGGATACATCTACGACGAGAAGGGAATCGACTACAAGATCATGAAGGAGATCAAGGAGGTCAAGAGGGACAGGATCAAGACCTACGTCGACTACTCCAAGACCGCCAAGTACACCGAGGGCTGCTCCGGAATCTGGACCATCCCCTGTGACATCGCACTCCCCTGCGCCACCCAGAACGAGATCGACGAGAAATCCGCAAAGATCCTCGTCAAGAACGGCGTCATGGCAGTAGCCGAGGGAGCCAACATGCCCAGCACACCCGGTGCGATTGCTACCTTCCAGAAGGCGGGAGTCCTCTTCGGTCCCGCGAAGGCGGCCAACGCAGGAGGAGTCGCAACCTCCGCCCTCGAGATGTGCCAGAACAGCGCAAGGCTCTCCTGGTCCTTCGACGAGGTCGACCAGAAGCTCCATGGCATCATGGTCAACATCTACAAGCAGGCATCCGAGGCAGCCAAGAAGTACGGAATGGAGGGCAACCTGGTCGCAGGTGCCAACATCGCCGGATTCGAGAAGGTCGCCAACGCCATGCTCTGGCAGGGTGTGTCCTACTGAAACCCAAGGAGGGCTCCGGCCCTCCGTTTTCATTTTTACTCAATAAAAAAAAAGAAGGCGGCGGTATGCCGCCGTCATTGTACGGTCAGAGACCGAGCTTCTCTTTGACGAGCTCCTCGGTGACGGTGCCGCACAGCAGCTCGGTGGCCTCCAGGCCTCCGGGGTTGTTCCATGCGATCATGCCGTTGTGGCCGACATAGGAGCTGTAATCGTGCTCGATGCCGGAGAAGAAGGTGGCGGCGACGCAGAACTCGGCGTACATCCCGATCACGATGATGATGTCTGAATCCGTATCCTTGAGCGTCTGTTCCAGCTTGGTGTCCTTGAAGGAGCTCATTCCGTACTTGGTGACCACGAGGTCGGTGGGCTTCACATCCAGACCCTGGAGCCATTCGTCCCCGTCGTCCCCGAAGTAGGGGTTGTGGGTGTCGCCCTCGAAGGCCATCAGGATCACCGGGCGTCCCGCTCTGCGGAACATGTCCATGTATCTGTTCATCCCCTCGACGCCCTTCTGCCTCAGCTCGGGCCACTCCGGCCTGTCGAGTGAGAACTTGCGCTGAACGTCCACGACCACAAGGGCCGCCTTCTCGCCTAGGATGCTGGTCCTCTTCATGGGAGGCCGAACGTTTTACACGTATAAAACGGACTCATATCGTCCTGATGCGCCTCATTATGCATACGACGGCCGCCGCGGCACCCGCCATGCCTATGCCCGCAATCCCCACGACGTACGGTAACGGGAAACCGTCGGGCTCCTCGTCGACGTATCCCGCGGCCCAGTACGTGGCGTAGTTGGTGGAGAAGGTCAGCGTCCCCTCGCTGTACTCGGATTTCGCCTCGGAGGGATCGCCTCCTGTGAGCACCCATACGATCGCATCCTTGCCCTCGGGCACCTCGAACGGTACGGACACCGTCATGTCGCCCTGTGTCCTCTGCACGTCCCTCTGCCCGTCCTTTATCCTCAGCTCGTATACGAACGGAGCCCCCTCGGTGATCCCGCCCATCGGGTTGTAGGACAATCTGGACATCGACACGGACACGTTCCCCTCCGAACCGAAGTTCCGAGAATCTATGGATATGGACCACGAGCCATCCACCGCGAACGTGGGACGGTCGAATCCGGACAGGTCCTCTGCGGCCACGGCGACCGTGCTGCCGGACATGGCGAGGAACGTCCCCGCCTCCTTCCCGGTGCCCGACTTGATCGTGGGCTTCCACACTGCATGTATCTCCAGATCGGAATCGGGCATGGTCTCCGGGAACGGGACGCTCCATCCAGCGAAGTAGAATCCCGCCCTCTCCCCGGGATCGGGGGCGTACAGTCTGGAGCCGTAGTCCCTCATGGCCTCGGCGGTGACGTTATGGTTGATCACCTTCAGAATATGGACGTTCACGTTCCACGAAGCGGTGACCGTCACGTCCTCGTCGGGGACGGTCTCCAGGACGCGGTCCCATACCGCGGTGTAGCCGATACGACTCATCGTCGGATAATCGATGTGTGAACCGTAGGGCAGGGTCGCCGATGTTATCTGCGACGTCCCGTCGAAGAACCTCACCGTATGGATGTCAGGGGTCCATACCGCGTTGTACACGAGGTCCGCATCGGGCATCGTCTCGGCTATGGGCGAATCCCAGGACAGCGTGTGTCCCCTGTTCTCCAACGCTGGCACAATCACCTTCCCCATGTAATCCACCATCTGTACATGCTCGGTCCCGCGGTCGGCGAAGACCAGCCTGTGGACGTTTATCCTCCACTCCGCCTTCAGCACGACGTCGCTGGCAGGCATCGTGTCCGGGAATCCCGTGTTCCATCCAGTGAAGGTGTATCCCGTCCTCACGGGATCGTCGGGACGGACGGTGGGCGAACCGTATTCGTAGGTCCTTTCGCGTATCCCGCTCCCCCCGTCGGTGTCGAACGAGATGGTGTACCTGTTGACCGTCCACGATGCAGTGAGCCTCAGGTCGTATGCGGGCATGGATGCCGGGATCTCCGAGGACCATGACCTGAACGTGTAACCCTCCCTCACCGGATTCGACGGCGGAGTTATCCTCGTACCGTAGTTCTCCGTGATCGAGGGGACGGATTCCCCTCCGGCGGAATCGAACGTTATGGTGTACCTGTTGACCTTCCACACGGCGGTGACGGCCGTATCCGAGGAGGGCATCCTCTCGGGGACCGAGGGGTTCCACCCCATGAAAGAGTATCCCGTCAGCTCCGGTTCGGCAGGAGCGGTGACCGGAGAACCGTAGTCCTGTACGATCCTCGACACCGGCGAACCTCCGGCGGAATCGAAGGAGATCGTATACTGGTTGATCCTCCAGAGGGCGGTGAGGCTGACGTCGTGCGACGGCATCGTCCTCGGAATCGAATCCGACCATCCTGCGAAGGAGTATCCCTCCCTCTGCGGAGGCGAGGGTACCGTGACCGCAGAACCGTAATCCGCCCTTATGGTGCCGACGGACGAACCGCCTGCGGAATCGAATGTTATTGAATACTTGTTAACGGACCATGCGGCCGTGACCGTGAGGTTCCCTGCGGGCATCCTCTCCGGGATCCTCTCGGACCAACCCGCGAACGTGTGTCCTTCCTTCTGCGGATCGCTGGGTACGGTAACGGGTGAATCATAATCCTGCGTGACCGGGAGGATCGCAGTACCTCCGGCGGGATCGAAGGTTATCGTGTACCTGTTGATCTGCCATACGGCGGTGACGGATACGTCGTGCGAGGGAACGGCGGATGGTATCGCCGGATTCCATCCGACGAAGCGGTACCCCGTACGCTCGGGGACAGCTGGAGGCGTCACGGACGAACCGTATTCCAACCTCATAGGCGATACGGCAGAGCCTTCCGCGGAATCGAAGGATATCGTGTACTGGTTGACACTCCACCGGGCGGTTATGCGCATGTCAGTAGCGGGCATGGTGTCCGGGATGTCCCGGGACCATCCCGCGAACGTATGGCCGTCCCTGACCGGCTGCGGAGGGGCCGTGATACGGGAATCGTAGTCCTGAGTGATATCCTGCACGGACGAGCCGCCCGCTGAATCGAAGGAGATGGTGTACCTGTTGATCTGCCATACCGCGGTGAGACCGAGGTCACCTGCGGGAATGGTATCGGGTATGGGTTGGGACCATCCCCTGAAGCTGTGTCCCTCGCGTACGGGGGCCGCCACGTCGGGTACGGCGGAACCATAGTCCCCGGTAATCGGAAGGATGGCCGAACCTCCCGCGGAGTCGAAGGATATCGTGTATCTATTGATCCTCCACTGGGCCGTGACGATGGTGTCCGAAGCGGGCATGATCTGAGGTACTGGCACATTCCAACCGTCGAAGGAATATCCCGTCCTCGTAGGATCGTTCACGGGACGTACGGCCGAACCGTAATCCGCCGTTATTTGTTCAATGGAGGTGCCTCCGCGGGTATCAAAGGTAATGGTGTATTGGTTGATCCTCCACACGGCGGAAAGGCTGGTATCGGATGCGGGCATCTTCGCCGGAATCTCGGAATCCCACCGCACGAACGTGTATCCCGTCCTCACGGGTACCTGCGGTGCCCCGATCTCGGAACCGTAGTCCGCGGTGACCGCGGGGATTGTGCTGTCGCCGGTGTTCAGGAAGTATATGGTGTATTGGTTGATCTCCCACTGCGCTGTGACGGTCATATCGGTAGCGGGCATTTTCGCCGGGACCTGTGAGGACCATCCGGTGAACGTGTATCCCGTCTTAATCGGGTCCGACGGAAGGACGATGTCCGAGCCGTAGTCCTGCTTGATAGAGGATATAAGCGAACCGCCGTCGGAATTGAAGGATATGGTGTACTGATTGACGGACCATGAAGCCGTGAGCGTCAGATTCTCCGCGGGGAATGTGCCCGGGATCGGTTGGGACCATCCTTTGAAGGTGTATCCCGTGAGCACGGGGACTGATACCCCAGGGACAGCAGCGCCGTAGTCGCCCGTGACGGGGTCGATCTCGGAACCTCCTGCGGTGTTGAACGATATTGTGTACCGGTTGATGCTCCACTGTGCGGTTATCGTCATGTCCGAAGCGGGCATCTTCGCAGGAATCTGTGATGACCACCTGATGAATGTGTATCCCGTCCTCGTCGGATCGGAGGGCGGGAAGATATCCGAACCGTAATCCTGTACGATGCTCGCCACTGCCGAACCGCCGTCGGAATTGAAGGATATTGTGTATTGGTTGACGGACCACTTCGCGATCAGGGCCGTATCCGACGCAGGCATGGTGGACGGGATCTGCGCGGACCATCCCGTGAAGGTGTATCCGGTGCGAACGGGGTCGTCGGGAGCGGTCACCGGCGAACCGTAGTCCGCGGTGATATCCTGTATGACGCTGTCGCCGGTGTTCAGGAAGGATATGGTGTATTGGTTGATGCTCCACTGCGCGGTTATGGTCATGTCGGTTGCGGGCATCTTGACCGGGATCTGTGACGACCATCCGGTGAAGGTGTATCCCGTCCTCGTAGGATTGGCGGGCGTGACGATATCCGAACCGTAATCCTGTACGATGCTCGCCACCGCCGAACCTCCGGCGGAATCGAACACTATCGTGTATTGGTTGACGTTCCACTTCGCGGTCAGGACCGTATCCGCCGCAGGCATGGTGGACGGTACCTGTGCTGACCATCCTGTGAAGGTGTATCCCGTGCGGACGGGATCGTCGGGAGCGGTCACAGATGAACCGTAGTCCGCCGTGATATCCTGTATGACACTGTCTCCGGTGTTCAGGAAGGATATGATGTACCTGTTCACCGTCCAGCTAGCCGTGACCACGGTGTTCTCCGCGGGCATCTTCTCCGGTATCGCCGGGTTCCAGCGGGAGAAAGTGTATCCCGTGCGGACGGGTATGCTGTCCATGCTCACCGCAGTATCGTAATCCTGTGTGATCGAAGCGATCTCGGAACCTCCTGCGGTGTTGAACGATATGGTGTATTGGTTGATGCTCCACCTCGCGGTGATCGTGAGGTCGCGCGCGGGTATGTTCGAGGGGATGTCACTGTTCCAACCGACGAACCTGTATCCCGTGCGGACGGGATCGGCGGGAGGACTGACGGGGCTGCCGTAGTTCGCGGTGATGCCATCTATCTCCGTACCTCCGAGGGTATCGAAGGTTATGGTGTACTGGTTGATCCTCCAGGTTGCGGTCAGAGTGAGATTCTCCGCAGGCATCGTTTCGGGGAACGGTACATTCCATCCTCTGAACGAGAAACCGGTGAGGAAGGGATCCGGCGGGCATTCCAGTTCGGAATCGTAGAGAGCGGTTATCTGACTGACCGGGGAACCGCCTGCGGAGTTGAAGGTTATCGTGTAGGAGGTTATCGACCACGTAGCGGCGATCGTGACATCGCTGTCGGGAAGGGTGCCCGGGGGCACGGAATCCCATCCCGTGAATGTATGGCCTGTACGGGAAGGATCATTTGGCACAACTATCTGCGACCCGTAATCCTGTGTGGATGTGCCTATCGTTCCCCCGTATCCGTCGAGGAACGTCACCGTGTGCCTGTTAATCTGCCACACGGCATTGAATACGAGGTTCTCGTCGGGGAGCGTCCCCGGGATGTCCGCATCCCATCCCATAAACGTGTGGCCCGTGCGGACGGGATCATTCGGTACCGATATGGCGGAACCATAATCCTGTTCGACCGTGGATGGATCGCTGCCGTTGCCGAAGTTGAAGGTCACTGTGTGCCTATGTATTGTCCATAATGCCTCATATTCTAAATCTGTTGGAGGCGCTACTAACGGTAATTCAGGGCTCCAACCGACGAATGTATAGCCCTCTTTTGAGAAATGAGGAATCTCAGGAAGATTGCTATCTGTTCTTAATCTAAATACAAATGTTCCGTATTCAGTGTGAGTATCAAATGTTAAAACTACCTCTCTTGCCTCCCATAACGCAAATATTATTACGTCATGTGCAGGCATTCTTTCTGGTATGGTTGCACTCCATCCTATGAAATCATAACCAGCTCTTGTTGGTTCACTGGGAGGATCGATTTGAGTATCGTATATCAGATTTTCATCAACATTCTCCCCTCCTCCCGACATATCGATTAGAAAATGATAGTATATCGGAGACCAA
>JAEEGH010020681.1_pt1 | contig 13656 bp, 13 predicted proteins | sample 9134181 | NCBI WGS metagenome assembly JAEEGH01 (sample SAMN16246544, study PRJNA631951) | gut metagenome | biome: gut microbiome; feature: rumen; material: DP-attached | host: Bos | place: Iran: Karaj | collected 2018-10
CGCGCATGTGGTATTTCTGCCGGACACGGTACACCATGGATTTGTCGTTGTTGGGGGCGCGGGTCAGGCCTGCGATGAGGGCTATAGGCCCTCGTTGTATCTTGCTTCGACCTCTTCCCAGTTCACAATGTCCCAGAGGGCGTGGAGCTGGGCGGCGCGGCGGTTCTGGTAGTCGAGGTAGTAGGCGTGTTCCCAGACGTCGAAGGTGAGCAGGGGCCTCAGGCCGCGGGTGACGGGGTTGCCGGCGTTGGGCTCCTGGGTGATCTGCAAGGTGCCGTCTTGGTCGGCGGAGAGCCAGACCCAGCCGCTGCCGAAGAGGGCGACGCCGCGGGCTTCGAATTCGGCCTGGAAGGCGGCGAGGCTCCCCCATTGTTTGTCGATCTGGGCGGCGAGGGGGCCGGCGGGTGCCGGCGAGCCGCCCGGGGTGAATTGGGTAAAGTAGAGGTTATGGTTGAGGACCTGGCCGGCGTTGTTGAAGAGGGCGCCGGAGGATTGGCGGACGATCTCAGTCAGGGGCAGGTCTTCGAGGCCGCTGCCGGGGAGCAACTTGTTGAGGTTGTCGACGTAGGCCTGGAGGTGTTTGCCGTGGTGGAAGGAGAGGGTGCGTTCGCTGATGACGGGTTCGAGCGCGTCGGGGGCGTAGGGTAAGCTTATGAGGGTGTGCATGGTGCGTGGGTTTGGTTATAATTGGCTCATGCCCCAGTTATATACCTTGTCTATTACCGGGGTTTCAACTTGATTTTTTTCAGAGAGTTCTTTGATCCAGCGCAGACCAAATGGGAAGTCCTCCGTGAAGTAACGGCTGCTGAAGTCGGCTTTCCAGCCGCCCGAGACCTCAATCATCGGGCTCTCGATCGTCTGAAATGCCGGGATGGATGAGATCTTGTTGGTCAGGGAGCGGGCATCTGTGCTCTCATAATAGTCCAGCAGGGATGGGATGCTGCTTATCCGGAGGGTCTCCAACAGTTTGGCAAACTCCGCGTCCATCTCGATCAGCATTTGCGAGGCTTCATCCGTCCACTCTTTGTAGAACAGGATTTTATGGTCGAAGAGGTTGTCCTCCCTGCCGTGGAACAGCGTGTAGAGCCGGCCGGTGTGCAGGATCGGATTGGAGTTCGTCAGCGAGACTTCCAGATAATTGTCCAGTAGTTTGACCGGGGTCAGGAACAACTGCTCCAACTGGGCCCGGAAGGCTTCCGGGTCGGGGATGTTTTCGAGGACGGCGGACAGGCTGGGTTTATACCCCAGCAGCTTCGCTGACTTTCCGTATTCGGCTACCCTGGCGATGAAGGGAACCCGCTGGAAGCCGAAGAGTCTGGCGTCTTCCCCCAGGATCTTGTGTGCCATAAAGAAGAACCCCGTACTCGACACAATCGAACCCAGATAGGCATCGCCGATGTAGGGTTTGATGTCCTGCAGGGTTTTCTCGATCAGGAAGCCCGGCAGACAGAGCAGGATGAGATCCTGGTTGCGGATGACTTCTTCGGGGTCGTTCGAGACGTGCGCAATGTTCGCTTCGAAGGATCTTCCGGCAAGGTCCTTGACCAGGATGGTCTTCCCCCAGGACTCCGGGTGGCCGGAGTAGATGCATAATTCCACATCGTCCCGGGTGGAGAATACACCGGCACAGACATGGCCCAGGGCCCCGCCGCCGCAAATGCAGATCTTCATACTTTATTGGCTGTCCAGTTCTCTCAGGGCCTGCAGGAACTTGGCGTTATCCTCGTGGGAACGCACGGCGATGCGCATATATTGCTTGCCGTCGAAGCCGAGTTTGGCCGAACAGTCGCGGACCAGGATGTTATATTTGATCAGCATGGTGCGCACCAGCTGATCGGCATTCTTCGGCGGGAGGATCTCACAGAGGAAATAGTTCGCCTGGGAGGGCATCAGCCTCAGGAAGCGTATCTCCTTCAGTTTCTGCTCGAAGTCGTCGCGCTCGAGGATGAACTTCTCACACGCCCGTCTGTAGTCTTTCTCATACTTGCTGAGTATTTGCATGAAGTACTCGGCAAAGGAATTGATGTTCCAGATACTGACCATCTTTTTCAGCTTGGCGACGAGGGCCGTGTCTGCCGAGCACAGGATGCCCAGGCGGATGCCGGGGACACCGTAGCTCTTGCTGATGCTCTTGATCACGACCATCGAGGGATAGGCTTCGAGGATCTGGTTTCGCAGCAGGGAGTTATGCTCGAATCCCACGCTGAAGTCCACGAAGCTTTCATCGACGATCAGGCGGATTTGATGGTCTTGACACCAGGTAGCAGTAGTCCAGCATTTTGGGGAAGCGCCAGAAACCGCCGAAACGGCCGTAATACTTGCGCAGGACATCCTTCTCGTCAGCGAACAGGGCTTCTGCAATATCCAGGTCCTGCTTGTCGTCGATCTCGTACCATCTCTCGTTTGTGATCGGCAGCGCCTTGAGGTCGTGGCTGTTCAGGAAAGAGATGATGCGAAGGACGTTTTCGTAATACTCATTGTTCCCGACGGCTTTGGTGTATGCGTTCAGGAAGGGTACGTATTTGGTTTGCGAGAACTCTTTTGAAAATTTATAAATGTTGACGGTCTTGTAGTACGAGGATGAATCTTGATGACGGAAGGCATCTTTGGTAACAAAATTAACGATGTTGTTATCTTGATCGATACGAACCATCGTACCATCCATCCAGTTCTCGTATTTGGCAACTAACGCGAGGTTGGGATAGGAGTTGTCCAGCAATAGCCGGAACATCCCGTCGTCGAAGATCAAATCGCTTTCGATCAGAAGTGTATCGTCCTCGACTAATTTGTCTGTTGCCAGGGCAAGCGAATAGATATTGTTGGTTTTGTCGTAGACGGGATTGTGGACGTATTCGATATTCAGTCCGTATTTGTCATCTCCTAAGTATGAAATGAGTTTATCCCCCTTGTAGCCGACGACGATGATAACCCTGTTGAGCGATAATTGGGACAATTGTGCCAACACTCTGTCAATCAATGTCGTTCCATTGACTGAGACCATACATTTTGTGTTGTCCTTGGTGTATTCACCCAGGCGCTTGCCCATACCGGCAGCGAGAATGATTGCTTGCATCGTTTTAGATTGTATAGTATTGTTTGTACCATTCTGCGAAGTGGCGGAGGCCTTCGCGGAGGGGGACCCGGGGGGTGAAGCCGTAGTCGCGTTCGAGGGCGGAGGCGTCGGCGTAGGTGGTGGGGACGTCGCCGGGTTGCATGGGGACGAGTTCGCGATGGGCTTCGAAGTCGTAGTCGGGGGGCAGGATGCCGGCGCGGAGGAGTTCTTCTTGGAGGGTCTGGACGAAGGTCAGAAGGTTTTCGGGGTGGCCGCCGCCGATGTTGTAGACTGCATATGGTATAGATTCTTCGCTTCGCTCAGAATGACAAGATATATGACCCATCCGGATAATGCGGACGAGGCCTTCGATGATGTCGTCGATGTAGGTGAAGTCGCGGCGGCAGTTGCCGTAGTTGAATATTTGGATGGTTTCGCCGCGCAGGAGTTTGTCGGTGAAGCCGAAGTAGGCCATGTCGGGGCGGCCGGCGGGGCCGTAGACGGTGAAGAAGCGGAGGCCCGTGGTCGGGATGCCGTAGAGTTTGCTGTAGCAGTGGGCGAAGAGTTCGTTGCTCTTCTTGGTGGCGGCGTAGAGGGAGACGGGGTTGTCGACGCGGTCTTCGACGCTGAAGGGGATCTTGGTGTTGCCGCCGTAGACGCTGCTGGAGGAGGCGTAGATGAGGTGTTCGACAGGATGGTGCCGGCAGGCTTCGAGGATGTTGTAGAAGCCGATGATGTTGCTTTGTATATAAGCATCCGGGTTTTGGATTGAATACCGAACTCCTGCTTGGGCTGCTAGATTGACTACTATATCAAACTTGTACTGCTCGAAGAGATTATCGATGAGGGTCTTGTCTGCGATGTCGCCGCGGATGAAGTGGTATTCGGATGTAGATTCTTCGCTGGCGCTCAGAATGACATTGAGGCGGTATTGTTTGAGGGAGGGGTCGTAGTAGTCGTTGAGGTTGTCGAGGCCGACGATGCTGACGGGGTCTCCTCCGTCGGTGAGGAGCCGCCGGACAAGGGCGGCGCCGATGAAGCCGGCGCTGCCGGTGATGAGGATGCGTTTCATTTCTTGAAGAGGCGGCGTATGCTTGCCTGGAGGCGCAGCAGGCGCTGGTTGGGTTTGTCCACAATGTTCCGGACGGCCACCCAGGCGCCGAGCATGAAGCGGTGGGAGCGCTTGCCGAGTTGGCACATCCAGGCGTAGTAGCGGGACTGCCGTTCCTGGTGGATCTTGATGAATTTGTAGAAGGCGAAGGTGACGAGCAGCCCGAGGGCGACCACGATGTAGAGTTGGAGATCCACGGAGGCGCCGAGCATCCAGCTGAGCCACCAGGCCAGCACGATCCCGAAGTTCATCGCGTGGATGGTCAGTGAGGTGCCCACGTGGGAGAAGCCCATCTCGATGAAAAGGTGGTGGAGATGCGTCTTGTCGGGGTCGAAGGGCGAGCGGCCGCGGATCATCCGCATCGTCATCACGCGCACGGTGTCGAACACCGGGATGGCCATCACGGCGAGGGTGAAGGGGATCAGGCCCATCCCCTTCTCTTCTGCGAGCGGGGTGCAGGGGGATTTGTGGCTCAGGACGAAGAAGACCATCGCGACGAACCCGGTGCCGAGCAGCAGGGAGCCTCCGTCGCCGAGGAACATCTTGCTGCGTTTGCCGAAGACGTTGTGCAGCCAGAAGGGCAGGAGCGCCGCTGCGAGCATCCACAGCGTGCAGGCGGGCACCCAGGCGCCCACGGCGGCCATGGGGATGCTGAAGAGCAGGCAGCCCAGGATGCCGAATCCGGAGCAGTAGCCGTCCACGCCGTCGATGAGGTTGATGGCGTTGATGATGCCCACGCCTGCGAGGATGCTGAGCGGGGCGGAGATCCATTTGGAGAGTTCCCCGAGGCCCCAGAGGCCGTGGAAGTCGTTGATGTAGTCCCCGCCCAAGCCCATCATCACCCAGACGACGACCATCTCTACGACGAAGCGGAAGGCGGCGGGCAGGCCGCGCAGGTCGTCCCAGATGCCGATGCCCGTCATCACGGCCATACTCAGCAGCGGTGCGAACATGTGGGGCTCACCGTGGAGGGCGAGGAAGATCATCACGCAGAAGTAGTAACTGACGAAGACCACGGCCCCGCCCAGCACGGGCACGGGGACGCGCTGGAGTTTGCGTGCGTCGGGGTTGTCCAGGATGCCGTGGTGCAGGGCGAAGCGCCGGGTGGCCGGGTAGATGGTCATCGACAGCATGAACGCCAGCAGCGAGAAGAGGAGGCCTTGGATCGGGATGGGCATATTATTCTTTCTCTTCGGAAGCGTTGCCGTAGTTGGAGCCGTAGCGGTAGCCGTACTTGTAGCCGTATTTATAGCCGTACTTGTAGCCGTAGCGGCCGCCGCCGTCGGTGCCGTTCAGCAGGGCGGCCATGTTGCGGTAGCGCTTGGCGGTGTAGAAGCGGTCGATCTCCGGGAGCATCGCGCGGTCGAGCAGGCCGGCGCGGACGATGAAGACCGTGCAGTCGGCCAGGCGGTTGACAAGGTCGGCGTCGGTCACGATCTCCACGGGCGGGCAGTCGAGGAAGATGTAGTCGTACTCCCCTCTCAGCGCGTCGAGCATGCTGTCCAGGAGCGGCGAGGCCAGGAGTTCGGCGGGATTCGGAGGCAGGGTGCCGACGGGCAGGATGTCCAGGCCGGTCTCGTTGATGTTCTTGACGATCAGGTCTTTATATCCGGTGGCGCGGCCGTTCAGGTAGTCGCTCAGGCCCGTCTTGGGCTTGCCGGCGAACTCGCTCAGGGACTGCTTGCGCAGGTCCATGTCGATGGCCAGGGTGCGCTTGCCCTTGATGGCGAAGGCGGTGGAGAGGTTGGCGGTGATGAAGGTCTTGCCGCTGCCCGGGTTCATCGAGGTGATCATCACGGCGTAGGCGCCGTCGGATTCCCGGCCCTGCATGAATTCGAGGTTTGTGCGGACCACGCGGAAGGCTTCGTTGATGATGTTGCGGCTGTGGGCCTTGACCACGATCTTGCGCTCTTCGGGGTTCTCCGACGGGTGGTAGAGGGCCGGGATGAGGCGCTGCAGGAGGGTCTTCTTGGGCTTGTAGGCGGCCGGGAGTTCGCCCAGGAACGGCACGGCGAGGCCTTCGAGGTCCTTGCGGCCGCGGACCGTGGTGTTGGTGGTCTCGCGCAGGTAGAGCAGGCCCAGCGGGAGGGCGAAGCCCAGCAGCAGGGCCACCAGCAGGATCATCTTCTTGTTGGGCGAGATGGGGGTGGAGGAGCCGTTGGGGGTGGCCACGACGCGGGTGTTGTAGGCCGTGAAGGCCTGGGAGAGTTCGTTCTCCTCACGTTTCTGCAGGAGGAACAGGTAGAGGGCCTCCTTGACTTTCTGCTGGCGCTCGTCGCTCAGCAGCTGGCCGGCCTGGCGGGGGTTGTTGGAGATGCGGGCGTCCGCCTGCTCGCGCGCGCCGCGGGTGGTGGCGAGCTGGGTCTCCAGGGAGATGGCGTAGTTGTCGATCGAATTGAGGATGACGCCCCGCATCGACTCCAGCTGGCGGTCCAGGTCCTGGACGATGTAGTTCTGCTCGGAGCTGCTCTCTACCAGGCGGTTGCGCTGGAGCTGGGTGGTGTTGTACTGGTTGATCTGGGTCTGGATGTTGGCGTCGTTGAGCCCGGCGTTGGCGGGGAGCAGCGAACCCTTGGCGTCCCGGATGTAGGAGGAGAGGTAGCGGGCGATGGCCTGTTGGTTGCTGAGGTCCTGGATGCGTTTGCCGGCCTCGGCGCTGAGTTGCATGTCGAGGCCCGCAGACGCGGCGATGTCCGGCAGGCGCTGTTCGCTCTTGAAGGAGGAGATGGTGCGGTCCACGTCTCCCAACTCGTCTTCGATCACGCGGAGGCGCTCCGCGATGAATTCGTTGGTGGAGGTGGTGATCTGGTTCTTGTCCTTGATCCAGATCTCGTTGTAGACGTTGATCATCATATTGAGGATCTCGGCGGCGCGCTGGGTGTTGACGTCCTCGATGGAGAGGTCGATCACGGTGGCGTTCTTGTTCGAAAGGGCCACGGTCATCTTGCTCAGATAGGCCCTGGCGGCGCCGTAGAGGCTGCTGCGGCTGATGTTGAGCGTGCCGTTGAGCGCCGGGGCGTCGGGGTATTCGGGCTCGAGGACGACGATCTTGCCGAGCGGGGTGGCTAGGGTGTCGCCCACGGCTCCGCGCACGGTCTCGCCCCTGGCGGACTTGTCATCCCGGCGGACGAAGTCGCCCAGTTCGACCTTGCCCTCCCCTGCGGGCTTGAGGGTCAGGAAGGCGGACTCGTTGTTGGCGAGGTCCAGGAATTCCAGGCGGAGCGGCAGGGTCTCGCCGTAGAGGGTGCGGTCGTAGAAGAAGTCGTCGAGTTTGTAGTCGGTCTCCAGGTGCAGGCGCTTCACGACTTCGAGCATCAGGTCCGGGGACTGGAAGTTCAGGATCTCGTTGTTGACGTTGACCTTGGTCTGGCCGAAGCCGAGGTCGGAGAAGGCGGCGGAGACGTCGCCGGCGATGGAGTTGCCCTTGGTGTCCTCCTTGACGAGGACGGCCGCGGAGCGGGTGTAGACCGGCGGGGTCTTGAGGATGTAGAGGCCTGCGGCGAGCAGGCAGACGGCCAGGGAGAGGACGAACCAGCGCCAGTGCGAGAGGCACAGGGCCCAGAGTTCCGAGAAGGAGAGGGACTGCTGCTGGGTGCTTGTGGTGTTTTCCATATGGGATATTTGTTATTTGCGGATGATGAGCACGGCCACTGAGGTAGCCAGGGTGGCGAGGCTGATCCAGAAGGAGCTGGAGCGGACGTTGTTGCCGTTGACCGTGGATTCGCGGCGGCGTTTGTCGTTGGGAATCACGTAGATGGTATCGTCCTGCTGGATGTAGTAGGCGGGCGAGTTGTAGATCCGGTCGACCTGGGTGAAGTCGAGTTTGTGGATCTCGTCGCCCTCGCGGCCGTGGCGGACCAGGGTCACGCTCTGGCGTTCGCCGTTGATCGTCAGGTCGCCGGCGAGGCTGATGGCGTCGAAGATGGTGAACTGGTCGCGGTCGATGCGGTAGCGGCCCGGGCGGGTGACTTCGCCGAGCACCGAGAAGCCCAGGTTCATGAATTCCACGGTGACCACCGGGTCTTTGGCCTGGCCGCTGGCGATGATCTCCCGCTTGATGAATTCGCAGACCTCGGCGCGGGTCTTGCCCTCGATGCTGATCCGGCCCAGGATCGGGAAGTCGATGCAGCCGTCGGAGTCGACGGTGTAGCCGGAGATGTATTGGGCCGAGGTGGAGGTGCCCATGTTGGAGGCGCCGGCGCTGCTCAGGGACTGGTTCTCGCCGATGCGGCGGGTGTAGTACGGCAGGTTGAACATCGCGGTGATCTCGGGTTCGCGGCAGTTGACGATGATGGAGATCTGGTCCATCGGCTTGAGGCGGATGGGCTGGGCGGGGATGTGCTGGATGGTGGCGGCGTCGGCTGCGTCCTGGAGATAGACGATGTCACGCGGGGTGGCGCAGCCCGCGAGCGCGAGCACGCACGCATACAGCGCTGCGCGGAGAAGGGGGTTGTTTCTCATATTTGTTGATTGATTTTGTTCGGCAGGGCGGGGGCATGTTTTCACTCCCCCGCGTGCGTAGAGAGGCCGCGAGGGCCCCTCTGCAAAGGGGTGGGCGCAGGGGCGCGGACTGCGTGGCCGTGGCAGTTATGTGGGATTTGCGCGCGGTCGTGCTCCTATCCAGGAGCCGTGCCGTCGGCCGGTTTTTTTCTCTCTCGTCAGGGAGGCGCCTATTAAGTATACAAATATACTGAAATTTTCGGTATATTTGTATTTAGATATGTTTCTTTTTGGAGGAAAGCGCGCGTTGTCGGAGGCCGGGGTCCTGCGGGGCTGGACGGACTGGCATTCGCATATTCTGCCGGGGGTGGACGATGGGGTCCGGACCCTGGAGGAGTCGCTCGCGGTGCTGGCCTGGTATGAGGAGCAGGGGGTGCGGGAGGTCTGGCTGACGCCGCATATCATGGAGGATGTGCCGAACGAGACGGGGGCGCTGCGGGAGCGCTTCGCGGCGCTTTGCGCGGCGTACAGCGGTCCCGTCGGCCTGCACCTGGCGGCGGAGCATATGTTGGATCCGCTGTTCGCGGAGCGGCTCGCCGCCGGGGATGTGCTGCCCTACGGGGACGGGCCCTGGCTGCTGGTGGAGACTTCGTATTTCAATCCGCCGATGGATCTGGACGGTCTGTTGGAGGAGATCCGCTCCCGGGGGTACCGTCCGCTGCTCGCGCATCCGGAGCGTTATGTCTATATGCAGATGGCTGATTATGAGCGGCTTGCTGCGGGCGGGACAGCGTTTCAGCTGAATCTCCCCTCCCTCGCCGGGGCCTACGGGGAGCCGGTTCGGCGCAAGGCGCTCTCGCTGCTGCGCGCGGGTCTGTACGACCGCTGCGGGTCGGATCTGCACCGCCTGTCGCATTTCAGCGGGGCGATGCAGCAGAAGGCCCTTCCTGCGAAGAGCCTTCCGTTGTTGTCTGCGATTCTGAAGCCTTAGATGGTGAGGTCCTCGGCCGTGAGTTTGGGGACGTAGTGTACGCCGTCGCGGCGGTAGTAGCCGAGCGGCTCGCCTTCGTGTACGGGGACGAGTTCGATCTGTTCGGCGCTCTTGCCGACGGCGAGCACGGCGATGGGTTCGTATGGCAGGTTTAAGGCTTCGCGGATGGGTTCGCGGTCGAAGTTGCGGATCATCAGGCAGCCCAGACCCATCTCCACGGCCTTCAGGGCCATGCTCTGCAGGGAGATGCCCAGGTCGATGTCGATGCCCGGGTTCTCCGGGGCGATGCTGCAGACGATGATGAAGGCTTCGGGCTGGGTGCCCGGGAACGGGAGGTTCAGCTCCGGCAGTCCCCTGCCCATCCGGATGTGGGCGTTGACGCTGTCGGCTTCGGGGCCTTTGACCACCGGGCGGAAGCGCAGGCGCTGGAGGTTGATGCTGGAGGCGACCTTGGGGTTGACGGCGATCATCGCGTCGAGCTGGCGGCGGTGCACCACGTACGAGGGGTCGTAGCCGCGGTAGCTCCGGTTGCGCTGCAGCAGGGTGTCCAGGGCGGGCCGGTGCGGGCCGCCCTTCGGCTTGGCGCCGGGACCGAAGACTTCTTCGTAGCGCTTCTCCAGGTAGTTGTCAGCCATTGGGTTACGGGGCTTTATTTAATGCTTTCCACGAGGGCGAGGACGCGGTTGCGGTTGTCCTCGATGGTGCCGTTGTCGCCGTCGCATTCGTAGTATTTGCCGGCGGCCTGGTAGTACGCCTTGAGGGGCTCGGTCTGGGCGTGGTAGGTGCGGATGCGGTTGGAGATGGTCTCGTCGTTGGCGTCGTCGGCGCGGCCCTCGATCAGGGCGCGGCCCTTGATGCGTTTGCGGATGGTCTCGTCAGAGATCATCAGCGCCACCACGGCGGTGACTTCTTCGCCGCGTTTCTCCAGGATCTTGTCGAGGTCGGCGGCCTGGGCGAGGTTGCGCGGGAAGCCGTCGAGCAGGAAGCCGTCCACGCCCTTGATGGTGTCGAAGGCGGATTCGATCATGCCTTCCACGACGGCGTCGGGGACGAGCATACCGGCGTCGATGAGGCTCTTGGCCTGGCGGCCGAGTTCGGTGCCCGCGGCGATCTCGGCGCGGAGCAGTTCGCCGGTGGAGATGTGCTTGAGGTTGTACTTCTGTGCGATGGCCCCGGCGTGGGTGCCCTTGCCGGCGCCCGGAGGGCCGAAGAGGATGTAATACTTCATGATTATTCGTCGATTACGTAGATATCTTTGATGTTGCGGCCGAGCTCGTTGTAGTCGAGGCCGAAGCCGACGATGAAGGCGTTGGGGATGCTCATCCCCACGTAGTCCAGTTTCTCGTTCTTGTCGTAGACGTCGGGCTTGAGGAGCATCGTGCAGATGCGTACGTCGGCGGCGCCTTCCTTGTCGAGGAGCATTTCCTTGAGGGCCACGATCGTGTTGCCGGTGTCCACGATGTCCTCGCAGATGATCACCCGGCGGCCGCGGACGTTGGAGGTCAGGCCCATCACATTGAGGACGGTGCCGGTGGACTGGGTGCCCTGGTAGGAGGAGAGTTTGATGGAGACGAGCTGGCAGTTGAATTCGAGCCGCTGGAGGAGTTCGCCGGTGAAGGGGATGGAGCCGTTCAGCACGCACAGGACGACGGGGATGTCCTGGCAGCCGCGGTAGTCGGCGTTGATCTCTTCGGCGACCTTGTCGATGGCGGCGATGATCTGCTCGTGGCGGATGTAGGGTTTGAATGTTTTGTCGAAAAGCTGGATACGATCTTCCTTCATAAATAATACACGTCTGGTTGAGTGGCGAAGTTACAAATTTTATTTGTATTTTGCGGAAGAAACTTTTGAAGACTATGAAAACGTTCTTGCTCTTATTGGCCCTTGTCGGGCCCTGGGGCTTCCAGGAGGCCCTGTTGTATCTCTCCGGCGCGTCCTGCGTCGAGGAGCTTTCGGAAGATGAAGTGGCACGGTATCAGTCGCTTGCGGCGCGGCCGGTGGACTTGAATGCGGCCGGGAGGAGCCGGCTGCTCTCGAGCGGGCTGCTGACGGCGTTCCAGGTGGCGTCGCTGCTGGATTACCGGCAGCGGACGGGGGCGGTGTTGTCGTGGACGGAGCTGGGGTTGGTGGATGGGTTTTCGGAGGAGTTGTGCCGGGCGCTGGAGGTGTTCTGTGTGTTGGGGTTGACGGAGGGTGAGGGGCCGGGGCGGCGGGAGGATACGCGAGTGCGGCAGAGCGTGGTGGTGAGGGGCGGGGCTTCGGCGGTGTCTGCGGGGTCTGGTGGTGGGTCTTCGGGTGGTGGTTCGGCTGGGTCTGGGTTGGCTTTTGGGAGTCCGGCGGCGGTCGGGGGGCTGAAGTACGAGGCGGAGTTCGGGGAGCGGGCGGCGCTGTTCTATTCCCTGCGGACCACCTATTCTTCTCCCTCCCCCGGCTGGGGCACGTTCAGCGCCGCCTGGTACGGCCGGCGCGTGCTCGGGCAGGTCATCGTCGGCAACTTCGCCGCGCGCTTCGGGCAGGGGCTCGTGCAGTGGAGCGGCTTCTCGCTGAGCGGGTACAATTCGCTCGGCGCCTTCCGGCGCAACGGCACCGGCTTCGCCGCGACCGGGTCCTACTCGCCGGAGCTGACGGGGGTCGCGACGGACTGGCATTTCGGGCCCTGGCGCCTCTCGGTGGCTTATTCGCTGGGGGGAACGGTGGAGGGGGTCGCGCGGGGGATTGCTGGGGCGGGGCGGCCGATTATGAATCTGACGCGAACCTGGCGCAGCGCCTCCGCGGGCTTCACCGCCACCGCCCACGCCGCCTCGCTGGAGGCCCGCATCGCCCTCCCCGGCTGGGCCCTCTTCGCCGAAACCGCCCTCTGGTACCGCCCCGACGGCAGCTTGCTCCTCACCCCCCGCGCTCCCTCCGCTGCCTCTGCCCCGACTCTCCGTACCTCCTCCCCCTCCACCTCGGCTCAGACTTCCCTTTCCTCCTCCCCGGGCCCTGCCGCTCTACCTTTTAAAGCCGTCGCCGGTGCCATCTGGGTCCCCTCCTACGGCCACAAAGCCGGCATCCTCGGCCGCTGGCTGGGCCTCGGCAAAGACTACAGCGGCGTCGCCCTCGGCTACGAAGGCCCTGCCCTCTCCGCCACCACCGACGCCGCCCTCCGCCCCGACACCCGCGCCTTCCAACTCAAAAGCCTCCTCCAGTGGCACCCCACCCTCACCATTCCCTGGCTCCGCCTTCCCTCCTCTGACACCCCAACTGCCTTTAGCACCGACTCTCCTCCCGCTCCCAGCCCGGCCGGCACCTCCCCCGCGAGCGCCGCACCGGCCGAGCCCCCGACCCTCCAACCCCTGCTCCGGGCCCAGCTCCGCTGGCGCCCCGCTGACGCCGCAACCCCCTCAGCCTCAGCCACCTCCCCTGCTACCTCTTTGGGCCCTGCACCCTTCCCCTTTGCCGCCGCCGGCGTCCGCCTCGATCTCCGCGCCGCCCTCACCGCCACCGCCGTACCCTGGCTCGCCGCCGCCCGCTACGACGCCGTCTTCGGCCGCGCCTTCGCCTGGCACTGGTACGCCGAACTCGCCCGGCGCGGCCCCGCCCTCTCCCTCTACGCCCGCGGCGGCCTCTTCAGAGTCGACAACTGGGACGATCGCATCTACGTCTACGAACGCGACGCCCCCGGCTCCTTCACTGTCCCCGCCCGCTACGGTCGTGGCTGGGCCGCCTCTCTCTACGCCGCCTGGCACCTCGCCCGGCGCCATACCCTCTGGTTCCGCCTCGAGACCGTCCAATACCCCTGGGCCCTCACTCCCAAAGACGGCCGCCTCGAACTCCGCCTCCAATACTGCTACCAACATTAATCCCCTGCCCCGCTCCCTGCCTTCCCCCCCGGCGGGGTGCACCAGAGCCCGATTCTCACCCCGCCGCCTGCTTTTCCCTCGGCCGGGGTGCGCCAGAGCCCGATTCGCACCCCGCCCGGGAAGACCGTGACAGGCCGCCCGACGGCGGCGGGGCTGGGGCGGTCGCCGCCTCGCGGATGCGAGGCTCGGCGGCTCCCGCTGTGGTTGGTTGGCTAGCCGG
>JAEEGH010020682.1_pt1 | contig 13656 bp, 13 predicted proteins | sample 9134181 | NCBI WGS metagenome assembly JAEEGH01 (sample SAMN16246544, study PRJNA631951) | gut metagenome | biome: gut microbiome; feature: rumen; material: DP-attached | host: Bos | place: Iran: Karaj | collected 2018-10
CTTCCCGCCAAGCACGTGGTAGCGGCCCCGAAATGCGCCGGAAGCCTCGATCGGAACGATGTCTGACGGCTCCTCCACCACGCACAGCACGCTGCCATCGCGTACCGGATCGGTGCAGAGAGCGCACGGATTGGCGTCGCGCACAGTGAATGCCCCGCACCGCGAACAGCACACCACAGAGCCGCGCGCCGCCTTCAAAGCCCACGAAAGCGGATCGAGAAGCCTCTCCGGCTCGCGCAGCAACGCAAGCGCGGCTCGGGCGGCGGAACGTCTCCCAAGCCCGGGAAGCCGCGAAAGAGCGCGGGTGAGGTCCTCGATCGCCGCAATCATCGCTTACTTGCCGAACAGTCCGCCGCCGCCACCCTGCTGCATCAGGTTCGCCATATGCTCCTGCGTGGCCTTTTTGACGCTCTTGAGCGCACCGTTTATCACGTTGAAGAGCATGGTCTCGAAACGCTCGTGCTTGCCTGACGACGCCTCAGCCCATGTCTCGGGCGAGATTGCGATTTTTGCGATGGTGAAGTCCCCCTTGGCGGTCACCGTGATGCCGCCGTTCGAGTAGTCCACGGTTATCTTCTCGATCTCCTGCTGGATGCGCTTCGCCTCGGATCGCATCTGCATCGCCTGCTTCATCTGGTCGAATATGCCCATGTCTGTTTGCTCCTTTGTTGAAATTGCCTATGTTCAGCTGAACCGCTTGCCCGAAAGGTCCTCGTACGCCTTCACGTAGATGTCGCGCGTGTGGGCAATGACATCGTCCGGAAGCACCGGCCCTGGCGGCTGGTGGTTGAAGTTCACCGAGTCCAGCCAGTCTCGCACGAACTGCTTGTCGAGTGACGGCGGATTCTTCCCGGGAGCATACAGCTCCTTCGGCCAGAATCGGGACGAATCAGGCGTGAGTACCTCATCAGCGAGAATGAGCGAACCGTCGTCGTCCTTGCCGAACTCGAACTTCGTGTCGGCGATGATGATGCCGTGCTTCGCCGCGTAGTCGGCCGCCTTCGTGTAGCAGGAGATCGACGCGTCCTTCAGCGCGTTCGCCAGCTCCGCCCCCGTCTGCTTCGCCATCTCGGACACCGAGATCGCCTCGTCGTGGTCGCCGATCGCCGCCTTGGTGGTTGGGGTGAAGAGGACCTCGTCGAGCTTGGATGCGTTCTCGTAGCCGCGGCGCAAGGGCTGTCCGTTGACCGTCTGCGAGCGCTGGTACTCCTTCCAGCCCGAACCGGTGAGGTAGCCGCGCACGATGCACTCGAAGGGAACCATGTTCACCTTCTTCACGAGCATCGAGCGCCCGCGCAGGTCGTCTGCCACGGGCTTGAGGAAATCGGGATACTCGGACACGTCCGCCGTCACGAGGTGGTTCGGCACGCCGAGGAAGTCCATCCAGAAGAGGGAGAGCTGGTTGAGTACCTTGCCCTTGTCCGGAATGCCGCCGGGGAGGATGACGTCGTAGGCGCTGATGCGGTCCGTGACGACCATCAGCAGCTTGTCGCCGAGGTCGAAGACGTCGCGCACCTTGCCGCTCGACGGGTCGGGGAGGCCCGGGATCCGCGTCTCAAGCAAGGCATGGTTCTTGTCGTATTTCATGTGCAGTATGGTCCTTTCAGGAAGAGGTTATTATACCACATTTCAGTCGCCCTCGTTGGCATCGTCCCGGTGCTCGGCCTTCTTGATCTCGGTGTCGGCGTCCGAGAATCCCAGCGCGAGCGCCGCGATGCCGTCGCCGTAGCGGTCCATCATCAGGCAGCCCACGTAGATGCTGTCCTGGATCACCGCAGGCGAAAGCGACTCGAGCCCGTCGCAGTTCACAAACGTCTTGTAGCGGATCTCCCCGTCCCTGACGTCCACCTCGAAGTTTCCGTTCAGCAGCCCGTAGTTGGCCATTGCGACGTACTTGAGCAGCTCGCCGAGATTGTCCTTGTCGCCGCTGATCGGCGCGCAGAGGTAGACGGCATAACAATCCTTTTTGATATCGACGAAGATCCTGCCCGACTTGATCTTGCTCTTGAGGGTAATGCCCATCTTGATCAGATGCTTCTCGGCGTCGTACTCGTAATGCCAATCGTCGCCGTCAAGCCAATCGCGCACCGCGTCAACAATCTGTTCCTGTTCCATTTCTGTACTCCTTTTGTCTTTTTGTGTTACGCGCCGAAGCCGATTGCCCGGCGCTCGGTGCCCTTCTTCATGAGCTTCTTGAACTCGCTGTCCGCCGTCGCGCCCGCCAGGTCGCTCTTGAGGATGCGGATGTCCCCTCCGCCGGCGAGGCTCTGGCGGTAGGCCGCCTTGCCCCACGTGCGCTCGTAGAGGTTGCGCACGAGGCGCGCGTTGCTGAACTCCTTGGACTTGAACGTCTCCTCCGGCAGGTCCGCGAAGAACCCGTGAACCGCGTCCTTGAGCCCCTCCTCGTACTCGAACGTGCCGTCGAGCATCGTGAAGAATATCTTCTCCAGGTCCTCGCGGGAGTAGTTGGGGAACTCGATCTCGTAGGGGATGCGGCTCCGAAGGCCCGCGTTGCCCCGAAGCATCGCGTCCATTTCGTCCTTGTACCCCGCCATGATCACGCAGAAGTCGTCGCGGTGGTTCTCCATCTCCGCCACGAGCGTGTCCATCGCCTCGCGACCGTAGTCGCGCGAGGACGCGTCCTCGTCGCGGAAGAGCGAGTACGCCTCGTCGATGAAGAGCACGGACCCGTACGCGTCGCGGCAGATCGCGCTCGTCTTCGGCGCCGTCTCGCCGATGTACTGTCCGCAGAGGTCGCGCCCCTTCACCTCCACCAGATGCCCCTTGCGCAGGATTCCGGCCTGCTGCATCATGCGCGCCAGGATGCGGGCCACCGTCGTCTTGCCCGTGCCGGGATTGCCCGTAAAGAGCATGTGGATGGCGGGACGCGCCACCTTCTTCCCCTTCGCGGCCAGCTCCTTCAGCGTCTGGATCTGGACGATCACCTCGTTGATCCGGCGGGAGACCTCGTCCATCCCCACCATCTTCGCCAGCTCGGCGATGGGGCGGTCCTCCGACTCCGCGTTCGACGACACCTTGAGGTCCTCGATCCCGATGACGCGGTCCTCCGCCTTCCGCCGGCAGTTGGAGAGTGCCTTCTCGTAGATCAGCTTCTGGACGATCTTGTCCATGGTCTTGTAGCCGAAGAAGCTGTCGTCGACCTTCTCGTGCAAGACCCACTGCTCGAACGCGCCGACCGCGCCGGGGGCGAGCTGGAACTCGTTCGCCGCCAGCGCCTCGCGCGCATAATCGACCATGTCGTCAACCGGCGCCGGCGGCACGGCGACCGCGCGCACGTTCAGGATGTCGTTGAGCGCGGCACACGTCTCGCGCAGCACGTGTCCCTCCAGGAACGGGACGCGAAACACGACGAGGAACGTGCCACACAGCGAGTTGAGCCGGCGCAGGCGCGTCTTGACTTCCGAGGACGAAAGCCGCGTCTGCCAGGCCGAGATGTCGATGTAGAGAATGACGCGCGAGATGCCGTTGCGCGCGTTCGAGCGGTTCATGTCCTGGGCCGCCTCGAGCACGGTCTCCCACGTGACGCGGTAACCGTCCGCCGCCTGCTCCTGTCCCTTGGGCAGCAGGATGTACTCGCGGACCGCTTTCTTGTCCAGCTCGCCCGGCACCAGACCGAACGCTTTGTAGAGCCGCGCCAGCGCCGCCAGGAACTCCGAGCGTCCGTACCCCGCGTCCACCGCCATCAGCAGATGCTGGTGCCAGAGGGACGATTCGATCCCCATCTTCTGGAGCGTCGGGATCACGGCCGCCGTCTCGCGCACGTACGCCTCCATCTCGCGGCAGTGCTTGATCGGCACCCGTCCGCAGATATCCTCCAGCGTCTCGCGCGGGTCGGGCGGGGGAGGCTCCTCCGCCTCGCCGATCTTCCCGGACTTCGAGCCACTCGAGGACGACGACGGCGTCTCCGGTTTTGGCGGCGCCTCCGGCGTCTCCCGCCCGTCGCCGTGCGGGAGGTCAAGCCCGGCCAGATCGCCCGAGAACGTCGCGTGCGCCCAAGGGTCGCCTTCCCCGAAGTCCTCCTTCATGTGTTCCGCGAACCCCTTCAGGAAGCGTTCGCGGCCGGCCGGCTGGACCTCCACGGTCAGGCCGGTGCCCGAACTGCTCTTGAGCGTCACCTCTTTGACGGACGCCAGCCACTTCTCCAGCTGGCGGATCACCCGCACGCCTTTTGCGCGCTGCTGGTCGATCCACTCCTTCTCGAACGTCACGATTATCTGGCTCATCTCTGCCTTCTCCCCTTCCCTTTCTGGCGTCTCTTCGCCCGCAGGCCGTCGGCCACCCAGGTCGGCGGCTCGACGCCCTGCGCGTCCATCGCCTGCGCGTAGTCCTCGAAATCGAACGGAAGATGCCGGAAAGAAACGCTCCCGTCATCCGAATCGTAGATGACGTACGTGGTCTCGCGCTCGAAGCGAGGATATCCCACGGCGCCGACGTTCACGATGTAGCGTCCGCCGGGCGCACGCACGAAATCACCCGTCTTTTCCCGACCGCCCGGCATCCAGACATCCGCGACATGCGTGTGGCCGATGAAGACGAGCCCGATCTCGGGCGGCAGCGCCATGAAGACCGTTTCGGCCCCGAACGCGTCGAGCACGTAGCCGAACCCTGCCGCGAGTCGTCCGTCCCGCATGTGAAGCTCGCCATGGATGGAAATGAAGTCCTCGCGCACATCGCTCATCGGAAGCCTCGCGAGCCAGTCGATGTCATCTTCGGAAATCTTGCCGCGATGCCAGTTGACGGCCTCCTGCGCGCGCGGAATGAAGGTGCTGGAGTCGATCCGCCGCGCCACGGCCGCGTCGTGGTTGCCGGCCAGGACCACGTCACACGCCTCTCGGCACAAGGCGATCGCACCGCCGGGGTCGGGACCGTACCCCACCACGTCGCCTAGGCAGATCCGCATGTCCGCCTGTTGCGCTTCCGCGTCCGCCAACACCCTCTCGAGCGCCGGCGGATACGCATGCACGTCTGAAAATATCGCGTATCGCATTTCACGTTCCAAGCTCCTCCTGTCGGAGGCACGCCCATATTATACCGAATTTTTAGCCGCGCCGCTCGATGAAGAACACCTTGTCGCCCACGCGGCAGCGCGGCGCCCTCAACGTGGCCCACGTGCCGCGTTCGGCGGACTTGAGGATCTCCTCGTCGCGCCGCAGCTCGCCCACCGTCAGCTCCAGCACGCCCGTCGTCGGTCCGTGGATCTGGATCGTATCCCCCACGGCGAGCGCATGGTCCTGCACCTTTACCTGGGCGATGCCCGCCTTGATGAAGTAGTCGATGACGATCCCGACGTGCCGCTTGATCGTCGTGGAGAGCGAGTTCTCCGTGTCCGTGAACTGGTCCGCGCCCGGCCGCCCGAAGTAGAGCCCTTCCGCGAACTCCCGGTGGAACACCTTCTTCACCTCGCGCGTCAGCTCCGCCACGAGCGCGGGCGTGTACGTGCCCGCATGGACGGCGTCCACCGCGCGGCGGTAGGCCGCCGTCACCGTCTTCACGTAGTCCGCGTTCCGCGCGCGCCCCTCGATCTTGAAGCTCGCAATCCCCGCTGCCATCAGCTTGTCGATGAAGCCGAGCGAGCAGAGGTCCTTCGCCGACATCACCGTGTGCGGCTCTACGACGAACGCGGTGTCCGACTCGTGTATCGGGTTGCCCTCGTCGTCCTCGAAGAAGTCCACGGCCTTCACGAGGAAGCGCCGCCTGCACGGCTGGTTGCATTCGCCTCGGCACGCGCTCTTCCCGAAGACGTCGTGACTCATGAAGCAGCGTCCGGACTCCGCGACGCACTGCGCGCCGTGGACGAAGCACTCCACCTCGATCGGAGACTTCGCGACGATGTCCGCCACCTCCGCAAGCGTACACTCGCGCGCGAGCACCACGCGCGCCGCGCCTTGCCCGGCGAGGAACGCGACCGCGCGCGAGTTGGAGGTCGACATCTGCGTGGACACGTGGAACGTCGCGCCGTGCTTCCTGCACAGCTCGATCACGCCCCAGTCCGACACGATGAACGCGTCCACGTGCGGCTTTGCCGCCACGATCGTCCGCTCGATCTCTGCGATCTCGCCCTCGAACATGATCGCGTTGAGCGCGAGGTACGCCTTTACGCCCGCCGCGCGGCAACGGCGCGCGACCTCCGGCAGGTCCGTCTCCGCGAAGTTGACGCCGCTGCGGGCGCGCATGTTGAACGTGCCGAGGCCGAAGTAGACGGCATCGGCTCCCGCGTCGATCGCCGCCTGGAGACAGACAAAATCGCCGGCGGGGGCCAATATCTCCGACTTGCCGGAGCGCATCGCACTGCGATCAGAAATCGAAGAACGCCGTGAACTGGATGCGATCGTCATCCGCATCGCCTTGATAGTAGTACTTCGTCCGCAAGTGGGCGTACTCCAGACCGAAGTGCAGGTTGTCGTTGAACTGGTAGAAGATGTCCGCGTACACGCGCTCGTTGAAGACGCGATCCTCGGCGTTCTTCGCCTCGGAGTCGGTGGGGTCGTCGAAGCCGTAGCCGATCGCGAACGCCCACTTCTCGGTGCAGTCGTAGCGCAGGTCGGCGAAGCCGCCGATCGTGGAGACCTCGCGGCCCCTGCGCGTCGGGTCGGGCATAGCGATGCCTTGCCCGATACCAGCCTGGATGCCATCGAGGTTTTCGCCCGCGAACAGCTGGCCGGTGACCTTGAACTTGCCGAAGAACGGCAACGACGCGGCGATCATGACCATGTCCGTGTCGTACTCGTCGGACTTGCCATAGCGCTCAAACTCGTCCTCCTCTGCATCATACCAGAAGCGATGGCTCTTCTCGCGCCCGTACATGCCCGCGAGTCCGACGAGCCAGCGGCGATCGGAATCTTCCCAGAACGTCTTGTGGTCGTAGACGACCGCGCCTTCGACGAGCCCCCACGCGGACGCGGTGTTGTCCTGATTGTAGTCGCCGTCGCGGTCGCCTCCCATGCCGTTTCCGTTCTTCGCGATGCCGGCGCGGAGCTCAAGCGAGCTGTCATCCCACTTGAAAAGCTTCGTGACGCGAAGCTGCGGGGTACGGCGGTAGGGATAGCCGGTGTTCTCCATCCATGCGCCGTCGATCTCCTGCGGATTGACCATTTTCCACAGGTGCCAGGTCTGGCCGAAGAGGATGTTCCAGCCGGTCTCCTCGTGATCCATCGCGAAATAGAGGTGACGGAAGTGGAAGTCGGGGTCGTTGGCATTGGAGCCGGCAAGGTCGAACTCGAACTTGCCGTTGAACTTCCAGCCCTGGTACGTCTCGGGCGTGTCGAAGTTCAATCCGAGGATCGTATCATTCATGCTAAACACCGTCTGATGGTCGCCGTTCTTCATTCCGTTACGACGGGGCAGCACCCAGTCGGTGTAGATGTCCGTCTCGGTCTTGTGCGTGTTGTGCACGATCTCGAAGGTGAGGTAGCCGTACGGGGTGATGCGCAGGCCCGACTCGGAGAGCGGCTGGAAGATGCCGGCCGTCACGTCCGCAAGGTAGAATTTCGAACCGTCGCCAAGCGTCCAGATGCGGCCCGTCTCGTTGGTCGTGGTGTCTTCGCTCGGCACGATCTTCGGTGCTTCTGCCGCTTCGGCAGACGGAGCGGCCGCCGAAGGCTTGGCAACGCCAAGGCGCCCCTCCAGCTCGGCAATACGCTTGGCCTGTGCCTCAATCTTCGCGTTCTGCTGCTCGATCAGGGCGCGAAGCGCCTGCAGATCGGCTTGGGTCACGCCGACCTCCGGAGCCGCATCAAGGGCGGTGAAGAGTCCAACGCAAAACAGGATCGTTATTATTATTTTTTTCATATTTCATTTCTTTCTTGCGGGCGCGAAGTCTATCATATCCCCCTCTTCCCTGTCAATGCGCGCGCCCGCCCTCATCCGATAGCAATCGGTGCGGGGAGACCTCCGACGGGGCGCGGCCGGCGGCTCCACTTCGGGCCCCTTAGTCTGCGGAGCGTGTCGCGCTGACGCGCGCCTCGCTCCGCAGCCCGCATTCCCGAAGCGGACCTCCGCTCCGCGCCCCGCGTGCCCGCGGTCGCGCGGGACGCACGACCCTACCGAAATGCGCTACGTTTCGTAGTTGTTGCACGATTCGCGGATGCGCCCCCGATTACGCCTGGAGACAATATGGAAGTGACGCGGGGCGGCGGGTTATGTTATACTCATGCGCATCCCGACGGACAGAGGTCGATATGGAAGAGACGGAAAAGACAAAGTTTTCTGCGATGGACGTCGCGCTTTCGCTGTTGCGCATGGCGATCGGATGGCATTTCCTCTACGAGGGGGGATGGAAGCTGATGCAGGCGGACGGGTGGAGCTGCCTCTCGTACCTGAACGCGGCGCAGGGTCCGCTCGCGTCCGTCTTCACGTGGATGGCGGGGCAGCCGTGGCTCGTGACGACGGGCGACTGGACCGTGCAGATCGGGCTGGTCGCGATCGGCCTCTCGCTCATGACGGGCGTCCTCGCGCGGTTCGCGGCGCTCGGCGGCATCGCGCTCATGGCGATGTTCTACTGCTGCCAGCCGCCGGAGCCGTTCGCGGCCGCGTTCTCCGGCGCGGACGGGCGGTTCTTCCTCCTGGAGCGCAACGCGGTCGAGGCCGCGGCCCTGCTGCTCGTGGCGGCGCAGCCCTGCTGGCGCGGGTTCGTGCGGACGCTCCTGCCCGGCGTAGTCGCGCTTGCCGTCTTTGGCGGCTGCTTTTGGCTCCATTACCGCGCGGGCGGCTTCAAGAAGGTGGAGGCCGTGACGTCGGCCACGGTGAAGGTGCACGAGTTCACCGCGCTCGCGGCCCTCAAGGCGCCGCTCGACGAGAAGGCGGAGATCGCCGGCGTGAAGTTCTCGCGCCTCGCGCTGGGCGGCGACCTGATCGCAGGCCACGCCCACGCGCGCGACCTCATCTGGGCGGACGAGTTCATGCGTCGGTACAACGGCGGCGTCACGCTTGGACGCACCGTCCGCTACTGCCTCCACTGCGGCATCGACGCCGTCTTCGCCGAACCGGCCTTCCTGGCACCGATGCGCGCGGCGGCGAAGGAGGCGGGCGGCGACCTGACGTTCTTCGCCAACTGTACGAACGCGCAGGACGCCGCCCTGGCCAAGGACGGCGGCGCGAAGGGCGTCTACCTGCGTCCCGAGCTTGCGGACGAGCTGGCGCGGAAGGGCGACGCGGTGCAGCTCAAGTTGCTTGTCGACGCCCTCAAGTCCACGGGGCTGCCGACGGGCGTCGGCGCCGAGGACGTGGAGACGGTCAAGTTCTGCGCGACGAACGGCGTGGCGCCGGCCTACTGGGTGCTGGCCTTCCACTCGCTCGACTATCCCGCGGCGACGCTGAAGACGCGGTGCAACAGCATCTGGTGCGTCGATCCGACGGCGGCCGCCGCCTACATGAAGACGCGTCCCGAGCCGTGGGTGGCGATCCGCTGCCTCGCCGGGGGCGCGATCGACCCCGTGAAGGCGTACAAGTTCGCGAAGGACAACGGGGCGACGGCGGCGGCGATCGACCTCTTGGACTACCGGATCGTCGAGACCGTGAACGGTATCATGAAGCCGCCCGCACCACCGCCGCCGAACAACGCGAAGGGAGGGCAGAAGAAATGAACTTCCTCGAGAAAAGGCATGATCTCGTTAGGACGCTCATGCGTTTTGCGCTGGGCTGGCATCTGGCGTATCTGGGCGTATGGGCGGTCACGTCGGAGTGGAACTACTCCTGGGCCGGCTGTTTCCGCTGTGCGCACTGGATCTTTGGCGAATTCTTCCGCACCGTCGGGAACTCGGCGGCGATGGGATGCGTCGACCTCGTGCTCGCTTGGGGACTGCTCGTTGCGGGCGTCCTGCTGATGCTCGGGCGCCTGGTGCGTCCGGCGGCCGTGTTCGGCATCGTCTACCTGGCGCTGATGTACGTGCTCAATCCGCCGCACTTCGGCCATACGGGCGAGAGCCATTTCCTGTACGTGGACCGCAACGTGGTGGAGATCCTCATGCTCGTCTGCGTGATGGCGTGGCGCGGGAAGAACAAAGAGGAGAATATGGAAGTAGTGGAGGAAAGCGAAGCGAAGGAGGTGGCGGAATGACGATGAAGAAGGTCAGCCGGCGTGATCTGCTGACGGGCGGCGCGTCGCTCCTGGCGCTCGGCGGCGCGGCGGCGTACACGAAGGCGATGCGCGCGAAGCCGACCGTCCGCGAGACGGGACCGGCCATCTCTGCGTTCCTTCCGGAGCGCGACCTCGCGGGGCTCGGGCATCCGATGACGGCGTACGCGAAGATCGGCGGCGTGGAGCTTTCGCGCCTCATCCTCGGCGGCAATATGATCGGCGGATGGGCGCACTGCCGCGACATGCGTTTCTACGACAGGCTCGTGAAGGCCTACTTCGCCGACGAGCGCGTGTTCCGCAACTTCCGCATCGCCGAGGCGTGCGGCGTGAACACGATCCTCACGAACCCCGCGCTGATGCGCGTCATCAACCGCTACTGGCGCGAGGAGGGCGGCAAGATCAAGTTCATCTCCGACTGCGGCTACAAGGGCGGCGTGGTCAAGGGCGCCATCGCCAGCGTGGAGAACGGCGCGAGCATGGTCTATTTCCACGGCGGCCACGCGGACTCCCATGCGTGCAAGGGGAACTGGAAGGCGTTCCGCGAGTACCTCGACGAGTCCCGGAAGCTGGGCGTGCCGGTCGGCATCGGCTGCCACCGCCTCGCGACCGTGAAGTTCTGCGTCGAGCACGACTGCCTGCCAGACTTCTGGATGAAGACGGTCCACCGCGTGGACTACCCCACGGCCCATCTCGGCGAGGACAAGAGGAAGTCGGCCAACGGCCTCGGCGTGTGCGACAACCGGTTCGTGGACACCGACCGGCAGGAAGTGTTCGACTACATGCAGTCGCGTCCGGAGCCGTGGATCGCCTTCAAGGTGCTCGGGGCGGGGATCGAGCATCCGCGCGGCGCGTTCCCCGTGGCCTATTCGGGCGGCGCGGACTTCATCTGCTGCGGGATGTACGACTACCAGGTGGTGGAGGACGTGAACGTCGCCAACGACTACTTTGCGAACGGTCTTCCCGACCGAGCCCGCCCCTGGCACGGGTGACGCTGGTGAATCTGTGAAACTTTCGTTTCACCCCCTTGCAATCCCCCCGAAAATATGTAATAATATCCGCGTCAGGTTCCTCAGCTGTGTTTCTGATGCTGGCGAGGTATTCAGGCTGCTTGGTCTGGCTCGTGGCTCCACGGATCGATGGACTTGGACATAAAAGTTGTATAAGAAACTGGAAAGGTAGTTAAAATGGGTGTAGCATCATTGGTTCTCGGCATTGTCGGTCTGGTGATTTCCTTTATTCCTTGCCTCGGCATGTATGGACTGTTCCTGACCGTTCCGGGTGTTGTGCTTGGTTTCGTCGGGTTGATCATGGCCGCGAAGAAGAACGCGCCGAAGGGTCTTGCGATCGCCGGTGTCGTGTGCAGCATCATCGGTACGATTATCGCTGGCTGGCAGTACAAGAAGCTGTCGGAGGCGAGCGACTCCTTGACGCAGATGGCAAACGAGATCTCTGCCGAATTCAAGAAAGCCGCCGAGAATGCTCCCAAGGCCGAGAAGGACGCGTCGCTCGACAAAGCCCTGAACGATGCGAAGAAGGCCGTTGACAAGGCTGTTGAGGATGGCAAGAAGGCTGCAGACGAGGCGGCCAAGAAGGTGAAGGAGCTTGCCAAGTAAGGATCGGACCTGCGATCATTCGTTAAAGCCCAATTCGCCGATTTTCGGCGGATTGGGTTTTTTGCCATGCAGTCAGACAATTATCGGCTGGTCAACCGGATTATCGTGCTCGTTTTTGTGGTGTTCTTCTGCGTTTTCGCAGTCACCTGCTTTCGCGGCACGGGGGTCTGTCCGTCGCTTGTCCTGTACAACACTCCTTGCGTGCTGTGCGGCTGCACGCGGGATTTCTTCGGCGTGTTCAAGGGCGAGCTGGGCATGCGCAATCCCTTGAGCCCATGGCTCTTTTGCATCCTTCATGCAGAGTTTTTCTGGCGGCTTGTCTTTTCTTTTGTCCGGTGCAAGAGAGTTGTCGCACGGGCGGACGCCGTTCTCCATCTGGCCGTGGCGGTTCCGTTGCTGGTCTATCTGGCCGCAATCAATCCTCTCTGGAAAGAATTCTTGTAGGCGAAGCGAAGGGAACTTATGAATAGACTGCAGATGCTGGCGGCGGGCGCATGCTTGGTCGCGATTTCCGCAGCAGGGGCGGAGAAGGCATTGTCCTACCGGGTGCAGGTGGACGGTGTGGACGTGCCGCTTCTTTCCGAGACGGTGAGGTTTGGGTCGAAGCATCCCGATGGGAAGATTTCGTTCGAGGGACCGTACTGGTTCGGTTCGTTCGTCATCACGAACATGGTGACGGTAACGGTGGACTGTACCTTCCCGCTCGACAAGGTGCGCGTCCTGCCGATGTCGGCAGGCATCGCGCCGAGTCCGGTCTCCGAGAACCGGATCACGTTCAAGGCCGACAAGCCGTTCAAGATCTCGATCGAGCGGCACGGGCGGCATTCGCCGTTGCTGCTCTTTGCGGACGCGCCCGAGCAGAACGCACCGGCGCCGGGCGCGCCGAAGGTGCGCTATTTCGGCCCAGGCGTCCACGCCGCCGGGCGGATCGAGCTGACGAGCGGCGAGACGCTCTACCTCGCGGAGGGGGCCGTGGTGAACGGTTGCGTGCGCGCGAAGGGCGACAACCTCACGATCTGCGGGCGCGGTCTGCTGACGGGCGACGCCTACCCGCGCTTCAAGGGTCCCGGTCGCTTCCTGCTCGACCTCGTGGACTGCCGCAACGTGACGGTGCGTGACGTGATGCTCAGCGGCTCGTTCAGCTGGGCGCTCGTCCTCTCCAATTGCGAGGGCGCGCTGATCGACAACGTGAAGATGATGAACTCGAACATGATCAACGACGACGCGGTGGACATCTGCAACTCGCAGAACGTGACGGTGCGAAACTCGTTCTTCCGCGCGCAGGACGACATCATCGCCGTGAAGGGGATGGGGGCGGACCGCGAGGCGCCGCCCACGCGCGACATTCTCGTGGAGAACTGCATCTTCTGGACGGACCGCGCCAACGCCTTCCGCATCGGCTACGAGTGCAACACGGAGGAGATGGAGAACATCCGCGCGCGGAACATCGACGTGATCCATTGCTCGAAGGACTTCCGTCCGCCGGCGCACTACTGGTCGAACGCGATCTTCTGGCTCCAGCCGTCAAACGGCATACGGCTCTCGGACTGCACGTTCGAAGACATCCGCGTGAACGCCGGTTCAGCCGGGACGATCCTCGTGCAGGCGGAGCCGCGCGTGTGCCGATGCGGCGGGATACCGTACAAGACCGCCGGGCAGGTGCGCAACTGCACGTTCAAGAACATCACGGTGGAAGGCACGCCGGACGAGGACGGCAAGCGCCCGCCGTGCCTCGTCGTGGTGCGGGGCCCGTCCGGCAAGGAGAACGTGCGCAACGTCACGTTCGAGAACGTGCGGTGCTACGGCGAGCCGGCCAAGGAGGAGGCGCCGTTCGTGACGGTCGGTCCGCACGCGGTGGACATCCTCTTCAAGCCGTGAACCTGATTTCATGGTATAATGATTGCGGCAGGCGAAAGCAGACGGAAGGAAAAAGAGATGAAGAACGTG
>JAEEGH010020683.1_pt1 | contig 13655 bp, 10 predicted proteins | sample 9134181 | NCBI WGS metagenome assembly JAEEGH01 (sample SAMN16246544, study PRJNA631951) | gut metagenome | biome: gut microbiome; feature: rumen; material: DP-attached | host: Bos | place: Iran: Karaj | collected 2018-10
CCGCTCGATGCAGATGTTCTCCGCCATATCCACATACTCGCAGCCGCCGTAGAACCGCTTGCCGGGGTAGCCCTCGGCGTACTTGTTCGTCAGCACGGAGGCCATGGTGGCCATGACCTCCTGGCTCACCAGGTTCTCCGAGGCGATGAGCTCGATGTTGTTCCTCTGGCGCTTCAGTTCCAGGTCCAGTACCTTCGCGATCTCCGGGTCATAGGCGCTGATATAGCGCATGCTGGCTTCGACCATGATATCCTCCCAAAGTATTGTTTTAACGCGCTGTATTTGCAAAAGTTAGCATAAACGGGCGGGATTGTCAATGTTCAAATCACCGAATTTCAATCCGTGTCGGTATAGGGTTTGTTTGTTTCGATGAAGAGGCCCCGCTCCCGCGTCCAGCCCACGTTGAAGCCCAGGGCCTTCCCCAGGTCCCGGAGCTTGTAGTAGGTGTGGCCGCCCCCCTCCCAGGTGATCTGGAAGGCGGCAAGGGTCCGGGCCTGCCCGTCCACCGCCGTGCCTCCCAGGTAGGCGGCATAGGGCTGATCTCCGGTGAAGGGGACCGTCCCCTCCGTGCCGTTGGGGCTGTCATAGCTGTGGCCGCTGACGAGTCCGATGCCGGTCTCCGCGCTCCAGGTCACGTCGAACTGGCCCAGAGTGCCGTCCAGAAGCCAGGCCAGGTCCCGCAGGCGGACGTAGTTGGTGGGATTTCCCTTCTCGTCCAGCAGGGCGTAGGCGGTCAGGGTGACCTTGGTGCCGTCGATGTCCACGGTGAGCTTGCTCTCCACCGCGGTCCCCACGGCGGGGATATCCTGCCGCTTGAAGGGGCTGTCATAACCCGGCTCGTCGGGATATTCCGGCTCATCGCCCCAGTAGGGGTCATCGGGCCATTCCGGCTCGTCGCCCCAGTAGGGATCGTCGGGGTCCTCCGGCTCCGTCCAACCGCCGCCGTAGGCCTCGGAAGCCAGATCGGGATAGGTGAAGGTCGCGTCGCTGAGCTTCGCACCGTCGGGGGAATGGGTGTCGGAGAAATAATAGCCGTCGATAACGGTGTTTGCGCCCGCCAGGAAGAAGACGTGCTGTTCAGACCCGGAAACCTTGCCGGCATAGCTGCTGGTGGGGTCGTCATAGGTGGCGTCCACGGCGTACCACTGTCCGTCCAGCTGCACCTGGTTCCAGGCGTGCCTGCCCCATGCGCCTCCGGCCCAGGCGTAACCGACGACATAGAGGCAGGGGATATCCAGTTCGTCACAGATCATCTTGAAGGCGCCGGCATAGCCCTCGCAGACGGGATCGTCTGCGCCGGTGAGGGCGCTGACGGGCGTCCAGGGCAGGCGGTTGGACACCTTGTCCGCTGCCGCCATCGCCGCGCTGTTGTATCGGTTGTTCAGGGTCAGCCAGTCGTGAATGTAAAGCAGCTGCTCATAGACGCCGCCCTGGGCCCTGGCTTCCTCTGCCAGCTTCCGGACCTGGGCGGTCACGGCGGCTTCGTCGTCGCTGACGCTGCGTTCGCCGGAAGCCCAGTTGTTCTGGAAGATGAAGGACATCGTCAGGGTTATCTTGCTGCTGTTGGCGCTGATGGAGACGCTGTTTCCATTCATCCAGAAGAACTCCGGATAGTCCAGCTCAAAGGCGCCGAAAGCCCGTGATTTTGCCTGCATGATGGTCTGGGCTTCCGCGTCGGCGTCGGTGAAGGGGCCGTCGAAGGTCAGGCTGAAGGTCTCTCCCGTGCGCATAAACCCCTGCACGTCCGAGCGGCAGAAGGCGTTGTAAATGCCCTGGGCATAGCCGTCCAGCTGGTTGTAGAAGGTCTTGGTCCCGGTCTTGTCCGACGCCACGGCGGGGAGGGAGAGAAGCAGCACGGCGCAGAGCAGCAGGGTAAGGGCGGATTTCGCCATCCGTTTCATAGGTCGTCCTCCGTGTTTCTGTAATTTCCTGCCATTATAGCATATTTTTTCCAGAATGTCACGCCGGTCTCAGCTGCCGGAAACGGTGAGCCCCTCCACCAGCACCGCGGGGGAGGCGACGGCGGGCAGGCCCGGCCGGGGCAGCTCCGCCTTGTCGGAGAGGGCCGTGATGTTCTTCAGCAGCTGGAAGAAATTGCCGGAGACGGTGAAGGAACGGACGGGCTTCGTCTTTTTGCCCCCTTCCACCAGGAAGCCCTCGCTCTGGAGGGAGAAATCCCCGCTGATGGGGTTGGCCCCGGCGTGGGTGCCGCCCAGGAAGTCGATCCACACACCGCTGCCGCACTTGGCCAGCAGCGCCTCCTCCGTCAGCCCGCCGGGGGCCAGGACAAGGGTATAGGGCTGGATGGACACGGGGGAATCGTAGCTCTGGCGGAAAGCGTTGCCGGTGGTCTCCTTCCCCGCGGCGTGGGCGGCGGACAGGTCGTAAAGCAGGGTGTTCAGCACGCCCCGGGAGATGAGCTCCTTCCGCCGGGTGGGGCTGCCCTCCCCGTCGAATTTCTGGGGATAGGGGCTCTCCGGATAGAAGGGATCGTCCAGGAGCGTCACCAGCTCCGAGGCGATCACCTCCCCCTCCTTCCCTTTCAGGGCGGACAGGCCCTTCCGGGCGTTCTCCGCGCTGAAGGCCGAGGCAAAGGTGGTGATCATGCTGTACATGGCCTTGGGGGAGAAGATCACCGGGCAGGCGGCGGTGGGGGCGACGCCGGCTCCCAGCATATCGGCCGCCCGCGCCGCCGTGGTTTTGGCGATGGCCTTCAGGTCCAGGGAAGCGGGGACGCCCACCTTGATGTCGTAATCGTCGTTGTCCTCTTTCCCGTCGGACACCACCGCGGACAGGACCACCGCGTCCACGGAATTAGTCCAGCTCAGGTCCACCCCATGGGAATTTACAAGGCTGGTCCTGGTCTGCTCCGTGAGGGTCTCCGCGCTGCAGCGGTCCGTGATCTTTTCGTGGGAGGTCTTCAGGGCGCCGCAGGCGTCCTGCGCCGCCTGGATGAGCGCCTCCGCCCCCAGGACGGGGTACTCCACCGGCTTCACATCCGGGTATTCCGCGCCGCCCTCGGCGAAGAAGGCTTCCTCCTCCTTTTCCAGGGTCAGGGCGTTTTCCCTGGCCCGCAGCACCAGGCTTTCCGCCGCCGCTTCGCTCAGCTCCTGGGTATAGGCCGCGCCCATGTGCCCGTCCACGATGCAGCGGAAGGCCGCGCCGCCGGTGAGGGAGGAGGTGAAGCTGTCCAGCTCCCCGTTGAACATGCTCACCTCGGTGCTCTCCTGGGATGTGTAGTAAAGCTCGTAGTCCGCCAGTCCGGCCTTTTCGGCCCGGGCGGTCACCAGCGCTTTGAATTCCTTGAAATCCATTGATCTCCCTCCTTATCTTCCGCCCACGGTGATGGACGACACCCGGATCATGGGCTGGCCCACGCAGGTGGGGATGGAGCCGCTGGAAGCTCCGCACATGCCCTCGGCCAGCAGCAGGTTCTTGCCCACCATGTCGATGTTCAGGATGACGTCGGATCCCTTTCCCACCAGGGAAGCGCCCCGCACCGGCTCGCAGATCTTGCCTTTGCGGACCATATAGCCCTCCCGCACGGCGAAGTTGAATTCCCCGGTGGTGGGGTTGACGCTGCCGCCGCCCATGGCCGCCGCATAAAGGCCGTTGTCGATGGAGGCGATGATGGCGTCGTTGTCGTCGTTTCCCTCGCCGATGAAGGTGTTGGTCATGCGGGAGGTGGGAGTGTAGGCGAAGCTCTCCCGCCGGGAGGAGCCGGTGGGGTCCATGCCCATGCGCCGGCTGTTGAATTTGTCGATCATATAGCTTTTCAGCACGCCGTTTTCAATGAGCACGCTGCGCCGGGTGGGGGTGCCCTCGTCGTCGAAGTTCAGGGAGCCCCAGGCATTGGGGATGGTGCCGTCGTCATAGGCGGTCACCTTTTCTCCGGCGATCTTCTGGCCCAGCTTGCCGGTGAACTGGCTGAGGCCGAAGGCCACGCTGCTGGCCTCCAGGCTGTGGCCGCAGGCCTCGTGGAAGATGACGCCGCCGAAGCCGTTGCCGATGGCGACGGGCATCACCCCGGCGGGGCAGTAGCCCGCCTCGGACATGACCACCGCCTGCCGGGCGGCCTCCCGCCCCACGGCCTCCGCGTCCACTTCCTTTTCAAACATCTCCATGCCCATGCGCCGCCCGGGAGAGCAGGAGCCGGTCTGGGTGCCGCCCTCCTTGGCCTCCGCCAGGGCGGTCACGGCGATGCGGGTGCGCACCCGGCGGTCGGAAGCATAGATCCCATCCGTGTTGGCGATCAGGATGTTCTGGTCCACGTCCAGGAAGCTGCCCGTGACCTGGCTGATCCGCTTGTCATAGGCGTAAGCGCCCCGGCAGGCGGTGCGCAGGATCTCCACCTTGTCCCGGTTGGGCACGGAGGAGGGGACGGTGCGTATCGGGTGGATATTGGCAAACATCCGGTCCCGCAGGACGATGTCCAGCGCCGCCTTGCCCTCTCCCAGGGCCTGGGCCGCCTGCTTCGCGCAGCGCAGGAGCCCTTCCTCGGAGACGTCCACGGTGGTGGCCATGACGCTGCGCAGGCCCTTGTAGACCCGCACGGCCGCGCCGAAGACCACGCCGTCGCTGATGGCGTCCACCTTGCCGGACACCATATTGATGCTGTGGTTTTTGCTGTTCTCCGCAAAGATCTCGGCGTAGTCCGCGCCTGTGGCGGCGGCAGCCTCCAGGACCTTCGCGCAGAGTTCCCTTGTGATCATAAGCCTGGTTCCTTCCTTTCCGGCTGCGGGCGCTCAGTCCAGCGCGTAGATCCGCAGCCCCTCGTATTTCCGCACCAGCTTCAGCATGCTGTTGAAGGGGGCGCTGTCCTTTTCCTTTTCTTCCTCCGGCAGGGTCTCGTAATGGGCGAAGATCTCCCCTTCCGTGGGGTCGCCGTCCATGGTCAGCTTGTGCATGCGCAGCTGCTCCCGGAGGGCTTTCCTGGCTTCCTTCTCGTCGGAGAAATGCTCCGTCAGCTCCGGCGGCAGGGCCGCCGTCTCGTAAAGATCGCCCCTCTGCCAGCCCATGGCGATGTGCTCGAGCACCCAGCGCTCGTGCTCCATGGGGGCGATGACCGCCGCCTGCTCGTCGGTGAAGGCGGTGATCATCCGGTAGTCCACGGGCCGGTCCGTGTAGAAGCAGTCCAGGGCGTCCAGATAGCGGGAGAAGCTCTTGGCCTGGTTCAGGTTGGAGAGCTGGTATTCCAGGGACATGGCCTCAAATTCCTTTTCCAGCCGTTCCGCCGGGATCTCCTTCTCCCGGCCCCGGTAGGCATAGCGGGCGTTGAGGGCGATGGCGAAATCATACAGGTGCAGGAAGCTGCTGGAGGAGAGATAGGTGTGCTTGCTCCGGCGGTCCGCCTCCCGGGTGTCGGGGACGACGGTCAGGGGAAAAAGGCTGGTGTCCACGATCTTCCGGATGTCCGAGAGGAAGCGCTGCTCCTTCTCCGCCATGTCGCTGTAAGCCTTCAGCCGGGGGGCCTTGCCCTGCTCGCCCCCCGCCTCCCAGGCCCGGTAGGCAGCCTGGAAGTCGTCGATCTTCTCCTGCTCCTCCTTGTCATAATAGTAGGTGGCCCGGAGACCGCCGGGGCCGAAATCGAAGTCCGCCGCCATGGGGTGCAGCTCCGTCCGGGAGTTGCGCCCGTAGGCCGTCCGGTCCCAGCACTGCAATTCGTCGCAGAGCATCAGCAGCCAGGCCAGGGGATGGAGGTCCATGGGCAGGGGCGGGCCGTGCTTCTCCTCGTCCTTGTAGAAGGAGAGGGCGAATTTGAAAAGGCTGTTGTGCAGCAGGATCGCCGTCAGGGCGTCCACATGCTTTTCCGTGACCCTGGCCGGGCCCAGGGCGCCCTCGATCTCCCGGTAGAGCCGGGCTGCGCTGAAATAGGCGTGGTCCATATAATAGCCGAAGGCGTTGGGCTCCAGGGGCTTGTCGTGGATCTTCCCCAGCACATAGTCCTCGGTGAAGCGGTAGGCGTCCCCCAGCTTCTCCGTGATGCCGTGGGCAAAGAGGGCTTCCGTGGTGTCGAAAGCGCGCCCGTAGAGCGCTTCGAAGCGGGCCCTGGCCTCCTCCCCCAGCTTCGTCAGGGCGTCCAGGTCCCGGTAGGCCAGGTAGAGGCTGCCCTTGCCCCGGCTCTCGCCCGTCACCTCGAAGTAGGACAGCACCTGCTCGAAGGGCAGCTCGAAGGGGTAGCCGATGTCGTGGAACAGGGCCGTGAGCCCCCAGTATTCCAGGAAACAGCAGGCCGCCGCCCGGTCCGCGTCCGGCTGCGCCGGATCGAAGCCGCAGTAGCGCCGGAAGGTCCGGCGGAAGGGCTCGCAGGCTTCGTAGACGGCTAATCCCAGGGCAAAAACATAGACCGAGTGGGAATAGTGGTCCCGGTGCTTCATGAGGAGGCTGCTGCCGTTGGACTCAAATTCGCTGAGCAGCTCCACCATCTTCTTGGAGCGCCCGTAGCGGCCGAAGAACATTTCCAGATAGCAGTAGTAGACGGTATAGGCGTCCTCCGCCGCCCCGGAGTCGATGAACCGTTCCAGCTCCCGCTCCAGGCAGAGGCGGTCGATGTCCATCTGCATATCATAGGGGATCTGGCCGGGGAGGAAGCTGGCGCCCCCATACCGGCCCTCCGCCTCTTCCGCCTCCCTTCGGGCGGGGTCGAAGCGCAGGTCCTCGCAGCGCCGGTGGAGAAAGCGGAGGGCCATGGCCTTCAGGCCGAAGTCCCCGTCCTCATAGTGCTTTTCCGGCATCAGAGGCGCGGCCTTCAGGCCGAAAAGCGCGGCGTTCCTCTGCCGCATCCGTTCCAAAGCTCGGTATCCCATGCTGAAAGCCTCCTTTTGCGCCCGGTTCGCGCGAACATCATATCGGGCTCGTTGCCCGCTGTCAAGCATCCTTACACCCCCGGCCCCGGCTGCTTTCGTTCGTTCCGTATCCTATCCCGCATTTCCCTGCGGGGCCGAGCCTATGCGGATGCTACGGTCATTATAGCGGAACTGCCGCGCGGGGACAAGGGCCTCGGGCGCTGCGGCTTGCCATGGGCGACCCGGTATGATAGATTACTAGAGTAAACCGGCCTTTGCGCCGGGAGCGGCTGAGGAGGGATGCCCGTGGATTACAAAACAGAGGAGCTGATCCTTCACGGTGTGACGGAGGAGGATCTGGCCGAAGTCGCCCGGACCTGGCCTTCCGAGCGCCGCCCCATCTCCGAAGAGGATGCGCGGGGCGTGATCGCCCGGATGCGGGAAAACTATGGGAGAAATGCCGAAGGGCGCGTTACGCATCTGTGCCTTGCGGTGTGCAGGGCGGAGGATCCCCGCACCATTCTGGGGTGGTGCGGTTTGGACGGCCGGAGGGACCCCGGGGAGCCGGAGATCTTCATTCTGCTGGACGAAGACCATCGCGGCAGGGGGTACGGGACCCAATGCGTAAAGGAACTCCTGCGGATCGCGGCGGAGGACTTCTCGCTTCAAAGCGTCCACGGAGGCTGCGATAAGGACAATATCGCTTCCCGGCGGGCCATGGAAAAGGGCGGGATGGTCCGGTACGGCGCAGAAGAAAACGGCGATCCGCTGTATCGCTACTGCGCGAAAAAGCGATCGAGGACCGGCGGACAGGAGAGCGGGGAGAGATGAACCCATGACGGAGGAAATGAAAAAGCAGGAAGAACGCTGCCGGAAGATCGTCGGCGCGGTCGTCCGGCGCGCGGAAAAGGTCTGCCCCGGCTCCCTGGCCCTGATCGGGGTCTACGGTTCCTTCGCCGCCGGGCGGACCCACCCCTGGTCGGACTTGGATCTGCTGATCCTCATCAATGACGAAGCCGGGTACAGGCTCAGCGCCGCTTTCGTCCAGGAAGACCTGCAGGTGGGCCACGATCTCTACTGTACCACCTGGGATTCCCTGCGGGCCATGGCCCGCTGCGAAGACCCCAACCTCGGCAAGCTGATGGATTCCCGAATCGTCTACTGCGCGGAGGAGCGGTATCTGACAGAGCTGGAGCAGCTGCGCAGGCAGGCCCGGGAACGCCTGGAAGCCCCCTTCGGGCCGGAGGACCTGGAAAAAGCGGAAACGGCCTGGCGGGAAGCCCTTCGCTGCTATGCCCTTTCCGCCCTGGCGGAAACAGACGGAGAAAAGCGGAGGATGGCGGGAGCCGCCCTGTTTTTCGTTGAAAACGCCGTCGCCCTGCTGAACAAGCGGTATTTCCGCATGGGCACGGAGCAGCGCGGTGAGGAGCTGTCCGCCATGCCGCGCAGACCCGGGGATCTGTGGGAACGCATCGAAGGGGTGGCGGCAGCCCCCACGGGAGAGGCCGCCGAGGAAAAGCTGAAGGCGCTGATGAAGGCCGTGGGGGAGACCTTCCGGCAGGCGAGGGAAGACCTGGCAGCGCAGCAGCTGCCCCCGGCGGCGGAGAGCCTCCGGGGGACTTATGAGGAAATGGTCTCCAACTGGCGGGGCAAGCTGCGCCGGGCGACCCGGATCGGGGACCGGCATCTGGCCTTTCTGAGCCTTACGAGCTTCGACGGCATGGTGGAGGAAATCCGGTCCGCAGGCCGGATCGGGGAATACGACGGCGTTTCTGTCTACGATCCCGACGACCTGGAAGCGACGGCGGAGCGGTTCGGCGCGCTTCTGGAGCGATACCTGACGGAATACCGCCGGGCGGGCCTGGAGCCGGAACGCTATGGGGATATCGACGAGTTTATCGAAAAGTATCTGCAGGCCTGACTTCCGCCCGGGACGAAATCGGAGGCGGCGCATCCAGCGCCGCCTCCTTGTAGTTTTCGTTACCGCCGCTCCTCGCCTTCGCTGACGATGGCGATATAGGCCCTGGCCGTCCGGCGGTAGACAAAGACATAGAACGCGCCGAAGATCAGGAAGCAGAGGACGCTGGTGAGGATGAGCAGGGGGGTGTTGGTCACGCCGAAAAGACGGATGAGCTTCTTCACGAAGGGGAAGGCGAAGCTGAGGTGCAGCCCGGACATGAGCAGAGGGGCGAAGAACACCGTCAGCACCTGGGAATCCACGGCGCTTTTGATCTCCCCGGCGGTCATGCCCACCTTCTGCATGATGCCGAAGCGCCGCTGGTCCTCATAGCCCTCGGAGAGCTGCTTGTAGTAGATGATGAGGGCCGCCGCGGCGATGAAGACGATAGAGAGGATGATGCCCAGGAAGAACAGGCTGCCGTTCATGCTGAAGAAGGAGGAGCGGAGGTCCGCTCTTGCGGTGGTGGTGAAGCCGGTCCAGGCCCGGTCGTCGTGATCCATCCGGTCCAGCAGGGCCTGCCGGAGTTCTCCGGCGATGCGCAGCTGTTCCTCCTCCCCCAGGCCGGGCAGGTCGAAGAAGCAGGCCTGCTCCGTGTCGGGGAGGGCCATTTCATCCCCCAGGGATTCGAGGAAGGCCTGCAGCTCCCCGGCGCGTTCCTCCCAATCGGGGATGAAAACGCAGTAGGTCGTCACCAGGGTCTCCTCCGTGGTGAGGCGGAAGGGCAGCTCCTTCAGGGTCCCCGCCACTTGGATGGGGGCGCAGCCCTGGAGAAGCAGGCTGTCGTATTTATAGGCGTCCCCGCTGGACCAGATCAGGGCCTGGCCCGGCTCCAGGGCGTGGCTTTCCCCCGTGAGGCGGTCCAGGTCCCGGAGGGGCAGAAGGTACACCCCCCGGATGTGCTCCAGCACGGAGGGGGAGGAGTTCACCTCCAAAAAGCGGCTGTATCCGGCAATATCCAGGCTGCCGTTTTCAAAATAGCCGCCGAAAACCATGTCCGTGATGGTGATCGGGTCCCCGGCTCTGCCGCCGGAGACGGCCTCCGCCAGGTCCGCCAGCTCCGCCAGGGTCTGCTCGGAGCATTTTTCCGGTCCGTCATAGCGCAGGGCGGCGGTCACGTCGTAGGGGGCCATGCCCCGGATGGCGTTCTCCCCGCCGAAGTAAAGACAGCTGGTGGAGGAGAGCATCACCAGCACCATGGTGGCCAGGATGCAGATGGAGGCCAGGCCCGCCCCATTGCGCTTCATGCGGAAGGCCATGGAGGACACGGAGACGAAGTGGGCGCTCTTGTAGTAGTATTTCTTGTTTTTCTGGAGAAGCCTGCACAGCGTCACCGACCCGGCGATGAACAGGAGATAGGTGGCCACGATGACCATGAGCACCGCGGCGAAGAAGATGAAAAGGGCGGTGAGAGGGGATTCGATGGTCACGGCCAGATAGTAGGCCCCGCCCAGAAGCCCCAGCCCTACAAGGGCCAGCACCCAGTTGGCTTTGGGGGGCTTTTCCCCCGCCGCCTCGCTTTTCAGCAGGTCCAGGGGCCTCAGGACGCCCACCCGGGTCAGGGATACCAGGAGCAGCAGGGCGAAGATGGCCCCGAAGAAAAGGAACGCCGCCGCGATGCTCCGGGGCGCCACGGTGAAGGAGAAGCCCGTGCTGCCCCCCGCCATTTTCGTGAGGAACAGCTCCGCCAGCTTGGAGAAGAGAAGGCCGCCCGCCAGGCCGCCCAGGATGGAGGTGAAGGCGGAGAGAAGGGTCTCCCAGGCGAGGATGCGGCTGAGATTGCGCTTGTTCATGCCCAGGACGTTGTAGAGGCCGAATTCCCGGTTGCGCCGCCGGGCCAGAAAGGAATTGGTGTAGAGCATAAACAGCAGGGCGAATACGGTGATGACGACGGTGCCCAGCAGAAGGACCACTGCCATGGTGTCGCCGCCCCGCATATCCCGCACCACCGGGGAATAGGCCAGGCTGTACAGGATGTAGAACATCATCACCATGCCCCCGCAGGTCAGGAGATAGGGCAGGTACAGCCGCTTGTTCTTCCGCATCCCGTCCAGGGCCAGGCGGAGATAAAAGCCCTTCTTCATCTCGCTTCGCCCCCCGTCGCCAGCACCGTCAGGGTGTCGGAGATCTTCTGGTAGAGCTGCTCGTTGGTGTCCCGGCCCCGGTAGAGCTGGTGGAAGACCTCCCCGTCCCGGATGAAGAGCACCCGCGTGGCGTGGCTGGCGGCCTTGACGGAGTGGGTCACCATGACGATGGTCTGGCCGTGGCGGTTCACCTGGGCAAAGAGGGAAAGGAGCTCGTCCGTGCTTCGGGAGTCCAGGGCCCCGGTGGGTTCGTCCGCCAGCAGCAGCTTCGGCTCCGTGATGAGGGCCCGGGCCGCGGCGGCCCGCTGTTTCTGCCCGCCGGAGACCTCATAGGGGTATTTTTTCAGGAGGCCGTCGATGCCCAGCCATTTGGCCAGAGGCTCCAGGCGTCCCGCCATCTCCCGGGGGCTTTTTCCCGCCAGCACCAGGGGGAGATAGATGTTGTCCTCCAGGGTGAAGGTGTCCAGCAGATTGAATTCCTGGAAAACGAAGCCCAGCTGGTCCCGGCGGAAGGCGGCCACGTCCTTCTCCGGCAGGGTGGAAAGGTCCACCCCGTCCAGCAGCACTTTGCCCCCGGTGGGCTTGTCCAGGGCGGCCAGCAGGTTCAGCAGGGTGGTCTTGCCGCTGCCGGATTCCCCCATGATGGCCACATATTCTCCCTTTTCCACGGAGAAGTTCACCCGCCGGAGCGCCTCCACCTGCTGGGTGCCGAAGCGGGAGGTATATACTTTTCTCAGATCGTGTACTTCCAAAATGCTCATGGTCATTCCTCCTTTTGGTGTACACATCATAACAAACGGGAAAATGCGCCGCCTTAACTTTGGCTTACATTTTCCCGCTCAAATCTTACGGTTTTGTCAGGTTTACTCCACGACGAAGGCTTTCCGGTTCAGGTCCAGAAGCACGGCGGTCCCCTGTCCCGGCCGGGACTGCACGGAGATGCCGTGGCCCAGATTCCGGCAGACCCGGCGGCAGAGATAGAGCCCCAGGCCGCTGGCATGCTTGTCCGTGCGCCCGTTGAGGCCCGTGTAGCCCGGCTCGAAGATCCTCGGCAGGTCCTCCGGCGCGATGCCGATGCCCGTGTCCGCGATGCAGAGGACGGCGGGGGCTTCCATATAGATGGAGATGGTCCCCGCCGGGGTGTATTTCAGGGCGTTGGAAAGAAGCTGCTCCAGCACGAAGGAGAGCCACTTTTCGTCCGTCAGCACCCTGGCCCCCGTGGGCCTGAGATCCAGGGCCAGGCGGCGCTCGATGAATTCCCCGGAAAACTTCTTCACCGCGGCGCGGAGGATGGGGTCCAGCTCATATTCCCGCAGCACGTAGTCCGTGCTTGTGCTGTCCAGCCGGAGGTAGGCCAGCACCATCTCCACATAGCGCTCGATGCGCCCCAGCTCCGCCGTCAGGCGGCGGGAGAGGGGGCTGTCCTCGTTTTGCAGCGTCAGGCGCATGGCGGCGATGGGGGTCTTGATCTGGTGGGCCCAGAGGGTGTAATAGGCCACCATGTCGGCGTATTTTCCCTCGAAATCCGCCTCCTGCTTCTCCCGGGCCTCCTGAAGAAGGGCGATGATGCGGCGGTAGTCGGCGTCCTCCGGGGTGTCCGCCGGGGGCAGCATGTCCTCCGTCAGGGCGGCGGTGAGGGCGGAAAGGGCGGCGTGCTTCCGGGCCGCCTTCGCCCCCCGCAGGAAAGCAAACAGGAGCCAGCCCACGGCGCAGAGCGCCGCCGGATAGCCCACCGCCCCCAGGGGCAGCCCGTAGAGCCGGAAGGTCACGGCGAAGACGGCGCAGCACATAAGGAACAGGCCCAGGCCCGGCAGCTGTCCCCGAAGATAGGTCTTCCGGAAGCCCTTCATTGGATCAGATACCCCACGCCGTGCTTGGTGGCGATGAAGTCCCGGAGCCCCGCCGCCTCCAGCTTCTTCCGCAGGCGGCCCACGTTCACCGTCAGGGTGTTGTCGTCCACGAATTCATCGGATTCCCACAGCAGCTCCATGAGCTTTTCCCGGCTCACCGTTTTTCCCTTGGACTGCATCAGCCCCAGAAGGATGCGGTATTCGTTTTTCGTCAGTTCGATCTTCTCCCCTTGGTAGCTGAGGCTGCCGTCGCCGGTGTTCAGCAGGGCGCCGCGGTGCTCCAGCACGCTCATGGAAGCGCCGAAATCATAGGTGCGGCGCAGGAGCGCCTGGATCTTTGCCATGAGGACGCTCTGATCGAAGGGCTTGGCGATAAAATCATCCGCCCCCATGTTCATGGCCATAATGATGTTCATATTGTCCGCCGCGCTGGAAATGAAGATCACCGGCACCTTGGAGACGCTTCTGATCTCCCGGCACCAGTGGTAGCCGTCGTAAAAGGGCAGAGAGATATCCAGCAGCACCAGCTGCGGCGCGCAGGCGGCAAACTCGGCCATGACGGCGCGGAAATCCTTGACGCAGACCGTCTCCATATCCCAAAGGGCGGTCTGGGCCGCGATGGCCTCGGCAATGCCCCGGTCGTCCTCCACCAGAAAAATGCGGTACATGCCTGTTCTCCCCCTTCCGTGAGGGTATTTTACATGGGAAAGAGTCCGTTTGCAAGAAGCAAAGAGGGCGCTGCGAAGGAACGCAGCACCCCTCTCAAGCGGTCGACAAAGTATCGACCGCTTGAGAAGCAAAATCAGAATTGTATTCTGATTTTGCAAGGATACAACGTGAGGGGGGATTCCCGTCCCCCCTCACAGTCCCCCCATGCATATCGAAACCCTGCCAGAAGGGTTTGTCTACAGTCTGAGACCGGAGCTTGGGCTCCGGTCTCTTTTCATTGATTTCACTTGTTTTTTCCAGACCCTGGGGG
>JAEEGH010020684.1_pt1 | contig 13655 bp, 9 predicted proteins | sample 9134181 | NCBI WGS metagenome assembly JAEEGH01 (sample SAMN16246544, study PRJNA631951) | gut metagenome | biome: gut microbiome; feature: rumen; material: DP-attached | host: Bos | place: Iran: Karaj | collected 2018-10
AAGGATTCGAGCTCCCCCAAAAAGTCGATGTTGAAATTAGCGATGTGAATGAATTCGGCGTGCCGCTGAAAGCCACATTCACCACGGAACCTTGGGCGCACGGATTCGGCAACACCATCGGTAACGCACTTCGCCGAGTCCTGCTCTCGTCCATGGAAGGGGTCGCTGTCTCCAGCATCCTCATTCCTAAAGTCGCCCATGAATTCAGCTCCATTCCAGATGTTCTCGAAGATGTCATGGACATCATCCTCAACATCAAGAAACTGAAATTCACATGCGACGGCGAGACGCCCCACACCGTGGAACTCTACGCCGACAAAGCCGGTCCAGTCACAGGCGCCAACATCCGCGAAGACGGAATCGTCACCGTCTTGAACAAAGACCAGATCATCTGCACATTGGATACGGACCGCCAGTTCGAAATGCATCTCGAACTGGATCGCGGCAAAGGCTACCGCCCGTCCGAACTGAATAAACGAGACGACCAGCCCATCGGCACCATTCCCGTGGACTGTCTCTTCTCCCCCATCGAACGCGTCTCATATGACGTCCAGGCCTGCCGCGTCGGTTCCAACACCGACTATGACCGCCTCGAACTGACGGTCTGGGCAGATGGCCGTATTGATCCGCGCGACGCCGTCAAAAAGGCCGCGCGCATTCTGACGGACCATCTTGCCGTCTTCGTCGGTGACGCAAAGGAATCCGGCCTCGGCAACGCCCCCGCGGATATCCCCGAATTCGATGAAGAAAGCCTTGATAAGATTCAAAAGCTGTGCCAAGGAGTCGATACCCTCGAGTTCTCCGTTCGCGCTGTCAATGTTCTCGAAGCTTTGCAGATCAAGCATATCTTCGAACTCGTTGAAAAGCCCGAATCCGAACTGCTCAAACATCGGAACTGCGGCAAGAAAACCGTTCAGGAAATCAAGCAGAAGCTGCAGGACATCAACCTCGGCATCGGCATGACCTTGACGGATGATATCAAAAATGAAGTGACTCGCCGTATCGCGGCTGAGCAAATTCCGAACAAAGAGGATTGACCTAGATGAGACATCGTAAGCACACTTTTAAAATCGGCCGCACGTCCGGTCACCGCAAGTCATTGCTGGCCAATGCAGTCTGCAGCTTGATCGAGCATGGTCGCATCAAAACCACGCTTGTCAAGGCCAAGGAAATCCGCCGCGTCGCTGAAAAGATGGTGACTTTCGGCAAGATCGGCACCCTCCACACCCGCAAGCTGGCTATCGCCACCCTGCATCAGGTGGACAAAGTCCGCACGCTGTTCGACGTTATCGCCCCCGGATTCAAAGAACGCCCCGGCGGCTATACCCGCATCATGAAACTCGGTCCGCGTATCGGTGACGCCGCTGAAATGGCCATCATCGAATTCGTTGAAAACGATGCGACCGTCAAAGCCCGCAAAGAAGCTCCCGCCGCTGCTGAAGAAGCCCCGAAAGCTGAAGAAGCCCCTAAGGCCGAAGCAGAAGCCCCGAAAGCTGAAAACTAACAGATACCAGCCTGAATAACCGTTCAGACGGCGAATGAAGAAGCCGGCAGCATATCCGTTGCCGGCTTGTTTTGTCTTAAAACAACAGCCTCCATGTTTACCCTCCTCTCAACAACGGAAATCACGCAACTTGGCATCACGGCCAAGAGATTCCGTCATCCATGCGGCATGGAAGTGCTCAGCCTCGAATGCGACGACACGGAAAATCTCTGCGCGACGTCGTTTCTCACCATTCCGCAGGACAGTTCGGGCGTCCAGCATATCATTGAGCACTGCGTCTGCGAAGGCTCGCTCCACTTTCCCGTAAAGTCGCCTTTCTCCGAACTGGAACGCACCAGCATGGCGACCATCCTCAATGCATTCACTTACAACAACCACACTGTCTTCCCCTTTGCGTCAGTCAATCCAACGGATTTTTTCAATATCTTCGAAGTCTATTGGGACTGTGTCTTCCATCCGACTCTCAAGCCGGAAATCTTCCGTCAGGAAGGCTGGCATCTCGCATTCCAATCCGGTCGCGTCAATTCAAAACTCATCGAAAACGGAATCGTTCTCAATGAAATGAACGCCACCATGGCCGAACTGGATTCCGTCATCGAAAACGAACTTCTGAAAAAGCTTCTGCCGGAATTTCCGATTTCGAATAATTCAGGCGGCGATCCGGAGCAAATCGTCCGTCTATCGTATGAAGACTTTCTCGCATATTATCGTGGCCATTACGTCCCTTCCAACGCCAAGATTCTCCTCTATGGAAACATCCCCACAGAGCGGAAGCTTGATTTCATCGAACGTCATCTAGCCGATCTGGATACAACCGCAACGGCCGATCCACAACCTCCCAAGCCACGTCCACGCCCATGGCGAAGTCCGAAAATCGCCACCATTCCAACCGTAGCGCAGCCGGATCTCCCTGCGGAAGAACAGACTGCATGGGCCAAATCATGGCTCGTCGATGCGCACGCTTCAATCCAGACAAGGCTCCTTTCTGATCTCCTCGATTCCATTCTGTTCGACAACGAAGGCGCGCCGTTGAAAAAGACTATTCTCGAATCTGGAATCGCTGACGACCTCTATTCGAATTCAGGCTTCGACACCGAAACGCCGCAAGTTGTCTTCACGGTCGGCGCGACAGGCCTCAAGCAGGAAGATATTCCCGAACTGCGCAAGCGTGTCATGGACACGTTGCAAAACTTTGCGGCTAAAGGACCTACCGCTCTTCAGCTCGCCACCGCCTTCCGTCAATTGAAAATCGAAAAACTCGAAATCGACGGCGCATTCCTCTACAATCTCATCGACGATGTCTTCGACGGATGGCTGCATGATGACAATCCGCTCGCCACGCTTGACTGCGCTAAAGCGTTTGACGATCTGGAAGCATTGCTTCACAAACAACCAAACATTCTAACGGATTTTGTCCGTAAAAACATCATCGACAACAAACGCGCCGTCGATCTTCAATACATCCCCGACTTCACGTTAGGTTCGCGCAATGCCAAGGCAAAAGAACAACGTCTACGCGACTTGAAGGCAAACATGTCGAAAGAGCAGTTGAAAACCATCGCCGAACAGCAGAAGCAACTCCTCATACGGCAGACAACGCCAGACACGCCGCAAGCTCTCGCCGCCCTCCCCGCATTGTCGCGAAAAGATATTTCACCATATCCACTAGAATTTCATCCAGAACGACTTACATCTGAAGGGCAACCTCCTGTTCTATCAGAGGATGTCCGCACAAACGGCCTCCACTATCTGAAGATCGCCTTCCCATTGGAAATTTTCAGTCAAGACGAATTGGACATCCTGCCATTCTTCATCTCCATGCTCAATCATGTCGGAACAGCCAACCACGACTATGCTACTTTCGACGATCTGTTGGCGGCAGCCGGAGCCGACATGGAAATCGACTATTCGCTCGAAAGCAACATCGCCGCAGGTGGTCCATTGCACGGCATTCTGTCCTGCCGTTTCAGCGCATTGGCCGAAACATGGCCGCAAGCTCTTGAATATCTGGACGAACGGCTGACACGAACAGTCTTCACCGAACGCAAACGTATCATGGAACTGCTTCGCCAACGAAACAGCAAATACAGGCTCTCCGTACAGGAAGACGCCCACCTCTTCACCCGTATGCGCGCAGGAGCGGGGCTGACCACACAGGCGACCTGTGTCGAACATTGGCAAGGACTTACACATTATCTTGCATGCCGCCGTGCGGCGTCCATAACTCCGTCCAAACTGACGCCGCTTTTGGAACGCTTTGAATCGATGATGGCCAAACTGGCCGCCGCGAAGCCGCTTGCCATCACTCATGTCGGTCCTGCCGCAGGACGAACCGCGTTGTTGGAGCATTGGCAGAAGCCGTCGTTACAGCAACCGCCGCCGTTCGCGCTTCCACAAGGATGGTCGTTCCCCAAAAACGGGCGGATTGAAGCCTATCCACTCTCCTGTGACGTCGGTGCAACAGCGCTCTACCATCGCGCCCCAAAATTTGTATCTTCCGATTGCGCACCGCTTTGTGTCTATGCAGAACTGCTCGGCAACGGTCCCGTTTGGGAACAGATTCGCATTCAGCGTGGCGCTTACGGCGCATCATGTCGTTACTTCCCGTTTGAAGGCTTATGGTACATCGGTTCGGCACGCGATCCAAATCCGCTGGAGACCATGGACATCCTGATGGCAATTGACCAAAGCGACCATATCTGGACGGATCGAGAACTGGAAGGCGCCATCGTCACTCAACTCAAAGAAGCGCCGCCACGTCCTGCAAGACGTTGCGACACACTCCTGTTCTCCGAACTCACAGGCTTCAATTACGACTTACGTCTGCAACACCGCCAACAGCTCCTGCAACTCAGTTTGCAAGACGTCAAACAGGCCGCTGAACGCCTTCGCGATTCCGTTAAAACCGATCGTAACATCTGCATCGCCGCAAGCAGAGCGCTTCTCAAAAAATCTTCCTTGGACATCATATCTCTTTAGAAGCAAAAGACATGTCATCCATCTCTCTCATAGACATCACAAGAACAGACGCGGCTTTTCCGTCAGAAGACATCATTCCCGTTCTGAATCTTCCTGACAGACAGGACCGTGACAACTGGCTTCCACGGCTCATCCGCGCCAAACGTCCTTTTGCGATTTCTTCGCTAGAAGCCATTTCGCAAGAGGAAGTTACGCGTCTGGCGGAGACTTGCAGACGCCGCAAGCTTCCCGTCGTTATTCTCAATTCCTACCGACTCCTTCCCGCATTCGCACGATTGCGGGAAGTCGCCGTATCCGGTTGTCTTGGAGTAATTGACACCGTCCAAATCCATGTTCCAACCGCCGCTTCCGCCGTTCTATGCACCGATCTCGCTCTATGGCTTCTTCCAAACGCCTCTTCCGACGTCCTTTCAACGGCCGACGACCATCGCATCGCCGTCACCATATCCGGCCCCAACGGCAAGGCGGAATCGTCGCTCGACATGGATTCCCACGATGCCTCGCTCGTCATCCGCATCGGCGACACGACTCGCTCAATCACCGTTCCATCAGTCACTTCAGCCTATTCGGCGGAGCGCGATATTCTGTCCAACACCCTCCCTTTCGCCCACCGCTGGCCGCTTCTCATGCATGCCGACGATGCGGCTTCAGCCATCGCAATGGCCGAAGCCTTTGCCGCAAACAGCAAAAAATAGGTCGTCTTGCTTGAAATCACAAGATTATGGAGTAAATTATTCGTTCATCATAATTCCAAAATACATTCACATATAACCTCAGGTAACATTCATGGAACAGAAGACCTATCTTCCGAAAGTCAATGAAATTGAACGCAAGTGGCACGTTGTCAACGCCGAAGGCCAGATTCTCGGTCGTCTTGCCGTTCAAATCGCCAACATCCTCCGCGGCCGCAACAAGGCCATCTACACTCCGCATCTGGATACCGGTGACTTCGTCATCGTCATCAACGCGGAAAAGGTCGTACTGACCGGTCGCAAGAACACCAGAAAGATCTATCAGGACTACTCCGGCTACATGGGCGGTCTGCGTGAGCAGACGGCGGATGTCATCCGCAAGAAGCATCCGGAACGCATGATTCTGGACGCCGTTTGGGGCATGATGCCGAAAGGCCGTCTCGGCCGCGAACAGTTCAAGAAGCTCAAAGTCTATGCCGGCGCGGAACATCCGCATGCGGCGCAGAAGGCTGAGCCGTTGGAGATCAAATTTGCGTAATAATCAATAATATATATAGTAAGGAGCCAAAGGAACAAGCATGTCCGAACCCAACGAAGTTTACATTGCAGTCGGCAGACGCAAGACCGCCAGCGCGCGTGTCCGTCTTATTCCGGGGACTGGCAAAGTCACCGTCAACAAACGCGCCTTCGAAGATTATTTCCCCACCGAAGCCATGCGCGGTTTCGCAGTCCAGCCTCTCGTCATCACCGGCAAACAGGCTGACTTCGACGTCATCGCCAATATCACGGGCGGCGGCAACATCGGTCAGGCCGGTGCTCTTCGCCACGGCATTACCCGTGCCCTCATGCTCTACAATGCAGAACTTCGCCCCACCCTCAAGGCCGCCGGCATGGTGACCCGTGACTCCAGGGAGAAGGAACGTAAGAAGCCCGGTCGCCCCGGCGCCCGCAAACGCTTCCAGTTCTCCAAGCGTTAATTCGCCTTTCTGCCTCCTTTCAACGGACGATGCTTTCGCACCGTCCGTTTTTTTTGCCTAAAAATCATCCAAAGAAAGCCGCCCGCCATCATCTCATGACTTGCATATCGCCAACATTCTATTAAGTTATGAATGAGTCATTATGCCTGCATTCGTGCAGTTCGTCCATCATTTTAAAAACACGTGTACTTTCCTTTCGGAGAACCTTATGAAACACATGAAACAATTGCGCGCCAGCTTCCGCATGCTTTTCAGCCTGCTCATCCTGTGCGCAGTCTGCGCGAAAGCAGAAAAAGTCGAAAAAATCGCCGTCGTCGCGGATTCAAAGGATTACGATTATATACAAGAATCCTTGGCAGACCGCGTTTATCATCTCATCCGCACAACTGCCGGACAGGAGTTAAGTGATAAAATTCTGGCGGACGATATCAAAGTCCTGATGCAGTCTGGTTCGTTTGACGATGTCAAAGTCGAACGCGTGTCGCTTGGCGGTGACAGGATCGGCATCAATTTCATCATCAAGCCGAAGCCCATCGTCACCAATATCACTATCACGGGCAATTCCATCTATAAGACCAAGAAACTTAAAAAGCTCCTCACGCTTGAACTCAACAAGACACTCAACGAACGAAAGCTCGCCGAATCCCGTAAGGCGATTCTGGAAAAATACCAGAAAGCCGGCTACTACGGCACAGAAGTAACCACTGCGGAGGAAAGGAACGCCGCTGAAACTGGCGTGAATGTCGTGTTCACCATCAAGGAGAAATCGCGTAGCAAGCTGAAAGGCGTTAGCTTCATCGGCAACACAGTCTTTACGGAAAATGAACTGAAGTCCGCAATCATCACCAAACGCCAATGGTGGCGTTATATCTTCCGCTTTGGCAACTATTACAATGAATATCAGCATGATCTAGACAAAGATGCTCTCCAAAAACTCTACCAGAACAAAGGCTATCTGGACTTCCAAGTCACCGACATCCACGAAGACAAACTGGACGACGGCAAATGGGTCGCCCTTACCTATAAAATTAAGGAAGGACTTCCTTATAAGGTAAAATCCATCTCCATGAAGGGTGCGACCACCTTCACGCCTGAAAAGCTTCTCTCCATGACTGCACTAAAAGTCGGTGACTACTACAACGCCGCTCTCGAAGCAACAGACACGGACATCATGAAATCAGTCTATGAAGCAAAAGGCTATCTTGATCTCCGTCTCTATCCAACCCATAAAATCGATGCTGACAACCATGAAGTTGATATCGAATACCGCGTCACAGAAGGAAATGTCATTAAAATTCGCGATCTCCTCATCACTGGCAACGAATACACGCAAGATAAGGTGATCCGCCGTGAAATGGCCATCTTCTCCGAAGACCTCGGCGACAACTCAAAAATCCGCGCATCAAAGAACCGCCTCATGAATCTAGGCTATTTCTCCCGCGTTGACATTGTCCCCGCCGTTACGGATACACCCGACCTCCGTGACCTCCGCATTGAAGTAGATGAAAAGCCCACGGGAAATGTATCCATCGGTGCAGGCTTCTCTACGGAAGATTCCGCCATCGGCTTCCTGGAATTCACGGAAACAAACTTTGACCTTTCCAAGCTACTCGGCCTAGAATGGCCGCCCAAAGGTGCTGGTCAGCGTTTCCGCTCACGCCTGCAGGTTGGTTCACAAGTTTCCAGCGCCGTCATCTCCCTTACGGAGCCCTGGTTCCTTGACAAGAGACTTGAACTCCATACCGAACTTTTCCTCAACAACCGTTTCGAAGACGCCTATGATCAGCGCTCCGTCGGTGCCGGCACTATGCTTTCATGGCCTATCGCCTTCATCGTCCCCTTCACGGAACACAAGGAATATTGGCGCATGGGCGTCGGTGTCCGTGTCGAATACGTTCGTATCAGCCATCTTGACAACGATGAAGACGATTTCGAAGAATTGGATGACGATTGGCTCGAACGCTGGTATCAGAATTCCGGCACGGTCCGCGGTCATAACATCTTCGATGACAAAGGCTCCTCTTGGGCGAACCGCCTGATTTGGCGCATCAGCCGCGATACCCGTAACGCCTTCCGCTTCCCCAGCAGAGGCTCCTCCATCACCTTACAAACTGAATATGTCACCGAAGCGCTCGGCAGCTATGAAAGCTACGGGAAAATCGAACTCTCCGCCGCCAATTACATGCCTGCCTTCAGCGATGTTGTCCTCAAGACCGGTTTCAATTTCGGAAGCACAACTAGCGACAAAGTCGCTATCTTCGACCGCTACTTCGCCGGAGGAATTGGAACCATGCGCGGTTTCAAACGCCACGATGTGGCCCCAGTTGACGCTTTCGATGATCCTCTCGGCGGCAACACCATCCTCTGCGGCACGGTAGAACTACTGAAACCTGTCCGTGATTTCATGTACCTCTCCACGTTCATCGACATCGGCAATGTCTGGTGGGATACCTTTGATTTCGATGCGGATGACCTCAACGTCTCCATCGGTATCGGAGTTCAGTTCAAGGCCATCCCGCTCAACCTGTACTACGGCTACCCCATCAGGACTGGATACGACCATCTTGACCACCGTTCCGGCCGCTTCCATTTCAACATCGGCTATACGTTCTAATCTCGTTTGACGTGGCATACAAGAAGAAAAACGCAGGAGCGACAAGCTCCTGCGTCATGTTTCCAACCATTGAAGACAATCACCCTGCATATCACGAAGAATATCATCGTCAGCACTTCCATCGCCTTGGGAGTGCTGACGTTTGTCATGTTGTCAGGTCATTTCTTTCGTGCGTTTGATCTTCTTTCCAAAGGTGTCGCGCCGTCACTGCTCGTCCGTTTTCTCCTGTTGATGATTCCGGACATGCTGCGGTTCACGCTTCCGCTTTCCATTCTTGTCGCGACCGTTCTCATCTTCGGCCGGATGTCATCCGACAATGAAATCGTCGCGCTCAAGGCCAGTGGCATCAACCTGTGGCAAATTATCGCCCCGGGGCTGGCCATCTGCACGGTATGCTCCATTCTCTGTCTTGCAATCTCCCTGATCATTTCGCCGATATGCCGTTACGAAGCGGACATGTTACGTTGGTCCGCGTTGTCAAGCGCCCCCTTCTCGTTGCTCGAACCAGGCGTATTCACCAAACTTTCGAACAAATGCAACATCCGCGTCCAAAAGCGCGATGGTGACGACTTGGAATATATCCACATCCAGCTTCAAAACGGTGAAGGTTCCCTGCAGGACATATCCGCCAAAAGAGGTAGGATCCATCTTGACCCACAGTCGCTTCTTATCAATCTGGAACTCCATGACGCAATCATCTCCGACATCGCATTTGGCAATGGATATGCCGTAGCCAAACGCCACCTGTCCGCTGAAACCATCACTCTTCCCATTGATTACGGTTCCTCCCAAGGCAAAAAAAATGTCACGAGAAAACCTAAATTCATGGATTTGAAAATGCTTTTCGGACGAATGCGCCTCATGCAGGACGCTGGCGAAGATGTCACGCCGCTCATGATGAACCTCCACCACCGACTCTCCCTTTCGCTTTCGCCATTCGCATTTCTTTTGCTCGGGATACCGTTCGGAATCAGGGGAAAACGCTCTGAATTGTCCGTCGGACTACTGATCTGCGTCATTCTTGCTCTTGGTTTCTATGTATTCCTGCTTCTAGCAGGCATGCTCGAAAAGAAACCGCAATTCCATCCAGAACTCATTGTCTGGCTCCCCAATCTCCTTTACCAAGCAGGAGGGCTCATCGCTCTCCATAAAATAGGCAAACACTAATGACCGATCTCGCACATATTCGCAACTTCTGCATTGTCGCGCACGTTGACCATGGTAAATCAACCTTGGCCGACCGTTTCCTGCTCCATACGAAAACCATTGAGGAACGCACTTTCCATGACCAGATTCTCGACGCTATGGATCTTGAACAAGAGCGCGGCATTACTATCAAATCACATCCAGTCCGTATGCGTTATGAAGCCGACAATGGCGAGACATACGAATTCAATTTGATCGACACTCCTGGACATGTCGATTTCAGCTATGAAGTCAGCCGTTCGCTGGCGGCCTGCGAAGGAGCCATCCTGCTGGTCGATGCCGCTCAAGGCGTCCAGGCTCAGACGATGGCCAATGTGAATCTCGCGATCAAGCAGGAACTCGCCATCGTTCCCGTCATCAATAAAGTCGATCTGCCCGCCGCCAATATTCCGATGTGCATGGAGCAATTCGAAGAACTGTTAGCCATTCCATCGGAAGAAGTTCTGCAAGTTTCCGCCAAGACAGGCCTTGGTGTTCGCGAACTGCTAGAGGCGGTCATCCAGCGTGTCCCGCCGCCGCAGCCCACGTCGGATCGTCTGCAGGCATTGATTTTCGATTCCGTCTATGACGTCTATCGCGGCGTCGTCACATACGTCCGAATCGTCAATGGTTCCGTCAAGCCTGGTGACCATATCAAATTCTTCGCATCCTCTTTGGACACAGATGTTAAGGAAGTCGGATTCTTCTCGCCGGGCATGAAGCCAGCCGATTCACTCAGCGCGGGTGAAGTCGGTTACGTCATCACCGCCATCAAGACCCCGACGGATATTTCCGTCGGCGATACCATCACCCACGTCATCAATCCCGCCGATGAACCGCTACCGGGCTTCCAGAAGATCAGCCCCATGGTTTTCTCAGGCGTCTATCCTATTGATACGGCGGACTATGAAGCGCTGAAATTCAACATCGCCAAACTACGTCTCAACGACAGTGCATTCGTCGCCCAGCCGGAAAGCTCCATCGCCCTCGGCGCGGGATTCCGCTGTGGCTTCCTCGGCCTGCTCCACATGGACGTCGTCCAAGAGCGCCTCACGCGCGAATACAATATGGATTTGATTCTCACCTATCCCTCCGTCATCTACCATGTCTTCCTTAAGAACGGTACCATGAAGGAGATAGACAATCCGCTCTACATGCCTGATCCGAGCATGATCGACCATGTGGAGGAACCGATGATCAAAGCACAGATCATTTCGCCCGCGACCTACATGGGCAATATCATGAATCTCGTGTTGGACAAACGCGGCGTCTGCCTCCGCACGGAAACGGTCGATAAACTCCATGTCATGATCACCGCACGCATGCCGCTCCACGAAATCGTGCTTGATTTCTACGACAAGCTCAAGACATGCACACGTGGTTATGGTTCAATGGATTACGATCCGGACGGCTACGAAACCGCTCCGACTGTCAAGCTGGAGATTCTTGTCAATGGCGAGCCCGTTGACGCCTTTGCCTCCATCTGCCATGCGGACCGCGCCGTCGCGCGCGCCCGCATGATTTGCGAACGTCTTAGTGAAGCCATTCCACCGCAGATGTTTAAAATCGCCATCCAAGGCGCTATTGGCGGCAAAATCATCGCCCGCGAAGATGTCCGCCAGCTCCGTAAGAACGTTCTTGCCAAATGTTACGGCGGTGACATCACCCGTAAACGCAAGCTTCTTGACAAGCAGCGTGAAGGCAAGAAACGTATGAAGGAAATCGGTAACGTCAACATCCCGCAGGAAGCATTCGTCGCCGTTCTCCGCTCCAACGACGAGAACTAACTCCGCTTTTTCATGGCGGAGAGCTTAGGGCTTAAAGCCAAACGCTTAAAGCCCCAAGCCATACGTTAATCCCTGTCACATCATAATCTCTTAATTCTTAACACTTTGTTATTGCTTTAAGCTTTTAGCTTTAAGCTTTCAACTTTAATTCATCATGCCACTATACGTCCAAATCATCGTCGATCTCGCCGTCTTCTGGTTCTTCTTCGGAAACTATGTCCAGAAGTATTGCCGTACGCCGCAGGGAAAGCGCAAATATCAACTCGCGCAAATAGAAAAGTTCTTCCACAACTATCTCCTTCGCGACCGCGATATTCTGGAACCACGTTATGTCCAACGTCTTACGGATATTTTGGACGATATTCGCAACGCGCGGAAATCCAATGACGACCAACTGATTTCCAAAACATTGGAAAAGTATTCGAACGACATTCCAGGCCTCCCGCCCGCTAAAAAAGGCGCCAAAATCTCTGATCAACTGGAAGTTCTCGTCGTCGCTCTCGGCCTTGCCTTCGGCGTCCGTTCGCTCTTCATCCAGCCGTTCAAGATTCCGACGGGTAGTATGCAGCCCACCCTCTACGGTATCCATTTCACGCCAGCAGAAGAACTTCCATCCACGAAAATCGGCAAGTTCTTCTCGTTCCTAAACTTCTCGCGACAGAACATCGATGTCGTCGCCAAAAGCGATGGACGTTTCGACTGGGATTCCATGCAGCCCGGAAAGAACTACCTCCCATTCTTCCCGTCAACGCAGTTTCTCATCGGCATGGACGTCTATCGCGTGCCTGGCTCCGTCGCCGAAGTCCAGCGGTCCATTTATGAATATTATCAGGAAAAGGCTCGCAAAGGCCCCCTTTCATTCCGCCAGTCCGATCCCCTTATCATCTATAATCAAGGCGCTTATCCAATTTTTGTCCGCCAATCGGGCGAACTCGACTGGAGCACCATGAAACTGGCCGCCAACTCGACGGCAGAGCGGCCCGTCACCACCTTGAAGATTGGCTCAGAAACATACGAACTGCCTGGACTACCGGAAGATGTCAAACGAAACATCATCCGTCTGTATCTCAATCCCTCCACTTCGCGCTTTTTCGATTTGAAAGCAGGCGATACGCTTATCCGCGGCTTCCTTGAAACAGGCGACCATCTATTCGTCAATCGCCTCAGTCTCGCGTTCAAAGAACCGAAACGCGGGGATGTCATGGTCTTCACAACGGATGATCTAGAAGATCCGGACGGCACAGGCTTCGGCGGCCGCTACTATGTCAAACGGCTCGTCGGCCTGCCTGGTGATACGCTAAAGATCGTTGACAGAAAACTTTATGTCAAGCCACAAGGCGAAACGGACTTCCGTCTGCTGGACGCTAACGATGCGAAAGGCTTCGAACGAATCTACTCTGAAATGGGTGCCTACCACGGCTACGCCCATATGCCCGAACCCGCCCTCCATCTCACAAGCAATTCCGCCGAAATGCAGATTCCTGAAGGGCATTACGTCATGCTCGGCGATAACTCCGAAAACAGCAAAGACAGCCGCTATTGGGGTACCGTGCCACGCAAGAATCTCGTCGGCAAGCCGGGCGTCGTCTGGTGGCCACTCAGCCGCCGATGGGGCTTCATCGACCGTCTTGATCCAGATCCCGCCATCGGCCCTACACCCGCCAATTATCCCGTCATTCCATGATGAAACATTAACATAACCACCTCAGAATCATGACCATACGAGCCATCATCCTAGGCCTGCTGGGTGCCGCTCTCATCTGCGGTTGCAGCTATTTCAACGACCAGATTCTGCAACAGACCTATCTTGTCGGCAATAACATGCCCATCACGGTCTATGGTTTTCTGATTCTTTTCTGCCTTGTCGTCAATCCGTTACTCAGAAAGCACGCTTTCAAGGGAAAAGAGCTCGCATTG
>JAEEGH010020687.1_pt1 | contig 13653 bp, 10 predicted proteins | sample 9134181 | NCBI WGS metagenome assembly JAEEGH01 (sample SAMN16246544, study PRJNA631951) | gut metagenome | biome: gut microbiome; feature: rumen; material: DP-attached | host: Bos | place: Iran: Karaj | collected 2018-10
GCTGGATATGCGCTGCTCCGACCCCATCTTCAAGCAGCTCAGCGACAAATACCTCAAGATCCGCAACACCGCCCGCTATATCCTGGGCAACCTGGACGGCTTCGACCCCGAGACGGGGCTGCTGCCCGTCGAAGAACTGGAGAGCCTGGACCGCTGGGCCCTGAGCCGCCTCAACACCCTCATCGAGCGCTGCCGGGAGGCTTACGACAACTATGAATTCTTTGCCGTGACCTACGCCATCCACAACTTCTGCGTCACGGACATGTCCAACTTTTATCTGGACATCATCAAGGACCGGCTCTACTGCGAGGCCAGGGAGGGCAAGCTGCGGCGCAGCGCCCAGACCGCCATCTGGATGATCCTGGACGCCATGACGCGGCTGCTGGCCCCCATCCTCAGCTTCACGGCGGAGGAGATCTGGGGCTTCATGCCTCACCGGAAATGCGACGACGGCGAGAGCGTCATGTATAACGACATGCCGGAGCCGGACGCTACGCTGAAGCTCTCCGACGCCGAGACGGAGAAGTGGGACAATGTGATGAAGCTCCGCTCCGACGTGCTGAAGGCCCTGGAGCTGGCTCGCGGGGAGAAGATCATCGGCAAGCCCCTGGACGCCGAGATCACCGTCTGGCTGGGCGAGGACATGAAGGCGGAAACCCTGGAGGGCATCGACCTGAAGACCATCTGCATCGTCAGCAAGGCGACGGTGCTGCCCGGCTCCGCCGAGGGCCTGGAAAAGGGCCTGAATACCGGCGTGCAGGTGGCGGTGAAAGCCTCCGAAGCCCCCAAGTGCGAGCGCTGCTGGGCCCACGACGAGCATGTGGGCGAGGACCCGGACCATCCCGGCCTGTGCCCCCGCTGCGCGTCCGTCGTCAAGTGACAAAAACTGTCTGCGGCAGCGGCTCATTTGCCGCTGCCGCTTTTACGAAAGGTAGAAGCATATGCCGTATGTCCTTCTCAGCGCCCTGATCGTGGTGCTGGATCAGTGGTATAAGGGTCTCGTCACCCGGCATCTTGCCCGGGTGGGGGCTTCCGCGGCCTTTCTGCCCGGTATCCTGCGGCTGACCCTGGTGCACAACACCGGGGCAAGCTGGGGCATCCTCTCCGGTCGGACCACGTTCCTGCTGATCGTGACGGCGCTGGTATGCCTGGCGCTCCTCTGCGCCATGCTGCTGGACAAGCCCGCTGCAAGGCTGGGGAAGATCAGCTTTGCCTTCATCCTGGGCGGCGCGGTGGGCAACGCCCTGGACCGCTATCTGCTGGGCTACGTGGTGGACATGTTCGAGACGGAATTCATGAACTTTCCCGTTTTCAACGTGGCCGACTGCTTCATCACCGTGGGCGCCGTGCTGCTTTGCGTCTGGGTGCTGACGGACGAAAAGAAGAACCGCCTGCAGCGCCGGGAGGCCAGCCGCCAGCGCTGGGAAAAGAGCCGGGAGGCGGCCAAGGCCGACGCAGCCCTGGCGGAGCAGACCCGCCGGGAATTTGACGCCGATGACGACCTATCTGACCGCTGAGGCGGAGGACGCGGGGGCGCGGCTGGACGCTTTCCTGGCAGAAAACCTGGAGGAGCTGAGCCGCAGCCGGGCCCAACAGCTCATCGAACAAGGGCTGGTGACCCTGGATGGCGCGGCGGTGAAAAAGAACCACCGGGTCAGCGCCGGGGAGCGCTTCCGGGCGGAGGTGCCGGAGCCGGAAGCCCTGGAGCTGACGCCGGAGGACATCCCCCTGGACATCGTTTATGAGGACAGCGACCTGATCGTGCTGCTGAAGCCCAAGGGCATGGTGGTGCACCCCGCCCCGGGACACCTCTCGGGGACGCTGGTGAACGCGCTCCTCTATCACTGCGGCGACACCCTCTCCGGCATCGGCGGGGTGAGCCGCCCCGGTATCGTCCACCGTCTGGACATGGACACCTCCGGCCTCATGCTCTGCGCCAAAAACGACCGGGCCCACCGCCTGCTCTCGGCCCAGCTCAGCGACCGAAGCCTCAGCCGGGAATACGAGGCCATCCTCCGGGGCACTCCCCGGGAGGAAAGCGGCGTCGTGGACGCCCCCATCGGGCGCAGCCCCAAGGACCGCAAAAAGATGGCGGTGACCGCCCAGGGCTCCCGCCGGGCCGTGACCCGCTACCGGGTGCTGGAATCCTTCCCCGGTTACAGCTATGTCCGCTGCGCCCTGGAGACGGGGCGCACCCACCAGATCCGGGTCCACATGGCCTACATCGGCCATCCCGTGGCGGGGGACCCCCTCTACGGGGGCGGCAAGGCGGAGCTGGGGCTGACCAGCCAGTGCCTCCACGCCCGCAGCATCCGCTTTATCCACCCCACCACCGGGGAGCCCATGTCCTTCGACAGCGACCTGCCGGAGGAATTCACGCGGGCGCTAAATGCTCTTCGCGGCGCTCGCTGACCTCCTCCCGCCGGGGGATGCGGATGGTGAGCACCAGCTCATTGTCCGTGTCGGCCCGCTCGCAGACCGCCCGGACCCCCCGCCGGTTCATCATGCTCAAGCCCCTCGTCACCGTGTTTAGGAAGATGCGCACATCCTTCAGCACGACGACGGGGGTTTTTCTTTTCTTCTTCTCCTCCTCGCCCCGTCGCAGGAGGGCTTCTATGTAGGCCTCCGTTTTCGCCACGGTCAGGTCCCCGGCGATGATGGCCTCCAGGGCTTTCCTCTGGGCCTCCGGCTCTTCCAGACGCAGCAGTGCCCGGGCGTGGCGCTCCGTATATCCCGCGCTGCGCAGCTTTTCCAGGACATCCGGGGGCAGCTTCAGGATGCGCAGCTTATTGGCCACGGCGGACTGGGATTTCGAAATGCAGCGGGCGGCCTCCTCCTGGCTCATGCCGTAGCTGCGGATGAGGCTGCGCAGGCCCTCCGCCTCCTCGATGAAATCCAGGTCCTTCCGCTGCAGGTTCTCCACCAGGGCCAGCAGGCCGGACTGCTCCGCATCCACATTCAGAAGGATGCAGGGCACATTCTCCATGCCCGCCAGCACGGCGGCCCGCAGCCGCCTCTCCCCCGCCACCAGCTCGAAGGTGGTGGGCCCCGTCTTCCGCACGGTGAGGGGCTGGAGGATGCCGTAGAGCCGGATGCTCTCCCCCAGCTCCCGCAGCTCCTCCGGCTCGAACTGCCGCCGGGGCTGGTGGGGATTGGGCTTGATGGCTCCCACGGGCAGAGACACGATCTTCCGGCTGTCCAAAAGCGACGGTGTTTTCATGGGAAATCCCTCCTTTCCCGCCAATCTTATCCATTTCCCGCTAAAAAGGAACGCGAATGCTGTCGGGAAAGCGGCGGTTCAGGAAATAATTTCCATTTGGAAACCTTCGAAGGGAAACAAGCGTCTAACAAGCATTACGAAACAAAAGGAGGAATCGGGATGAAACGGTGGATCGTGCTTTTGTGTCTGCTGATCCTGTGTCTGCTGTCCGCCTGCGGCGGTACGGCGGAAGCTCCCCCCGGTGCCGACGCCCCCGGCGGCGCCTCCTTGGAGGAGCGCACATTCGTGCTGGGCGACCTCACGCTGACCCTGCCGGAGAAAGTGCAGGATCCCCGCTGGTCCGGGCCGAAGGGCGGCGTCGCACAAGCGGAATTCTCCTGGGGCGGGGAAAACTACGTCTTTCGGGTGAAAAAGTCCCGGAGGGCGGATAATCTCTCCGACATCTCCGACGTTTCCGACGCCTTCATCGGCCCGGAGGGAGGCGAGCTTGCGGCAAACGCCACCCGCTGCGTCGTCGACGGAGCCAAAGGCTACATCGCCTGGAACGTCCGCGGGTACGCCTTCACCCTCTCCATGGAAGCTAGCGCAAGTGACCGCAAGCTGTTTGCCCTGTATCATTCTCTCCTGGATCAGCTTCTGTCGGACTGCTCCCAGCCGCCGCAGCTTTCGGTCCGCTGCGGTGATCAGGATGTCCCGGCGGTGCGGACCGTCTGCGCCTGGAAGCGCCGGAAAAATCTCGGCGACGGCGGCAGATCCCTCGTCGTCACCGACGGGCTCCACCCGCTGCAAATGCTGGACGAGGAAAGCGTCAGTCTGACGCCTCTCCCGGTCCCGCCGGGGGGCGAGATCGAGCTGGACTTCCAGCTGCCGCCCGACGAGCTCACCGTCCGCTGCTGGTCCGAGGAAACGGCCCGCGCCCTTTTGGAGGACCCGGACCTGTTGGCCGCTTACGAGGCGCAGGGGACGGAGCTGACCGTGACAGAGGGCCGCGTCGCCCCGCTGGGGCCGGGCAGCTATATTTACGAGGTCCGCGCCGAATGGTCTGACGACATTGGATACGGCGGCACGGTAAGCTACGGATTCTATACTACCTGCAGTTAGAGCCAAATGCGCACCTGACGCGCCACAGAAAACGCCCCGGGGCGAGTCCCCGGGGCGTTTTCTGAAAGGAGGATGAAACGAAGCTCAAGCGGTTTGCTTGGCAGCAGTGATCTTTTTGATAACGAAGAGGACCGCCACCGTCAGCACCACGCCGATGGGCAGGCAGATGGCCACGCTCTGGATGAAGCCCGCAAAGATGAAGCAGACGAAGCTGATGGCCGCCACGGTGATGGCATAGGGCAGCTGGGTGGAAACGTGGGTCACATGCTCCACCTGCGCGCCGGCGGAAGCCATGATGGTGGTATCGGAGATGGGGGAGCAGTGGTCGCCGCAGACGGCGCCCGCGCAGCAGGCGGAAATGCCGATGATCATCAGCGGGCTGTCCGCGGGGAAGATGGCGGTGACGATGGGGATCAGGATGCCGAAGGTGCCCCAGCTGGTGCCGGAGGCGAAGGCCAGCACGCAGGCCACGGCGAAGATGATGGCCGGGAGCATCTTATACAGGCCGGAGGCCGCGCCCTCCATCAGGTCGTGGACGAATACGCTGAGGCCCAGGTAGCTGTTGGTCATGGTCTTCAGGGAGATGGCCAGGGTCAGGATCAGGATGGGGGCCACCATGGCGGTGAAGCCCTTGGGGATGCACTCCATGGCGTCCTTGAAGGTGATCACCCTCCGGCAGAGGAGATAGATGATGACGATGATCAGGCTGATGACCGCGCCCCAGGGCAGGCCTACATAGCTGTCCGTGTTGCCGAAGGCGCCGATGAAGTCGCCGCCCAGGCCGGTGTCGCCCCACCAGTCGGTGCCGAAGAAGCCGCCCACATAGAGCATGCCGATGGTGCAGAACACGATCAGGACCACCACGGGGAGGATCAGGTCCAGCACGCGGCCCTTGGGATTGCCCTTTTCCTCTTCCTTCTTGCTGAGGCCGGTGTCCTCCCCGGCCTGGGCCCGCTTCTCATAGGCCACCATGGGGCCGTAGTCGAACTTCATCAGGATGATGGCGATGATGAAAACGAAGGTGAGCAGGGAATAGAAGTTATAAGGAATGGCCTTGATGAAAAGCTGGATGCCGGTGATGCCGGTGTCCAGGCCCTCCGCCGTGCCGGAGACGGCAGCCGCCCAGGAGGACACGGGGGCGATCATGCACACGGGAGCGGCGGTGGCGTCGATCAGGTAGGCCAGCTTCTGGCGGCTCAGCTTGTGGCTGTCCGTCACGGGACGCATGACGCTGCCCACCGTCAGGCAGTTGAAATAGTCGTCGATGAAAATCAGCACGCCCAGGATGAAGGTGGCCAGCATGGCCCCCGCCTTGGTTCGGATGTTCTTCTCCGCCCAGCGGCCAAAGGCAGCCGAGCCGCCCGCCGCATTCACCAGCGCCACCAGGATGCCCAGCAGCACCAGGAACAGGAAGATGCCCGCATTGTCCGCCAGGGCGGTGATGAGCCCGTCGCTGATGATGAGGTTCACGGTCTTCACCGGGGCGAAGTCCGCCGCGAACAGAGCGCCCAGCACCACGCCCACGAAAAGGGCGCTGTATGCTTCCTTGGTGATCAGGGCCAGGACGATGGCCACCAGGGGCGGGATCAAAGCCCAGAAGGTGCCGAACATGCGGGGCCCCTCTTCCCCGTCGGCGGCCAGCACGCTCACGGTCAGAACAGAGCAGAGCAGCACGACCAGCAGGAGGATTCGCAGGATACGCCGAGACGTTTTCATGGTTTCCCCTCCAACTCCGGCCCGGAAAAGCAAAACGCCATGAGGCTCACGCTGCCTCATGACGCGGACACGGCGGCTTTCCGCCGGACCTTGGGCACGGACAGCGCTCCGCATCGCTGCGGCAGTCCGCCGGGTATTCTCCGACGGCCCGGGCGGCGGAAAACGGGCCTTTCCGTCCCCTCGGCGGTCTCCCCTTTCCCTCTCCCCTCTGCCCGGAGGTTCCTGTGAGAAGTACTGATGTCGGCCGCGCCTCTATCCAGACCTGGTATTATGTGGCACTATGATACTCTGCCGCGCTAAATTTGTCAAGTTGCGGCGATGAAGTTTAGAAGAAAATGGAGCGGACTCCCTATTCAAGGTTGACAGGATTTAATCAGCATGGTATTCTTATATCAATCCTTTATACCATACCAAGGATTATCAGGTTACTATGATAAGGTAGTAAACCGCAGAGCTCCAACGCCTCGCTTATGCGGGGCGTTGTCTCTTTCATGAGACGCAGATATTCACAGAAAGGATGAAACCCATGCTGCCTTACGCAATCGGCCTGGATATCGGCATCACTTCCGTTGGTTGGGCAACCGTTGCCTTGGATCAGGAAGATCAGCCATTCGGTATCATCGGGATGGGCGCTCGCATTTTCGATGCGGCGGAGCAGCCCAAAACCGGCGCTTCCCTCGCCGCGCCAAGGAGGGAAGCCCGCAGCATGCGGCGCAGGCTGCGGCGGCATGCCCACCGCAATGAACGGATACGCCGTCTGATCGTTCAAAAAGGCCTGCTGACAGAGGAACAGCTCCTCCATCTGTTTGACGGACAGCTTTCGGACGTCTATCAATTGCGAGTTGATGCGCTGGACAGAATCGTCAACAACAAGGAACTGGCCCGCATCCTGATCCATATTTCCCAGCGCAGAGGGTTCAAGTCCAACCGAAAAGGCGACGCCTCCGGCGAAGATGGCGAACTTCTGGCTTCCGTAAATGCGAACAAATCCCGCATGGCAGAAAAGGGCTACCGCACCGTCGCGGAAATGCTCCTGAAAGACGAGGCCTATCAGGAACACCGCAGGAACAAGGGCGGCAAATACATTGCAACCGTCAGCCGGGATATGGTGGCGGACGAAGTCCGGCTGATTTTCACATCACAACGGAAGCTGGGAAGCCAGATAGCCGATGAAACTTTTGAAGCGGAATACCTGGAAATCCTTCTCAGTCAGCGCAGCTTTGACGATGGCCCCGGTGCGAACAGCCCCTATGCAGGCAGCCAAATCGAGCGCATGATCGGCAGCTGCACTTTTGAGCCAGGAGAACCGAGAGCGGCCAGGGCAACGTACTCCTTTGAGTATTTCTCGCTTCTGGAAGCCGTCAACCACATTCGACTTGTCCGGAACGGGAGTGGAGAAGCCTTGAGCGCCGAGCAGCGGGAAACCATCGTTGCGTTGGCCCACAAGACCGCCGATCTGAATTATGCGAGAATCCGCAAGGAGCTGGGCCTTCCGGCAGAGGTGACCTTCAACACGGTATCCTACCGAAACGGGGTCGAGCAGGGACAGGCGGAAAAGAAAACCAAGCTGGGATGTATGAAAGCCTATCACCAGATGCGTGCGGCTTTCGACAGGCTTTCAAAGGGGCACTTCGCCACCTTCACGAAAGAACAGCGCAACGAGATCGGCCACACGCTTTCCGTCTTCAAGACTTCCGAGAAAATCCGCCCCAGGCTGGAAAAGGCCGGCCTTTCCGATGCGGATATGGATATAGCAGAGACATTGAATTTTTCCAAATTCGGGCATCTTTCGGTCAAGGCCTATGACAAGCTCATTCCCTTCCTGGAGCAGGGAATGAAGTATAACGAAGCCTGTGAGGCCGCCGGATACGCCTTCAAGGCCCATGAGGGCAAAGAGAAGAGCAAACTGCTTCCCCCACTGGACGAGGAAGCCAGGAACACGATCACAAGCCCCGTGGTGCTGCGCGCGATCTCCCAATCCATCAAGGTGGTCAACGCCATTGTCCGGGAGCGGGGATGCAGCCCCACCTTCGTCAACATTGAGCTTGCGCGGGAAATGTCCAAGGATTTCTACGAGCGAAATCAAATCAAGAAAGAGCAGGACAGCAACCGGGCGGAAAACGAACGCCGCATGGAGCGGATCAGGACGGAGTACGGAAAAGCCTCTCCCACCGGACAAGACCTGGTGAAACTGCGGCTCTACGAGGAACAGGGCGGCATCAGTCCATATTCTCAAAAGCCCATCCGGATCGAACATCTCTTCGACGCCGATTACGCCGAGGTTGACCATATCATTCCATACAGCATTTCCTTCGACGACGGCTACAAAAACAAGGTGCTTGTTCTGGCAGGGGAAAACCGGGACAAGGGGAACCGGCTGCCGCTGGAATACCTGACCGGAGAGAAGCGGGACAGGTTCATCGTGTGGGTGAACAACAGCGTTCGGGATTACCGGAAAAGGCAGCAGCTATTGAAGGAAAAAATCACCTCCGAAGATGAAGCGCGCTTCAAGGAACGCAATCTTCAAGACACGAAGACAGCCTCCCGCTTCTTCCTGAACTACATTGACGACCACTTGGCCTTTGCGCCGTTCCAGACCGAGCGGCAGAAACGGGTGACCGCCGTAAATGGCAGCGTGACCTCCTATCTCCGCAAACGCTGGGGCATCTCCAAGGTTCGGGCCAACGGCGACCTGCACCACGCCGTCGATGCACTCGTGGTAGCCTGTACGACGGACGGAATGATCCAGGCGGTCAGCCGGTATGCGGAATATCGGGAAAACCGTTATCTCCACGAGGAGGGAAACCGCTTCGTTATAGACAAGACCACCGGGGAGATCGTGAAGGAGTTCCCCTATCCCTGGGCATGGTTCCGCAGGGAATTGGAGGCAAGATTGGGCCACGACCCGGAAGTGGCCGTCATGGAGCAGAACTTCCCCGTATATGCCGGAGGGCAGGTCCCCGTGCATCCTCTGTTCGTCTCCCGCATGCCCCGGCATAAGGTGACCGGCGCGGCACATTTGCAGACGGTCAAAAGCGGCAAGGTTTTTGAAGAACAGGGCATGCTGATCGTAAAAAGAGCCCTTACCGATCTCAAGCTGGACAAGGAAGGGGAAATCGCGGACTATTACCGCCCCCAGGACGACCGGCTGCTTTATGAAGCCCTGAAGGAAAGGCTGAAAGCCTTTGGCGGAAACGCAGCGAAAGCATTTGCCGATCCCTTCTACAAGCCAAAGAGCGACGGGACCCCCGGCCCGCTGGTGCGCAAGGTGAAGCTGCAGGAAAAGAGCACCCTGGCCGTCCCGCTCCACGGAGGCGACGGCATGGCCAACCACGACAGCATGGTGCGGGTGGACGTGTTCCGCGTCAAGGACGACGGGTATTACGTCGTGCCCATCTATGTAGCGGACACCTTGAAGCCGGAGCTCCCAAATCGGGCGGTGATCGCCCACCTTCCCTATGCACAATGGAAGGAAATGCGGGAGGAGGATTTTCTCTTCTCCCTCTATCCAAACGACCTGGTAAGGGTGAGCAGAAAAAAGCCCTTTGAGCTGAAGGTCAGCCAGCCCGACAGCAATCTACCGGAAACGGTACAGAGTATTAGTGAGCTCTTGTATTATGTCAGCACTAACATAAACGGCGCTTGTATAGAACTACGCAGTCACGACAACAGCTATTCCCTGCCAAAGCTGGGGCTCAAGACCCTGGACAGCATCGAAAAATACACGGTGGACATTTTGGGAAACTATCATCCCGTCAAAAGGGAAAAGCGGCTCGGCTTTTCCGGAAAGGAGAGCTGAGCATGGCATTCCGCAGCATCATGATCGAAAGTCCGGCCCAGCTCACCCTGCGGGACGAACAGCTGGTCATCCGCACGGACCGGGAGCATACCGTACCGATGGAGGACATCTCCGCCCTCCTGCTGGAAAACCGCCGCAGCACCATCACAACAGCCGCACTGGCCCGATTGGGTCAATGCGGCTGCGCCGTTTTTCTCTGCGACGAAAAGCATATCCCATGCGCGGTGCTGACGCCTTTCCAGCAGCACAGCCGGGCCCTGACGGTCCTCCGGAACCAGATGGAGGCCACGGAGCCCCTGAAAAAGCGGCTGTGGCAAAGCGTGGTGAAGGCCAAGATCAGCAACCAGGCCCTCTGCCTCCGCCTGGCAGGAAAAGAAAGCGAAGCGCAGGCTCTCTTCTCCCTGGCGGACCGGGTGCGCTCCGGCGACAGTGAAAATGCGGAGGCCACCGCCGCCCAGCTCTATTTCCCCGCGCTTTTCGGAGAGGGCTTCACCCGCGGCGAGGAGAACGGGTATAACGCTGCGCTCAACTACGGCTACGCGATCCTGCGGGGCTGTACCGCAAGGACCCTCGCCGTCTATGGCTTTCTTCCCTCTCTGGGCATCCACCACCGCAGCGCATTGAACGCCTTCAACCTGGCGGACGACCTGATGGAGCCTTTCCGTCCGCTGGTGGACCTGCTGGTCCACTCTTTCACGGACCAGGAGGAAGAGCTGACGCCGGAGCGCAAGCGGGCGCTCTTCAATTGCCTGAATCTGGAGATGCTGTCCGGCGGGCAGCGCCACAGCGTCTCCTATGCCATTGACCGGGAGATCCAAAGCCTGCGGCGGGCGATGGAGGAAAAGCAGCCGGTGCTGACGCTGCCCGCCCTGACGGAGCTGAAGCAGCACAGCTATGAATAGATTTATGCGTATCCTCGTTTTCTTCGACCTGCCGGTAAAAACTGCGGCGGAGCGGCGGGAAGCCGGAAGATTCCGCAAATTCCTGCAAAAGGACGGCTACCATATGCTGCAATATTCCGTCTATGCCCGGGTATGCAACGGCATGGACGCCGTGGAGAAGCACCGCGCCCGCATCCGCCTGGACCTGCCGGACAACGGCGCGATCCGGTTCCTGGTCATCACGGAAAAGCAGTATGAGTCCATTGAGATCTTACTGGGAAATCTAACGGAAGCGGACGAGCCCTTTGAAAGCCAGCAATTGTCTTTTTTCTGACGCAAACCCGTCTTTTCCATAAAGTTTTCTTGTCTTTTTCAGATGCAAAACGGCCCGGAGGCTTGATCCTCCGGGCCGTTTCCGGTCTCGATTATACCATACCAAGAACTACCAGGGAACTACAACTCTCAGCCGCCGCGCTTCAAAGTCCTCCATATTATACCATACCAAGAACTACCAGGGAACTACAACTCAATGGTGTATTCCCTGTTATCGTCCTCCATTATACCATACCAAGAACTACCAGGGAACTACAACATGAGGCGTAAGCAGGTGCAGCTGGACATAATTATACCATACCAAGAACTACCAGGGAACTACAACATCAATCAGTGGCAGGCCCCTGCGCCCTTCATTATACCATACCAAGAACTACCAGGGAACTACAACCTCGCTGTCCCAGTCCAGTTCCTTGTCAATATTATACCATACCAAGAACTACCAGGGAACTACAACATCGGCACGTCGCTCGTCCTGTCTGATGTGATTATACCATACCAAGAACTACTAGGGAACTACAACTCGCCACCAGCACCTGACGGAACAGAGGGAATTATACCATACCAAGAACTACCAGGGAACTACAACTATCACCTGGACCGGCAGCACCGCGACCGGATTATACCATACCAAGAACTACCAGGGAACTACAACTCTGCCCGCAGCCGGTCAATGACTTCGGCAATTATACCATACCAAGAACTACCAGGGAAGTATACTCCGCGCTTTTCCCGTATTTTTCTCGCAATCGGCGGCGGGGTGTGATATGATAAACTTGTATTATTGGACGCTCGTTGACGCCATACCGTTTTTACCCCGCGGAGCCGAAGGGAGGCCCCTATGAAAAAAGCCTTGATTCCGCTGTCCCTGATGCTGCTCCTCCTGGTCCTGCTCCCCGGCTGCCTTTCCGCGGAGGCGAAGGAGCCGGTGCCGGCGTGGCCGGAGCGCCTCACGGGGGAATATGACGACGCGCTGACCTTCACCTTCCGGGGTTCGGAGCCGGATTACACCGGGGTGGACAGCCAGGGCGGGCGGCTGACCGCCCTCTTCGCCATGGACGGAGGCTACCTTGCCCTGGGCTGGCGGCGGCTCACATTTTCAGAGACGGAGCTGATGGAGGATTTCCTGGCGGGGACCGGGAGCGAGACCGGGGTCTGGGACCTGGATTCCGACCCATACAGCACCCTGGAGAGCTATGTGCACCTGGGAAAGCACTGGTATTGCCTCAGTGCTTCCTGCGACGGAATGGAGGACAAGGCGCTGCTGCGGCTGGTGGACGGCACGGTGGAGGCTTCGGCGGAGGAGGAGACCGCCCGGCCCAGGGCTTCCTCCGCCCAGCCATAGCCGCTCCCCCGGGAGAAAGCCCAGGAATGAATTTGGTTCTCAAAAAGCACATTCTTATCTCACGTTATACGATAGATCTCTCCGCAGAAAGGAGCAAAAGCCATGAATAAGCAGATGCCGCCCCTGGCCGTGGAGCCCCTGGACCGGGAGTGGGGCGTGGGGGTCAGCGGCCTCACGAAGGACCCCTCTCCCTTCCCCCGCATCAACCGGATGCTGGACTGGGTGAACAACATGGACTCCACCGCCGACGATCAACGGGCAAAGATCGTCACGGAATGTTACGACAAATACGCTTCTTATACCCCCGCCCTCCGCTGGGCCCTGACCCTGCGGGAGCTTTACGAGAGGGTGGAGATCCACATCTGGCCGGAGGAGCTGATCGTGGGCGAGCTGGCGGCGAAGCCCAACAGCGCCCCCCTCTATCCGGAATTCAGCGTGGACTGGCTGGCAGAGGAATTCCTCTACCGGCCCATGGAGGAGCGGACGAACGACCGCTACGTCATCTCCGACGAGGTGAAGCGGACGGTCTTTGACCTTTTGCAGCCCTTCTGGAAGGGAAAGACCGTTTCGGAGGCCATCATCGCAGACTACTCCGAAAAAGAGAAGCAGGGCAACCACCTGGGCAAGGGCGTGGTGCTGGACGGGCTCTATGTCTATGCCGGGGTGGGCCACGTCTGCGCCGACTACTCTAAGCTCTTCCGCCTGGGGTGGAAGGGCATCCGGGCCCAGGTGCGCGCCAAGCTGGCGGCCCTGGACACCTCGAGGCCGGAGGACGCGAAAAAGCGGGATTTCTACCTGGCGGAGGACGTGGCCCTGGATGGGGCAAGCACCTATATCCGCCGCTATGGGGAGCTGGCGGCGCGCATGGCCGCGGAGGAGCAGGACGAAACCCGCCGGAAGGAGCTGGAACGGGTCAGCTCCAACTGCCTCTGGGTGGCGGAAAACCCGCCCCGGGATTTCTGGGAGGCCATCCAGCTCTGGCACATCGCCACCAACATGATCATCATAGAAAGTAACGGCCACAGCGTCACCTACGGGCGCTTCGACCAGCTTTTCTACCCCTTCTACAAGAAGGACACGGAGACAGGGAACCTGAGCCGGGAGCAGATGCAGGAGCTGATCGAGCATGCCTTTGTGAAGATGCATGAGCTGCGCAAGATCCGGGACACGGGGGCCATCATCTTCTCCAGCGGCACCATCATGGGCGGCACGGCCCTGGACGTGGGCGGCGTGGACGAGAATGGCAACGACGCGGTGA
>JAEEGH010020690.1_pt1 | contig 13650 bp, 10 predicted proteins | sample 9134181 | NCBI WGS metagenome assembly JAEEGH01 (sample SAMN16246544, study PRJNA631951) | gut metagenome | biome: gut microbiome; feature: rumen; material: DP-attached | host: Bos | place: Iran: Karaj | collected 2018-10
TCTGCCAGGAAGTTAGTGAATTCCGCGTAGTCATCATCGCTGATGCGGAATTTGTCGGGAACGGCAATGTTGTTGTGCTTTTGAGCGTACAACGTGGCAAAGTCGAAAATCAAGTTTTTGCTGTAAAGGCTGAAGGTGATTTCGCTCATGGTTTCGGGCTCAATCTTCACATCGGGCAGAACGCCGCCGCCGTCGAACACCTCACGTCCTGCGCGGGTGTGGAACATGGTGATGAGTGAGTCGGGCACCTTGCCCACACTGCCGTCGGCGTTGCGGTGCGAGTAGTCCAAAGCCTGAATGCAGCGGCCGCTCGGAATGTAATATTTGGCCGTGGTGAGTTTCAGTTTGGTGTTGTAACTCAGGTCGCGGGTGGTTTGCACAAGTCCTTTTCCGTAACTGCGCGAACCAACAATCACACCGCGGTCGAGGTCCTGAATCACACCCGACACAATCTCCGACGCCGAAGCCGAACTGCTGTTGACCAGCACAGCCAGCGGCAATTTGGTGTCAACGGGTTCGCCTGTGGCGTAGTAGGTTTTGTTCCACATTTTCACCTTACCTTTGGTGCTTACAATCTCGTTCGATTTCTCCACAAAAAGGCTCAAAACCGCGATGGCCTCGTTGAGCAGACCGCCTGGATTGCCGCGCAAATCAAAAACCAGTCCTTTGAGTTGGTTGTTCTTTTTCAAGTCGAGCAGAGCCTCTTTCACCTCTTGGCTGCAGTCCTCGGTGAAGTTGCTGAGCCTGATGTAGCCGATGCCGTCGGCCACCATTCCGTAGTAGGGCACGCTTTTCACCTTGATTTTCTGCCGCGTGATGACCACCTTCCGCTTCTGCTTGGTGAAAGGGGTTTCAACCGTGAGAGTGACTTTCGAATTGGGCTCACCCTTGAGCAGTTCGCTCACTTTTTCGCTTTTCATATCGGCAATATCGCGGCCATCGATTTCAATAATAATGTCGCCAGCCTTGATTCCAGCCTGGTCGGCAGGCGCCTCGGCAATGGGTTCGGTCACCTCAACATACTTCTCTTTGCCGTGGATATAGGCTCCAATGCCGCCGTACTGGCCTGTGGTCATGAAGCGGAAATCCTCAATATCCGACTCGGGAATGAAAACCGTGTAGGGGTCGAGCGACTTCAGCATCTCGTCGATGCTCTTTTTCACAAGGTCGCCTGGCTCAATCTCATCAACGTAATAGATTGAGAGTTCGCGGAAAAGAGTGTGGTAAATGTCAAGATTCTTGGCCAGTTCAAATTCTTTGTCGCCAACGGCGGTGAAGCCTGCAACGGCGGCAATGGCAGCAACAATGACTGCGATGCGGGTTTTTCTTCCAAAAAATTTCATAATCAAATTCACTCAAAAGGAGTGAAACAAAGGTAAGAATAGTCTCGAAATTGCACAGTGTTTGACGTTTTTTTGCAAGCGGAAACGCATGAAGCGGTCGTTTTGCAAAAATGAAGCCGACATTTTGATTAAATTGCCCCCTTCAAAAACAATAATATCGGCAATGAAAAAATTAGCGTTACTCATAGTGCTTTTGGTCGGCTCATGGTCGGCACAGAGCCAGACTCCCGAGAAAAATCTTGAAAAATACTGGCACTACCGCGACCGTCTGCGCCAGAGTTTTATAGTTGTGAGTCAGGATGTTGAGGAGGAGGGAGTGAACATTCCTGCGGGTGAGATTTATGGCGATACCGTGAGTTGGAGCGATGGCAATTCCATCATGAGCCACTATCTGGCAATGCTCGCAACCGAACTTTATTTGCTGAAAATCAACGGCCAGGACTATTCGCAGACGCTTGCCGAACTTTATTATGCCATGCTGGCCATGGAGAGGCTCGATTTGTACTCCGAACCGCACTGGCGGCGCTTTGAGGGAAAACTGGCTCTAATGACCCGCGACAAGGAACTTCAGGAGAAAAACATTCAGACGGTTGTCGCTCTTGGAGCAAAGCCCGTGGCCGAAGACTTCACACCCGATAAAGCCGACATCAACGGCATGCACCTGCGTTTCGACATCACTCAGGCTTTCTGGAACAAGCACAGCACGCACTTCGGCTGCAAGGTGTTTGAAATTGTCGGCCGCCACCCGATGGAGGAAATCAGCCAGGATGTGATGATTCATAATATTGAGGGACTGTCGCTCGTGGCAAGGCTTGTGGGCACCGAGAACGTGGCCAATGTTCCCGTAACATTCAGGACCGACATCATTCCGCAGTATCTGACAGAAAAGGGAATTAAAAACGGCGACAACATCGATTTCTCACTTTGGGTTGGCGACATTATCAGCCGCTATGTCAATTGTTTTCAGAGCAGAAAGCCACTTAGGCTGGTTTTAAAGAAGAACCATTGGGTGCTGCGCAACACCGTAACTGGCGAAAAGGTTCAGCAGGGCTCGGGCGACATCGGCTGGGACTCGTGGCTGTTCTACAACTACGGACTTGTTGCTACAGGTTGCGAGTATAGTGGCAAAAATCTGCGTCATGCAAAAGCCTATAGAAGAGGCGATTGGATGTTTCAGAACATACTCACCGAGGGGTTCAACTCCACTGTCAAAAAAACTGTTTTGAAGATTCTGGCTCCAGGCTACGACAGGCGGAATGTCCGTATCACCGTCGATGTGCTGACGGCGGGCGTGTACGAACTGCATATTCTGCTGATGAAAGGCGTTGCAGGCATTTGCAACAAGGCGCTTGGCGAAAACAACGATGACTACAAGGTGCGCTCGCTGGCCTGCACTAGCAACTATCTGGGCGACAGCACCTACAAAACGCTTGTCGAACGCCGCAGTTACGACCCGTGCCAGTCGGGACAGAAAACGGTGTATGAGCATTTTCCGCTGATGAGCCTGGCTCTCAACGATTTAGAAGGAAAACAAATGTCATTTGGAAGCAGCGAATACCAGTCGGAGAAGGAAATCTACGAGTCGCTGCTCAACTCCGCTCCTTTCTGCGGCCCGACAGGCAACTGCAAACTTGACTCTGACCATTACGCCTACGATTGGTCGGAAACATCGCGCTGCGTCTGGCCAGAAAACCTCCGCCCGGGCAAATGGCGCAAGTGCAACAATATGGAATTCAACGGTTTGGATTACATGATGCTCTACAATCTTTACATGATAGCCTTCAGCCGCGAGCAGTATAAGTCGGGCCAACCTTCAAACGCCCCTGCTGGAGCCGCTGACGGAAGGTTGTATCGTCAGTCGGAATCATCTGATTGCAATTGTGATTGAGTGAAATCAAGCGGATTGCAAACCCTATTTCACAAAAAAAAGAGCATCGCCACAAATGCAGCGATGCTCAAAAAATCAATCTAAATTATTCTGCAACAGATTATTGTGCACCATAACCATTAACGGCGCCAAAGAGTTTGAACAGGTTGGCTGAGTAAGGATATTTGTTGGCGTACATCGAAACTTTCGATTGGATTGAACCAACTTGGTTCATGCCCATTGCAGAGCGGAACTGGTTGGCAGCAGAGTTCGGGTTGTAGTCAGTCGACTCAGTGTAAGAAGCCGAAAGGAAGCCCTGCAGATAAGCCTGGTCGAGAATGCCTTTGAATACGCTTGCGTCTTTCAAAGTTACGTTCTTCTCGCAGCTCTCAATGCCTTTAACATCCTCGAAGTCCTCAAATGCCTCATCATCAACCTTCAGGTATTTAACTGACGGGCTAACAGTGTAGCTAACGTCACCCTTCTTGTTGAGGAAGAACATGTTCTCGTCGAGAGTAACTTTCTGCTCGCCCGGACGGTTGTTCATGCTATTGTCGAATGCCGACATGATGCACAAGCCCATGAGGTTGTGGCTGATGTTGGCGTCAACTTTGCTCAAAGCGCGAACACCATAACCCATGTCGCCGAAATCTTTGGTGCGGCTCCATGTGAAGAGAACGGTGTTGTACTCGAAGTTCAGACGAGTATCGAAAGCCTTAGCGCTGCGGCATGATACGTTGCAAGCCATCATACGGCTGTTGATGAGCAGGTTGTTCTTGATGTTGACAACGCCTCTCAGGTGGTTGAGGTTGATAGCGTAGAACGAACTGTTCAGAATCAAGCAGTTAGCGATGGTGAAAGTACCAGTTGTGTTACCATAGATAGCATATTTCTTCAACGAAGCGAAAGGATAGTCACCTTTGGTAGGAGGCTCAAGCCAGTAACCAGTCTCAACACCCTCTGGTTTGCCTTCTCTTGGGTGGTAAGCGTTAACTTCGCTGTGGTCGATAAAGAAGCCGTCGAAAACAGTTGTGCCTTTGTCGTCAGTAAGAGTGAACTCTACAGTACCGTTTTTCGGAGGAGTAGCGTTCTGCTCCATTTTCGGACGGATGATTGACTGATACTTCTTGAAATCGCGGGTTTTGAAGTCTGTTGAGTATCCACCGTAAAGCTCTACAGCCTTGGTGATTTCGATGTGACCTACACCAGCTGCGCCACCATAAACGCCTGCAGCAACATAAATCTTGTCGCCCGGAGCAGCTTTTTCAAGTGCGCCGTAAATAGTTTTCAACGGAGCCTCAGGGGTAGTTCCTTCATTCTTTTTTGCTCCCTCTGGCGATACGTACCAGGTGGTGGCAAACGCCGGCACTCCCATGGCTACAGCCATGCATAATGCCATAAAATTTCTCATTTTCATTTTTTGTTTTGAAATTTTAAATGTTTGGACTCCTATTTTTTTCATTTTTCAGCACTGCCTTGCTCACGATGCGAAGTCCTTTAGACACCGTTGCAGAAACAACGCTTCAATTTGGTAGCTCTAAAAGTAGAGTTGCTATTCTTGACCTTGTCTGGCCAAAAATCTTTTACAAAAGTATGCCTTTGTTTCTCTTTTGCAATAGGTATTTATACCTATGGGTAGATAATCAACTGTGTATTAGTGAAATATTTTTTTGTTTTTAATGGTTCGGCTTTTACTGCAAGTTGTGTATGAAGCGAAAAAGATGACGATTTCATGCGTTTTTTGGACTGATTATTGCCATATGCCGCGCGGATAATCACCGATTCATAAATCATTATTTTTACTGCATCTAAAATTATTAAAAATGAAACGCTTCATAATTCCGCTTGCTTTTGCTGCCGCCCTCTGGAGTTGCAGCGAAAAAAACGATGACCAAAGTCCGGCACAGGTGAAAATCACGTTTTCAACCGATACTGTCAACGCATCAGCCGAAAGAGAATCGTTCACAGTGAATGTTTCAACCACGGGCAACGAGTGGCATATTGGAGATGTGAGCGATTTCATTTTCGCGGAAGCGCTGGACACAACCGCTACGGCCGGCTCATTGGCAATAACGGTTTTTGCCAATCCAACGTTGGATTTCCGCACAGGTACTGTTACGATTCTGTCAGACACAGTAAGCCAAATCATAGCCATAACTCAAGCCGGAGCGGATAGTAACACGTATTATGTGCCTGACGGATATTCGCTTGTTTGGCACGATGAGTTCGATGGTTCGGAGTTGAACACCGCCGACTGGACACACGAGGTGAAAAGCAGCGGCTGGGTGAACGAGGAACTGCAGAATTACGTCAACCACAAAACTCGTAGTGGCACGTTAGTTACCGAGGTTAAAGACGGCCGGCTCCACATCACCTGTCTGAAAGAAAACGGCAAGATTTATTCGGGCCGTATATATGCAAAGGTGCGGCAGGGCTGGACCTACGGCTACATCGAGGGCCGCATCAAACTGCCAAAAGGCAAGGGCACGTGGCCGGCTTTCTGGATGATGCCCGTCAAATTCACGGCCTGGCCCGATGACGGCGAGATTGATATTATGGAGGAGGTTGGTTTCCATCCCGATTATGTTTCGTCGAGCCTGCACGCCAATGCCCACGTGCACTCGAACAACACGCAGGTGACTCACGAAATGAAATGCGAAGGTGCAGAGGGCGAGTTCCACGTTTATTCCGTGCTTTGGACCGACAAGAACATCACAACCTACGTTGATGGCAAGTTGCAACTGAGTTACGATAACCGTGGTCTGGGCCGCGACGATTGGCCGTACGACGACCCGTTCTACGTTATCCTCAACCTTGCTTGGGGCGGCACGTGGGGAGGTATGCAGGGAGTTGATGAGACTGCTCTTCCGGCGACAATGGAGATTGATTACGTAAGGGTTTATCAGAAGGAGTAGGTTTGAGTTATTTCTCCAGCGCCTTTTGCTATTTCAGAATGTTTTCTAGTTGAGTACTCATTGTTATGGTGTTGCGAGGCAACAGATGAAGGTCGTTTTTGGGGTTGTAACTTCCGTTATGTGTCAGGAAAGTTACAGCAAATAACTCGGATATGTATTTGTTGATAAATGCATTACCTTCACCATAAGGGTAGGCAAAAGCAATCGGTTCAATCCCGACCCGTTCTTTAATCACATCTTTGCTCCTTTGTAAGTCATTGGTTATGCGGGCAATATAATCTTCATCGCTTTCGTCGGTCTCACGACCAACGCCATTAACTCCGCCAAGTATGTAACTGCCGCCGTTGCTTGGATTGTGCAGCAAGCAGGAGTGCGAACCTATTTCCACCAATCCCGACTGACTCATTTCTCTGCACTCGTCCCAAGTCAGCCAACCGTTCTTTCGCTCTTCGGTTATCCATTCCACTATGACATTTATTTCCGCCTTTAATCCGTATTTTTCAAGCAGTGGATACATATACAGGTAGTTGTCGTAATATCCGTCATCAAAAGTGATGATTACGGTTTTTGGTTTCACAGTGTCGATTGTCAGCAAATCGCGTGGCAGAATGGCCGTGTAACCGTTGTCAGCAAGCCATTTGAAGTCGGATTCAAGTTTCTGTACCGACACTTGTGTGGTGTATTTGACAAGGCTGTCAGCAGCCACAACTTTATGATATGTGAGATTGTACATTTTAGGGACAACAACCGGTTTCGCGGTGTCTTGCTGCGGCAGAGTATCAGTTGGTTGGGGAATGGTGTCGGTTTCAGGTGTCGGTTCAGGTTCCGGCATAATGCTGTCGTCTGGGTCGCAAGCAGTAAATAAAATTGCTGACATCATTGCGAAAATGAAGGCAACGAAAAAAAAGAGTTTTTTCATATGGCATTTTTTTACAAAGGTATAATTCTGGTTGTTTTTGCAAGATACGTTTCTTTGTTATTGTATGATGCCTAACTCAAAAAAACAGACTTGTACCGTGTATCTTGCACCTTGTAACTCATAATTCTCTATTTTTGCCGCCGTTATAAAAACTGTTCGACAGTGATAAAAAAATATGATTTTCTAGTGATTGGTTCGGGCGTGGCCGGAATGAGTTACGCGCTGAAAGTGGCCAACGCAGGCAAGGGCCGCGTGGCAATGGTTTGCAAGACAACTCTGGCCGAAGCCAACACTGCCAAAGCACAGGGCGGCATTGCATCGGTCACCAACCTTAAGGTTGACGATTTCGAGAAACACATTGAAGACACAATGATTGCTGGCGACCATTTGAGCGACCGCAAGGCCGTGGAGCAGGTGGTTCGCAACGCGCCGTCGCAGATTGCCGAACTTGTCAAATGGGGCGTCAACTTCGACCGCACCGACAGTGGCGAGTTCGACCTTCATCGCGAAGGCGGACACTCTGAATTCCGAATCCTTCACCACGCCGACGACACGGGCGCCGAGATTCAGCGCGGGCTGATGGAAGCCGTCCGTCGGAATCCGAACATCGATGTGCTTGAAAATCACTTTGCTGTGGAGATTATCACGCAGCACCATCTGGGCGTTGAAGTCACGCGCCGCACACCCGACATTGAGTGTTTCGGAGCGTATATTCTGAATCCCGAAACCAACAAAATCGATACTTATCTGTCGCGCGTCACGCTGATGGCCACTGGCGGAATCGGCTCAATCTACGCCACCACCACCAACCCCAACATCGCCACAGGCGACGGCATTGCAATGGTCTATCGCGCCAAGGGAACGGTGCAGGATATGGAGTTTGTGCAGTTTCACCCCACGGCGCTCTTCCATCCTGGCGAGACGCATCCCGCCTACCTTATCACCGAAGCGATGCGCGGCTACGGCGGCATTCTGCGTCTGCCCAACGGCGAAGAGTTTATGCACAAGTACGACGAGCGCCTGAGCCTTGCACCGCGCGATATTGTGGCCCGCGCCATTGACAAGGAGATGAAAATCCACGGCCTGGACCACGTCTGCCTTGATGTCACGCACAAGGACCCCGAAGAGACCAAGCACCACTTCCCGAACATCTACGCCAAGTGCCTGAGCATTGGCATCGACATAACCAAGCAGTACATTCCCGTTGCACCTTGCGCCCACTATATGTGCGGCGGCATCAAGGTCGATTTGAACGCCTGCTCAAGCATCCGCCGCCTGTATGCCGTGGGCGAGTGCTCGTGCACGGGTTTGCACGGCGGTAACCGTCTGGCTTCCAACTCGTTGATTGAAGCGGTGGTTTATGCCGACGCTGCCGCGAAGCACAGTCTGCAGCATATTGATGAGTACTCGTTCAACGAGCGGATTCCCGAATGGAACGATGAAGGCACGATGACAAACGAAGAGAAAGTGCTTATCGCTCAGGATGTTAAGGAAGTGGGGCAGATTATGAGCACCTACGTGGGCATTGTTCGCAGCAATCTGCGCCTGAAACGCGCCTGGGACCGCCTTGACCTGCTCTACGAAGAGACCGAAGACCTTTTCAAACGCGTCAAAGCCACCCGCGACATCTGCGAGTTGCGTAATATGATAAATGTGGGCTATCTGGTTACCCGTCAGGCCATTGAGCGCAAAGAGAGCCGCGGCCTGCACTTCAATGTCGATTATCCGCCTGTGACGAAGGAGTGAAGTCCCGATAGCTATCGGGATGAATGAGTGAAGGATTGAATGCGTGAATAACTGAAGGATTGAATAACTGAAGGGCTGATTGAGTAGGAGACTTTCGGCTGTTCTTCCTTTTCCTATTTGTAGAATTGTCGTCTGACGTCGTTTGCCCGATGCCAGTAGTTCAATTTTTTTCCTATCTTGCCCCTACAAAAACTTATAACTTTTAAACTCATAACTTAAAACTTCCGATGTCCGAAGATTTTCTGCATTTCCTTTGGAAAAACGGCCTTTATCAGATGCCGCTCACTGAGTTCTACTCGGGCGAGACCATCGAAGTGCTGAATCCAGGACTGCACAACCGCGACCAGGGCCCCGATTTCTTCAACGCGCGCATCCGCATCGGGCAGACTGTTTGGGCGGGGAATGTTGAGATTCACCTGCGCTCGAGCGATTGGCTGCGACACCGCCACCAAACTGACGACCACTACAACAACGTTGTGCTGCACGTGGTGGGGCAGAACGATGCCGAAATCCGCAGCCAGGCGGGGCAACTCATTCCCGCCGCCGAAATCCGCTGCCCGCAACCGCTGCTTGAGCGCTACCAGTTCCTGATGCGCACCGACCGTTGGCTGCCGTGTCAGTCGTATATTGCTGATATCGACCCGTTTGTGATGCAACAGTGGTACGAGTCGCTGACCGTTGAACGGCTCGAGAACAAAACGGCCGCTATTGCCGAAAACCTGCGGCTCACGCAGAACAATTGGGAAGAATCGTTCTACTACACAGTGGCGCAATCGTTTGGTTTTAAGACAAATGCGCAGCCTTTTCTTATGCTCGCCCAGTCGCTGCCGCTCAACGTGATTGCCCACCACAAAAACAGCCTGACGCAGGTTGAAGCGCTGCTTTTCGGTCAGGCGGGGCTGCTGCCAGCCGAGCCAGCCGACGCCTACACGCAACTGCTCGCACGCGAGTATAACCACTTGAAAATCAAATATCGGCTTGAGCCAATTCCGAGCCACGTGTGGAAATTCGCCCGAATGCGGCCAGGCAATCTGCCCACCGTCCGCATTGCGCAGTTGGCGTCGCTCATCAGCAAATCGTCGGCGCTGCTGTCGAAAATGATTGAGTGCCAATCGGTTGACGATGTCAGGCGGCTTTTCGCGACAAGCGTTTCCGACTATTGGCTCACGCACTATGTTTTTGAAAAACCGTCGGCGCGGAAGGACAAGAATTTAGGCGACGCGTCGCTCAATCTGCTTGTTATCAACGCTTTTGTGCCGTTTATGTTCCACTACGGAAAGAGCATCGGCAAGACCGAACTCACCGACCGCGCCCTGCAGTGGCTCGAAGACGTGCCCGCCGAGCGCAACACCATTATCAGCCAGTGGGAAAAGTTCGGAATCGAAGCCAAATGCGCGCTCGAGAGCCAGGCGCTCATTGAGTTGGCCAACTGCTACTGCCAGAAAAAACAGTGCCTGAAATGCCGAGTGGGGCGGCAGGTGATGGTTGTTCAGTCAACCGATGGTTTGAGCAAATAACTGAAATCCAGCGGAATACGCATTTCTGCGGCGCATCCGCGCGGCTCGCCGTCAACCCTGCCTTTTGCCGAATAACTTATCGCGATTTTTTGGTCGTTGATGGCGTTCAAACGAGTAATCAACTCGTTGAGTACCTTTACGTTATGCGGTTGGTCGGCATCGGTTTTGGGGTTGCGGAAAAGTCCGTCGTCAGCCACGGTCACCACCAGCGTGTTGTTGTTCTTGTCTTCGTCGATGGTCAGGGCAATGTGGCCAGGTTCCTGCCTTGACAGCACGCCCTTCTTCAGAGCATTCTCGATAAGGCAAAAAATGCTGAACGACGGCACTTTAGCCATATCGTTCACGTAGGGCATCATCTTGAAAGTGAAGTCGAACTGCTCTTTGAACCTGAATTTTTCGAGCGCCAGATAGTTCTTGATGAAACTCACTTCGGTGCTCAATTCGTGGCCGAAATTGCCGATGTTTTCAAGCGATGTGCGCATCAGTTTCGACAGCGTGCCCAGGTTTTCCGATGCCGTGTTCGTGTCGTCTTTGTGGATTGAGTACGACACCGAGTTGATGGCGTTGAACAGAAAATGCGGGTCGAGCGATGTTTTTAACAGATTGGTTTTCAGGTCGAAATAGGCTGCCTGACTTTCGAGTGACTTCTTGCATTGCCGCTTCTGAAGCAGCAGGGCGACAACGGCCGCAGCCGCCAAAGCGAGCATCACAATGAGTTTTGCGGCGAACGTTTCGGCAAAATAACTTGCCAGCGCGATGGCTACCAAAACAGCAGCGGCAATAATCAGTGAGCGTTTCATTTCTTTCGCGATATTGTGTAGTCAATCAGGTCGATAAGCGATTGGCGGGCCGCGTTGTCGGGCGTTTCGGCCAGCACCGCCTTCGCCTTCTCAACATATTCGGTCATCACCGTTTGGGCGTGCTCAATGCCGCCGTGGCCGCGCACAAAGTTCATCAGCGTGTCGATGTCGGCGTCGGTTTTCACCTTCTGACGCAGGATTTTTATCATTTGCCTGCGCTCGCTCGGCGTGCTGTTTTGCAGAGAGTGCATCAGCGGAAGCGTGATTTTGCGTTCGCGAAGGTCGTTGCCCGCAGGCTTGCCGAAAATGCCATTTACTTCATAATCAAACAAATCGTCGCGGATTTGGAACGCAATGCCAATGTATTCGCCCAGCCGTTCCACCCGCTCAACATCGGCTTCGGCCGCGCCCACCGAGCAAGCGCCAGCAGTGGTGCAGGCAATCATCAGCGCCGCCGTTTTCTTGCGGATAACATCGAAATATGTCTGATTATCAATGTTCAAGTGCCGAGCCTTCTCAATTTGCAGCAGTTCGCCTTCGCTCATCTCTTCAACGGCGCGCGACACAATCTCGAGTTGCCGATGCTCGCTTTTGTTCACCGCCAGCAGCAGGCCGCGGGCCAGCAGATAGTCGCCCAGAAGCACCGCCACCTTGTTCTTCCAGATGGCGTTCACCGACCAGAATCCGCGCCGCTTGTCCGACTCGTCAACCACATCGTCGTGAACCAGCGAAGCCGTGTGCATCAGTTCGATGAGCGCGGCGGCGTGGTAGGTGTGCTCGTTGACCTGTCCGTAGAGTTTTGCCGTCAAGAACACCAGCATCGGCCTGATTTGCTTGCCTTTCTGCTTCTGCACGTAGAAAAGCAGCAGGTCGAGCAGGCGCGTGCCGCTACGCAGAAAATTGCGGAAAAAGGGCTGAAACTCGTCCATTTCCGCCTTGATGGGTGCCTTGATAGTCTGCAAATCAGCCATTCGTAGGTTTTTCGCCAAAAGTAAATATTATTTGGTGTTATGCGATGTCGTCAGGAATTTTTCGTGGTTTGTCTTAAACGCAAAAGAGCGCGACCCATAAGAGTCACGCCCCCTCCACTTTATTAATCACTAAAATTATTCAAACTCTTTCCTGATTTTCTCGGCAATGGCCTCAAACTCATCCTTTGTCAGTTCCTGCTTCTTGTCGAAACGCACGTCGGCCTCGCTGTTCATTGGAATCAGGTGAATGTGAGCGTGCGGCACTTCAAGTCCGAGCACAACCACTGCCACCTTCTTGCACGGAATGGCCTTTTTGATGGCCTTTGCCACGCGCTGCGCAAACTGATGCAGGCCGCCCAGAACGGCAGGCTCAAGGTCGAAAATGTAGTCAACCTCCTGCTTCGGAATCACCAGCACGTGACCTTTCTGCACAGGGCTGATGTCGAGAAAAGCAAAATAATCCTTGTCCTCCGCTATCTTATAGCAGGGGATTTCGCCGTTGACGATTTTTGTGAATATCGATGCCATAACTCAAGAGATTGGACCGATTTCAACAATCTCGAACTTCATAATTCCGTTCGGAACCTTCACCTCGGCAACATCGCCCACCTTGTGACCCATCAGGCCCTGAGCAATCGGCGTGTTGACCGAAATCTTGAACTCCTTCAGGTTTGCTTCGGTTTCCGAAACAATGCTGTAGGTCATTGTGGCGCCGTTGGCCACGTTTTTGATTTTCACCTTCGAAAGGATTTGCACCTTGCTGAAGTCGAGTTTCGACTCGTCGATGACGCGTGAGTTTATGATTTTCGCCTCAAGTTGCGATATTTTCATTTCCAGAAGGCCCTGAGCCTCTTTAGCGGCATCGTACTCCGCATTCTCCGACAGGTCGCCCTTGTCTCTTGCCTCGGCAATAGCCTGCGAGATGCGCGGACGCTCAACTGATTTCAGATACTCCACTTCGGCCACGAGTTTTTTCAACCCTTCGCTTGTAATGTAGGATACTTTGTCCATGTCAATGTTTTTTTAAAAATTATATAAAACAAAAAGAATCCCGCGGTACGCGGAACTCTTTCGGTTAGCAAATATACTGTTTTTTCGTTAAAGTCCGCCTAAAAGTCGGATTTTAACGTTTTTATTTCTCTTTGAAGCCTACCAATATTGATACACAACCGCTTTTAGGCTCTTCGCTGCCATTGTTCTCAGGCACGCTCACCTCAACCGTCAGCAGTTGGGTTGAGTTGGTCGAGAAGTCCCAAGTGTCGGTGTAATTGTGGTCGGCATTGGTGAAAAGTTCCTTGCCCTGAAGGTCGAGCAGGCGGAAAGTAACATCGCCCAAACCATCGTTGCAAACCACAATGCGGTAGTCCTGATTGCTGTAGAAGGTGAGCATCAGTTCGGCAAAATCGCCCTGGTTCAAAACGGCGCTGTTCATCTGTCCGTTGTAGATATATGGTGCAAGTTTTGGCTTGCATTCGTTCTTTATAAATGTCTTGCATTGAGCCTGTGCACCAAAATTTACGGCCAGGCAAAGTGCGGCAACCGATAAAATGCTTATAATCTTTTTCATCTTTA
>JAEEGH010020693.1_pt1 | contig 13648 bp, 10 predicted proteins | sample 9134181 | NCBI WGS metagenome assembly JAEEGH01 (sample SAMN16246544, study PRJNA631951) | gut metagenome | biome: gut microbiome; feature: rumen; material: DP-attached | host: Bos | place: Iran: Karaj | collected 2018-10
ACAATGCCATTGCAGCAGCCCTGCCGTCTTTCGCCGAGCATAAATTCCTCGCCAAGGTCTACCAGGCCCTGCGCATAGAGGTGAACCAGGAGATGCGTGCGCTGGAGAAATTCCTCTCCGGCGCCGCAGCATCCCTGAAAAAGGGCGGAAGGCTGGCCATCATCACCTACCACTCCCTCGAAGACCGCATGGTAAAGAATTTCTTCCGAAGCGGCAACATCGAAGGAACGGTGGAAAAAGACATTTACGGAAGGAGCAGCGCTCCGCTGAAGCCTCTGGGCGGCAAGCCGGTGCTTCCCTCCGAAGAAGAAATAGCACAGAACACCCGCGCCCGCAGCGCAAAGCTTCGCGTGGCAGAAAAGATATAGGCATGGAACAGAAGCGTAAATGGAAGGTCTCCGACATCTGGGAGGTACTCAAGAACGGGTTCGCCGCAATCATCACGGGGAACCTGCTCCTGCGCCTCAACGCCGGAAGGTACTTCATCCACATCGCCTACACCTTCCTCCTTTTCTGGATCCTCATCTTCGAAAGCCTGATGGCGGAGAACGCACTCAGCAAGGTGGAGAGGAACAAGGCCAGGATCAATGAGATGGAGATTGTCTATGCCGACAAGACCTTCGAGGTGGCCTCCATGAGCAGGCGCAGCGAGGTTGAAAAGCGCCTCCAGGCCATGGGGTCCAAAGTGAAAGAACCGGAAAAACAGGCTATTGCGATAGAATGACGGACGACAAGAACATACGCCAGCTTCCGCAGCAGACGGAGAAGCCGAAGAGGGACAGGATAGGAATGGTCCTCTACGTCTTCTATACCCTGCTGCTGATAATCTCGGTGCTCGTCTTCGCCAAGCTCGTCTACTATCAGCTGATCTGGAAACCGGAGCAGAAGATCGCGAGCGCCCTCACCCCCGGCATCGTCAAGCGCACCGTGGAGCCCGTGCGAGGCAACATAATCGACTGCAACGGCCGCCTGCTGGCCATGTCCTACCCAGTGTATGACATCCACATGGACTGCAGCGTGATGAAGGCGGACTTCGCCAAGATGAAGAACAGGGACAAGGCCAAGATGAAGGAGGATGAATGGCTTGCCAAGGCCCGCGAACTCGCGAACGGCCTTGAGGAACTCGTTCCCGGCACCAGCGCCGACAAGATGTTCGGCCAGATAAAGGAAGGCCGCGCCGCCAACAGGAAGTACCTCAGCATAGCGAAGGGCGTGGACCGCAGCACCATGCTGAAGATCAAGGGCCTGCCCCTCTTCAAAGAGGGAGCGAACAAGGGCGGTATGATAGTGGAAACCCGAAACATCCGCAAATACCCCTACGGCAAGCTCGCCCGCCGTACCATCGGTTTCGTGCGCGACAACAAGGGCCTTCCGGAAGAGGAAATAAAGGGCAATCCAGGCCTCGAGGGCCGCTATGATGCCATCCTCCACGGCAAGGACGGGCGCGAGTACCTGCGCTTGAGCGACCGCGGACGTGTGCGCAACTATGATAGCAGCTACGTGCGCGCAATCGACGGCCAGGACCTCCGCACCACCCTCAACATAGACTACCAGGACGTGGCCGACAGGGCACTCCACGAGCAGATAGATTCCATGACCACCCTCAACGGCGCCTGCCTGGTGCTGATGGAGGTGAAGACCGGCGCCATCCGCGCAATGGTGAACCTCTCCCGCGACCCGCACAGAGCCGGCAACTTCGAGGAGATAACCAACTTCGCGATCGGCCGCCGCTTCGAGCCGGGATCCGTCTTCAAGACCGTCACCCTGCTGAGCGTCCTGTCCGACGGCTACGTGAAGAGCCTGGACGAGACCCTCCCCACCAACCACGGCTGGGTGAAGGACACCAAGATGAGACAGGATATCCACATCGCCGACTGGGAACGCGAGCACAAGACCCGCGAAATCAGCGTCCGCGACGGATTCAAGATATCATCCAACTACGTCTTCGGTACCCTGGCGGTGCAGAACTACGCCAAGAACCCCCGCCAGTACGTGGAGAAAGTATACTCCTACGGCCTGGGCGACAGCTTCGACTTCGACCTCGAGGGCCTGCTCACCCCGAACATCCCCGACCCGAAGAACAGGAACGTCTGGTCCAATACCACCCTCGGCAACATGGGATTCGGCTACGTCACAGAACTCACTCCCCTGCACATTCTCACCTTCTACAACGCCATCGCCAACAAGGGCAGGATGGTGAAACCCTATCTGGTGGAAGACATTGAGAAGGCCGGATCCGTCACCGACAGGCGCGGCCCGAGCGTGCTGAACGCATCCATCTGCTCGAAAGCCATCGCCGACACCATGACGAGGGCCCTGCTTTCCGTTACCGAAGAAGGTACGGCGAAAGTGCTCAAGAAGGCCAAGTGCACCGTTGCAGGGAAGACCGGCACATCCTTCGGCACCTTCCCAGGTTCCGGCTACTCGGATGCCTCCGGCCGCCGCAAATACCAGGGCACCTTCGTGGGATACTTCCCGGCGGAGGATCCCCAGTACAGCGTGGTCTGCTCGGTGTTCTCCGACCCTACCTACACGAACTACCGCTATCAGGGCGGCGGCATCCCGGCCGCAACGGTAAAGACCCTGGTAGACTACGTATATACAAACGATCCCAGGTTCATGACTAAACTGCCAAGGAAATGAAACTAGAGAAGATAATAAAGGACACGGGTGCGACCATTCTCCATGGCACCGCCGCCACGGAAATCAGCTCCATCACGAGCGATTCCCGCAAGGCATGCCCCGGAGCGCTGTTCATCGCAGTGAAGGGTTGCAGCGTGGACGGACACGCCTACATAGAGGATGCCCTCGCCAAGGGCGCATCCGCAGTGGTGGATGCCGACCGCAAGGGCCTCGCCCTCTGTGCGGACAACTTCTACGGCCATCCTTCCGGAAAGCTGCAGCTCGTGGGCATCACCGGCACCAACGGCAAGACGACCACCGTCACCCTTCTCTATCACATGTTCCGCAACCTGGGATATGAATGCGGCCTGCTCTCCACTATAGCCAACTACGTGGGCACGCGCCGCAGCGAGACCGCCAACACCACCGCCGACCCCATCACCATCAACTCCCTCATGGCGGAGATGGTGGAGGCCGGATGCCAGTACTGCTTCATGGAGGTCAGTTCCATAGGCATAGAGCAGGACCGCACCGCTGGCCTGGAGTTCAAAGTGGGCATTTTCTCCAATCTCACCCACGACCATCTCGACTATCACAAGACCTTCGCCGAGTATCTCCGTTGCAAGAAACTCTTCTTCGACGGGCTCCGCAAGGACGCGGTCGCCATCATCAACGCCGACGACAAGAACGGCCCCGTGATGGTGCAGAACTGCGCCGCAAAGGTGATGACATATTCCTGCCGTGGAGCGGCCGACCACCGCTGCAAGATTCTGGAAGAAAGCTTCGAGGGGATGCTCCTGCGCATCGACGGTATCGAGGCCTGGACCAAGCTCACCGGCAGGCACAACGCCTACAACATACTCGCCATCTACTGCACCGCCCTGGCACTCGGCACTCCTGCGGAGGAAGCGCTGCTTGCCATCAGCAAGCTGGATTCCGCCCCGGGAAGGCTTGAAACCCTGCGCGGACCTCGCGACCTTGCAGTCGTCATCGACTATGCGCACACGCCCGACGCCCTGGAGAACGTGCTCCAGACGCTCCGCGACATCTGCCCCGAAAGGGAACTGGTGTGCCTCTTCGGATGCGGCGGCGACAGGGACCGCAGCAAGCGCCCGGAGATGGCGGCGATAGCCGAAAAGATGGCGGACCGCATCTTCGTCACCTCGGACAACTGCCGCACGGAGGATCCGGATGCCATCATCGAGGAGATCAAGAGCGGGTTCAGCAAGGCAGGACTCCTGAAAGCCGTCTGCATCACCGACCGCAGGGAGGCCATCAAGGCTGCCATCACCCTGGCCAAACCCTCTTCCACCATCCTGATCGCAGGCAAGGGCCACGAGACCTACCAGATAATAGGCACCACCAAGCATCACTTCGACGAACGCGAAATAGTTAACGGAATATTTGAACTGATTAAATAATGCTGTACCATCTCTTTACACATCTAAAGGATATAGACTTCCCCGGAATGGGGCTTGTGAACTTCCTGACCTTCAGGGCCATGGCCGCTGTCGTCATCAGCATGCTGATAGCCTTCTTCGCAGGCGGACGCATCATACGCTGGCTCCAGCGCAAGCAGATCGGCGAAAGCATCCGGGACCTCGGCCTGGCCGGCCAGATGGAGAAGAAGGGCACCCCTACGATGGGCGGCATCATAATAGTCCTGTCCCTGCTGGTAAGCGTGCTTCTGGTGTGCGACCTCAGCAACATCTACATCCAGCTGCTCATCCTCACCACCTTGTGGTGCGGAGGCATAGGATTTACCGACGATTATATAAAGGTATTCAAGCATAACAAGGAAGGCCTTTCCGAGAAGGGCAAGCTCGTGCTTCAGTTCGCACTCGGTCTGCTGATAGCGCTTACCGTGTGCATCAGCAAGGATATCCCCACAGACCAGCTCGTGACCACCATCCCCTTCGTGAAAGCCCACGAGTTCGACTATTCCTGGCTCTCCCCCTTCCACGGTCAGCTCGGAGTGTACTGCTCCTGGGGCATCTACATGGTGATGATAATCATAGTCATCCTGGCGTGCTCCAACGGAGTCAACCTCACCGATGGCCTGGACGGCCTCTCCGCTGGCACTTCCGCCATCGTGTCGGTCGTCATCGGTCTGCTGGCATATCTGGGAGGCAACGTCATTAATGCCGGATACCTCAACATTATGTATCTCCCCGGCACAGGTGAGATCGCCATCTTCATGGCGGCCCTGGTGGGAGCGCTGATCGGATTCCTCTGGTACAACACCTTCCCCGCCCAGGTGTTCATGGGCGATACTGGAAGCCTTACCATAGGCGGCATTATCGGTGTGAGCTCCGTGCTCATCCGCAAGGAACTCCTCCTTCCCCTGCTCTGCGGCATCTTCCTGGTGGAGAGCGTGAGCGTGCTGATCCAGAAATACTGGTTCAAGTACACCCGCCACAAATACGGGGAAGGCAGGCGCGTGTTCCTGATGGCGCCCCTGCACCACCACTACCAGAAGAAGAACATGCCGGAACCGCGCATAGTGACGCGCTTCTGGATTATAGGGATAATCCTCGCAGTAGGAACTTTGGCATTACTCAAGATTAGATAGAAGAAGATTATATGAACAGAATGGTTATTCTCGGCGGGGCCGAGAGCGGAGTTGGAGCGGCCGTGCTCGCAAAGGTTAAAGGATTCGACGTGTTCCTTTCCGACAACGGCAGCATTAAGGAAGAATATATAAAGACGCTGCGCGAGTGGGACATCCCATTCGAGCAGGGAGGGCACACGGAATCACTGGTGCTGAACGCCGACGAGGTGGTCAAGAGCCCCGGCATTCCATCCACCGCACCCCTGGTAAAGAAACTCGCCGACCAGGGAACCCACATCATCTCCGAGATAGAGTTCGCCGCCCGCTACGACAGCGCGAAGAAGGTGTGCATCACCGGATCCAACGGCAAGACCACTACCACCAGCATAATCTACTACCTGCTGCAGAACGCAGGCCTGAACGTGGGCCTCGGCGGCAACATAGGCAAGAGCTACGCGATGCAGGTGGCGACCGAGCAGCACGACTATTACGTGCTGGAAATCAGCAGTTTCCAGCTGGACAACTGCTACGATTTCCGTCCGGACATCGCCATCATCACCAACATCACCCCCGACCATCTCGACCGTTACGACTACAACTTCGAGAACTACATCCGCGCCAAGTTCCGCATCACGCAGAACCTGCGTCCGGAAGACTGCTTCATCTTCGACTCCGACGACGAGATAACCATCGACCATCTCAACAAGATAGTCCTGCAGGCCAAGATGCTCCCCTTCACCCAGAAGACGGAAGTGAAGCAGGGCGCGTTCCTGCGCGACGACAAGATAGTCCTACGCTATGAGCAGAGCGAAAGCGAAATCTACCTCAAGGAACTCGCACTCGGCGGGAAGCACAACATATACAACTCCATGGCAGCCGCCCTGGCAGCCAAGGCCGCGGGCATAGACAACGCCGTCATCCGCAACAGCCTCAAGACCTTCAAGGCCGTCGAGCACAGGCTCGAGCCGGTGCTGAGCGTGGGCGGAGTGCTCTACATCAACGACTCCAAGGCCACCAACGTGGATGCAGCATGGTACGCACTCGAGTGCCAGACCAAGCCCGTGGTTTGGATCGTGGGGGGCAAGGATAAGGGCAACGACTACAGCGTGCTCACCGACCTTGTGAAAGAAAAGGTCAAGGCAATAGTCTGCCTCGGTGTGGACAACAGCAAGATACACGCTGCGTTCGAAGAGATCGTGGGCAGCGACAACATCTGCGACGCCCTCAGCGCCGACGAGGCCGTGAAGGCATCGGCGAAGTTCGCCGACCAGGGAGATGTGGTTCTCCTCAGCCCCTGCTGCGCCAGCTTCGACCTTTTCGACAACTACGAAGACCGCGGAGAAAAATTCAAGGAAGCAGTTAGGAGACTGTAAGAGATGACAGGCAGGAAAAAGACATTCTGGAACTTTTTCGAGAACACCGAGGGAGACAAGGTGGTCTGGATAATCGTGCTGGTGCTGATCATGTTCAGCATCCTGTGCATATTCTCGTCCACGTCCCGCCTTCTCGGCCCCGGCCAGAGCCGTCTCGATCTCGTCTGGGACCATCTCAAGATAGTCATCCTCGGACTCATCCTGATCCTTGCCTGCTACTTCATTCCCAGCCTGACCTTCTTCCGCAAGCTTTCCAGCCTCGGGTTCATCTTCTCTCTGGGCCTGCTGGGGCTGTTGATCTCGGGCGTTGACCTGGGCTTCGTGCGGTCCATCGAGATCAACGGCGCACGCCGCATAATCCAGGTAGGTCCCCTGCAACTGCATGTGAACGAGGTTGTCAAAGTGGCCATGGTGCTCTATCTCGCCTGGGCCATCGACGCATTCAAGAAAAAAGAACTCCGCTGGCTCAAAAATGAGCCGAAAGCGCAGAAGATACTTTATATATACGGCCCCTTCCTCCTGACAACCCTGTTGCTTCTGCCCGGAAGCAACTCCGCGGCACTTTTCACCGGAGGCATCATGTTCCTGGTGATCCTGCTCGGAGGGGATGCTGTCAAGGACATGTTCATCCTGCTTCTGGCTGGCGTCGCGGCTCTTGCCCTGTGCGTGGGAATATATAAAGTGTCCGATGGAAAGGTATTCAAGCGCATAGGCACCGGCCTTTCCCGCGTGCTGGACAAGGAAGACTACGAGGCCATAGTGATGAAATCCCGCGTGGGAAGCGTGGATTACTACCAGGCCCTGGACGAGATACGCCAGCCCTACAGCGCCAAGATTGCCGTCCATCAGGGCGGGCTCATAGGCAAGGGCCCCGGCCAGAGCACCCAGCGCTACGTGGTGCCGGACATCTCGGAAGACTACATGTACAGTTTCATAATAGAAGAATACGGCATTCTCGGAGGGATGATCATCGTCTTCCTCTACCTGTCGCTGCTGGCCCGCAGCGCCATCATAGTGCGCAACTGCGGCAAGGAACTCTATGCGAAACTGGCGGTTGCCGGGCTCTCGCTGCTGATCTGCGGACAGGCCTTCCTTCACATCTGCGTGAACGTGGACATAGGCCCTATGACCGGGCAGACGCTGCCGCTGGTGAGCCACGGAGCATCCGCCTTCCTGTGCTTCTGCATTGCCTTCGGCGTGATACTGTCCATCAGTAAGATAGCCTCCAAGCGCATTGAGAAAGAGACGCTGAACGCCGATCCCCTCGTGGACCGCACGCAGGAAGTCACCGCCATCGAACACGACCTTTCCGACCTTGACGACTTCGAGAGCGGCAACATAACCGAAGATGAACTGAATGACGAAGACTATGGAATATAAGAAGATACGCGCCATCATCAGCGGCGGCGGCACGGGAGGCCACATCTTCCCGGCCATCAGCATCGCGGACAAACTCAAGGAACTCAACCCCGAAACCGAGATCCTCTTCGTGGGAGCGGAAGGCAAGATGGAGATGGAGAAGGTGCCTGCGGCAGGATACAAAATCGTGGGCCTGCCCATCAAGGGCCTCCAGCGCCAGCTCAACTTCAGGAACATAATCAACGACATCAAGGTCCCCTTCCTGATGCTCAAGAGCGAGAGGATGGCCGCCAGGCTTATAAAGGAGTTCAAGCCCGACATCGCCATCGGTGTGGGCGGATTCGCCAGTGCACCGCTTCTGCGCAAGGCTGCCGCCAAGGGAGTCCCCTGCCTCATCCAGGAGCAGAACGGCTTCGCAGGGCTTACAAACAAAATGCTCGCAAAGAAAGTGCAGTCCATCTGCGTGGCCTACGACGGCATGGAGCGCTTCTTCCCCGCGGAGAAGATAGTCTTCAGCGGCAACCCCATACGCAAGGAGTTCCACCCCTTCACCGAGGCCGACAAGGCCGAGGCCCTGAAGTTCTACGGCCTCACCCCCGGCAAGAAGCACCTCCTGATAGTGGGCGGAAGCCTGGGCAGCGGCACCCTGAACAACGCCATGAAGAAATGGATCTCGGACGGATGCCCCGAAGGAGATGATGTCGAGGTCATCTGGCAGTGCGGGAAAATTTACAAGAAGGGAATCGACATTTTCATGGCCGGGCGGAAGCTCCCGAACATTCAGTACTCCGACTTCATCGCCCGTATGGACCTCGCCTACGCAGCAGCCGACGTGGTAATCTCGCGCAGCGGAGCATCCTCCATCTCGGAGATATGCGCCGTGCAGCGCGCAGCCGTCTTCGTGCCCTCGCCCAACGTGGCCGAGGACCATCAGACGCACAACGCAATGGCCCTTGTGAACAAAGGCGCGGGCCTTATCGTAAAGGACGCCGAAGCCGAAGAGAAATTGCTCGCAACGGCAATCGAACTCGCCGGCAATCCTGAGAAGATAGCCGAAATAGAAAAGAACGTGGCTCCCCTGGCCCGCCTCGATGCGGCAGGGACCATCGCGGAAGAAATATACAAACTGGTGTAACATGGCCTGGAAGAACATATACTTCATAGGAATAGGCGGCATAGGGATGAGCGCCATAGCCCGCTACTACAAGTTCAAGGGCTACTGCGTGGGCGGTTACGACCGCACCCCCTCCGACCTCACCCATGAGCTGGAGAAGGAAGGGATCTCCGTGCATTATGAAGACAACGTGGACTGCATCCCCAAGAATGTGGAGGAAACCCTCGTGGTCTACACCCCCGCCATACCTGAGAGCCTTCAGGAACTGCAGTTCGTCCGTGACAACGGCTACCGCGTAATCAAGCGCAGCCGCATGCTGGGCGAGATTACCACCGGACAGACCTGCCTGGCGGTTTCCGGCACGCATGGCAAAACCACCACTTCCACCCTTGTGGCCCATATCCTCACCGAATGCGGCGAGGGCTGCAACGCCTTCCTCGGCGGCATTTCCAAGAACTACGGCACCAACCTGCTGATGAGCGAAAACGACGTGGTGGTGGCTGAAGCCGACGAGTTCGACAGGAGTTTCCTCCAGCTGCACCCGGACATCGCCGTCATCACGGCGATGGATGCCGACCACCTTGACATCTACGGCGACCTCGCCCACGTGCAGGAAGCCTTCCGCCAGTTCGCATCGCAGGTCAAGCATACGCTTATTTTGAAATACGGCCTGCCGGTGAGCGCGTCCGATACTCCTGCCCGTATCCTGACCTATCATTTCAACGACAAGCGCGCGAACTTCCATGCGGAGAACCTGCGGGTGGATGCTCTCGGGCACTTCAGTTACGATCTGCATCATCCCGGCGGGGTCATCCCCGATATCCGCGTCGGCACTCTCGGATGGGTGAATGTGGAGAACAGCGTGGCGGCAGCGGCTGTCTGCCTATGCCACGGTGTCGGCGAACACGCCATCCGCAAGGCCATAGGGAGTTTCCAGGGCGCAGTACGCCGTCTGGACGAGCACGTCAACGTGCCCGGGCTCACCTACATCGACGACTATGCCCACCATCCGGCGGAACTCGCCACGGCCATCTCTTCCATCCGGGAGATATTCCCCGGCAGGAAGCTGACCGGCATCTTCCAGCCGCATCTCTACACCCGCACCCGCGACTTCGCCCCCGAATTCGCGAAGGCGCTGAGCGCGCTGGACAAAGTCATCCTTCTGGACATCTATCCCGCCCGCGAGGAGCCCATCCCCGGAGTGACCTCCGAGATCATCTTCAAGGACGTGACCGCGCCCGAGAAGGTGCTTATGACCAAAGAAGAACTGATGCCCTACCTCGAAAAAGAACCGGTGGACGTGCTGGTAACCTTCGGGGCAGGCAACATCGACCGCTATATCGAACCCATCAAGGAAATGCTCTCCGCCCGTAAATGAAGAAAGCTGTAAGATACCTGCTGTTCGCCCTCTCGCTGGCCCTGTTCCTGTGCGTTACCGTGCTGGTGCTCCAGGCTGCGCGCGAGCGCAGGCATCTCACCACCTGCAAGAGGGTGGAAATCAGCTTCAGGGATACCCTCAACTTCGTTTCGGAAGAAGACGTGCGCGGCTACCTCAAGAAGGAATGCCCCGTTTTCATCGGCATGAGGGTAGACAGCATCAAGCTCCATGAGATAGAGAAGGTGCTGGATTCGCGCAGCGCCATCCTCTCCAGCCAGGCCTGGACGGCGGACAGCGTGCTGCACGTAAGCATAGTCCAGCGCGAGCCGGTCGCCAGGATGGAAACCGCCGACCACGCCTTCTACATAGACGACCGGGGATTCATCTTCCCCATCCAGGGCGACTGCGGGAAGACCTTCCCTCTCATCAAGGGTTTCCTCCCCCTCCACGAACCCGTGGGCTATAAGGGCCTGCCGGCGACGGAAGAAGGCCGCCAGTGGACGGAGCACGTGCTTTCCATGCTCGAGTGGATGAAGAAGAACAAGTGGGACAGGAAGGTGGAGATGATAAAGGTGGAATCCAACGGCGACCTCGTAGTGGTTCCTCTGGAAGGAAAGGAGCGTTTCATTCTGGGAAGGCCGGAGGCCATTCCGGAGAAGTTCTCGAAGATAAACGAGTACTACAGGCGCATCAAGCCCTCCGTGGAGGAGGATATCTACACCAGCGTGAATCTTAAATACAAAGGACAGATTATCTGCAGAAAATAAATCATAACAATATGGAAGACCGTTACATAGCAACAGTAGATCTGGGCACCGCGAAACTCGCCTTGTCGGTGGCCCGCATCACCGGCGACAACGCCGAGATAATCTACTACAAGGAAAGGCCCTCCGACGGCGTGCGCTACGGCTGCATCTTCAATCCCACGAAGGCATCCGTCCCCCTCAAGGAGGCAATCAAGGAGGCGGAAGACGAACTCGGCATCAAGGTCACCCAGGTGGTGATCGGTGTGCCCCGCTACGGCGTGAGCCAGGAAATCGCCAGTGCGAACCTGGACCGCAGCGATGCCGAAGCGTGCATCACCCAGGAAGAGATAGACTGCATCAAGGACATGGCCCTGGATTCCTATCCGCTGGCGGATGCCGAGAAGCAGGAGATCTATGGTGCATCGGCGCAGTCGTTCAGCACCGACGACTCCATCAATTGCACTGAGGAAGACGTAGTGGGCATGCCCAGCGCGGTGCTTCAGGGCAACTTCAAGATATTCATCGGCGTAAAGAAGGCTTCCCGCAACATAGACATCATGCTCAACAAGGCTGACGTGGCCCTGGCGAGGAAATACTTCCTGCCGCCGCTCACCGCCGAAGCCGTGCTGTCTTCCGAAGAAAAGGAGAACGGCGTAGCCCTCATCGAGATGGGCGCCGGAGTCACTTCCATCACCATCTATCAGGGCAACATCCTGCGCTACTATCACGCCATTCCCTTCGGCGGCCGCAGCATCACCAACGACATCAAGCTGGAGTGCGGCTTCACCGAGAAGCTTGCCGAGAACATCAAGCTCGGCTTCGGCGCATGCATGCCCGACAAGCTCCAGAACATGAGCGACAAGATCCTGCAGATAGTGGACGAGGAGAATGGCACCGACCAGCAACTCCCCGTCAAGTACCTTTCCGAGATAATCACAGCCCGCGTACGCGAGATAGTGGATGCGGTGCTCTACCTCATCCAGGAGAGCGGATATGCCGACCGCCTGCGCAACGGCGTGGTGCTCACCGGCGGATGCGCCAACCTTGCAGGTTGCGCGAATCTCATCAAGGAGATGTCCGGCTACAACGTTCGCATCGGTTTCCCGCGTGCGAAGAAGTTCTCTTTCAGCGGCTGCGCCGGCATTGGCGAGACGGATGCCGCTTCCACCATCGGCATGTTGCTCTATGCCCGCGAGGATACGCACCTGAACTGCATTGAAGAGGTCGTAAAGAAGGCTGATATTAAACCCGCCCCCACCCCAGCTCCTGAATCCACGGAGGGTTCGGTATTCGACCAGGCAGAGTGGGAAGTGAAGCAGGAGAAGAAACAGAAACCGCAGAAGACAGAAAGGAAAGACAATTTCCTTGTAAGATGGACGAAGAAGAGCCTGAAGGCAGGCGAAGATTTCGTTGGAGGTTTATACGATAAAATGGAGGAAAACTGATATGGAAGAAGATCTCATCACCCCCCAGGATTGGAAGCCCACAGTGGCGACCATCAAAGTTCTCGGAGTAGGCGGAGGCGGATGCAACGCTGTGTCCTACATGTATGAGCAGGGCATAGAAGGCTGCAGCTTCATAGTCTGCAATACGGACTCGATGCACCTGCACGCCAGTCCCGTGCCCACCAAGACACAGCTCGGTCCCGGCCTCGGAGCCGGCACCAACCCCACCAAGGGCCGCAACGCCGCACTCGAGAGCCAGGACGAGATAGCAAACAAGGTGCTGGAATCCGGCACCCAGATGCTCTTCATAACCGCCGGCATGGGCGGCGGCACCGGCACCGGAGCCACTCCGGTCATCGCCAAGATGGCCAAGGACCGTGGTATCCTAACCGTGGCGGTGGTCACCATCCCCTTCCTCAACGAAGGCAAGAAGGCCCTTTCCCGCGCCCTCGACGGCATCCACGAACTGGAGAAGAACGTGGACAGCCTCATCATAATCAACAACGAGCGCCTCTACGATTACTATGGCGACCAGCTAATCCACGACGCCTTCCCCAAGGCGGACGAGGTGCTGGCAACCGCAGTGCGCGGCATCGTCGAGATCATCCAGAAGAAGGGCTACATCAATGTGGACTTCGAGGATGTTAAGACCATGATGAAAGACAGCGGCATGGCCCTTATGGGCTATGGCTGCGGAACCGGAGCAGACCGTATCCACAAGGCCGTCAAACAGGCCTTCGAGTCCCCCTTGCTCAACGATTTCGACCTCAAGAGCGCCAAGAACGTGCTGGTGAACACCACCGTCGGCAAGAACGACCAGGGCCTCACCATGGACGAGATGAAGGAACTCAACAACCTCATCGACGAATACACCGGCGGCGGCAACAACTTCAAGCGCGGCCTCATTTATGACGAATCTCCCGAAGCGGGCGATTCCATTCACATCACATCCATCGTGGTCGGCCTGCGTTTCAACGACGTCATCGGCCCCGGCCTGAGCGATGCCGACAACTACATCACCATCAGCAAGGATTATGTGTACGACCGCGACGAGGTATCC
>JAEEGH010020696.1_pt1 | contig 13648 bp, 8 predicted proteins | sample 9134181 | NCBI WGS metagenome assembly JAEEGH01 (sample SAMN16246544, study PRJNA631951) | gut metagenome | biome: gut microbiome; feature: rumen; material: DP-attached | host: Bos | place: Iran: Karaj | collected 2018-10
TCTGAAAACCTTTGATAAGTGTTACTTTGCAGTTATTACGATAGACAGAAGTTACGTATAGCAATTTGAAAGGATGATTTGATTATGGCTGAGAACAAAACTCCTACAAACTGCGACCTCTGCTGCTATTTCAAAAGCGACGAGGACTCGGGGCTTCACGTTTGCAGCATGGCTCTCGACGAAGACGAGATGCTGTATTTTCTCAAGGGCAAATTTTACAACTGTCCCTATTTCAAGCCGTACGACGAGTACGGAATCGCAAGAAAACAAATCTGACGCGCAAAACAAAAATCCCGAAAGATTAAATCTTTCGGGATTTTTTATTATTTTATTTTACAGATACTGACTTACGTCTTCTCCGTCAAGAAAGTAGTCCATAAGGATATTCATAGTCTCCTCGTCCACCTCGTTGCTTACCTTTGTGATGAACTGCGAGCGCTTATTGTTATCCCAGTTCTTCACAATACTCTTGATGCTTGCAATCTGCGAGCTGTACTGCGTTTTTACGAACTCCTTATCGATAAGGAATGTTTCGGATTTTGCGATAACGTCGTTGAGCACCTGCTTCATAATCGACCTTACCTGCTTTTCCTCGCTGTCGACAAGTTTCAGGTTTGAAACGTACTGCACGGCCTTCTTCAAGGCGTTTATGACCTCGGGATCGTTGGGATTTTCCTTATGCTTGAACACCGCGTAAAACTCGGTATCCTGATTTATCGTATATCCCGGTACGTTCACTTCGTCTCCGTCCTCGTCAAGCGACCAGTACAAGAAATCATAGTTATCTTTATGCGGGTCTGCGGGAGGCGTCGCCTTATTGCCCTGAGTTACCGTTTCGGTTTTTATTATCTCGCCGTCCTTATAAAACAGAACCTGACAGTTAATAATAACCACTTCTTTTTCAAACACCGCATAGAACGAAGTATTGCTATTTATCGTATATTTACTTACGTCAACCTCGCTTCCGTTTTCACTTGTCGACCAGTATCTGAACTCAAAGCCTTCTTTTCTCGGGTTTGTTGACGGCGCGGATACTGACGTTCCCTGCTCTACGCCGTCATTTTCCGCGAAAAGCTTTCCGTCGGCATAGAATTTGACGCTGCAATATACGATATTCTTCTCATATACCGCATAAAACGCAGTATCTCTATTTATTGCATAGGTATTTAAGTCAACTTCGTTTCCGTTTTCGGTAAGCGACCAGTATTTGAAGGTATATCCTTCTATTTCGGGGTCTATCGGAGGTGCAACCGCCGACGTGCCCTGCACGACGTTACGGTTTTCGTAGTAAAATACACCGTTCGAATAGAAAGTTACGGTATGATATACGATATTCTTTGCGTATACCGCGTACAGACTTACGTCCTTCTTTACCGCGTAGGTATCGAGGTTCAATTCGCTTCCGTTTTCGGTTTCGGACCAGTATCTGAACGAAAATCCCTCTTTTTTGGGCGCTGTCGGCGGGTCTACCGTCTTTCCGTCGTCAACCTTTACAGTTGCGATTTCCTTGCCGTCGGCAAAGAATTTTACGGTACGCGTAATTATAATTTCCTGCTTTTCAAACACGGCGTAGAACGTAAGGTCGGAATCTATTTCCGTAAATTCGCTTGAATTATCCTTTCCGTTCTCGGTTTTGGACCAGTGCTTGAACACGTATTCCTCTTTATCCGGGTTTTTGGGCGGTCTTACGTCCTGTCCCTCCTGAATCTGGTATTCCTTCAAGAGATTTCCGTCAACCATGAATTTTACCGAATAAAGCTTTGCGAAAACTGCGTAATACGTAATATTCGTCTTTACCGCAACGAGTGTAACGTCCGTTTCTTCTCCGTTTTCGTACTTTGACCAGTGCAAAAACTTATATCCGTCTTTTCCGGGATTCTGCGGGCGGCGCGGGTATTTACTCTTTTCCACGGTCTGCTTATCGAACTCTTCTCCGTCAACAAGGAATCTTACGGTAAACGTTTCGGTCTGCTGCGTTCCGCCGCCGCTTCCGCCTCCGCCTCCGCCGCCTCCGCCACCGCCGGAAGCACCGGATTCACCGGAGGTATCGGACGAGACGAACACCGCTTCAAACGTTACGTCCTTCGTTACCTTATATGACGCAATTTCAATTACGGTTGTCGTGCCTTCTTCCGCCCAGCCGGTAAACTTCTTACCGGATTTTTCGGGATTATATGCGGGAGCCGTCGGAATTTCGCCGTATTTTACGGTCTGTTCTTTTACAACCTGTCCCGACGCCATAAATTTTACGGTATACTGTGCTTCCTCGAATATTGCGTACGCGTAAACCGCTTGATTATCATAAAACACATAAGTATTATCGAGAATCGGGAATTCGTCCTCGGTTTCGGGGTTTGCAAGCGACCAGCCCGCAAATCTCTTTCCCTCGGGGGCGTTTGTTACCGTCGGAAATTCGTTTAAGGTCTTTCCGATTTCAACCGTTCTTGTGTCTGTGTTATCGCCGTTTTTGAAATATACGGTGCAGTATGCTATGTCTATTTTTATATTGGAATACGGCGCTATCGCCACGGCAAGTTCATACCTTTTCATGTATTCCGTTGCCCTGAAATTTCCGTTTTCAAGCGGAATTATCAGATTTTGGGCGATAATTCTCACGTAATCTTTCGCCCAGTCGGATACGGTATCGTTTATAACCACGGGCAGTCCCAAATCATACGGTTTTATAATCCTGCACAAAATTGCGCAGACTTCTTCTCTCGTTATGGGGTCGTTCGGACGGAACGTTCCCACGTCGTCGCCCTGCACATATCCCGCTTTCTGTCCCGCAAGCACGTACGGAATATACCACTCGTTGGGAACGAGGTCAATAAATCCCGCAGCTCCCTCGGTATCGGTAAATCCGAACGTGAGGTTTATCATTTTACACATTTCCGCCCTCGTTATCGTGGCAAAAGGACGGAACGTGCCGTCGGGATAGCCGTTGAGCACGCCGTTGTTCACGAGCTTATACACGGGCTCCTTATAAATCGCAGTTTCCTCTATATCGCTGAATTTTACGGTTTCTCCGGAAACCGCGAGCGTCAGCAGAAGCGTCAGTGCAAAAACCGCGGATATAATTTTTAAAGTGTTTTTTTTCTTCATATTTACCATATCCTTGCAATATTAAAGGGGTTGAAATACTTTTGTCTTTTATGCAAAGCGGCAGACAATGATGTCTGCCGCAGTTGCATTTACCAAATACTTTGTTTTACGGTTTAGTCTACGAGCCAGCCTCTGGATACTTCAACCGTTATGTTCTTCTTTGTTATCGACTTATAATCGCCCTTTACAAAGAGGTCAAACAGTGTGTCAATCGTGTAGAATTCGCCGTCTTTCTTTGTAAACAAGCCGTGCAGCGTTTCTTTTGCCTTATTGTATTCGCCTTCGTCATATACTCTGTTAAGCTTGGATGCCGCATACTTATCAAGGAGTTTTTCAATCTGCGTGCCGAACTTGTCTTCCGCCTTTTCAAGCGCGCTGTTGAATACCTTGTTTGCCTGTTCTTTGCTTACTATCTTATCGAGGTATGCCTTGATTCCGAACTTATTGAGGTATTCAACCATATCGGGATCGGATTCAATGTCTGCCACGATTTCGGTAAGAGTTGTGGGAAGTCCGTTCGTTGCATAATCAACAAGCGTGTTATTGATGAAGTTTGCAATGTTGAGAACTCTGTCTTCAACTATGTCGTATACGGCTTCTCTGTCTGCTTCGTCAACGTTTGCATCGTCATAGAACCATGCAACTCCATCGTCAAGAAGGTCTGCAAACGCTTTTACAAGGCCGTAGTATTCGTCGAACGACTTGAGCGAGTATCCGCTTTCTTCCGCAAGGTATCCGTTATCTGCGCCGTCGAACCACTTATTTACATTCATGAATTCTTCATAGGAATCCTTGTACGGGTTTTCGTCGTAGTAGTGATAATACGGACCGAACTGTGCGGACGTTTCAAGTCTGCCTTCAACAAGCGGTTTAACGTCTAAAGCGTGGATGAGCGCCGGTTCAAAGATATCGCTTACGGGATTGATGTGGATCCACATGCCCGCATCGATATAGTAATCTGTTCCGGGGTTAGCTCTTGCGTTATCAACAGCCGCTCTGAATGCGTTCATGTACTCGTTATAGTGTCTGTTGAATACTTCTTCTATAGCGGTCATAGGAAGGTAAGGAATGAGTTTTGCGGGGATCTTGCTCTTTATGAAGTCGAAGTTATATCTTTCGCCCTTAGCAAGTATCGGTTCGAAGATGAACAGGTTGTCGCTGTTGACGGTCAACTGTTCCTCTTCCTTGAATTCTCTCTTGAATTCTGCTATAGCGGCAAGCTTTACGGGATCCGATCCGCCGGGAATATTCTCGTCTATAAGTTCGTTTGCGGTTGCTTCGCCGATAGCCTTAATAAATCTTATATATCTGTGCTGGTTGAGTATGTTCTTATCCGTCGTGTTATCAAGGAGTCCCTTGTCAACAAGCTTCTGGAGAAGTTTGTCTTCAGCAGCATTGTATGCCTGTCTTGCAACGCCTTCGTTTATGAAGATGAAGTCCTTGAAGGAATCCATCGCACGAATCGTGCTGTCGTAAGGCACTTCAGCAGTGAACGGTACTCTCGAGTAATCGGGAGCCGTAAGAACAACCGTCGCCATCTTGATGTTTGCGTAAACGTCGATGTCGTGATCTACGACTACCGTGCTGTCGAACAACGTCCATTCGCTGTCTGCGTCGGGTTTATAGTACCAGCCCGCAACGATTTCATGTTCGTCGTCTATTTCGAGCTCTGCGTAAATCGAAGCGATACCGCGGTTTCTCTTGAATCCTATCCACGAAAGTGTGTCTTCGGGGAACTGGTCTTCGGGAAGGGTGTCGCCCTCGTCCAAATCAATCTCATCTATGAGCTCTTCGCCGGGATCACGGGTTTCATCATAGAATCTTACGGTAACCGTCGTGATATATACTATGTAGAGGTCGAGGTCGCCTGTCGGTGCTACCGTGAAATCGTATGGCGTATCGCTCTCTATTTCTTCCGCCCAGTAGCTTCTGGTTCCCGCTACTTCCGGAATGTCGAGTTCTTCGGCAAGGTCGCCTGCGTTTATCGTCTTGGTATCGATAACCGTCGTACCATCTTCGTTATAGTACGTAATTGTGTACGTCGTTACCGGCGTCTGCTTATATACTCTGTAGAGTGTTACGTCGCCGGTCGGTGCTACCGTGAAATCAAACGCTGTGTCGCCGTCCACTGTTTCGGACCAGTACTTAATATCATAATCCGCTTTATCGGGTATTTCAAGTTCTTCGGCAAAGTCGCCTGCGTTTATCGTCTTGGTATCAACAACCGCCGTACCGTCTTCGTTATAGTACGTAATCGTGTACGTCGTTACGGGGATGGGCTTATATACTCTGTAAAGTATAAGGTCGCCTTCGAGAACCTGCGTGAAGTCATACGCGTCGTCGCCGTTCTGAGCTTCAGACCAGTATGAATTGCAGCCCACAACGACGGGGATATCAAGTTCTTCCGCACTTCCGCCGTAATTTACGGTCCTGGTTTCGAGGTCGTTGCCGTCTTCGTCTCTGTACGTTACCTGATAAGTGATCTGCTTATATACCTGATAGAGTGTAACGTCGCCTTCGGGTGCGGTATTAAAGTCAAACGGTGTATCGCCGTTCTTTGTTTCCGACCAGTATGCGTTGAAGCCTAATCTTTCGGGTATTGCAAGGTTTTCAGCCTTTGCGCCCGCGTCTATCGTCTTTGTGTCGACAATGTCGGAGCCGTCTTCGTTGTAGTACGTAATTGTGTACGTCGTTGCGAGTATGGGTTTATATACTCTGTGGAGTTCAATATCGCTGTTAAGAACGGTGTTGAAGTCGAACGGTTCGCCGCCGACCGTCTCGGACCAGTATGCTTCGCTGCCTACCAATTCGGGAATGGCAATGTTTTCCGCTTTATATCCCTGATCCGCGCCTACCGTCTTTTCTTCGAGAAAGTCGCCGTTTTCATCATAATATTTTACGGTATAATCGGCTGCGGGATTAGGCTTATAAACTGCATAGAGTTTCGTTTCGCCCTTAATCGGTTTTGTGAAGTCGAACGCCACGTCGCCGTTTTTGGTTTCGGACCAGTATGCGTAACTGCCCGCTCTTTCGGGAATTTCAAGATTTTCGGCTGTTTTATTGTATTCAACCTGTCTTGTATACAGAACCGCCGTGCCGTCTTCGTTATAGTAGTTTACCGTGTAATTGTTTACGGTATAGAATGCGTACAGGTTGCGGTCTGCCGTGATAAGAGTATTGAAATCAAATCTGTTTCCGAGCTGATCGCCCCAGTAAGCGAACGTGTGTCCTTCTTTTTCGGGACCTGCGGGAGCCGCAACTCTCATGCCGGAGCGTACTCTCTTATATGCATAGGAGTCTGCGTCGCCCGGATCTTTATAGAAGTATACGTTATAATACTTATAGTTTCCGCCGCCGCCACCGCCGGTTATTCTTCCGGATACCGGTTCCGGCTCTTTATCCTTAAGGAACGTTGCCGGTGTATATTCGGTGAGTTTTACGAACGGAGGATCCGTACGGTAGTTATTGAAGTTTACCGTGCCGTTGTTGTCAAAGATAAATACGCCGTCTCTTACGGTAACGTTTTTGAAGGTTACGATGCCTTCACCGCCGCGGGCAACGATTCTTCCGAGAACCGTAACGCTCGAGAGGTTGAAGTCGCCTGCTCCTACGCCGTCCGCAATGATAAGGTCGCCGTTTATCGTAACGTTTTCAAGGTGTACGCCGGGACCTCTGATTATTACCGAGCCTACCGGTGCAACTTCGGAATGATATCCTGCCGTTCCGATATACGTCTTGAACATATTGTGGAAGAGCTGTGCTATTTCCGCTCTTGTGATGTATTCCAGCGGTTTAAGGGTGCCGTCCGGATAGCCGTTTATGTATCCGTATTCAACGAGGCCCGCGATATTCGCCTGTGCCCACGATGCAACGTCGCCCGAATCCGAGAATTTGTCAATTACGGAAATGTTGCCGCTTGTTACGCAAAGTATTCTTGCGATTGCAACAAAAACTTCCTGTCTCGTTATTTTGTTTTCGGGGCTGAACGTCGTTTCGCCCGTACCGTTGAGCGCTCCCATATTATTTGCTTTTGCTATGTCGTCATGGAACCAGTCGGATTCCTTGACGTCGGTATAGCGTGAAATGTCCGCTTTTACCGTCGCGCCGAACGCTCTTACAACGAAAGCCGAAAATTCCGCTCTCGTAAGGTATGCGTCAGGTTTGATAAGGTTGTTTTCATCTCCGATATAAAGACCGTTTTCAACCGCCGCCGTCATTGCCTCGGTTGACCAGTCGTTAGTCGGAAAATCCGGAAAATCAAGTACGCTTGCGGCAAATGCTATGGGCTGGAAAACCATAAGCAGTGAAATTACCGCCGCTATAATGCGTTTGAAATTCTTTGTCATTTGTGTTTCCTTCCTTCCTGAATATATTGCTTGATTTATTTATTATACAAACTTATATAATACGCTTTTTTAAGTTCTTTTTCTTTTTCGTACGCCGAGTTTATCGCGTCAACAAGCGACGTGTCCTTGCCGTTTGCGTTCATAAGCTCCGTAAGCTCGTCCGTTACCGCTTTAACCTGTGCGTCGCACTGTGCTTCAAGTCCTGCTACGTAAGACATGTTTTCGGAAACTATCCTTGCTTTCGTCGCCTGATTTCTTTCCTCTGCGGGAAGCGCCTTGTACTGAGCCTTTATATCGGCTTCAAAGCTTGCAAGCCTGCCTACGAAATCCGCCTTTATGACGTACATTTTCGCAACGAGCTCCGCAACCTTCTGGTTATACGCCTCTTCGGCTTCGGAAAGCTCCTTTTCGGTTTTTTCATTACCCGTAACCGTCGGATTTGTCTGCGTACCCGTATTCGTTCCGGCACCCTGTGTGCTCTTATCGTCTTTCTGCGGTGCGGGAGGCGTTATCTGTGCGTCTCCGCCCTGCGTGTTTTCGTCCGGGTTTACGTCCTGCGTATTTTCGCCCGCGTTTGCGTCGGGCTGCTCGGAATCATTGATTTCGGGCTTCTGCATGGATTCGTAAATCATCGCCGCAAGTTCTTCTTCGGTGAGGCCTCCCTTTTCAATCATTGTGAACATATCGTCCCCGACCGTAACGCCTATATCGGCAAGCGCCTTATCCGTCGCCTGCTTATTTTCATCAATTTTTGCCTGAATATCACTCGTGCTGCTCGTAAGTCCGCGATACAGCGCCATAATATTCGAAAATCCGTACGTCCTTACCGCAATCGCCGCCGCAACGCCGACCACAAGTACAATCGCAACGATTATCATGGTTATTATCTTTACCGGACCGAATCTTTTTTTGCTGTTTTTGCTCATTAATATCACCTCATTTTGGAAAAAGGGCGACTCTTTCCCATGCCGGCAATTATACAAATATATTATATCTGTTTAATATGCTTTTGTCAATACTTTTTACAAACTTATACTTGAATATATTCGCCTTAAAAAAAGAAAAAAGCCGCTTTTTTGTGTTTTTATCAGTTATTGAGACTTTCTTTTTTATTATTTTGTTCCTTTTTTCGTTAATACGGATTAACTTTTACAAAATTGACAAAATTTACCGCTTATGGTATATTACGTAAAAAGCAGTTTATTTTTGCGGAGGAATATATATGAACATTGTCCCCGTCGCCCACATTACAACGGATTTCAAGCATAAATTCGGTCTGCCGCGCCAGGGTGCGAGGGTAAAGGAATTATGCGGGAAAATCGTTTTTACGCCGGAATTCAGAAATCCCGACGCGCTGCGCGGACTCGAAAAATTTTCGCATATCTGGCTGATATTCGATTTTTCAAAATCACACAGAAAAAATTTTTCGCCGACCGTAAGACCTCCGAGACTCGGCGGGAACGTAAACGTCGGCGTTTTTGCAAGCCGCTCGCCTTTCCGTCCGAATTCGATAGGGCTTTCCTGCGTCAGGCTCGAAAGCATCGGATATTCAAAAAAAGACGGTTATTTCCTCAACGTTTCGGGCGTCGACCTGCTTGACAAAACGCCTATATACGATATAAAACCGTATCTTCCCATTGCCGACTGTTTTCCGGACGCGTGCGGAGGGTATTCCGATGAAAACGCGGATCATGCGCTCGAAGTCGTATTTGAAGAAGGCTGTGATAGCGAAACAATGAGCAAAAGCGACCTTACAATCATAAAAAAGTGCATTGCCGAGGACCCGAGGCCGTCTTATCAGGAAAACGAAACGCGGATTTACAAGATGAAATACAAAAAATTCGACGTTTGCTTCAGAATTTGCAAAAATAAAGCCTTTATCACAAAAATCATACCCGACGAAAAATAAAAAATCAGGCGAAAACGCCTGATTTTTATATTATATATTCACTATTTTCTCGATATGATTTCCCGTGCGAGCTCCTTATATGCGGCGGCGCCCTTCGAGTGCTTATCGAAATACATTGCCGGCATGCCGAAGCTCGGCGCTTCCGACAGCCTTACGTTTCTCGGCACGGGCGTTGAAAACAGCTTGTCGGGAAAATGCCTTTTGAGCTCCTCAAGCACCTGCATCGTAAGATTCAGTCTGCCGTCGAACATGGTTACTATGACTCCGAAAAGTTCAAGCGACGGATTATACGTCTTTTTTATCTTCGATATCGTCATCATAAGCATACTCAGCCCCTCCAGCGCGTAATATTCACACTGCATGGGCACGACAACGCCGTCCGCGGCGGAAAGCGAATTTATCGTCAGCAGTCCCAGCGACGGCGGGCAGTCTATTATTATATAATCGTAGTCGCATCTTAACGTATCGAGCGCCTTTTTAAGTTTATACTGTCTTTTTTCCTCGTCGACGAGTTCGATTTCCGCGCCTGCGAGCGATATATCGGCGGGTATGACGTCGAGACCTTTGAATTCGGTTTTTATTATACAATTATACGGATTTTCTCCCGAAAGCAGCTCATAAGACGTTTTTACGCCTTTTTTTGTTATTCCCACTCCGCTCGTCGCGTTGCCCTGCGGGTCAAAATCCACAAGAAGCGTCTTTTTGCCCTCTTCTCCGAGGGAAGAAGCGATATTGACCGCGCTCGTCGTCTTTCCGACTCCACCCTTCTGGTTTGCGAACGCGAGTATTCTGCACTTTATTTCAGAGCCCATTGATATTCTCCTTAAACAGACCTTTTATGCGTCGGTATTCTGATTCATATAGTCGTCGATTGCGTTTTTGAGTTTTACAAGTCCTTCTTCAAGCTCTACGTTATCGAGCTGTGCGCCCGCGGAGTCGAAATGTCCGCCGCCGCCGAGCTTTTCAAGTATGAGCTGAACGTTTATCGTTCCGTCGGAGCGTGAAGAAATATGCACGCTTCCGTCGATTACGCATATCACGAACGACGCGCTGACTTTTTCAAGCGTGAGAAGCTTATCCGCCGCCTTTGACGCGGCTATTTTATCCTTCTCGTGCGCTTCCTTTTCATACACCGATATCGCTATTTTTTCCCTGTATATATGGATATTGTTTTCAAACGCCGTTTCGCGTGTGAAATCTTCTATTGATGTACTGAAAAGCTTATTCGCGTCATACGGGTTTGCGCCTTCGCCTCTCAAATACTGCGCCGCGCCGAACGTCTTGGTTCCGGTGTTTTTGGTAAACTGGTTCGTATCGAGGCTTATACCCGAGAAGAGCAGGTTTGCCTCCGGTCTTGTGAGCGTTCCCGACGGAACGGACTGTTCGAGTATTTCACACATAAGTTCCGACGCCGAGGACGCCGCAGGCTCAATATACGATATTTTCGGCGGATTTACGAATTCTCCCGTCTTCCTGTGGTGGTCGATTACGACAAACGAGCTTGCCGATTCATAAAGCTCCGGCACCTCGAAAAACGTAGGATTATTCACGTCGCACACCACGAGCAGCGTATCCGACCTTATGAGTTCGTGCGCCATTTCCCTGTCGACGAACAGTTCGTCGTATTCCCCCGCCTTATCCCTCATGCTGTCGAATATCTTTTTGAGGTTGAAGTCGTGCACGTTTACGACGACGTTTACGGGAACGCCGTTATATTTTGCTATTCTCGACACGGCGACGCACGACGCTATCGAGTCGTGGTCGGCGTACTTATGTCCCATGGCAATTACGTTTCCGCTGTTTTTGATGAGATTTATAAGCTCGTTTGCAATGACTCTCGAGCGCACTTTTGTCTTCTTCTGCACCGATTTCGACCTGCCGCCGTAGTATTCGACGGAATTTTCGCTCTTTACGACCGCCTGGTCTCCGCCCCTCTGGAGCGCAAGGTCGAGCGCGTTTCTTGCGACGCTCTCCTTTTCGGCGTACGTTCCGTTTATTTTGGAAACGCCTATCGACGCGGTAAACGGCATGGTTATATTATCTATTTCGATTTCCCTTATTTTATCGAGAATATCGAATTTATCCTCGTCGAGCTTTTCAAAATATCTCTGCTCGAAAAGGACGATAAACTTATCCTTATCGTATTCCTTGATTATTCCGCCTATCGACGCGGTCCATTCGTCAAGCACGCCGCCTATCGTCGCAAGCGCCGTTCTCTGCTTATCCTGTATGAACTGCACCGCTTCGGAGAAGTTATCTATCACGATAAACGCAACCATGAGCGATTTCATATCTATTTCGCGTTTCGCGACTCCAAGCGCAGTAATATCGTTCCAGACGGTTATGCAGTATCCCTTGCCCACCGTCGACGTCTTATAGAAATCTATCTCGTATTCGGCGATTTCTGTTTTAATCCGCATTGCTTCCGCGTTATCCCTGAACATTCTTGCGGGACTGAGTGTTGAGCCGAATATTTCGGACAGTTTTTTTCCGTAAAGCGTTCCTTTTTCGTTTGCACACGCCAAAAACGCCTTATTATACCAGACTATCTCTCCCGAGTCGTTTACTATGGCTATCGGATTTTTGAAGGAGGTTACGAAATTTATCGTCATTCCCGACAAAAGCGGACTTTCCTTCGTCATTCCGCTTTTTTTGATTTCGCCGTGTGTGATTATCGCGTTTCCGGCAAGGAAAAGCAATATTATTATCACTCCCGCGAAAAACAGCGGATATTCTTTTTTCACAAGGCATGCAAGAGTAAGCAGTGCAAGTGCAAAAAGCCCCGCAAGCACGCTCTTTTTTGCAAACATCTTATTAAGACTTTCTTTTAACATCAGCTTTTCGCATCCTTCCAACCTGTCTGTATATTACAAAGGATTCTTCGGCGCATACGACCTTCTCACCGTCGACGACGCGCCGATAAACGAAAGAATTATCACAACGGTATTCATTCCGAGAATAAAAATCAGCAAAAATGCGAGCGCAGCGACGGCGATTACCGCAAGAGCGCGGCTTCTTATCCTCAAAGCGAAGAATCCGTACACGGATTTTATTCCGAGATACGCAAACGGTATTGACAAAATTGTACTTACGTTATAAAACGCCGCCGAAAGCACGTTGTTTCCGACAAAGAAATCAAAAATGAAATACGCCGCGTATGAAACATACAAAAATCTTGCGCCGAGCGGAGACATTGAAAACGTCCAGTCCCTGCCGTCAACGCATTCTTTTTTCATATCCGATATTTTACAGAAAAATCCGTAAATTGCGACCGAAAGCGCCGACAGCAGCATTCCGAATATCACAAGCGAGCTTACCGCGTTTACCTTTACGTAGTATTCGCTCGTCTGTATGAATTCCTCGACGTAATCGAGCGTCTGCGCGTCATACGCGGCGTTTTCCGAAATAATATCGAAAATATTCCTATACGTTTCTCCGACGTACGACGCCGCCGTTTCAACAGCTGTTTTCAGTGTCTCCGGTCTTATATTTCCGAACGCCCGCCAAATGAAGATCAGCACGTCGGCTATAATTCCCGCGGAAGCAGCCGTGCAGAGTGCGGCATACGTCTTTGCCTTGTTCTGTTTTATTTTTGCGCAATAAGACAAGCAAAGTGCGCAGACAAGGCAAAGAAGAACGTTTACGGCGGAGCCGAAAACGTCGCTTCCGCCCGCAAGCACCGGTATTGCGGCAAAAGCCAATACGGGCACCGCCATGACGTAAGGCAGAAAACCGTATGATATTATTATCGAATACAAGACCGAGAACAGCGCAAGTGAAAGTATTCCGAGGACCGAGAAAACGGAAAATCCCGCGGCGTAATGAAGCGCGCATAGTAAAGACAGCGCAAAATACGCAAACATGACTATTCCCTTGTTTTTTCCGCTCTCGCTCCTGTTTTCGTTCAAAGCCGTTCTCCCGTAAAAAATGTTATTATTTTTTTGCATACATTATTATATTAACACAAACGCCCGTTTTTTGCAATACCTCTCTTTTTTGCGTTTTTTTATTCTTTATCAAAATATTTGTTGACAAACGCGGCTTTTTATGATATACTACATAAGCACCAAAAACGGCCCCCTGGTCAAGCGGCTAAGACATCGCCCTCTCACGGCGAAAACGGGAGTTCGATTCTCCCGGGGGTCACCAATTTTGCGGCCCGTTGGTCAAGCGGTTAAGACACGGCCCTTTCACGGCTGTAACATGGGTTCGATTCCCGTACGGGTCACCAAATAAGAACAACCAGATTGATACAATGTGTCAGTCTGTTTTTTTACGGGTTCAATACCTG
>JAEEGH010020698.1_pt1 | contig 13647 bp, 17 predicted proteins | sample 9134181 | NCBI WGS metagenome assembly JAEEGH01 (sample SAMN16246544, study PRJNA631951) | gut metagenome | biome: gut microbiome; feature: rumen; material: DP-attached | host: Bos | place: Iran: Karaj | collected 2018-10
CCATGTCCTGAATAAACTGGGCATTCGAGGTTCGTGCTTGGTGGATACGCACCACCACCTTCGGCTTCTTTGGCTTTTCTTTATTGGCGCCCTTGGTGCGCATCTGCTCACGATAGGCATTGATAGCTTCCTTGCCAATCTTATCAGCAGCCACGATGGGCGAAGCCAACAATTTGAACAAACGAGTAGCAAAGCTCTTACCACTTGCAGGATCGCCAATAATCAGCGTCGAGTTATTCAGCCTGCGCAACTCCTCAGGACGATGATAGAACCTGTAAGTACACCTTGTCATCAAGGTCATCAGCAGACCGCCACTCACAAACAATGCCGCAGGATACTGATTGCGCTTCAAGCCCTTCGTAATGTCCTTTATCAACGGAAAGTCCTTGCTCAGTTCCTCAATCTGTGCGCCCCATTCCCAGAGCCAGCGCGCCATATCGTCATCCCTCAGCGTCACCGCCGCCGTCTGCGCTTTCGTGATCTCCTGATACGTCTTACCACATGCCTCCTGAATCGCGGCGAGCATCGCCTTTGAGGGCAGAGAAGAAGCATACTTCCTTTCCTTCTCGGCAATACAACTGGCTGCGCTCTCCACAGTCTGCCCCACGTTCTCGTTTCGCTCGTCGATGATCTCCTGTACCCACGGCTGTGCCTCAACAATGCGCTGCACTTGGGCCTTGTCGCCATCGAGCATGAGTAATAAGTCTGTTGCCAGTTTGAGGCTCTCGTTGTGACGGTTGCTGTCGGCTGCACAGGGCAACTTTTTTGCATAGCGAGCATCAATAATAGACTGTACATCATAACCACGCCATTTTAACGGTACTGACTCAACGTCCACCTGCCCACCTTCTGCAGGCACTTGTTTAACACTCGCACTGGCCACAGCAGCAGGCTTAGTATCAGCACTATGACCAGCCCTATACTCAGCATCATATTTCTCACCAAATTCTTTGTTCTCATAAGTGAATAATTCGTTGTCTAAATACATAATATCCGTTTCCTTGCAGATGAAGCTCATGCGGCTTGCATCCTTGCAACTTTCGTCAACCTCCACGCCCAAGACCTTCGCCATCGCATGTTGGTTGTCGATGAGATTACCCTTCCTGAAATCAGCCTTAAAGACTATCTTCAGGCCTTTGCCACTAGGTGTCACATACACGAGCAGAATCCCCAGCTTCTTCAAATCACCGTGAACCTTTAACCATTCACCATGAACCTCCTTTGGATTCTCCACGTGGTCGATGTCCATCACCACCAAGCCCGTCAATCTCGTTGACGCCTGCTTGCGCCAGCGCCCCTTCTTTCCTTTAGCTGACTCCGTCTCGTCGAACGTCGCCTGGAAGATAAACGCAGGCAGCTTCCTCTTCAAGCTAGCCTCGCCCGTCTCACGGTACTTGTCGATGTTCTCGTTCCATTGTGTCGCCCGGACGAGCGCATAAAACTGCGCTTCGTCCACGGGCAACGTAGGATGACAAAAATTCTTCTGATAACAAAACATAAAAATCTGTTAGTCTGTTATTCTGTCTTTAATAGTTATTCTGTCTTTAACAAAACTCTATCAGATCGAGTTCACGCTCGATGAGCGCATCCTTAGCATCGTGCGCATGTTCGTCGAGCAGCCCCATGATGCATGCAGTGTCATAGTCCTTGGGGAAACTGCCGAACACCTTGACACGTTCCAGACTCTCCTTCACCCAGCCCCACGGCAGCTTCTTCACCAACACATCCTTGTGTCTGATCTTCGGCTGACGATTGTAAGCCTTGAAGGTTAAACGACCTGTGTTCTCATCCATGTACAGAACACCTTCCACTCTCTTGCCACTCATGAGTCGGCTCAGCAACTCCATGGCGTTCAAAACAAATACAAACTTTTTCATAATCTTGTCGAATTTATGAGCATCGGAAAAGCGAAGTGTTTTTCAGTTGAGCTCAATTTCTATCCGGATACTTTTCCCTCTTCGCTCATTCCTCCGACTCGGTTATTAATTATTCTTGGAAACTAATTGCCATAATCACCCATAATTTCCATAATATTATTATGGGATATTACGATATATTACGGGAATTCGTTTCTTTAGATTTTCAAAGAATGACTTCTTTCGTTTCTATATCACGCACGTCGCCACCACCATTCCCGGCAAGCCTCAATCCGTCTGACATCTGCCAGTCCTTGCACTTCGACCTCTGGTCTACTGCAATCATCATCACTGCGCAGAATCTCGAACCGTCTTTCTGAATGCACTTGTGCTGACAACTGGCACAACTGCGTTTCACCTTAATGCCATAGGCATTTCTCACACTCGTCAATCTCATCTTCTCCATAATTATCCATTATTAATTGTCCATTTTCAATTGTTTAATCTCTCTCTTCTGCTCCCTGATCAGCTTCTTCTGTTCCAGCACCTGAGCCTTCAGTTCCGTTACCTCTGCCTGGAGCATCTTGGCGATGCTGCCTTTCATCGTGGCTTTGAGCATCTTCCGCACCTCTCCCTTCGTCATCGCCTCCAGTCGTTCTATCCCCACGTGGATACAGAACCCCTCCAGCAGACTCTGGGCATCGAAATACATAAAGCCCTCGTTGTTCACCTCCAGCGCATAGCCGTTCACCACCGTTTTCAATCGGATGTCGAGTTTCAGCTGCTCCAGCTTTTTCTTACCAACCTGTTTCATCGTACGCCTCGTTTAAATGGTTCATTACTCTTTCTTCCTCCTCCAGATCCGGCTCAAACATTCTGGCCAGATCCAAGAGCGTTCCAACGTAAATAATTCTTTTGTTCATAATCGAAATTTTTAATTCTTTGCTTGATTGCGATGGCAAAATTACGACATAAAACAATGCAAAATATCGTTTTTTTTCGTGGTTTCCGAAACATCGTCCGACAACTCAGCGATTTTCCGAAAAACCGTCCGAAAGGCGTCTTTTAGCCCTGCCGAAAGCACTCAAAAACTGCTTTACGATGTTCTTCCGCCTCAATTCTTCGGCAGCTTTTGGCTGGTCATTGAATGTCCAGTCAGGATAACGGCCACTCACCTTGCTGATGGTGTCGTAGATAGTGGAACGTCCTGGCAGACCGTCCAGATCCAGCACCTTCAGGTAGTCGACGAACTCCTGTGGACTAAAAAAGAAAGGCATTCCTGGAATCAACCCCTCGTTGGCTGCAATCATAATATAGGTATAATAGCCTGGATAGCGGAAGGCGCCGTATTCACGCATCTCACGTATGGCAACTGCCACGCACGAATTGATGGCCTCGCGGGTGTCCGCATGGCAAATCTTACTCACCAGTTCCATCTCAGGAATGCGCTTGGCCCATTCCTCCAACAACTGTGCCAAGGATTCTGGCACACGAAACGTCATTTCTGTCATTGTCTCTCGAGTTTTGCGAGATATGCGGTCGGCGTCCGGACTTTCCTCATGAGACCTCACAAACCTCAGATTCAACATTCTGTTACTTTTTGTCTTTCGACACTGCGAAATTACGCATAAAAAAAGGGCGGCGGAAATAATCCGTCGCCCAATGGCAGTTTCTGGGAGTTTTTCTGGGAATTTTGGCGATATCGCCTGATTTCTGGGAGTTTTGGTAAAAATCTCGGAAGTTTTTGGGAGTTCTACGGGAGTTTCTTCTGCATGGCAGCGCCTGCGAGATAATAGCTCAGATAGTGCTTCCCATGTACAGGAGCCAAATCATCTTTCCATGTCACAAACGCTTTCGAGAAACAAGCCGTCGCCATGCGTCTCAGTTCATCCCCCTGAGGCAGATGCTCATGGTCAGGCAGCACACTGCTCACCAGATCACAGAACAGATCGTAGCGATCCTTGGGGATAAAACCACAGTCCATCAGTACACGACAAGGCCCCAGCCAGTGACGGCCTTTCTTCACCAATGGCCCTACATACTGCAAGGCTCGCTCCACCTCATCTCTGGTCAACACGTGCTCTTCCTCCATCAACTCACCCATCTTTTTCAGCGCACGTTCGATGGACTGACGGATGTTGCGCGTTGTCTCGTGAACATCCATCTGCATGTTCCACACCATCTTGCCTACAAACTTTATGTTCATACTCTCCGTCAATAATATCGAATCATATTTGTCGTTGGAAGGCACCAGCCAGTGACGTCCATGCTCATCCGTATAATACGATTTCAACACATCCTCGCCGTCAATCTTGGCAGCTACGATATCCTGATTCCTGAAGTGGTTGGTAGTTTCCACCATCAGCAGGTCACCGTCGTGAATGCCCACGCCGATCATCGAGTCGCCCTGCGCCCTCACAAACGACACATTTCTTCCCATTGTCATCGCACCAGGCACTGCCATCAACTCTGGAGGAATATCACCCATCTCAGTAGGTAGTCCACAACTGATACCCATATCATAATAAGGTACAAGCGTGTCGCACGCCAGCTCCACATTCAACGGTAAAATCTCACAATTACTACTCATTTTTTTCTTTTGGTTTTAAGTCGTTCTACTCATTTCGCCACAAGTCTCTTCCCGTCTTTAAAGACGTTGTCGTAATAGATCTTCTCAAATGTCAGTTCATCACGCCGTATGGGTTCTGACATCCTAGCCTGGGCTTTCTCTACCGCCTCGTTAAACCCGTCTGCCTCAATGGTGAGCTCTCGGCTCATCACAATGTTTTCTCTAAATTTAAATTCCATAATTAAATGTTTAAATGATAAATACTATTATAAATTCTCTGCGTATGCACTCATCATATTGAAGAGCACAACGACTATTACGAACGCTAGAAATAAACCTGCCATAATCTTTAATTTTATTAGTTTACGGCTGCAAAGATAGGCCCAATGCGTTCACTGAGTGTAAACGCATTAAAATAATTCAAGAAAAAAAGAAAAAAAGTTGAATTATTCTTCGTCGTACACTTGTTCTATCGTACGATAAAGCTCCTTCATCCTTATCTGGAAATGCTCTGGCGACACGACTTTCAGGTGGTCACCATACGACATAATCTCGCGCTCCAGTTCACGATTAATCATCAGGTCAAGCTTCACCAGACAACCCTTCTCGCCCAGACTCTCTATCTTCTGAAGCGGGTGTATGGGCAACGTATGCAGGTAATTGTCAGCCCAGCTGTCGCCCTCCAGCACGATGTGTTCCACCACACCTCCGTCAGGATGAGTGATGCCTACGATATCATCAAAATAGTGGTTGAAGTCAATATCGGTCTTTCTGTATGCCACCTCGTGATTCTCACGCACAGAAACGAATCTGTCGAGAGCGAAACTCGTCACGAACTCCTTTCCCTCGATGGTTGCAAAAAGATACCAGCGACGCATAAACTGTTTCAGATAATAAGGATGGATGATACGTTCCTTTGGTTCATAGCCGAAGCGCTGATACTCGATGGTCAGCACCATCTTCTGCTTGATGGCATTGAAAAGTTGCAGAAAAAACCTGCTGTCGCCAACCGTTCCCTCTTCGAAACTCGCAATGGTCTGGTTTGGGTCCATCATCTGCTGGTCAAAGCGGGCCGACATCTGGTCAATCCATTCCAGCTGAGGCATTCCCCTGAGTCCCTGCAACAGACTGCGCACCTCTTGCAGTTTCTCAATCTCGTCGAATGTCAGTTCGCGATTATAGATCGACTCAATACCATCACGATAGCGGTAGTATGTCATTCGGCCTCTGCGTTCGGACACGATGCCGTATTCCTCATAGATTCGATAGAACTTCTCGTTCATCTCGTTGATGTCTTGCAAGATGGTAACCTTCGATTTGACGGGTAGCATATCGCGCGACTCCAGCGCTTTGTTCACAGCCGCCTGCAGTTCTTCACGCGTATACTCCCGCCCAGTGCCCAGACACTGGTCGATGATCATCTCCCGCATCGAGTAGTCTTTCGTCTTCATTGTCGTCTTTTAGAATTGTCTGCCTAACCCCTCTATGTGACACTAACGTACAGGGCGCACGGAATACTTGCTGCTACGGAGCCAGCTCCCCACCATTCCAAGGTAAGAATTGAAGTAACAAGCTTTGTTCACGTCAGAGGGCGTGGAAGACCAATAGAAGCCGCCTGTGCCCACGCCATCCTCAGGAGGGACAGTGGGAAGGAAAATGGAGGCACCGTTAGAGCCTGTATATTTCCTACCATCCACTCCATTCAGAGTCGTCCATGCGCTTGTTGTATTTGTTAGGAATTCATTTATCTGGTCTCTTGACGGTGCAGATGTCGCCAACTCAAATGTATAGTAGTATCCATAACCCTCAGGAGTATTAGCTCCTTCATTACAGCAACGCCATTGCGTGCCCGAAGGCAACCCCAAATCTATCCAGTGGGGATGGTTCGCATCAGGGCAAATGGTCTCGTTGATTTGGACCGGATAGTCTTTCGGATTTCCATAGTAGTATTCGTTGTCACCCGTAAACTTTACATATTCGTAGAGTGTGATGGTGGAGGGCGACTCATTGCGGTAGTAAACATAACGACTATCCGTATAAGGAGAACCGAATGACTTCAATGATATATGGGCAGTCTTTCCGTCTGGATCCTTATAGACATAACCCCAGTCTTCTACGCCCAAGCTGTTGATCAGTTCTACGGTAACGGTACAGTCGTACTTGTAGGAATATGTTTTGCCATCATGGGTAAAGGCATCCATTTTGTGTTCAGAGCCAGTTTGTTTAAACTCTGTGATTTTAACGGGATATTCTGGGGTATCTACTTTTGCAGATGGCTTCGCTAGCATCACTAGTCCATTATAGTCCACAACTGGATATACTGTATATTTTTCTCCTTCTTCTATATCAGTGAAAATATGGCTGATATACCTCCGGCCGCTCTGGTAATCCTCTTCGTCAAAATATGTGTCAACAATATCACCATTCTCATTATGTAATGCAAAGCCCACACGGACTGGACGTATGAGGCGAGAAAAACTTCCATCTATATTTATAGACGCCTCAGCCTTAACGGTTCCTATCGAAATTGCTTCTAATTTGACATCAGAGAAACTTGGCACATGTCCTAATCTTGCTATTGGCTCTTTTCTTGCGAGAGGAAGATCGCAAGACACGGAAAAAGGCCAGATCTTACCTTCTATACTTGTACCATAGAACCAATTGAAGTTCAATGCCGTATCATGCAAGCGATCATAAACTTCAGTCGTTTCCATAGCTGTTGATCTTTCTGCTTTTAATAATACTGCTTTGCTTTCTCCTTCAAATCCTAACTCACCCCTGAAACATATATGGGCAAAATCCTTGTCTGCTATGAGGAATCCCATCTCAGCATAACCACCTAAAGCAATACTTCCGTCCATTGTTATCTCGCCATCAGCAGATAATCCTAATGCCCTAGGTGTAAGCGTAGGCTTCATCGACTGCCCATATCGCGAACTTACGTCATAATGAAATACGAGTCGGTAATCTTGAGTTAATTCCGATTGAGCACTGATTTTGGATGATGCTCTAATAAACGCGCCTGGTTCAATGTAAAATCTCACAAGCGGACAGTCTGGAATTGGCCATGACAATCGAGGGAGGTGTGTTGCAGGGTCCTTCCATCCCCAGTCATGACTCCATTCCAATCCACCTGTCGCACCAATATGACCCATAAAATGGAAGTCAGCAATGCAAGACAGACTTATATTCAACTCGTTGTCTTCATGATCAGGCAGAATCAAAAAAGCAGAAACCTGAAAAGTCGGTGCAAATTCAAACAAAAAATTAGGCTGGAAAGTAAAAGCAAAATCATCCTCAGCTGAATCAATTGCCAATTTCCAATCGTCTGTTAATGAAAAACGGAAAGGAGAAGGCGTAATTGTAACTTGACCTGGTCCATGGACAGCTCTCCTTTGGGGAAATCTTAGACGACTATCTGAATTTGTTGAATTGATAACACCATAGTAGCACTTAAAAATATCTGTCATAGTGACGGCTTCACAGTCAACCATATAATTACCATCAGCAGTAGTAGTGACACTAATTACTTCACCCATAAAACCTATAGGAAAGGTGTCGCTTTGCTCTAAGGTTACCAATTTGTCTCCTATTTGAGGTAGTAGATTTGAAGGTGTCTTTGCAGAAAAAGCTATCTGCAACTCATCTGAAGAGAGAACATATTTCCTAAGGTCTCCCTCAATTACTTTGACTCCTGGCTTGTATTGTGTTTCTGGCGTTACAAATCCCACACTGTCAATAGCAGCGAGTGGTATTTTATAAACGCTGTCTGCAGTATTTATGATCTGAGTTACAACTTCGTCATAGGTATTACCTTCAGCATCCTCATACGAGTATTCCATACTTATCACTTCATCACGGAAAAATGCATTGAAGCCGCCATCGTTACGGTAAATATAGAATGCCTCACCAATATGTTGGGCCATGCCGCTGAGGGTAACGGCTGCCAGAAGAATCATAAGGAATAGTCTGCGTTTCATTTCTTCGTGAATTTAGCGGTTTTGCCATTGACGTTAAGCAGATACACTCCAGAAGGAATAGACGAGAGAGGAAGAGTAGCATAATCTCCGCTACGCAGAATCTTGACTGGTATTTGAATACCTTTTGCGTTGTAGACTGATATCTTATCGGATGATTTGAATCCATGAAAGACAATCTTGCCGTCCTCTTTTGAATAACATAGATTTCCCTTGGGGGCATTGATGCTGGTGCCTTTACCTTTAAACGTAAAGTTTAGCACATCTTCCTTAGGGAATTCCATGTTAAGAACAGTAGATGTGATTAGAACTTTGTCGTTTAGAAATTGCACTTTGGGTAGTGTGAGCAGTTCCACATCAGTCGTATTGCCATTAGCATGATGCAACACCAAAGTCTGTGCAAAAATATGACTATGACTCATTGATGATAATAAAACCACCAATAAAACAACAATCCTAAAATGTTTTCTTCCGATTACATTCATATTTTTATAGCTTAGTTATTCATTATTGGTTGCAAAGGTAGTGATTTTTTACACAAATTCCAAATTTTTATTTAAAATCTTGTTTGCTGAAGGATTCAGGCAATTCGCTGAATGAATTTGCCAGAGTCAGAAACTCTCCTTATCTTTGCATCGTCAAAAAAAGCTAAGTTAGTTTTTTCATACATATAGTTAGTTAATGATTAGTTGGTTATTAGTACCCTTTAGGCTCGCAGCTGCGAGCCTTTTTTCATATCAGCGCCACCCATCAAAAAGGACACAAAAGTGCCTGACCCTTCCGTGCCCGCTGGAAAGGATAATCTATATGATAGTCACAAAGCTACTGCCGTGATAAATGCTTATATTTCATTACAAATAATTCCACCTTGTATTTTCCGACATGATCGGCAGTCTCAATGTTTGAAGGGCTAACTTCTTTAACTTTCACAGGAGTATCAACAGCCACCCATTTAAAGATGGAGATAGGCTTTTTGCGGTTCGACATACCGCCGTATATATTGTCTTTAGTGAGCGGGATGCCTGCACCACGAACGTCATCAACGAGATGGTTATAAAACTGATCAGCCTCTTTCTTCGTTTCAAAAAAGAAGTCATAATACAATCTATTGTCATACCAGTCATAATAAGCGATACCGATGGGTACACCACGATAGGTAAAATCAAAATTTGGGCCAGCATGGAGACCTGGAGAGTAATTAATGCTTTCGCTATTGCCAAAGGTGTCTGTCACCACTTGCATGCCCTTTTCTCTTGAGGGCATGGGGGTTTCGATGCACGATAAGGGGAAATAGAGCAAATCGCTGATGGTGCGGTCCTTAATATCCATTCGCGTGGGATGGGATGGCGCATTAAGTTTGCCTGTACTCTTCTGTGCATTAGAAATTGCTGGCAAAAACAACATGAATATGCCGAGCAGCGATGCAAATAAAGCATCAAAAGATAGTCTCTTAGTTATTCTTATTTCCATAAATATCTTCTATTTGTTTCGTTTTAAATTAGTGATGCAAAGATACAGCAAAAATTTCATAATACAAAGAATTTCGGGAATATTTTAAAGAATAAAAAAAATCCGCACTATTCTCACGAACAATGCGGGAGGCTTAAATGTTATATAAAAAAGAGTTTCATTACGATTCTCACGAAGGGTGTTATTGAAACTAAAAACGAATGCTGCAAAGGTAAGGCTATTTTCTTAAAAAACAAAAAAAAAGCTGGATTATCTTGGAAAAAGTTTGTGGATTCGGAATTTCTGCTTATCTTTCTTAAGGCCACAAGGGCATAAGCGACTCCTTCGTCGTCGAGCGGCAGCATCTTTATTAACTCATTAAATTGTATTCATATGAAGAACATGGAATCAAGTAAAGGCGAGATCGTGATGTACCAACCCGATGAGACTATCAGGCTAGAGGTAAGAATGGGTGAAGAAACCGTATGGCTGACACAGCAACAAATGGCAGAGTTGTTTGATAAAGACAGAACTGTTATTGGCCGTCACATTCGGAACATTTACAAAGAGGAGGAATTAGAGAAAAGAATCACATGTGCAAAATTTGCACATATGGACACAGATGGAGATCAGGAATATGAATATACTGCCTACAATCTCGATGTTATTATATCCGTAGGCTATAGAGTCAAATCAAAACGTGGCACCAAATTCCGTCAATGGGCAAATGGCATTTTAAAAGAATACCTGCTCAGAGGATATGTTGTCAATGCTCGTATAATGGCATTGGAACAACACGTTGCAGATAACATCTCGCAGCGACGCAGGCACGCAGCGACACAGCGACATTTGTGTTTTTGATATTGTAAGGGGAGGTGTTAGGGGATATTAAATTATATATATTATTAATTATATTATAATATAATTAATAATATATATAATTATGTAAGGGTTTTTCGGTACATCGTAATTTGCAAATGAAGCTGTGTCGCTGCGTCGCTGCGTCACAGCGTGGAGGGGTGAATAGGGGCAAGTATGTAAGCTATGAGCATGAATAATGGAATCTCATCAGTTAAAATAATCATCGAGGCAGATTGCAGTAATCTCGTCGGGGGCACGGAATCTGGAGCGGAAAAGAGCAGAAACACACGAGGAAGAGAATCAACCGGGAAAGGGAGAGCAAAAGAAAAATCGGCAATTTTGTGTCAAATATTTTCAAGAAAAGAGGGGGTTTTTCGGCGAGTTTTTGAAGGTTTGAAGTCTGTAAATAACTGATTTTTAAGCATTTGCAATTTTGACATCGAAATAAATTTGAAACAAATTGAAAAAAAGCTTGTTTTGCATTGATATTATTAGTAATTTTGCATCAGAAATCAGGGGAAATGAAAAGCGCGCGTTCAGACCACCCCTGACCCCATTCCCGAGCAAGGCTCGCCTACCCGTAGCCTTTCCTACTCAGGAGGGGAACAACGCGGGAGTCGGCCACCCGGTGTAGTTGGTCGAGTAAGTCTGATACTATGAAAAACATTTAGTAGTATGGCGAAGATTATCTATGAAGTGTACCAGAACCAGAACGAGCACAACAGTGCTTACGGCAAGTGGTACGGCCGTGTAAAGTATCTGGAGAGTTTGAACACCCGTAAGCTGTCGAACCACATCGCAGAGCACGGAAGTATTTATACGCCCGACATCGTGTACGGCGTGATGGAGAAGTTCCGCAGTTGCCTGTTGGAGATGCTGCTCAACTCGAAGAAGGTGAAGATCGAGGGCCTCGGCACGTTCTACACCACGCTGGAGTGCAAAAAGGGCGGTGCAGTGAGCAAGGAGAAGTTTAACATCCTGAAGGACATTCAGGGTCTGCACATTCGCTTCCTGCCTGAACAGGAGCAGGAGCAGAACATTAGCAGCCGACAGTTCCTGAAGCAGGCCGAGTTCATCAACATCGACAGTCTCCTGCCGAAGGAGGAAGAGGCCGAGGGCGGCAATGGCAGCGGCAACGGCGGCGGTTCCCAGAGTGACGGTTCCCAGAGCGGCGAGCAGGGTGGCAACGGTAGCCAGAATGGTGGTTCGCAGAGCGGACAGCAGGGCGAGCAGAATCAGAGTTCAGGTTTTGCGCTGACCATCAGTAAGAGCGGAACGGGTACGGCAAGTGTGACCAGCGGCGGAAATGCTGTGAACTCGGGTGATTCTCTCAGTGAGGATGCAGAGGTGGAGATCAGTATTACGCCGGCAGAGGGCAAGGTGCCTACGGCAAGTGTCAATGGATCTCAGATTGAACTCACTGAGGATGGCGGCGTGTATGCAGGTAGTTTCGCAATGCCTGGTCAGGCTTCTAGCCTCGTAATCGAGACTGGAACCGCTGAGGGCGGGGATAGTGGAGATGGGATTGATAAGGACTAGGCCCGTCTAGGCGTCACTGGGACGCCATAAAACGTAGAAACGGAATTAAATGCAATAAAGGATGAAGAAAAGGATTATTGAGGTGGCGGTGAAGGTGGTAGTAGCCGCGCTGACGGCATTTCTGACGGCGATTACGACGACTAGTTGTATGGGACTGGGGCCGATTGGATTCTGAGAACAGAGAACGGATTTCGCTCTTGGAGCGAAGTGAATCACAGGGGACAGGCACACACATTCCCGAGCAAAGCTCGCCTACCCGTAGCCTTTGTGCCATCAAGATAGCACATTGGTGCCAGTCCCGTGATTCACAAGAAGTCCTCTCGCAGAGAGCTGCGGGGGGATTTTTGTGTGCTATTGTGCGGACTCGGTGCCGCTGTAGTTGATGCGGAGGGCGAAGGAACGCTGGAGGGCTTCCTTCACATCGGCGATGACGCCCATGGGTGTGTGTTTGTCGGCTTTCAGACTGACGGTGAGGCGCTCGGCATTCTCCTCGGAGAGCTTCTTGCGCTCGGCCTCGATCAAACCAGCAAGGTGGTCGATGTCGGTGACCTGGCTGTTCACCTGGATCTGCGATGCACTGACATAGACATTGATGACAGCTGATTTCTGTTGCAGCTTCTGCACCTCGGTACCAGCGGGCACCTGATAGCGCACCTGCACATTGTCATGACGCATGTGGGTGACAATCATAAAGAAGAACAGCACGGTAAAGATGAGATCGGGCATCGACGCGAGATTCAGACCAGGCATCTCGTGCGACGAGCGACGGAAGATGGACTGCATGCGTCTCATTTGGCACCTCCTTCCTTCGATGGCTTCGACTCGCTGATACGCTGGGGATAATACTGATTGACCTCGTCGCGCTGCTCCTGCACCAGTTCGCCATAGCCCTTGCCATAACGCTCGCGTGCGTATTTCTCGCGCAGCTGGTTATAGGCTGCCACAATGGCGTTCTGCATACGGAAATAGGCCTCATAGGTGGTGGCACGGTCGGTCTGGATACTGATGACGTGATCGGTGCGGTCGGAAGCGACAAACGTCACAATCTGCTCCTTCAACTGCTGAGTCGTGAGCAGGATGCCGTCGATGGAGAGCTGGTCGTGGGCATCGAGGGTGATCTGCAGCACATGATCCTTGCGCACGTCGGTGGGCGGCTGCTGTTCCTGCGAAGGAGGCGGCAACTGGCGCAATAGTCCCTTGTCCGTGTCCATCGACGATGTCACGAGGAAGAAGATCAGCAACATAAACGAGATGTCGGCTGTGGAGCTGGTGTTCAGTTCCGGAATCTGCTCAAAACGACGCCTGCGAAACATCTGATAATCAGTATGAGGGAAGTGTAGATAAACATGTCGGCGGTCTTCAGCCAGAACGTGTCGGTGAAGAGTTCACCATTGGT
>JAEEGH010020699.1_pt1 | contig 13647 bp, 9 predicted proteins | sample 9134181 | NCBI WGS metagenome assembly JAEEGH01 (sample SAMN16246544, study PRJNA631951) | gut metagenome | biome: gut microbiome; feature: rumen; material: DP-attached | host: Bos | place: Iran: Karaj | collected 2018-10
ATTCAACGAAGCACAGCGCTTCCTAGCAGCCGGCTGGCACACGATTAGCGTTTCAGGCGCTACGGCGGGGGGGCGGCTGCGCATCCACGCCGTGAAAACCCTTGTCGCGAACCTGCCGAATTTCACCGAAAGGCCGTCGATCCTAGTCAATACCGCAGCCAAGCCCAACTGGGGCTTGTTCACCATGCCCTTCCACCGGCGGTTCGGTGGACTTTCCACCTTCAACACATTCACGCACTGCGAGGCCGACTCGCCCGCAAGGGCGTATTTCGAGGGGCGTGGGTGCCGACTCTGGGGGCCAACGCCCGGCGGTGGCGTCTATGTTCCGGCACGCCACGACATCGCAGCGTTGCGGCGCAACGTCGCCTCCCCGGCCTGGCGCGCGGGGATGGACGTCCTCTTTGACGAAAACGCTATGGATTTACATGGGAAATGGGGTGTTCCTGTCTCGCGTTTCCTCTCGTTCAACTATTCGGAACTTCTTTGGTCAATGCGGGAGGAGATGCCGCACGGCGGAGCCGTCAACACATACTACAGCGACTCAAACTTCGGCGGCTATTTCCGGGACAGGAAGTGCTACACGTCGGAAATCTCGGCAATCGTCAATTCTGGCGATGGCGGGTTCATCATACCGGAAACCTATGTGCCTTCCATGTCGGACAAGAGCTTCCAGTCGCACTGGGAAGACATGTTCGCCCGATGCGTCGCCAGCATCCATGAAATGGTGCCGGCTGCGCGTGGCCGCGTAATGCTCTGGTTGGGGCCGTATGTCAATGTCGGCCACGCTTGCTACCACAATGCGCCGGAAGTTGATCTCAAGGCGCAATTTTCGCGGCAACTCCTCAGGTATGCCACCGATCCCCGCTTCGCCGATTTGGGCGGCATAGGCTTTGGCGCATTGCGCTTCGGCAGCGAGGAACTGCGACGCTGGGGCATACGCATTGTGCGCCACTACTGCCTGGAGGGCGCGACAGGCGACTTGTCCGAAGAATACGGTTTCGCTTGGACTCCAGGAATCGTACGCAACGTCGACTTCGCAGATGGGCTTGCGAGTTGGCGCGTTGAGACTGGCGCGGGGGACGCCTCCGTCAGGGCGGCGGCCATACCTGGCTACGCAAAGAGACAGCAGCGCCAATGCCTACCATCCTGCCCTCAAGGATTCGGTGATTCCGTTGCCGTGCTCACGGCGGGTTCAAAACCAAGTGCGCTGTCGCAAACTTTGGGAGGACTGATTCCCGGTCGTTGCTATGTTTTGGAGTTCTCGGTCTCATCATTCGACGCAGCATCGGGAAAGATGCCTCCCGGCGAACCGCCGAATGATCCTAAGTCGCCTTACCCAGCCGTGTTCTCCGCACGGCTGGACGGCGCGGTGGAGATAAAGCCGCTCTCCTGTCGGCGAGATCTCGCTATCAAGGGGAAACTTGCGGTTTCAAACTACCGATACGTTTTCAGGGCAGAAGCCCCTAAATGCACACTCGTCCTTTCGGATTGTGACGACAGCGGTGCAACGCCTCCTTCCGGGGCCATGCAGGTAGTGAACCACATTTCATTCACGCCCTACTACCTAGAGGACGAAGCGGAAATCAACGAAATCGCGGCTTTGTTTGCTGACAATTCCGAAACCGTAACCAACAGGAACCCATGATAAAGTCTCGTTTTACGTCAAGCTGTGGCATCCGCCTCAAAGGCCATCTTGGAAACCGCCTTGACCGGATGATTGAGCGTAACGTCGCGGCAAAAGACATAGACTACATCACCGCCGCTTTTGGACGGAACTCGGAGAACAAACTGTGGCAAACCGAGTTCTGGGGCAAGTGGATGCATTCCGCAGTTCCTTTTGCAGCGTATTCCGGCAACGTTGAACTGCGCAAAAAGGTTGAGCGGGGAGTGGAACGTGTCCTCGCCGCGCAAGAGGCATGCGGCTATATAGGCAACTACCGCGACAAAGCCCGGTGCGGAGAGTGGGACGTCTGGGGCATGAAATACACCATGATGGGCTTAATGCACTGGTGGGATGCCTCTGGCGAGACGCGCGCACTTGATGCCTGTCGCCGTCTGTGCGACTACGTCATCGGCGAAATCGGTCCCGGTGGGCGGCGCGGCATCGAACTTTGGCAGACAGGCAACTGGATGGGCTACGCCAGCTCCTCTATTCTGGAACCAGTTGTCTGGCTTTACAGGCGCACCGGCGAAAAGAAGTATCTGGATTTTGCAGAATATATTGTCCGAGGTATGTCAGAACCGGAATCCGGTCCCCGCCTTGTTGACCTGGCGCTTCGCGGCATCCATGTTGCCGACCGCAATGGATACGGGAACGAACCGGAGAATGGCGGCGAATACGTAAATAGGATCAGCCGTATCAAGGCATACGAGATGATGTCCTGCTATCAGGGAATGCTTGACTACTGCGATGCGACCGGTCACATGGATGGCAATCTGTTTAACGCGGCGCTTCTTTCCGCTGAAGACATCGCTGCTGAGGAAATCAATCTCGCCGGTGGCTCGTCGTGCATTGAGCGCTGGTTCCATGGCGCACGAAAGCAGCACCTTCCCCATGCCCGACTTCAAGAGACATGCGTCACCACCACATGGATGCGCCTCTGCCAAAAGTTTCTAAGGATCACCGACGATCCTAAATGGGCCGACCGAATTGAGCGCACTTTCTACAACGCCTATCTGGCCGCACTCAAGGCCGACGATATCGAGTTCACGTCATACACGCCGCTCACCGGCAACCGCTGGCACGGGATGCAGCACTGTTTCCAACACGAAGACTGCTGCAATGCCAATGGCCCGCGAGGTTTTTTGTGTTTCCTTGAAGAGCTCTTCCGCGCAGAGGACGATGCGGTCACGTTCAACTTCTACGCCTCGGCAAATATAGATGGTGTCATTCCGGCAACTGGGCGAAAGGTATCCTTTGAAATGTATTCCCTCTATCCACGCGGTGAAACCGTCCGCATTGTCTGCCATGCAGATGGCGAGTTCCCGATGCGATTCCGCATTCCGGGATGGTGTTCCGGCGCTGAAGTCAAAGTCAATGGCGAAGCGCAGTCGGCGTTGGTCGCAGGGACTTACCACACGGTTCGCCGAAAGTGGGAAATCGGCGATATAATCGAACTCCGGTTACCAATGCCGGTGGTAGCACATATCCTAGACCACCATGTCGCTTTTACGAGCGGCCCGATTTTGCTGGCGCGTGACAATCGCTTCTGCGATGGTGACCTTGCCGAAGCCCTCTTTACGGATAAGCGCTTCGGTGGCGGATTCGACGATGGACAACTTTGTCCTTCATTTGCGCCAGTTCGCACTTCTTCCGATAACATGTGGATGACTTTTTCGGCAAAACTTCCCTTAGGAGCGCATTACCTGAACCCGGAAGGAGCATTGCCGACAAGTGTTAGCTTTTGCGACTTTGCATCCGCCGGCAATGCTTGGTCGCGCGACAACTCCTATCGCACCTGGCTGCCAATAGAACGCGGACACTTGGACTGAATCTCCTTACTAAGATGAAGTTATCGGATAAGCAATAAACAGGCAGACACTTTTAATCAATTCAGCAAAGATAACTCATGACTTCCGAATCTGATTCTCACAAATGGTTGACATGGCGGCGGGGGGTGACGCTTGCCGTTGGCGCACTGGCCTTTGTCTGCTTTACCATCGCGGGAGCGCTCTACCCCGGCGGTTGTTACAACCCGTTGCGGCAGATGCTAAGCGCTCTTGGCGAGATTGAGGTGAATAGCGTCAGGTACCCCGCGTGCCACTACTGGTTCATGGCCGGAATGCTCCTTTCCGCCGCCAGCGTGGGAATGGTCTGGCTGGCGCTTGCGTGGCGCTTAACAGTGTGGCGCCGCATTTTTGTCTGTCTCGGAGGCGTCATCAACGTGGCCGGACTGTGCGCCATAGCGCTCGTGCCATTCGGCGTGAACGGAGCGATGCACAATTCAGGCTGCACGATGGCCATCGCCGGTGGAACGACTGTTCTCGTCTCGACTCTTCGCGAACGCGCCGACTTCATTTGGCTTGCCTGGTTCTCCCTCGTCGTCGCGTTCTTTGTCATTGCCATCAATGTCAAGGCTATTCCGTTCAACCCATTCGCCACCGCAACCCAGAAAGTCCTCATCCTCTCCTTCGCTACCTGGGCCGGATGGGTAGCATGGAGTGCGCCATAAACAGACAGACAATTTCAAAGTCGTCTCTTGAACATTGCCGTTTCCCTTCCGCACTTTTCCGGCTGACGATTTGCCATGGCAGGGAGGGGGCTTGACATTTCCTTCGGGATGTGGAATTAAAGCAATGAGCAGATGCGTGGATTCACATTTTATGATTCATAAAATATGAAAAATGTTGCCTTTCCTGTAGATTTTTGGTAGAATGTTCAACATGAAAAATAGAAATCCATTTGTCGTTTACGGATATGAAGGCCCGGACACTTTCTGCGACAGGATTGTGGAGACAGGGAGACTTAAGGCCGCAATTGAAAACGGACGCAATGTCACGCTTCTTGCGGAACGACGCGTCGGGAAAACAGGACTAATCAAACATTTCTTTGAGGGGCTAAAAGAAGAGGGCCACTGGGCAACGGTGTTTCTTGACATCTTTTCAACCTCAAATCTCGTCGAGTTCACCAGGCAGTTCGCCGCAGCAGTGGTTGGGTCAATGGACACTCGCCTCGACAAGGCCGTGGTAGCCGCCTCGCGCTTCTTCAAAAGCTTCCGTCCACAGATTTCCTTCGATAGCGTCACAGGGTCGCCGTCATTCTCATTCGGACTTGAGCAACGAAATGTCGAGGCCACCCTCAAGGAATGCTTCGACTATCTTGGCGGACGCGGCGACTGTGTTGTCGCAATCGACGAGTTCCAGCAAATTGGCCACTACCCTGAAACCGGCACCGAAGCGCTGCTTCGTTCATACGTGCAGTTCCTGCCGCAAGTCAGGTTCATCTTCGCCGGCTCGCGTCACCACATGATGACCGAAATGTTCTCGTCGGCAAAGCGGCCTTTTTTCAATTCGACGCAGACGCTGCCCTTGGAGCGCATTGATCCTCAAGCTTACTTCGAGTTCGCCCATTGCCGTATGTCTGCCGTATCCAATCTCTCCCGCGAAGTTTTTGACAAGGCATACTGGATGTTTGACGGGATAACCTGGTATGTGCAGGCGATACTCAATCGAATGTATGAACGCAAGTCTGCCTCATCTGATGACATCGGACTCATAATCGAGGATTTACTTCTGGAAAAAAACTGGGAGTACGCCTCCTTGTTGAAGACACAGCCCGCCGGAGCAGCACGGCTTTTAAAGGCGGTTGCCAAGGCAGGTAAAGCAAGGGCAATCACGGGAGCAGGTTTTATTGTCGCCAATTCCCTCCACGGGGCATCAAGCGTCCATCTTTCATTAAAGAAACTGCTGGACAACGAATTGCTCTGCGAAGCCGATGATGGATATGTCGTCAACGACAGGCTTTTCGGCCTCTGGCTCGCAAGGCAACCTTAAATGGACATTCAACTTCGCCATCCTCCTCCAGCCGCACCCACGGCCTCATGTCCGGAGCCAATCGGCGGGCGCTAGGCGCTATAGCCATAAACAGACAGACAATTTCAAAGTCGTCACTTGAACATTGCCGTTTCCCTTCCGCACTTTTCCGGCTGACGATTTGCCATGGCGGGGAAGGGGGCTTGACTTTTCATGCGGAATGTGGGAGAATTGATGCTTGAAAAAGGGGAGGAATTGACATGCCCATAACGATAGATTTACCCCCTGCGATGGTGCAGGAGGCCGAGGCCTTTGCACAGAGCCAAAACACAACGCTCCAACAACTGGTCGTTGACTATATTGGCTCCGAACTCAATCGTCGTCGAGAAGTGCAAGTCGTGCTTTCCCGATTGGATAAAATATCCAATAGGGTGAACGCTCGTTTGTCCGGAGAACCCTACAAATTCAACAGGGCTGACGCCTACGAGCCGGAGATCCCCTACGCATGACCTTTATCGACACAAACGTGCTCGTCTATTTCATTGACAGAAGAAGTCAGGAGAAATGGCGCATTGCCCGAGAAATAATCTCGTCTGCAATCGACAGTCCGAATTTCTGCATTTCCGCGCAGGTGCTCAATGAGTTTGCGAATGTCGCGCTAAAAAAACTGTCGATGACAGAGGATGATGTCCGTGCCTGTGTCGAGGATTTCATGCACATAAATGTTTTCTCCCAAGGCCTCAATTGGACATGTCGGGCTTTGGAAATAAAAAAGTGCTACGGCATCCAGTTCTTTGACTCTCTTCTTCTGGCGGCAGCCGAAGCCAATGGCTGTAATGAAATCCTGACAGAAGACTTGAACGACGGGCAAACCTACTGCGGCATCCGCGCAATAAACCCTTTCAAGTAGTCGCCATCCTTCTCCGCTAGCCGCCCCCGCGGTCTCTCGCCCGAAGCCTGGCGCTGGGGGCAGAACACAGCCGAGTTTACGCGGGACGGAGCCAAATTTACGCGGGACAGAGCCCGTGAATCAGGACATGGTGAGGACGGAGCATGGTTTACGCGGGGCAGAACCTGCGATGCAGGATGGGGGCGGGATGTAGGTTGTCCTGATTCGCGGGCTCTGCCCCGCGTATGCTATACTGTTTCCATGCAAAAGGTCATCACCTACTATCGCCGCTACCATGGCTACGACTATTCTCGTGGTGCTTCGCTTTTCATCACGCTCTCAACGGAGCCTCGGCTGGCGCTCTTCGGGCGCGTCGAAAACGCCGCCGTCATCCTCTCCGACTTTGGCGGCGCCGTGCTGGAGGCCATGCGGGCCATTCCGCGCCTCAACCCCGGCGTATCCCTTTTCGAGCATGTCCTGATGCCTGACCATCTTCACATGAACCTCTGGCTTCAGGCCGATCTCGACGATCCTTTGCAGACCCTCGGCTCCGCCATGCGCCGCTTCAAGACCTTCACCACCAATTTGGCGCGGAAGTCGCTAGGCCTTTCATGCCTGTGGCAGCAGGGCTATCATGACAGAATCTGCGCATCCCGCCGTTTCATCGAGGCAATCACGCGCTACATTCAATACAACCCGTTCAAATACGAACTCATGTACAACCAGCCCGAGTTCATGCGCATCCGCGAGCCTCTCGATTCGCCGCGCCTTGCCGCCGACGCCTTTTGGAAGGGCCTGGGAAATACCTCGCTCCTTGCGCCGGATGCCAAGTTGTTGGCGCTTCGCATCTCGCAGCAAGTGGCGAAGAGCGAGCTGCCACATGTGGTTTCACGCATGGAGGATGCCGTTCGCGCTGGGTTTATCATCCTGTCAGGCTTCATCAGCCCCGGCGAGGTTGCCGTGCGTGACATGCTTGTCGCAAACCGCAAGGCGAGGTTCGTACATATCCTGCCATCGTGCATGGCGATGCGCCACCGTCCTGATTCGCGGTATCTGGAGCCGCTGGCGGAAGGGCGGTTCCTGGAAATCGCCGAGGGAAATGACGAAGCCGAATTTGGGCGTAGCGCGTGCCTGGCTCTCAATGAAGAAATAAAGGCAATGGCCTTGGCAGGGGAGGGGGGCGCGCTGTACTGGAAGCGCGAAGGGCCAATGTGGGTGCGCGGGACGGAGCCTGGTTTACGCGGGACGGAGCCCGCGATTCAGGACATGGAGCACGCAAGAAAGGACGGGGAAAAAGAATGAGCAAACTGGTTTTCGGCATAGAGACGATTCCCGGCACGCCTGAGCCGGACACTTCGCGCATCTACACGAACGAGGCGCGGACGGAGTGGGTGGACATCAACTACGACGAGGCGAGGGCTGGCGCCCCCGGCGTGGACTTCACGCTGGAGGACCCGCTTGTCTTTGCAGACGGGCATCAAGTGGCCACGCCAGCCGACTGGCCGGCACGGCGGCGCGAGCTGCTGGACCTCTTTGAGCGCGAGGTTTACGGGCGCATGCCGCCGGTACCTGATGTCATGGGCTTTTCGCTCCTCTCGACGAGGGAGCGGCCCGAGTTCGGCATGGAGGAGCGGCGATACCGCCAGTGGTTCCGCGCGGACGGCAGCGGCCCCGCGATCGACTGGATTGTCTTTATCCCGCTTGGCGCAACGGCCCCGTGTCCGGCGTTCCTGCACCTCAACTACGTGGGCAACGACACGATAGCCACAGGCCGCACCAACCACTTCCCACTGCCTCTTGCGGAAATGGCCGCAAGCGGCCACGCCCTCATGTCGGCGCACTATCTGCAAATCACATCGGATGGCCCAGAACGCGGCGGCGGCGCATTTGACGGCGTGTTTGAGCTGTGGAAGCCGCGCGATCCGACGCGGCCCGATGCCACGGGCTCGCTCATGGCCTGGGCGTGGGGGCTTTGCCGCGGGCTCGACCTGGCGGAGAGGATTGGGGAAATCGATGCCGGGCGCGCCACGGCGATTGGCTCGTCTCGGCTCGGCAAGGCGGCGCTTCTCGCGGCGGCATTTGACGAGCGTTTCGCCGGGTGCGTCGCCAACCAGACGGGGGCTGTCGGCGTCCAGCTGATGAAGCGTGACTATGGCGAGAACCTGGCGGCGCAGAGGCTCCTTTTCCCGTGGTGGTATTGCCCGGGCGTGTGGAAATGGGCCGGACGGGAGCGGGAGATGCCCTTTGACCAGCATCTGCTGCTCTCGTGCGTGGCGCCGCGCGCGCTGCTGCTGGAATGCTACCACAAGCGGTGGTTCGACCCGCGCGGCGAATGGCTCGCGGCCAAGGCGGCTTCGCCCGTGTGGAAATTCCTGACCGGACGCAGCCTGTCCCTTGCCGACTGGCCCGCGCCATACGACGACTCTGCGGCCATCCCCCCCTTCGGCTACGTCCGCCGCACAGGCACCCACGGCCTCTCGCCTGAAGACTGGCGCTGGGCCCTTGGGTTTGTAAACCGCTAGTCGAACCAGCCGGGCTTGGCGATGTTGGCCAAAAAGTCGCGGCGGAACAGCGAGCTCTGAAGATTTTTGACCGTTGCCTTGACTTGTTGGGCGGCAGCGGTGTTGTCGTAGAATGACCTGATCGCCTCGCAGAACTCCGCGAGAAGCTCCTTGGTGCATGCGTCGCGGTCCTTCTTGTTCGGAATCGAAGCGACAAGGTCGGTGATGTCCCTTCTGCCCTCTCTACACTTGAGCGGCCGGGAAGTTACACCCGCATGAAGTCTTTCCCACCTGGATCCTGCCGCGCCGCCGCCGGCCCGGCGCCATCCGCAGACGCATGCGAAAGCGCGTCGGCTACGCGGTGGGATGCCGCCGCGAGGACCAGCATGCGCCTGCCGAACTCGTCCGCGTCAAGCCCTTCGAGCGGCAGGACGGCGGAAAGCATGAGCATGCCCTCCTTGAGGCCGAGGAAGTGGCCGTCGGTGCCGTCGCCGCGCATCCAGCGGATGTTCCCCGGAGGCTCGGCGCAGGGGCCGTCGGGGCAGACCACGCGTGGCACCTGCATGAAGCGTATGCCGGCGTCGCCGTCATGCATGACCTTTTCGCCGTCTGGCAGCCCCCAGAACTTGTTCCCCGTGCTGAGCACTGGGTATTCCATGTTGGACTGCCCGGAGCAGATCCAGACTTCGCCGACCATGACGTCGCGCAGGACAATGACGGAGGGGCCAGTGGAGACGGTGAGGTCGAAGGGGCCGCCTTCGGGGCCGCCAGGGAACTCAAGCTCCCATTCGCCGGAGTCGGAGACCTGCGTCTTGGACGAATAGCCGCGGAAGTTCCCGCTTATTGTGGTGTTGGGAGTCCCGTAGCCGGAAACACGGACAGTCCTGTTACGCTACAGAACCATGTGGTTGCCGAAGCAGCCACGAAGGGAAAATGCTGAAATGTTCATTGCAATGCCTAGATCAATGCGGTTCATTCTGCCAAAAGCCATTGTGAATGTCAAAATGGTATTCGGTTAGTGAAGTGTGTGGCGTGGTGGTGTGTGTGTTGATGGTTCGAGCCATCCCACCCGAAAAACTTAATCTCTTTTGCGATATTGCGGGAATCCGGCGGCCTCATCCGCCTTTGGCGGACGCTCGCGGCAGACTTTAGTCTGGCCGCATCGCTAGGTGAGGCCGCCGCCTTCCCCGCCTTTCGTAAGACAGGGGGCCTCCTCGCTCACCCCTCACACTCTCACCCCACGAATCACTAACCCAATACGTCAAAATGTGCATCCGGGGATGGGGATTCGACGTGCAGCGTTGGGCCGTCAAGCTCCACCTTCATGGAACCGGCCCGCGTCGGGATGACTGCCCGCAGATGTTTAAGCGGCCCCGGCTGCGGGGCTACGAGAACGCTGGCAAAACCAGGGGCAAGCGGCTTCACGCCAAGCAAGCCGGTCAGAATCGCGCCAAGCGCCGTCGCGCCCCAGGAGTGGTTCCAGTCCATGTTGGGTTTGACGGCCATGTTCCAGGCTTCGGTGGTGATGGTGGCACCCATCTTCATCATGCCAAGCCAGCTGCGGTCTCCTTCGGCAGTCAGAAGCTGGAATGCGGCGTCGCCGCGCCCGGCGGCGTAGAGCGCTTCCAGCAGATACTTTGCGAAATACACGCTGCAGCCCATCCCGCGCGAGACCAGCCAATCGGCAATGCGGGATGCGGCCTCCGGCGGCGCAAGCCCGAATGCAACGGCCAGGGCGTTGGGATGGAGGGCACTGTGATGCGCGCCCTCGCCATCTATGAAGAGTCCGCTTGCATTGTCAAAGAAAACGCGGCGGAACGAATCCCGGACTTTGACGGCAAGGCGTCCGAACTCCTCAGCGTCGCCACATTCGCCGACTGCTTCGGCAATATCCTTCATCGCCTGCAGGCAGCGGTAGAAAAAGGCGTTCACAACGGCATTGACTTCGCGGAACTCGAAGCCGTCTCGCTCGGTTTTCGGCCAATCGACGATGTCGGCCAGCCCTAGCGCATTGGTCATTTCCGGCCATGGACGGCGCTCCCCGCCAGTCCGAAGCAGCCCGTCGCCTCGCATCCAGGGGAGGAGCAGTTTCTCCTCCTTCAATACGCGGTAGTGCTTCCGGAGCAATGAGGCGTCGCCAGTCCACATCCAGTCTGTCCAGGCGCTTAAAATCGAAACCTGCTTGAACTCCGTTGGCCATGTCGGATGGCTGTAGAGATATTCAATTGACTTGCGGGCGTAGGCGTAGTCCGATGAGACCGCATACCAGTTCAGTTGCGATGCGTATGCGTCGGCCTCGTATGGGATGCGCTCGCGATCGCCATCGACGAACTGTCCGGCGAAAGACGTCGCGAACATCGAGTATTTGCAGAACTCCCAGACCTTGTTCAGCCGCTCGTCGTCGCACTCGAACGACGCCTCGTTTCGATCCGCCGGATAGGAGAGGACGTGGCGGCGGATATTCGAAGCCGTGATTGGAAAGGCGCAGGAGAAAATCTCGACGGCGCGGAATGGCATGACAATGCCGAACTCCGGGCGCACGGCGATGGGGAGACCCTCGGTCGAAGGAAAGAGATTGCGCGGGTCGGCCGGTATCGGGAGGCGCTGGAATCCGGTCTTTTCGGTGTGCCACTTGACGCAGACGCAGCGGACGCAACGGCCGGTGTGGCGGTTGACCGTGCCGTCGGGCAGGAGGTGTTCGCCCAGGCAGATGAAATATTCCAGGCCCGCTCGTGGGGCGTCGATTTCAAGCCAGCCAAAAGCATCGCGCCCGAAATCTGCGCAAACACGTCCTGCCGCATTGGTGAACACCCTGCATGGATGTTCTTCAGTCGCGATGACTTCCTTCAATTGCCGTTCTCCCCGGAAAGCATGTTGTCTATTTCCGCGAGAAAGCGCCCCCGCACCGCAGGCGCATCGCGAACGTCGGCGACTGCCCCCTCCGTCCCGCCGCCAATGGCCTTTGCGCCGGGGAAGGAGGCGTTGGAGACGACGAACCGGTATCCGGCCAGTCTTTCGGCAAGCGCGGCCATCCCCCTTTCGTCAATCGTAGGCGGCACCTCGAACACGTCGTATGCAAGGCCCTTGTCGCACGACCATGCGATTAGAAACTGCTGGAACATCCAGTCGCCTGGGTTGCGGACGCCGTATTCCCCATGTGCGCTGGAAAGCGCCCATTCGTCATAGAACCGTATTGCGGCCAATCGCGCCCGCGACTTGGGCGGAGGCGCGGTGTGGAGCCGCGCATGGAATGAAGCGGCTTCCTCCCAACTGGCGCGGTCACCATCGGGGAAGGTATATGGCGCGCTGCCGTAGCCGAGCCAGAACGCTCCGTCTATGCCATGCCGCAAGTGTTCCCCGGCCATGCGGCGAACGATTGCGGGCGTGACATGCTGGAGAGACCCGTAAACATGCGCCTGCATCCACGGGACGAGCGGCTTGCCCAGACGACGCGAAAGTCCGGCGCAATAACTCATGTCCATCGCTATCCGGTCTGCTTGATATGTCGGCCCTGCCGGATAGGGGTCGAGATGCACCCAGTCAAGGGCACGCGCCAACAGTTCCTGCCCCGTCCCGTCATGGTCGTTGGATAGGAAAAACACAGAATTGCGGGTCGTGTTTCGGAAGAGTGGCGCCTCAGGCGCGTATTCATTGAGCTTGGCGCGAACGAGTCTGGCTAGTGCTGCGCATGATTTGTGGAGCGCGTATTGCCAGAGGCCGTATGCCTTCGCGCCGTAGATTTCAGGAAAGCCCCATGTGCGGGGGTGCTCAAGACCCGGCGGGGCAATGGCGCGGAACGCCGCTATCCCGGACTCGCTATAGTCCCAGAGCGGATAACTCGGCACCGCAGAGCCGGAGGTGTCGCCCGTGCGCAGGAACGATTCGTCGCCGAAGCGGAACGCGACAATGTCGTGAGAGGGGAAACCGCCGCCGTTTGCCTCGCTCCACATCTCCATGCGTCGCGTCACTTCGCGAGCGAGCGCCTCGCGCGTCTTGGGCGATGCCGGCGCGGCCATCCCGCCCCAGAATCCCTCGTAGCCCCTTGGGGGCTTTCGCATTTCCCAATAGACCGCCACCCCAACCTTGTCGAGCATCGCGCCTTCGAACCCAGACAAGTCGAACGAGACTTCAAAGAGTTTACGAGCGCGGTATTCGCCGCACGAAATATACGGCTCGTCCTTGACTGAATCGACCTCGGGCTTGGCGCCGGACGGTGCCTCGGTGATTTGCGCCGGGACGATTGCCAGATGCTGTGCGCCGTCGTATTCCTTCAGCGGCACGACAACCTCGGCTCTCATCGGGACTACACCAGGATAGTAATGTCCGGCGGGTTCCGAACCTGCCAGACCGTCCATACCGGTCGTGCCGAGCTTGTAGGGGAAGCCCTTGTGGTTCACGGGCGGCTCGATGACAATCCTGTGCGCTTCCGGGGAGAATGCAAATAGGTGCCTGTCGATGGCCTTCCCGTTGTAAGCGCCGCCGATCATCACGGCGTATTCGGGCTCTATGCCCAGGGCGCGAATCTGCTCCGCCTGTTCGGTGATGTCGGCGATTACTGTCGCGATCGCGAGGCCGCTTTCACGCGCGGCCGCGAGCATGGCGCGGCATTCTTTGACGCCGGGACAACCGAATTCCACGACATCCACGCCGTGTGCCTTCATGTCGCGGCAATCGGCAGGCTTGCCGCGAAGTTCTCTATAGTTCGAGAGGACAAGCGGCATTTTGGCGGTCGCGGCGGCGCAGGAGAGCGCCGCCGCGAATGCAGCCGTAAACGCAAGATTGAAA
>JAEEGH010020700.1_pt1 | contig 13647 bp, 9 predicted proteins | sample 9134181 | NCBI WGS metagenome assembly JAEEGH01 (sample SAMN16246544, study PRJNA631951) | gut metagenome | biome: gut microbiome; feature: rumen; material: DP-attached | host: Bos | place: Iran: Karaj | collected 2018-10
ATGCTGGGCGTGACCACTTCCAGGAATTCGTACACCTGTTCGGCCACTTTTTCCGGTTCCTTGCGGTTGACGAACATGCCCTTGCCCTTGTTCCAGGTGCGCAGCATCATGTTCTCCGTCATGCCCATGCCGCCGACCAGGCCCATGCCCAGGCGGTCTTCGGGAACGAACGCCAGCGCGACGCCTGCGTCCTTGATCTCCATGGGCGTCTTGCCCACCAGTTCCGCCGGCGCTTTGCCTTCCGGCGTGTAGATGATGGAACCGGACGATATATGTCTGAGGCCCGCGATGGCTTCGAGCAGTTCCTTCTGGCCGGAGCCGGCGATGCCGGCGATGCCGAGAATCTCTCCGCCATACGCGATAAAGCCTACGTCTTCGAGTTTAGGGACCCCTTCGCTGTCGCGGCACGTAAGACCTGCGACGGTCAGACGGGGTTTGGGATCGACCGGGTCCGTCCGGTCGATGTTCAGTGTAATGGCGCGGCCGACCATCATTTCGGTCAGCTGCTGGGGGTTGGTCTCGGAAGTGCGCACCGTACTGATGTGCTGTCCTTTGCGCAGTACGGCCACGACGTCGGAGACCGCCATGACTTCGTTGAGTTTGTGCGTGATCAGGATGATGGCCTTGCCGTCCTCCTTCATCGCCTTCAGGATGCGGAACAGCTTTTCCGTCTCCTGGGGCGTCAGCACGGCCGTGGGTTCGTCCAGGATCAGGATGTTGGCGCCGCGGTACAGCACCTTGATGATCTCGACCGTCTGCTTTTCCGAGACGGACATGTTGTAGATCTTCTTGTCCGGATCGATGTCGAAGCCGTACTTTTCGGAGATCGCCCGTACGCCGTCGGCGACCTTCTTCAGATCGTACTTGCCGTCTTCGATGCCCAGCGCCACGTTCTGCGCGGCCGTGAACACGTCGATCAGCTTGAAGTGCTGGTGGATCATGCCGATGCCGTTCGCGTAGGCGTCCTTGGGGTCGCGGATGGAGACCTCCTTGCCGTCCACGAAGATCTGTCCTTCATCGGGGTAATAGATGCCGGCCAGCATGTTCATGAGCGTCGTCTTGCCGGAGCCGTTTTCGCCCAGCAGAGACATGATAACGCCGTTGTCCACGTAAAGATCGACTTTATCGTTGGCAACGACGCTACCGAAACGCTTCGTGATGTTTTTCAGTTCTACTGCGTGTGTCATGTTTCTCCGAGAAAAGCCGAAAGAGGGCGGCTGAAAAACCGCTCTCTTTCGGTCTGCTATTCACGTAAGAGGTATTAATATGCTTCGTTCAGCAGCTCGATGCCGTCGATGCGCAGATCGAAAGCGGGAGCCGACTTGAAGTAGGATTCGTGATAATATCCGTCGAAAATGGCGTCATATCCCTCGTCGCCTACGAAGTCGCCGGTCATGTCGACCAGAGCGGAAGTAGCTTCCTGTCCGCCTACGGTGAACTTGGAAGTATCGAAGACGTGCAGTTCGCCCGCTTCGATGGCAGCCTTGGCAGCCTGGACCGTTTCTTCCGTTCCGGGAGCCGCGATGGCTTCGTTCAGTTCGCACAGCGCGACGTCGCCGTCCTTCAGGCCGTGACCCGTGTAGTCCGGATCGACGGTGCCGCCGTTGACGGCAGTCTCGATGACGTAGACGAAGTAGTTCGTCCAGTCGATGCGGGAAGAGCTCAGGGATGCGTCGGGAGCCACGTCGATCATGGAGATGTTGTAGCCCACGTGATAGACGCCGTTGCTCTGCGCGGTAGTCGCGGGAGTCGTGGAGTCGGAGTGCTGGGAGATCAGCACGCAGCCCTTGTCGATCAGGTCCTGCGCGGTGTTGGCTTCCATGGTCGGGTCGCCCCAGGAACCTATGAATTCGACCTTCATGGTAGCGGAGGGGCAGACGCTCTTGGCACCGAGGTAGAAGCTGGTATAACCGGAGATAACTTCCGCGAAGGTGTAAGCGCCGACGTAGCCGATGACGGCTTCTTCGGGAGCGATCTCACCCTCGTCGATCATCTGCTGCAGCTTGCAGCCGGCGATGACGCCTTCGAGATAGCGGCCTTCGAAGATGTTGGGGAACGCGTTGACGGTGTTGTCCAAAGAGTCTCTCATGGAGCCTTCGTTGGTCAGACCGGCAAAGACAGTGTCGGGATAGTCGCCCGCTACGGTGAGCATGGCGTCTTCCTGGCCATAGGAGTTGCAGAACACGGCGACGCAGCCCGCGTCAGCCAGTTCTTCGCAGTCGACGGCGACCGGGTCGCCGGCGGGATGATTGTAGGTGTAGACCCATTCGATGTCGATGCCCTTGGCAGCCAGCTGTTCCTTGGCGGCGTCGGCAGCCATGTAGAAGTTTCTGTCGTAAGCGGCGTTGTCGTCGCCGATGCAGACCATGCCTACCTTGTAGACAGTGCCTTCTTCTGCGGGTTCGGTCTCGCCTTCGCCGCTGGGTTCGGCAGGAGCGGGTTCGTTGGAGCTCGTGCAGGCAGCAAGCGCGAAGACCATGGCCAGTACGAGCAGGATGGAAATGAACTTCTTCTTCATTCTGATACCTCTTTTTTACTATCCGGGGTGAATAAAAATACGTGCTGTAAAAACACATTTTTATTATACGGCACCGCCCTGAAAAGTAAAAGAAAAAACCGATGGATTATTACGTTTTCATCGGAAAATAAAATGAACGTTCAAGAATTTCCGAACGTTCATTTTCATACTGCTTTAGTATATTCAGTTTACAGCGCCAGCATGTCGGGATTGATCTCCACGGTCTGCCTGCCGTCCTCCTGATCGTTCAGGATGAGCAGCGGTACGTAGTCGGGGATCTTCTTGTTTTCCCTGCCGCCGGCCACGATCACGACGCCCGTGCCCACGGGCTGCGCGTCGAATTCCTTCAGCATGTTGAGGATGCCGAGGATGCTTCCGCCGCCCCGCATAAAGTCGTCGATGATCAGCACGCGGCTTCCGTGGGGAATGCCCTTCTTGGAGATGCTCATCTGCTGCAGCCGGTCCGCAGACCCGGAGAAATAGTTGATGTTGATGGAGGATCCTTCCGATACTTTGCTCTCGTGCCGGATGACCGCCAGAGGGATATTGAGCATCTGCGCGGTGAACAGCGCCACGCCTATGCCCTTCGTTTCCACGGTCACGACCAGATCCGCTTCGGCGCTGGCGAACTTCTTGGCGAACACCATGGCCGCGCCGCGGACGATCTTCGGATTGAACATGATATCCGACGTATAGACGAACCCGCTGCCCAGCATGCGGGACGGGTCCTCGAACGCCTTGCGCAGTTCTTCCAGCGCGTGCGCCGCGGCCCGCCGCGAGATATAGGGAACGTAGCGGACGCCCCCTTTCGCGCCTGACGTCGTCTCCAGATAGCCCAGCCCCGCCGCGTCGATCGCTTCGCGCACGAGCTTGATGTCGTCGCTGATGCTGGATTTCGCGCAGCCGAACTGCTCGGCGAACGTGCCGAGCGAAAAGTCCCTGTTCGGGTTTTCCGTCAGGATATGGGTGATGATGCAGATCCTCTGGGTCTTCTTCATGCTTACTCCGTGTAATGGAACTCGATCTTGCCGTCCTTCATCCTCGTGATGTGCGCCAGCGAAACGACCCGCAGGCCTTTCGCCTCCAACAGCGCGCGTCCGCCCTGGAACTCCTTTTCGATCGCAACGCCGACACCGACGCACTCTGCGCCGGCCTGGCCGATCAGGTCGAGCAGGCCAAGAGACGCTGCACCGGACGCCAGAAAGTCGTCGATGATCAGCACCTTGTCGCCTTCGCTCAGGTATTTCTTCGGCACGCGGATGATGTTGACGTTTTCCTTCGTAAAGGAACGTACCTCCGCGGAATAGTCCTCGTCGACGTTGGTATTCGGCTTATACTTTTTCGCAAACAGCAGGGGCAGATCGCCCAGATGCCTTGCTACAGCATACGCCAGAGGCAGTCCGGACGTTTCCACCGTCAGGACTTTTGTCGCGCCGCTGTACTTGAAAATGCGGGCAAACTCGCGCCCCATCTCGTCCGTCAGTTCCACGTCGATCTGAAAATTGATGAAGGAATCCACCTTCAGGATGCGGTCTTCGATCAGCAGGCCGTCTTTTAAAATGCGCTCTTCCAGGATTTTCATTTGAGATCAAATATTTTTCTTGAATAGGAATAACCGATAAATAAAGCGATGGATTTTTTGTCGATGGCAAGGCCAGCGGCAAAAAAGACGAGCTTTACCAGCCGCCGCCACCGCCGCCGCCTCCTCCGCCGCCGGAGAAGCCGCCTCCGCCGGAGCTGAACGAACCGCCGCCGGAGAAATCGCTGCTGGACGTCGTGTGGACCACGCTTTCGGAAAGCGCGGAGCGCACGCCGGTATCCATGGTGCGGCAGAATACGGACGGCGTCGTCATGTAATACGCAGGTCCGTCATACCAGTCGGGCACCTTCGGAGCCAGCCGTTCGAAATTCTTCGCCCATTTGTCCGTCAGGCCGAAGACGTAAGCATAGGGCAGAATGAAATAGAAATAATCCGGGTCCTTTTCCACCAGTTCGTTGATGCGGTCCACTTCGGCGAGGTCGATGAAATTCCGGAACCCCTTGATGCGCCCCAGCATTTGCGTACGGAACGCCGTCGGACGGCTCATGAACAGCGTGCAGACGATCACGATCAGACCGCCCGCGATGAACTCGCCGATCAAGATCTTCAGCTCTTTGCTGTCGATGTGCAGGAACAGGATCGTCAGGACGAGGACCGCAAGCATCAGGAACCACGTGAGGCAGCCGACCGCCATATTGCCGTAGCCCTCCTGCAGTTTGCGCTTCGTCTTGGGACCGTAGCGCGTCTGAAGGCTCTTCTTCGCAGCCTCATAACTGTCCGCGAACGACGTCGATTTGGAGAGCGCGTCCATATCCGCCCACTTGCCCGCATCGAACAGCGCGTTGAAGAACGTGCGCTGGTACGCAGGCGCTCCTTCGGGCAGATCTTTGAGCTTTTCCAGGGTCACGGTGACTTTGTCGCGCTTCAGGAAACGGGTCTCGGTCTCCTGCGCGTGGATCTTCAGGTATCCCCTTGCCGCGAACCACATCACCAGGGACGTCATGTCCTTGTCGTCGATATTCGTGTCGTAAATGTACCCGACTTCCGCGGGGGACAGATCGTCCGGCGGATAGAATTCCACGGTCTTGACCACTTTCGGGTCCCTGCCCTTCGCCAGGAACAGGCCGACGCCGAAGGCTGTCAGCAGCCCCATCAGGCCCTGCGCGATACGCCAGTACAGCGTCTGACTCTTGACGCCAGTCCAATAGCCTTCCGGCAGCACGATGCGGACGGTGACTCCCTCAGAGCCTTCCAGTCCGTCCACGTGGCCCGCCAGCGTATACTTCTCATCCAGATCCCAGCTGGCCCGGGTCGTATCGCCCGTGCCGACAGGGCCGGTGATGACGTCCACGGAAGATTCGTCGAACGCCTTGGGCATGTTGACGGTAAAACCGGCGAAATCGATATCCGTTTCCCAATAGGCGGGGATGACGTTCCAGTAGAACTGATCCAGGTAATCGATACCGTCTTTATACATGACGATATCATATTCCAGCTTGTATTTGTGCGCGCCGCGGATCAGTTTATCCGCGGACCCGATCCGGACCATCAGGCTGCCGGAGACGGATTCCATGGAGATCTCTTCGTCCTCGCATTCGACGTTCTTAATGGAGTACACCAGTTCTTTCGACTCCAGTTCGCCGTCGTGCATGAAATACGCGCGGACGTCGTCTTCCGGAATATAGCGGTAGATGCCGTGCGCGTCGGACGTGAACGTGACGTAGATCTCTTCTGTCACGTGCATGGAGGAGTTTTCCTGCACGTCCACCGTCGTGAAAAAGCCGTCCGTCGTAAAGTTGACGGCGAACACGGGCACTGCGGACGCCAGGAATACGGCCATGCACAAAAGGCACGCGAAAACGTGCCTTCTATGTGTTCGTTTCATGTTGTTATCCTTTAGAACTGAACGTTGACGTTCTCTCTCTGCGCTGCGTCGGGGATCTCGAACAGAGTCTGCTTGACGAAGCCGAACATGCCTGCGAACAGCGCGCCGGGCATCTTCTCGATCTTCGTGTTGAACTCTCTGACGACCGCGTTGTAGTACTTGCGGGAGTTGGCGATGTTATCCTCCTGCGTGCGCAGCTCCTGCTGCAGCTGCAGGAAGTTCTGGTTCGCCTTCAGGTCGGGATAGTTCTCCGCGATGGCGAGCAGTCTGGACAGCGCGGACTGGAAGCCCTGTTCCGCCTCGACGCGCTGCTGCGTCGTCTGAGACGCCATGGCCTTCGTGCGCGCCTCGGTGAGTTCGACCAGCGTCTTTTCCTCGTGTTCCGCGTAGCCCTTGACCGTGTTCACCAGGTTGGGGATGAGGTCGTATCTCTGCTTGAGATAGACGTCCATCGTGGAGAACGCTTCCTCGATCTGGTTGCGCAGTTTGATGCAGCCGTTGTAGAAGCCGACGATATAGAGGCCGATAAGAACGAGAATGACAAGAATGACAATGAGTACCATATTCGATTCCCTCCTGTTTTGGATGGTATAAGTTCTGCCTATATTATATACGATTCTGCACAAAGCGGGGAAAAATGTTCGGATCTTACCATCCGCCGCCTCCGCCGCCTCCGCCGCCTCCGCCGGAGTAACCGCCGCCGGACGATCCGCCGCCTCCGCCGGAATAACCGCCGGACGATCTGCCGCCGGACGATCCGCCGGAAAAGCTGGAATACGTGGGCTTCGGCATGGAGTGCGCGATCCCGGAGTCCACGGAACGGGCCAGGTTCGAACTGAACGTCGAAGGCGCATGGAAAAGCTCCGTCGGACCGTCGTACCAATCCACCGCCCCGGGCATAAGCTTCTCGAAATTCTTTGCCCACTGATCGGTCAGGCCGAAGACGTAGGCGTACGGCAGGATGCGGTAGAAGTATTCCGGATCGTCGTGCACCAGAAGCTCGATGCGGTCGAGTTCCGCTTTCTTGATGAACGAGCGGAAGCCTTTCAGGCGCCCCAGCATATCGACCCGGTAATCCGACGGCCGCAGCATGAATTTGACGCAGAAGAAGATGATGAGCCCGCACAGGAGAAATTCCCCGCCCAGGCTGGCGCTGAGGTCTTCGGTGATCGTAAACAGGCCGGCACTGAGGATCGTCGCCAGGAAGACGAGGATGCCGATCAGGCAGCCGGTACGCTTCGCGCTTTCGCTCTGCGGATCGATAAAGTCCTTATCGTCGGTAAAATATTCATCCAGTTCGCTTTCCGCCTGCGAAAAGGCGGACGCGAACGAGCCGGGCATCTTCTCCAGCCGCACCTTGTCCCCGCCCTTGAACAGCCCGTTGAAGAACGTTTCCTGATAGCGCGGTGCGCTGTTGGGCAGATCCCGCAGCTTATAGAGCGTTATTTTATACGGAACTTTGCGTTTTTCCTTCGGGTCGTCGTTTTCCACCGCATGGATCTTCAGGTATCCCTTCGAGGCGAACCACATCACCAGGGAGACCATATCCTTCTGCTGCAGTTTTTTGTCGTACAGATAGCCGGCTTCCGCGGAGGAGATGTCGTCCGGCGGATAGAATTCGACTGTTTTCACAGGCCTGCGGTCTTTGCCGTAGCGGGCGAACAGCGTGATCACCGCGAACGTAGCGGCGCCGATCGCCGCCATGACGCCATAGACCCAGGGCGCGTCGTTCTTGGCGCCTTTCCAGTATCCCTCCGGCAGGACGATGCGCGCGGTCACGCCCTCTCCGTATGAGACAGGACCTTCCAGATACCCTTCGACCGTCGTGCCGTCCACGGTATAGACCGCCCGGGACGTATCGCCGGACCCGATGGGACCCGAGATGATCTCCAGTTTGCTCTCATCGAATTCTTTGGGCATATGGATGGTGAAACTGAACTGTTCCACGTCCGTCTGCCAGTACATGGGCATGATGTTCCAGTACAGCTGGTCCATATCGTCCAGGGTATCCTTGTACATGACGACGTCGTATTCCAGTTTGTAGGTGTGCGGCCCGGTGACCGTCCTGTCGGCGGAACCGATGCGGATCGAGACGTAATCCGTCTCCGAAGATTCTTTGATCTCCTCGCCTTCGCATTCGATATGCTTCAGTTTGTACAGCATCTCCGTCTCGACCAGTTCGCCGTCCTTGTCGAACCAGATCGTTCCGTAGTCCCAGATGTCGCGGTAGATGCCGTGACCCGGCGATTCGAAATTCACGGAGATGGTCTCGGTCACGTGCATGGAGGAGTTCTCCTGCACGTCCAGCGTCGTGTGAAAACTGTCCGTCGTAAAGTTGACCGCGAAGGCAGGCACAGCCTGCGCAGCGATCAGCAGCAAACAAAAAAGGCACGCCAAAACGTGCCTTGCGGATCGGATCGTTTTTTGATTTCTTTTGAAATGCAGCATCGGTATCCCCCTACCACCGGATGGGTGTTTTTCCATACTGCCGCAGCAGGTCGTTCGCCTGCCGGAAATGGCCGCAGCCGAAAAAGCCGTTATGCGCGGAAAGCGGGCTCGGGTGCGCCGCCTGCAGCACGCTGTGCCGCGGGTTCGTGATCAGCGCGGCCTTCTCCCGGGCGTTTCTGCCCCACAGCAGGAAGATGACGGGATCCTCCCTTTCGTTCAGCAGTTCGATGACCCTGTCCGTCAGGATCTCCCAGCCTTTGCCCCTGTGGGAATTCGCCGCGTGCTCCCGCACGGTCAGCACCGCGTTGAGCAGCAGCACGCCCTGTTCCGCCCATTTCTGCAGATAGCCGTCCTGCGGGATGGGCCATCCGGGATATTCCGCCGCGATCTCCTTGTACATGTTCTGCAGGGAGGGCGGCACGGGCACGCCGGGCTTGACCGAGAAGCACATGCCGTGAGCCTGTCCTGGTTCGTGATACGGGTCCTGTCCGAGGATCACGACCTTGACGTCCTCGTACGCCGTCGCTTTCAGCGCGTTGAAGATGTCGTGCATGTCCGGATAGATCACCCGGGTCGAGTACTCCTGCTTCAGGAATTCCCGCAGCTGCAGATAGTAATCCTTCGTGAATTCGTCCTTCAGTTTTTCATCCCAGGAATTGCCGATGTGGACCATGGCTTACTCTTCCGGAAGTCCCCGCTGGTCGGCGGGCAGACCGTGTTCTTCCGCCATGTCCATCACGAAATCGCGCATGTCTTCCCAGACACGGTCCTTTCCGATCTCGTTGAGGATCTCGTGGCGCATGTCTTCGTACAGCAGCAGGTTGACGTCCCGGCAGCCTGCGGCCTGCAGTTTGTCGTAGACTTCCGCCGGGCCCTTGCCCATGTCGCCCACCGGGTCGTTCGCGCCGGAGGTGATCAGGAGCGTCAGGTTCTTAGGAACTTTCTGATACCACTCGTCCGCGCAGATATAGCGGATGAGGGCGAACAGGTCGAGATAGCCGCCCAGCGTGAACGGGAAGCCGCACATGGGGTCTTTCTCGTAGGCGTGGTACAGATCCTTGTCGCGGGAAAGCCACGCGACGGGGCTGCCTTCCGCAGCGAACGGCTTCGCGTAGCCGCCCATGGCGAGCCCGGTGATCAGATTGCTCTTCTTCTTTTCTCCCTTGATGCCCATCAGCAGGGTCGTGAGCGCGGCGCCGGCGCCCAGCGCCTTATTCGTGCCGCACGTGCCCATGACGATGCATCCGTCCACGTCCGCCGCCTTGGCGTACATGGCCAGCCAGGCCCGCAGGATGAACGATCCCATGCTGTGGCCCAGGATGACGTAAGGCGTATCCGGGAACTGCTCGCGCATCAGACAGCGCAGTTTTTCCTCGTCGTCCACCAGGTGCTTCCACCCGTCGCTGTGGCCGAAATAGCCGTAATTCGAGGGGTCCGCGGACGTTCCGTGACCGATATGGTCGTCGCCGACGACCAGAACGCCCTGCTGCGCCAGCCATTCGGCAAAACCGCCGTAGCGGCCGACGTATTCGCTCATGCCGTGGATGATCTGCAGGATCGCGACGGGTTTATCCCTGTATGCTTCCGCCTCGGGTCTCCAGACGTAATACTGGATGGTGCTCGTCTTGTCCGAGCTCTTAAAACTGTAGTTCTCCATCAGATATCGTACTCCTCCAGCAGTTTATTCTTCAGTTCCCAAAGTTTCGGGGACAGGTCGACGTAGTATCTGTGCGGGTTTTCGAAACGCAGGACTTCCTCCCAGACGTGCGCGACGCTGTCCGCGCAATGCGCTTTGACGTCCTTCAGATCCGGACAGTCATAGACCAGCTCGCCGCCCTTGAAGACGGGAACCAGCAGTTCCTTCACCTCGAAGTCGCTGTCCAGGTATTTGATCATGCGCGGGGACTGGGGATCGACCACGGTGTAGCTGCCCGGGGTCGGCGCCGGCTCGTCCGCCAGCGTAATGACGTCCGCGAATGCGGTATTGTCCGTCTTGTCGAACAGGCGGTAGACCTTCTTGTAGCCGGGATTCGTCACCTTTTCCACGTTCTCGGAGACCTTGATCTTCGGGATGATCGTGCCGTCCGGCTTTTCGACGGCCGCCAGTTTGTACACGCCGCCCAGGACCGGTTCGGACTTGGACGTGATCAGGCGTTCGCCGACGCCGAAACTGTCGATGAAGGCGCCCTGGCGCAGCACGTCGCCGATGATGTATTCGTCCAGGGAGTTGGAGATGACGATCTTCGCGTCCGCGTGACCCGCTTCGTCCAGCATCTTTCTCGCCTTCTTCGTCAGGTAGGAGATGTCTCCGGAGTCGATGCGGATGCCCTTCTTGGCGGGCTTCAGTTCGTCGAAGACCCGGATGGCGTTGGGAACGCCGCTCTTCAGCACGTCGTAGGTGTCGACCAGCAGCGTGCAGTTATCGGGATAATGCTTCGCGTAAGCGGTGAACGCTTCGTACTCGGTGTCGAACAGCTGCACCCAGGAGTGGGCCATAGTGCCCAGCGCCGGGATACCGTACTCGGGTTCGCAGATCGCGCAGGCCGTACCGGCGACGCCGCCGATATAGGCTGCCCGCGCGCCGAGGATGGCCGCGGATGCGCCGTGAGCTCTGCGGGAGCCGAATTCCATGATCGCCCGGCCTTCCGCCGCCCGCACGATGCGGTTCGCCTTCGTGGCGATCAGGCTCTGGTGGGAGATCAGCAGCAGCGCCATCGTCTCGATGAACTGCGCCTGGATCGCGGGGCCTCTGACCACGACGATGGGTTCGTAGGGGAACACCGGCGTGCCCTCGGGCACTGCCCAGACGTCGCAGGCGAATTTGAAGTGACGCAGATAATCCAGGAATTCGTCTCCGAACCCCTTCTTCTTCAGGAACGCCAGATCGTCTTCCGTGAACTTGATGTTCTTCAGATAGTCGACGAGGGATTCGAGGCCTGCCGCGACGACGTAGCCGCCGTTTTCGGGATTTCTGCGGTAGAACAGGTCGAAGTAGACGATCTGATCGCCCATCCCTTCCAGAAAATAGCCGTTTGCCATGGTCAGCTCGTAAAAGTCGGTGAGCATGGTGAGGTTCTGCTTGTCCATAGGGTCCTCCTAAAGCATTTTTTTCAGATACTGGCCGGTGTATGAGCCGGCTACTTTCGCGACCTCTTCGGGCGTGCCTTTCGCGACGACCTTGCCGCCGCGTTCGCCTCCGTCGGGTCCCAGATCTATGATATAGTCCGCAGTTTTGATGACGTCCAGGTTGTGTTCGATGACAACTACGGTATTGCCCTGATCCACCAGCGCCTGCAGCACGTCGATCAGTTTCTCCACGTCCGCGAAATGCAGGCCCGTCGTGGGCTCGTCCAGGATGTAGAGCGTCCTGCCCGTGCTCTTGCGCGACAGCTCCGTCGCCAGCTTGATGCGCTGCGCTTCGCCGCCGGACAGCTGGGTGGAAGGCTGGCCGAGCTTGATGTAGCCCAGGCCGACTTCGTGCAGCGTGCGGATGTAGCGGTTGATGCCCGGGATGTTCTTGAAGAAGTCCAGCGCCTCGTCCACGCTCATGTCCAGCACTTCGAAGATGTTCTTCCCCTTGTATTTGACCTCCAGCGTCTCCCGGTTGTAGCGCCTGCCGTGGCAGACCTCGCAGGGGACGTAGACGTCCGGGAGGAAGTTCATCTCGATTTTTATTATACCATCTCCCTGGCAGGCTTCACAGCGTCCGCCCTTGACGTTGAAAGAAAATCTTCCGGGCTGGTAGCCCCGCATCTTCGCCTCGTTCGTCTGCGCGAACAGGGAACGGATGGGGGTGAACACGCCGGTGTACGTCGCGGGGTTCGAGCGGGGCGTCCTGCCGATGGGCGACTGGTCGATGTCGATGACCTTATCGATGTGTTCGACGCCTAAAACGTCCTTGTGCTTGCCAGGCTTGTCCTTGGCCTTGTACATCTTCTCCGCCAGCGCCTTATACAGGATCTCGTTGATCAGAGAGGATTTGCCGCTGCCCGACACGCCGGTGACGCAGGTGAACGTGCCCAGGGGGATGTCGACGTCGATGTTCTTCAGGTTGTTGGCCGCGGCGCCTTTCACCGTGATGACATTGCCGCTGCCCTGCCTGCGCTCCTTGGGCACCTTGATCTTCCGTTTGCCGGACAGGTACTGCCCCGTGATGGATTCTTCGCAGGCTTTCACTTCATCCAGGCTGCCCTGCACGACGAGATGACCCCCGTCCGCGCCGGCGCCCGGGCCGATATCGATGATCTGGTCCGCCTTCTCCATGGTCTCCTGGTCGTGCTCCACGACGATCAGGGTGTTGCCCAGATCCGTCAGATTGCGCAGGGCGTCCAGCAGTTTGCTGTTGTCCTTCTGGTGCAGGCCGATGGAAGGTTCGTCCAGGATGTACATGACCCCGACCAGCGACGACCCGATCTGGGTCGCGAGGCGGATGCGCTGGGATTCGCCGCCGGACAGCGTGGCGGAAGCCCGCGCCAGCGTCAGATAATCCAGGCCGACCTCGATCAGGAAGCTCAGCCGCGCTTTGATCTCCTTCAGGATGAGCCGCGCGATAGACATGTCCTTTTCGGAGAGTTTGTCCGGCAGCGCCTCCGTAAAGGCGAGCGCGTCCCGGATGGACATCTCGGTGAAGTCGATGATATTGATGCCGCCCACGGTGACCGCCAGCATCTCGGGCTTCAGCCGCTTGCCTTTGCAGTCCTCGCAGACGTTGATGGACATAAAACTCTCGATGCGCTGGCGTATGGTCTCGGTCTGGGTGTAGCCCAGGCGGTTTTCGATGTTGTGGCACAGGCCGGACAGGGAGTCCTGCCGGTGGGAGATCGTGCCGTCCCAGCGCTTGTAGTCGTAGGAGATCTTGCGGCCGTTCGTGCCGTGCCAGATCTCGTCCTTGAACTTCTGCGGCATATCTTTATACGGAACAGACGTGTCGCTGCCGTAGTCCCGCGCCAGCTGGCGGTGCATCGCTTTGTAGATGCCGGGGAACTCCACCATGGCGTAGGCGTTCTTCAGGGCGCCGTCGTCGATGGATTTCTCCGGGTCTTCGACGACCAGATCCGGGTCCACGTAGGAGATGAAGCCGAGACCCTTGCACTTCGGACAGGCGCCGAAGGGAGAGTTGAACGAGAAACTGCGGGGTTCCAGTTCGCCGACGGAGACGCCGTGGTCCGGGCAGGCCAGCTTTGAGGAGAACAGTCTCTCTTCAGTCTTGTCCCTGGTCTGCACGATGGCGCCGACGAGGCCGTCGCCCAGGGATAC